>ENA-ORXB01000651-ORXB01000651.1-sediment-metagenome-genome-assembly--contig:-NODE-651-length-60669-cov-5.696660_pt1 | contig 60669 bp, 57 predicted proteins | sample MGYA00237863_ERZ511475 | MGnify/ENA primary metagenome ERZ511475 (study PRJEB26305, sample SAMN06343858) | sediment metagenome | isolation source: hot spring sediment | place: Canada: British Columbia... | reverse complement strand
ATCTCTTTCCGGATGAGGTCCAGCCCTTCCCAGTCCATCACCGGCTTAATCCGGTGCAGAGTGAACCTTTCGGTCAGCGACTCCGGCGCGCTCGAGCTCGCCCCCGAACCCCCTCCCACGCGCGCCGGCAGCAGCTCCGGATTCTCGCGCGCGAATCGGGCCAGGTACTCGTGCATGCTGACCTCCCCCTCCGGCCCTCGGGCTACCAGCCGCCCGTCCGTTGCCCGATAAATGTCGTCCTTGACCGCTTTGAACCCCAACTCCACCTTCGTCACGCCCAGCCGCAACAGCTCGTCTCGAATCGCCGCGTAGCGCTCCGCCTCCTCGGCTTTCCGTCGGCTCCGCTCGTTCTCCTGCACGAGTTCGTTTACTCGCCGCTCGAGCTGCTCCCGCCGCCGGCGCTCTTCCGCCAGCTCCGTCTTCAGCACCGGTTCCGCCCGGCTCCGCTCCGCTTCGATAAATTCCTGGATCGCTTGGTGTATCAACGACCGGATGCTCGTCTCCTCCGGTTCGATCTCACCCTTGGTCTCTTTGACTTGCTCTTCCATCGCCGTCCTCTCGCCTCAGACTCTCTCTTGTGAAAACAGCCGTAATCGCCCGCTTTCGCCCCGCCGCGGCGTGCTGAAAGCCCCAACTCCCCCCCCGCCCCGGCTAACTGTGCCTGAACCCTGCTTCGATCTCCTCCGCAATCCGGTCCTTTACTTCCTGCCGCACGTCGCACAGATACTTGAATGCCAGTTTCTTGAATACCTGTTTCCGCAGCGTCTCCGAAGGGATCCCGAGGCTCAGCAACCTTTCGGCGTCGGCCAGCTCCGCGCCGAAGTCCCCAATATCGAACTCCTCCAGCCCGGCGACGTCCACCGCAATGCCGTCTTCTCGCGCTGCAACAATCGACCGCAGGACCCGCTTCATCGTGTCCTTGACGATGTCCCCGTAAGTCCTCAGCACCTCCTGCGTGATCGCAAAGTCGCGCTGCTTGCTGATCCCCGATTGCAGCGCCCGGCTCGACAGTCGCCCCCCCGCCTGCGACAGCAGGTAGCACACACGGTAGATCTCCTCTTGGAGGCGCGCCAGATTCTCCGCGGCGATCGTGAAAACCTTGCCCTCCGGCTCCGTCCACCCGAATCGGTCCTCCGGACCCAGTTGTATGTAGTAGGACTCGCCTACGATCTGGTTCCACTCGCGGTCCGTGTACACCACCGGCGACGCGAACAGCCCCATCGTCAGCGCCCACGAGAGTGCGTTCGACTTGTTGAAATGCTCAAGCTGAAGCAGCCCCGCCTTGTTCATCAACCACAGCCCCTCCGGCACCCGCATCTCGAAAAGCGGCACCCGCCGCTGCTTCGCCAGGCCGTGCCGGCCGCTGTCGACCAGCTCCGGGCCCCCCGCCGCCTCGCTCACCTGCCGCCGCCGGTACACCCGAAAGCCGGTCTTGTCGTAGTAAGTCCAGCGGGTCTCCTGAATCAACTCCTCACTCGCCGCCGATTCCCGGTATGCCCGCCGCGTCCGGATCACCACCCATTCGAGATTGCCCCGCTCGTCCCGGCTCCAGTTGATCACCTCCGTCGGCGAGTAGCCCACCAGATACGCCCGCGAGGCGCCGAGCGCCTCCTCCTCCGCCCGGTTGCCCAGTGGCCCCCTCACTCGCGGAAAGTCCACCAGCACGTAAGCCGTTCCGCAGATCAGCGCCTCGATCAGCAGTCCCCGGAAGAACTCGCTCAAGCTGCTTCCCCTCAGGTCGCAGTCCTCGGCGAGCTCCGCGATGAAACGCTTCCCCTCTTCGTTGTCTCCCTCGGTCAGCACCAGGGGCTCCCGCCGGAACAACGTGGCCGCATACCAGTCCACAATCGATCCGACGTAGTTTTCGTAGTAAATCCGGCTCAGCCTCTCGGCGTAGACCTCCAGCGGCTCCCGCTGCCGCCTCACCAGGTAGTAGGCCGCGTTCGCCTTGAGCTGCTCCCCGCCCACGTAAAGGTCTCGGTACGTCCGCCAGATCGTCTTCTTTGCGACGTAATCCGGATGCTCCCGGTCGATCTGTCCTTCCACGCTTGCGCTCCTTCGTGCCCTCAGCCCAGCAGGCTCTTCCCCTGTTCGCCCACCGGACCGCGCGGCTCCCCGAACTCCTGCCACAACAGATAGCCGAGCGCGTCGGCCAGGTGCGTCCGCCGCGGATCACGATCCTTGTCGATCACACCGCTGCCCGGCTTGTAAGTCACTTCCTCGAAATCCCGAATCAGCTCTCGGCACTTCGGACTGACATACAGCCTTACCTCCCCTGCCGCGCTCTTCAGCCGGGCGTTGACCAGCGCCACACGATCCCGCACAGCGGGATTCCTTCGCGGGATCCGCCAGTCCACACGGCTGTAGCCCCCTCGTGCCAGGCACTTCCGGAGGATCTCTAGGTCCGTTCCGCCGCCGGTCTGCGCATGCCGGCCCGATGCATCGGCATAGACGCGCAGCCCCTCCTTCGCCGGCGGATACCGGTTTTCGAACTCCCCGTATGCCTCCCAGGTGCTCGACCGGCTGAGCACGATCTCATCGAGCACATACACTGTCTCGCCTTCCCTCTGTGCGATCAGACTGCACATCGGATCGACATTGAAGTCCAAAGCCCACAGCAGCGGCCGCCCTGCATCCTGTTCGAGCTCCCGCACATGCAGCGCCCGTTCGAAGGCGTGGTACACCCGGCCCTCGTTCATGCTCAAGTATTCACCGAGCACCTCCTGCCGGTAAAACCGCTCGTCGTAGCTGTGCCGTAACCGCTCGTAAAAATCCGGTATCTTATCCAGCAGATGCCGGTTCTCCATCGGTCGTGCGATGATCGCCTCATAGCCGTCCACCGGCTTTTCGATGAATCGCCGGTAAACCCAGTCGTGCCCATTGGGGGTCCACACCGCGAATCCGCACAGCCGCCCTGCCAGCGGGTCTCTCAGTCGCCCTTCCAGGCGCACCCAGGCCTCCTCGGAGGTGTATGTCAGCTCGTCCACGCCGAACCATGCCAGGTTCGTTCCGCGAAGCCTCTCGTATTCTTCTAGGGATCGGAATAGTATCCGGGAACGTGTATCCTTCATCACCAGAACGTTCTCGGACTTATGTAACTCGTACGGAATCGAGTTGCTCTCCAGTACCTCGAGCAGCGCGGCTTGCGTCGTCTCGCGCAACATCGGGTACGTCGGCGCCCCGACCAGCCCTGCTCTCCCGGGGTTCAGATAGCTCAGCTTGATGGCCTCCAGGCACAGCGCCCGGCTCTTGCCCGAACCGATCGGCCCGGAAAACCCCTTGAAGCGCGCCTGCGACCGATGAAACCGCGCCTGAGACGGCAGCGCGGCATACTCGATCAGACAAGTGCATCTTCCGTCCCGGACGGTTCGACCCATGTCACCACGATCTCCCGCGGCCGCTCCTCTTCGAGCTCCTTGCGAAGCTCCAGCAGCCGGATGAAATCCCCAACGCTCGCCTTGAAGTCACTCTTCTTCAGCCGTTCCTCCAGCCGCGCCAGAATCTCATCGATCAGCTCCGCCTTCTGCTGATACCAGTCCCCGCCCGGCCTTGCGGCCGCCCGCCCTTCCCCAGAACGCTGTGCCCCTTCCCCTCTCTCGCTTCCTGCCCCTCCCTTCCGTCTCTCCGCCATCCCGCTCGACTGCCTCCGGTTCCTCACCGCTTCAACACGCAACGGGCGGCGCCAAAACCCTCACCCTCCGGCGCCACCCTTCGCATCCCGCTAGGAAGCCCCGCATTCGCCCATCGCTGGTATGAGCCTAGCACCGCCAAGCGGCGCTTCCTCCGCTCGGTAGGCTCTATCTGACTGAAAAGACAGGGGAAGATTCGAATAAACTCGTTGTGACTACGATCAGCGATCCCGAGGAGGCCTGCGGGAGGTCTCAGGCGTCTGTGTTTTCGACAAACTCGCCCACAGGGATGCCGTATATGGCGGGCTTGCCCTCCCGGTCGCTTTCGAAGAACAGCCACCGGCTGTCTGGAGAGAACGTCGGGTTGGCGCGCGCCGGCGCGGAGCTCTTGTGCTCGCACACCGTCAACTCGCGTCCGGTGACCCGCAGCAGCAGCAAAATATGCGGACTCGCCTTCGTGCCGCTCGCGCCGGCGAAGACGGAGGCGTTGCGGTTGGCCGTGAATGCCACAAATTGAGACGTCTTCGCCACCAGACTGTCTTGGCCCGTATCGATCACCAGCTCCCTCAAGCCGTGGAGCTGCTTCGGATCCGGAGGATAGTTCAGATAAAGCAGCGACTCGCCGTCCCGGGTAAACAAAGCCTGCCCCGTTCGGCCCGCCGCCACCGCCAGGCGCCGCACGCTGCGCCCGCCGAAGTCCGTCAAAAGCAGTTCGCCCTCCTCTGTCCGCACCAGAATCATCGCGGATCGCGGCCGAACCAGCGGCTGACTCAGCACTCCCTCCCGCTCTAGGACCGTCGCCGTGCGTCCGCTGGCTAGATCCGCCAGCCGCAACCGCGATCGTTTCCCGGAGACCTCCACAAACGCCGCCCGTCGCCCGTCGCTCGAAACGGCCGGTCCCTCCCCCCGCTCGTACCCCGCTGGAATCTCATACACCCTTCTCGCCTTGTAATTCCGCAGGCTCACCCGCACCAGCCAGCGGCCGTCAAAGTAAGCGACATGGCGCTCGTCAGGCAACAGCACAAGCGACGAGACCGCCAGCTCCGCCGCCTCCGTCACCAGCCAGTTCTGCCCCGTCTTGATGTCCATTCGGTAGACCTGTGCGGCGCCCGTGCGCTCCGAGCTGTACACCAGGAAGTTGCCTCGGCCCGACACGCAGGACGCACCCGGCGCAGGCAGCCAGCTCCGGTAAGCCGGGTCCGTAAATCTTGTCACGATAAATTCGGTGGTGGGATCGAGATAACGCCGGGCTTCCGAGGGATACACCCGACCCCTCTGCGGGGCGGCCGGCAGACGGAGCAGCGAACAATACGCAACGAAGGAGCGTCGGCTCCAGCCCCGGCCGGGCGGCCGAGCCTGAATCATACACTTCGATCCTAACACGCACCCCGTCCGCCGCCCCCCTCGCGCGCCGACTCACAGCTTCTCGATCTCGATGTTCCCGTTCGAGGTCTCCAGCTCCAGCCTCGGGCCGCCGCCGCCGATCAGACCTTCCAGCCCCGTCTTGCCTCGCTCGCCGCCCTCGACGTCAAAATTCGTCAAGATCTCTCCGTTCGAGGTCGACGCCTTCACCCGCGCTGCCAGCGTCGCCGGCGCGCGCACGGCGATCGATCCGTTGCTGGTCCTCACCACCACGTCCGTCTTCAGTGCCTGTTCCAGCGTCAGGCGCACGCTCCCGTTCGACGTCCGCAACCGCGCCGGCCCGCTTCCCGCCGCTTCCGCCAGCCGCACCTCGATCCGGGCGTTCGACGTCGTCGCCTCGAACGGCGCCCGGACGCCTTCAGCCTGAATTCGCCCGTTCGACGTCCGCAGAATTGCCGCCCCAGTGCACCCCACCAGCTCCACCGGCCCGTTCGACGTCGATGCCTCCACATCCCCGCGAATGCCAATGGCGCGAATCGGCCCGTTGGAGCTCGCCAGCCGCACATCGCCCTCCAGCCCTTCCGCTTCGATGCCGCCGTTGGAACTCTCTGCCCGCTCCAACATAACCCGCCTCGGTGCCCGGATCGCGAAGCTCACCCCCATGGCCCCCCGCCGTCCCGACGGCGGAACCACGCGAACCCGCACCGCCTCGGCCGTCGCCGCAATGTCGATCCTCATCGCCTCCAGCAGCTCCTTGCTCGCCGCCTGGCGTGTGCCCCGAATCTCCACCTCCTCGCGCTCCCAGCCCTCAATGCGAATCGGCCCATTGAGGGATTCCACGGAGAGCCGCCCGCCTGCCTTCAGCGGGTAACTGTAACTGAAATCCTCTTTGACCGTGGCCGCACCCGCCAAATCCTCCAGTTCACAGCCGGCAAGCAAGGCTAGGCCCGCGCCCGCCAGAAGCGCCATTGCTACAGTTCGCATCTCTCACCTCACCCAGTCCTATACGCACCCCGCCCTGATTTGTTCCGTCTGGCCCGCAAGGAGCACCCTCGTCATGTTAGGCTGAAACTACTGTCTCCGGTTTGTCCCCTATGAGAAGATTGCTGGCGCTGAATCGCGGTGAAATCGCCATCCGCATCTTTCGTGCCGCCAACGAGTTGGGCCTCGAAACCGTCGGCGTCTACTCGAAAGAGGACCGCCTCAGCCTTCACCGCTTCAAGGCCGACGAGGCCTACCTGATCGGCATGGGTAAGGGCCCCATTGAGGCCTATCTCGACATCGACGGCGCCGTCGCGCTCGCCCTCGAAAAGCGCATCGACGCCATCCACCCCGGTTACGGCTTCCTCGCTGAAAACCCGGCGCTCGCCCGCGCTTGTCGCCAGGCCGGAATCACCTTCATCGGCCCGAGCGAAGAGCTGCTCGAGCTGCTCGGCGACAAAACCGCTGCGCGCCGGCTGGCCGAAAAGGCCGGCGTGCCCGTCGTTCCAGGCACCGACTCGCCGGTCACCGATCCGCAGGAGGCCGAAAAGGCCGCCCGCTCGATCGGATTGCCCCTTATCATCAAGGCTGCGTTCGGCGGCGGCGGTCGCGGCATGCGCATCGTCGACAAGCCGTCCGACCTCCTCGCCCGATTCGGCGAAGCACAGCAAGAGGCCCGTGCCGCCTTCGGCAACCCTGCCGTCTTCCTCGAACGCTACATCCGTCGTGCCCGGCACGTCGAGGTCCAGATCCTCGGCGACCAGCACGGCAACCTCGTCCATCTCCACGAGCGTGACTGCTCCGTGCAGCGCCGCCATCAGAAGGTCATCGAAACCGCACCGGCCGTCAATCTCGCCGACTCCATCCGCCGCCAGATCGCCGAGGCCGCCCTGCGCATCGCCCGCCTGGCGAACTACTATAGCGCCGGCACCGTCGAGTTCCTCGTCGACGTCGATTCCGGCGAGTGGTTCTTCATCGAGGTCAATCCCCGCATCCAGGTCGAACACACCGTCACCGAACAGGTCACCGGCCTCGATATCGTCCGCTCCCAGATCCTCATCGCTCAGGGGCACAGCCTCTTCAGTGACCAGATGCAGATCCCGCCCCAGGGGGCCATCCAGGTCCACGGCTTTGCTCTGCAGTGCCGCGTCACCACCGAAGATCCCGCCAACCACTTCGTCCCGGATTACGGCCGCATCGAAACCTACCGCTCCCCGGCCGGCTTCGGCATCCGCCTCGACGGCGCCTCCGCTTACAGCGGAGCCGTCATCACCCCGTTCTACGACTCCCTGCTCGTCAAGGTCACCGCCTGGGGTCGGACCTTCTCCCACGCCTGCGACCGCATGGGACGCGCCTTGCGCGAGTTCCGCATCCGCGGTGTCCGCACGAATATCCCCTTCCTCGAAAACGTCGTCAGCCACCCCAAGTTCCGCTCCGGCGAGGTCACCACCTCCTTCCTCGATGAAACGCCGACCCTGTTCCGCTTCCCCCTCCGGCGCGACCGCGCCACCAAGCTGCTCACCTACCTCGGCGAGGTCATCGTCAACGGAAATCCCGAAGTCAAAGGCAAGAAGATCCCGGAAGAGATCCGCCCGGCACGCATCCCGGCTCACATCCCCGGTACACCCCCCGCAGGCACCAGGCAGTTGCTCGACCAGCTCGGCCCCGAAGCTTTCGCCGAATGGACCCGCTCCCAGCAAAAGCTGCTCCTCACCGACACCACGCTCCGCGACGCCCACCAGTCCCTGATGGCCACCCGGATGCGCACCTACGACATGCTCCAGATCGCCAACTTCATCGCCCACCGGCTCCATGGCCTCTACAGCCTCGAAATGTGGGGCGGAGCCACCTTCGACGTCGCCATGCGGTTCCTGCTCGAAGACCCCTGGGCCCGGCTCGCACGCCTCCGCCAGGCCATCCCCAACATCTGCTTTCAGATGCTCCTGCGCGCCTCCAACGCCGTCGGCTACACCGCCTACCCCGATAACGTCGTCCGCGAGTTCATCTTCGAAGCCGCTGCTCAGGGCATCGACATCTTCCGCATCTTCGACTCGCTCAACTACCTGCCCAACATGCGCGTCGCCATGGAGGCCGTCCGCAAGACCGGAAAGGTCTGCGAGGCCGCCATCTGCTACACCGGCGACATCCTCGACCCCAAGCGCGACAAGTACCCGCTCGAATACTACGTCAAACTCGCCCGCGAACTCGTCCGCATGGGCGCCCACATCCTCGCCATCAAAGATATGGCCGGCCTGTGCAAACCCTACGCCGCCGAGAAGCTCGTCAAGGCTCTCAAGGAGGAAACCGGCCTGCCCGTCCACTTCCACACTCATGACACCAGCGGCCTCAACGCGGCTTCGATCCTCAAGGCCGCCGAGGCCGGCGTCGACGTCGCCGACGGCGCCATCGCCTCCATGAGCGGCACCACCAGCCAGCCCAACCTGAATTCCGTCGTCGCCACCCTCGCTCATACGCCCCGCGCCACTTGCCTCGATCTCGACGCCCTCAATGAATGCGCCGACTACTGGGAGACCGTGCGCACGTGGTACGAGCCCTTTGACGAAGCCCCGAAGGCCGGCACCGCCGAAGTCTACCTCCACGAGATGCCCGGCGGCCAGTACACCAACCTGAAAGCGCAGGCCGCCTCCATGGGACTCGGCGACCGCTGGCCCGAGATCGCCCGAACCTATGCCGAAGTCAACCGCGCCTTCGGCGACATCGTCAAGGTCACGCCCTCAAGCAAAGCCGTCGGCGATATGGCCCTCTTCCTGGTCAGCCACGGCATGACCGTCCGCGAGTTCGGGCGTCTCGACCCCGACCATAGCCTTACACTGCCCAATTCGGTCGTCGAAATGTTCCAGGGGGCCCTCGGCCAGCCCCCCGGCGGCTGGCCCAGAAAGATCAGCCGGATCATCCTGAAAGGCGGAAAACCCGCCCGGGGACGCCCCGGCGCCAACCTGCCGCCCGTCGATTTCGAGCAGACCGCCGCCGTGCTCGAGAAAAAGCTTCGCCACGCCCCCTCCCGGACCGATATCCTCAGCTACCTCATGTATCCGGAGGTCTTCCTGAAGTTCGCCGAAGCCCGGCAAAAGTACGGCGAAATGGAGATCCTCCCCACGCCGCAGTTCTTCTATGGGATGCGTAAAGGCGAGGAGATCACCGTCGACATCGAGCCCGGCAAGACACTCATCGTCAAATACCTCACCGTCAGCGATGCCCACGAGGACGGTACCCGCACCGTATTCTTCGAGTTGAACGGCTTGCCCCGTTCCACCACCATTCGCGACAAGTCCCTGGAGATCAAGGCGCCTCCGGCCCTCAAGGCCGACCCCAACCACCCCGGCCACGTCGGCGCACCCATCCCCGGCGCCGTCACCAGCATCGCCGTCGAACTCAACCAGCCCGTCGGAAAGGGCGACCGCCTGCTCGTGCTCGAGGCCATGAAGATGCAAACCACCATCTACGCCCCGGTATCCGGCAAGGTCGTCCAGAAGCTCGCCCATGTCGGCCAGCACGTCGAGCCGAAGGACCTGCTCCTGGTCATTGAGTAACCCGCGCGCGCCTGCCCCGATCCCCTCAGCCCCCTCTCAGCCGGTCTCCCGTGTGACCCCTACGTTGCGCGGGAGTTCCCACCCGGCCAGATGCTCTTCCACCAGCCTCCGGCTCAGCGCATCCGCCGGAATCAGATAACGTCGCTCCGCAAGCGCCGCCGCCAGAGCCTCGACCCGCACGGCCTCCGCCATCAGGCCAGGGCTCTGCGAGGACAACTCGACTTCGTCGGCCCCCGCCGCCCCAGCCTCCTGCCTGCCGCCCGGCGCACGCCGCGCCAGAGCTCGCAGCGGCTCCCTCAGGGGCTCGACTGCGGCCCCCTGCCGGCCGATCGAGAGCTTCTCAGGCATCTCTACGCCCCTTATCGGCCGGCCGGGCCAACTTCTCAGGGTTTCGCGCGCAGCCCTTCGACGAGCAGATCCGCCAGCCCCAGGCCACCGGCCGCCGCCAGCGCTTGCGCAAACTGCTGCTCGGCGAGCTCCACCATCGTCGTCCCCGCCTGATCCTCGCCGCTCCCAAGCCAGCCGCCCCCGCCCGAAGCCCGCGCCGACTTGAGCATCTCCGCCACCAGCAGCGCCTCAAACTCGGCCGCCGCCTGCCGCACGAGCTCCGGATCCTCCCGGCGCCCAGACTCCTTGAGCCGCGCCAGCCGCTCCGCCCAGATCTCCCCCACCGGCGCAATCATCTAAATGACCTCGATCTCGGCCTCGAGCGCCCCCGCCGCCCGCAGGTTCTCCAGGATCGCGATCACGTCGCGCGGCGTCGAGCCAATCGCGAGCAGCGCCCGCACCAGATCTTCCACCGTCGCACCCGGCTCGAGCGCCACATGCCGCGCCTTTTCTTCGCTCACGCCCACTTGCCGCTCGGGCACCGTCACCGTCTGCCCCGGGCTGAACGGCGCCGGCTGGGAAACCGCATACGCCGTGCGAACCTCCACCGTCAGCGCCCCGTGCAAAATCGACACCGGCGCGATCCGCACCTCTTTGCCCATGACAATGGTCCCCGTCCGCTCGTTGATCACAATCCGCGCCGCCCGGTCGGCCTCGATCGTCAGATTCTCCAGCAAGGAAATGAACTCCACCGCGCGACCGGCAAACTCCTTGGGCACCTGAACCACCACCGTGCCGGCACTCTCGGCCCGCGCCAGCGCTCCTGCCGAGCCGGCAAACTGCTTGTTCACCGCCTCAGCCAGCCGCGCCGCCGTCGTGAAATCGCTCCGGCGAAGCTGCCACCGCAACAAACCCCCGGGCGCCTCCGTCGGCGGCGCCCGCTCGACGATCGCCCCGTTGGCGATCCGGCCGGCCGTCGGGTGGTTCATCGTCCTGGTGTTGCCACCGCCGCCCGCCAGAAAGCCGCCCGTCACCACCGGACCTTGCGCCACCGCGTAAACCTGCCCGTCGGCGGCCCTGAGCGGCGTCAGCAACAGCAACCCCCCTTGCAGCGTCGTCGCATCGCCCACCGCCGCCACGTTCACGTCAATTCGCGTGCCCGGCTGCGCATACGGCGGCAGATTCGCCGTCACCATCACCGCCGCCGTATTGCGCACCAGCATCGCCTTCGGATCCACCGAGACCCCCATCCGCTCCAGCAGATTCGCCAGCGTCTGGGCCGAAAAGACCGTCTGGCGCTTGTCCCCGGTGCCGGCCAGCCCCACCACCAGTCCGTAACCGAGCAACTGGTTGTCGCGCACCCCTTCGAGCGCCGCCACCTCCTTGAGCCGCGCCGGCGCACTTCGGCCGGGAGCCGCCGCCAGCACCACCGCCAGCCAGAACGCCACACCCAAACGCATCTCCGCCACCTAAAACGGCAACAGCCCGAGCAGGAGGCGGTAGAGGAAGTTGGGCCGCCGGATCGCATCGCCCACCACGCCCTTGCCGTTCACCTTGACCTCGAGGTTGGCCAGCCGGTCCGAGGAGACACGGTTGCGCCCGTCCAGATCGTTCCAGCGCACCACGCCCCGCACCGTCACCTGCTGGCGCTCCGCGTTGATCCAGACTTCCTTCGACCCTTCCACCACCAGATTCCCGTTGGGCAGCACATGCGTCACCCGGCCCGAGATCGTCGTCGTGAGCACCGTCTCCCGGCTGGTCTCGCCCTGCCCGTCGAGCTCGTGCTCGCCCCCCAGGTCGGCCAGATTCGCCAGCGGCCCGGTCGCTTTCGTCAGGCCGCCCAGCGCCCCCACTCCGCCGCGTGCGCTCCCTTTGCGGCTCGCGCTCGTGGCACCCCGGCTCAGCGCCGAGGCCCGGTCGGCCACCACGATCGTCACGATGTCGTCCACCCGACGCGCCCGCAGGTCCCCGGCAATCTCGCCTAACATGCCTGTCTCCGTGTAGAGCGAGCCGGCGCCGGCGCGCCGCTCCGAGGCCCGGCCCATTGCCTGCCGGATGTATTCCTCGATCGTCGAGCCCGGCTGGCGCTCCCCTGCCGCCGGAACGCCCACGGCCGCCGCCAGCGCCGCCATCATCACGAAAAGCACCCTCATCGGACCGCTCCCTTCTCCCCAATTTCCACCGCCAGCCGACCCGGACCTTCTACCATCGCCTTGAAGCGCCGGCCCGTCGCCGGATTGCGCACCAGCACCGCCTCGCCGCGCCGGCCGGAAGTCTCCGCCCGCGCCTCGAGCCGCAGCCGCGCCGCCCCTGTCCGGACCTCCACCTCGACCCGGTCACCCCGCTCCACCTCGGGCGCCAGTCGCAACAGTGCCGCCGTCAACATCTCGCCCGCACGGATCCTGCGGCGGGCCACCGCGCCCACCACCTCCGACGCCTCAACGGGTTTGACCCCCACAGTGGGAAAGAGCTCCACCAGCCGCTCCTCGACATCGCCGGCCTCAATGGCTTTGCCCGCCGCCAGATCGCGCCTCGCCACCAGCCCCCGCCGCTCGACGCCGACCCTCACCCGCGCCCAGACCGGCGCCGTCCGCCCGCTCGCCGTCCAGACGCGGCCCCGCCACAAGACCGCGGCCCCGGGCTGCCCCGGGGGCCCGGCCAGCCCGGCCAGCGGAAACTCGAGCACGCCCCGCGGCACCGCATGGCGGACGAACTCCACAATCTCAATCCGGGCCTCCTCGCCCAGGCTCCGCCGCATCGCCTCGATCAAGCCCGCCTCCGCAAGCCGCTCGGCCGCGCCCTCGATGCAGACCGCCTCGAGGGAAACCGCGATCAGACCGTGCCGGCGCGCCAGCCGGGCCAGCTCCCCAGGAGCCAGAACCCGCCGCAGGCCGGGCGCCGGCGCGTAGCCGAGCTCCATGTCCGGATCGAGCGCCGAAAACAGCGGCCGCAGCCGCGCCAGATCTCCCGCCCGGATCCGCTCGCCTTCGACCACCGCACACTCCTGCCCCGGAGCCCACGCCGCCACGCACACCGCCGCCAGGAGCGCCCGCTTCATCGCGTCACGTTGTTCGCCTGCTGGTACATCTCGTCCGCCGCCCGCACCACCTTGGCGTTGGCCTCGTAGGCGCGCTGGCTCACGATCAGGTTGATGAACTCCTCGACCACGCTCACGTTGGACTGCTCCACGTAGCCCTGAAGGAGCGTGCCGCCGCCCTCCTGCCCGCCCGGATTCCCGATCGTCGGCTCGCCGGAGGCGTCCGTCGGCGTAAACAGATTCCGCCCAATGCTGTTCAACCCCGCCGGATTCGGAAACAGCGCCAGTTGGATCTGCCCGGCAAGCTGCGCCGTCGTCTGCCCCGGCGTGAGGTAACTCACCGTGCCGTCCGGCGCGATCGTGATGGATTGCGCCTCCGGCGGGAGCGTGATCTGCGGCTCCAGAGGATCCCCGTCGGCCGTCACCAGATTCCCGTCCCGGTCCAGGTGGAACGTCCCGGCGCGCGTGTAGGCCAGCTCGCCCGAAGGCAACCGGATCTGGAACATCCCCCGGCCCTGGATCACCAGGTCGAGCGGGTTGTTCGTCAGCATGAAGTTGCCCTGCGAGAAGATAATCTCGTTGGCCACCGGCCGCGTCCCCAGTCCGAGCTGCAAGCCCGTCGGAACGATCGTCTGCGAGCCGGCCGCCGCTCCCGGCTGGACGAAGTTCTGATACAGCAGATCCTGAAACTGCGTCCGCCGAGCTTTGAATCCCACCGTGTTGGCGTTGGCCAGATTGTGCGCGATGTTGTCCACGTTCATCTGCTGCGCGCTCATGCCGCTGGCAGCGCTGAACAGTGCCCGGATCATCCTCGGTTGCCTCCTTCGCTCAGAAACTCGGCGCCTCAGGAGCCCACACGCGCCACCTCCTCGAGCGCCTTGCGGCTCATCTCGCTCGCCACCGCTACGGCCCGACCCAGCATCTCAAACTGCCGCATCAGACTCACCAGGCGCACCGCGCCCTCAGCCGGCCGGACGTTCGAGCTCTCGAGCTTGCCTTGATAGACCGCGTAGCCCGACGCCGGCGCCGGCTCTGCTTGCGCATCCACCGCCCGGAAGTAGGTCCCCGCCTCTTTGGCCAGCACCGAGGGGTCGGCAAAGTCCGCCACCGCCAGCGCCGCCACCAGCGCGCCCTCCTGCCGCAACGCCCCGTCGCCTGAAACCTCCAGCGGACGGCTCGGCTCCAGTCGCACCGGCCGCCCCGCCGCATCAAGAACTCGGTAGCCCTGCTCGGTGACGAGTTCGCCCTCCGGCGAGAGATGAAAATTCCCGCTGCGCGTGTACAGCCTCCCGCGCGGCCCCTCCACCACAAAGAAACCCCGGCCCGAAATCGCCAGGTGCGTCGCCACGCCGGTCGCTACGAGCGTGCCCTGAGAGAAATCGGTCCAGTGGCGGTCGATCACCGGCAGAACCGGCGGGCCGCTCGCCGCCCCCTCTCCCGTCGCCTCCACCGCCTCCGGCGCCAGATAGAGACTGTAGAATTCCCGGTCGGCCTTGTAGCCCGCGGCGGACTGGTTGGCCAGATTGTTCGCCAGCAGCTCGAGCGACTCCATGCGGGCTTTCATGCCGCTGGCGGCTGAGATGGTGAGTGCATCCATAGCGGACCGCTCCCGATCACAGCCCCTCCGCAAACACATTGCCGCGCCCCGCGCAATGCCCTAAACGCCTCAACCGTCACCGGATAGGCGAATCGGTCGGCCCCGCCGGCGGTGACAAGATCGTGTCGGAGGCTGGGCGGGCGACAAGATGTCGTCTCGGCCCGCTCCGCTATCATCTTCAAAACACGAGCCCGCCTAAAGGTCCCCGGCTTGCCGCTTCCGCTGGCGTGACGCTCGCCGCACCGCAGATGTTCTCGAGCGCCGGCCCGCTCGCCGCGATTGCGCCGCCGGCCGCCTCCGGGGTGGAGGATTCGGCAACCGTCTCCGGCGCGGCGTGCGCTCCGGGCGGCTTCCTGGCCGAGCTGCTCGCTTGGAGCGCAGTCCTGGCTTCCTTGGCCGCTTCGGGGAAGCCCCGGGCGCCGGAGGAGACCTCCGAGACGGCGGAAGTCTCGATCGCATCCCAGGCCCGGTCCGCCTCCGGCCCAACGCCGCCCGCTGGCGAGCCGCAACAAGCCCCGGATGCCGCCGGAGTCCCGTTGGCGTCGTTGTGGGCGCCGGCTGTCGTGGCTGCCCCGGCGATGCCCCACTCATACGAGGCGCCGGGCTCGGGACCTGTGCCCGTCGATGCTTCCGCATCGGTTCTTCCGATCGATGGCCCCGTCCGCGCAGCCGGCACCGGGGAGTCTCTTGCGCCGCCCCTGTCACGCCCACGGCCTGATCGCGGGACTCCGGCGCCCGCCGGCCTGCCCGCATCCGGGACTCCGGCGGCGCAGGCCTCGCCGAAACAGGTGCCGGAGCCCGCTACGCAACCCGCCGAGGCTGCCCTCTCAGCGCGCCCTTTGCGGCTGCCGCCTGCTCCTGCTCTGCCGCGGAACGAGGCCGCTTGCGGTGAGCCCGCCCTGGCGATGGCCCTGACACAGAAAGCGCCGGCTCATCCGCTTGAGGCCTCCCGCGCGCCTCAGGCGTCGCCGCCTCCGGAAGGGCCGGGCTTGAAGACCGCTTCCGCGGCAGGCCCCATGGCGGCGGCGCCCCCTGAAGCCTCCGTGCCGGAAGCTGCGGCCCCCGGCGCTCCCACCGCCGCCGACAACTATCAGGCGAGCGGACTGGCTGTCTGAGCCCGGGTACAGGGCTAGCCCATTGAACGGCGTCGGCGGGTTCGGGTTAAAGGTCGCCCCAAGTCGCTCCACCTGCTGGCCCGAAAGGTTGATTTTCCAGATGTCTTTGTCGGTCCCGCAGGCGACATAGAGGGTCAGGGTCTGGCCGTCGTAAACCATGGCGACCGGCCCATTCCCGACCTGGAACGGGGAACCCAAGGGCGCCAGATTAAAATCGAACTTCTCGACCTGATTCTGTCCGCTCCCGCCGGCTTGCTCCAGGACGAGAATCTGGTTTACCGGGTTGCCGACAGCCCTGACGGCCACCGGCTGTTCGCCCGTCTGGACTGTGCGGCTCATGACCACCCCGTACGTTATCGGACTCAGGACGGAGATGGTCCCCGGGGTAGCAGCGTCGCCCTGGGTGACGACGACGGCTCGGCCGTCGGGCAGAAAGTCGATGCCCCGGGGCGAGAGGCCGACGGCCGTCTCTGTTATGACCCGGCCGTTGCCGGTGTCGAAGATGCTGACCGTCCCGGCGGCCTGGTTTGAAACGTAGAGCCTGCTTCCGTCCGGGGAAACGGCCAGTTCCCGGGGGGTCCGGACCTGGCTGTCGGCCGGGCTTTTAAGCGGCCAGGTGGCCGTAACCTGCAGGGTTGCCAGGTCGATGACCGAGACCGAGTCGGCCTGGGAGTTGCTCACGTAGAGGCGGTCGCCGGCCGGGCTCAGAGCAAGGCCGAAGGGCTTGCAGTCGCCGCCGCAGTCGAGCGGGAGGGTGGTGAAGACGCTGGTGTTGGCGAGCTGGATTACGGCGACGGCATCCGGAGCTGCGGCCCGGTCGACGGCAACGAAGACCCACGGCCCGGCGTCGGGCAGGGAATCGCCCGAGGCAGACCGGAACGTCAGGACTCCCGCGGCGGCCGCGACCAGCAGGCCGGGTACCAGTATTAAACCGAGGACTCGACCGGCCGACAAGACTCAGCTCCGCTCTGCCCGCAATCGGGCCGTAAGGGTCAGGCTTAAAAGCCCCTTCTCACCCCCATTTTAAGCCGGCGGTGGGACTCTTCCCGGTACAAACGTACCCCCTCTCAATCATGGGCAACGGCCACCGCCCAAACCTGCCGGGCTCCCGCCCGGCGCAGGACCCGGGCCGCCTCGGTCACGGTGGCCCCGGTGGTGACCACGTCGTCCACAAGCCAGACGGTCAGCCCCCTGACAACCGCCGGGTCGGGACACCGGAAGGCGTCCCGGACGTTTTCCCGGCGGGCGGCCGCATCCAGACCCACCTGGGGCGCCGTCGGCCGGACGCGAATCAGGGCGCCCGGGAAATCCCTTACGCCAAGGCGAGTCCCAAGCTCGGCTGCCAGGAGGGCCGACTGGTTGTAGCCGCGAAGGCGCTGGCGGGACGGGTGAAGGGGCACAGGCACGATTACGCCGGGTGCTGGCAGGTCCGACAGGGGCCCCAGAACCAGAAGGTCCGCGAGGGGTCGGGCAAGGCCGCGGCGGTTCTGGTACTTCAGTGCGCGTACCGCGGCCGCAAGGGGCCCGGCGTAGAGGCCTGCAACCGCCTGGCCGGCCAGGGGCGAACGGCTCCGACACGGCGGATGGGTCGCCCCGGTCGGTGCCGGGCGTTTACAGGCCGGGCAGACCGGGTGCCACGGTTCCACCGCGGCCTGGCAGGCCGGGCAGAAGAGGGTACCCGGACGCCCGCAGGCACAGCACCGGGGCGGCAGGACCAGGTCGAGGAGGGACCGCAGAAGGCTCAGGGGTGTCAGCGGGGGCGGCGGCGCTCCCCCCGTCCGGCCGCGGGACGGGGCTGGGCCCGACGGGTTGCCCGACGCTCAGCTTCAGGCGTCCAGACGTAGATGAGCCGCCAGTGGGGCCGACTGTACTCCTGGCCGGTGAACTCGAAGCCGGCCAGATCCTCGAAGACCTCCCGCCACTGGGTCTGGTCGGCCCGGACCTTTACGGTTACGCTCGTCGGGCGGGTCAGGTGGATGAGCTCCCGGACAAGCCGCTTAATGGCGCCGGGCTTGAATTCATCCCCAATGCTGCCGGCATCCCGAATGGTCACCGACCCGTCGACCCGAGTGTACCACTCGATAAAAGCCTCGACCTTCGGCTCCGGCAGGCGCGGGTCGCGGCGTTCGAGGATGAGAAGCTCGTTGCGGGCAATGGCATCCTCGAACTTCTTTTTGCTGCCCTTGCCTTCGGGGCTTGCCAGGGTCGACTTAACGGATTTTTTTAACAGTTCGATATCGCCCGGTTCGGCGAGCCTGATAAAATAGCCAGCTTCTTCCATGCGACCGCTCCGAGAGCGCCGGCAGGACTTACCCCCGATCCCGTTTGTTAAATTATACTATTTACTGGGGTGGCCGTGCGGTCACCCGGCAGCCAGTCATCCGGTTGAATCTTCTTCTGGTGGGAGGTGTGTGACCGTGCGGATCGCTCAGGTAGCTCCCCTCTGGGAATCTGTTCCACCAACCGCCTACGGCGGAACTGAAAGGGTCGTTCACTGGCTTACCGAGGAGCTCGTTCGGCGCGGCCACGAAGTGACCCTCTTCGCCAGCGGCGACTCGGTAACGTCCGCCAAACTGGTTCCCGTCGCCCCCAGGGCCCTCTGGCACGACCCCGAAATTGAAGACCCCTTTACCTGGGTCATCCGGGAACTGGGAATGGTCTTCGAACAGGCGGATCAATTTGACATAATCCATTCGCACGTGGATTATTTTGCCTTCCCCTTCGCCCGCCTGGTCAAGACGCCGGTTGTCCACACCCTCCACGGCCGCCTTGACATCCGGGACCTGCCGGCCGTTTACGGGCGGTACCGGGACCAGGCCTTCGTTTCGATTTCGAATTCCCAGCGGGCGCCCCTTCCCTTCCTTAACTGGGTTGCGACGGTCTACCATGGCCTGGACCTCCGGGAGTATCCCTACGGCCCTGAACCTGAGGATTTCCTGGTCTTCGTCGGCCGGATCTCCCCGGAGAAGGGCCTGCACTGGGCCATCGAAATCGCCAAGCGGTCGGGCCGGCGGCTGGTTATTGCGGCCAAGCTCAATACGAAGCATCCGCCGGACGTCGAGTATTTCGAAAAATATATTCGCCCCGAGCTCAGCCATCCCCTGGTCGAGTTCATCGGGGAGGTGAATCAGGCCGAGAAGGTCGAACTGCTGAGCCGGGCCTACGCCTTCCTCTTTCCCATCGACTGGCCGGAGCCCTTCGGCCTCGCCCCCATCGAGGCCCTGGCCTGCGGCTGTCCGGTCATCGCCCGCCGCCGGGGGTCGGTGCCGGAGCTGATGCGGGACGGGCTGACCGGCTACACGGGAGAGACCCTGGAGGAGCTAACGGCCGCGGTTAGCCTCATTGAGAAGGTCGACCGGGCGGCCTGCCGCCGGTACGTGGCCGAGCGATTCAGCGTCCAGCGCATGGCCGACGACTACGAGCGGGTCTACACCCGCCTGATCCTCGGGTCCGCGCCGGGCGCCGAGGCCAGGCCTCCTACCCGCGAAGCTCCGGTGCTCCGGTTCGGTAGCTAGCGAGAAAATCCCGGGCGTACTCGTCGAGGGCGCCCGCCTGGATGGCGGCCCGGGCGCCCTCGACCAGCCGCTGGAGGAACCTGATATTGTGGATGGTCGCCAGGCGGGGTCCGAGCATTTCGCCGGCGTTGAAGAGGTGGCGCAGGTAGGCCCGGCTGAACCGGCGGCAGGTGTAGCAGTCGCAGTCGGCCTCAATGGGGTTAGGGTCATCCTTCAGGGCCGCGCTTCGCAGATTCAGGCGACCCCGGCGGGTATAGGCGGCACCGTGGCGGCCGAGCCGGGTGGGGGCCACGCAGTCAAAGAGGTCGATGCCCCGGGCGATGCCGGCCAGCAGGTCCTCGGGCTCGCCGATGCCGAGCAGGTGTCGGGGCTTGCCTTCGGGCAGCCAGGGAATCACCCACTCGATGATGCGGTGCATATCTTCCTTGGACCGGCCGAGGGACCCGCCGATGGCGTAGCCTTCAAAGGGCAGGCTGGCGATAAACCTGGCGCTGGCCTCCCGGAGGTCCCGGTAGGCCCCGCCCTGAACGATGCCGAAGAGGGCCTGGTCGGACCGGGTCCGGGCCGCCAGGGAGCGGAGGGCCCAGCGGTGGGTGCGCTCCAGGGCCTGGCGGGTGTAGGCGTAGTCGTGGAGGGGCGAGGTGCACTCGTCGAAGGCGAGGATGATGTCCGCCCCCAGCTTCTCCTGAATTTCGATGGATTTTTCCGGGGTAAACCGGTGCCGCGAGCCGTCGAGGTGGGAGGTGAACGTCACCCCGTCCTCGTCGATAGATACCAGGCGGGGCTTCACCGGCCGGCGGGGGGTCTCGACGTCGAGACCCGGGAACGTTTTGGCGACCTTGCCCACCCCGTGTTCTAAGGCGAAACCCAGGCTGAAAACTTGAAACCCGCCGCTGTCCGTCATCATCGGCCCATCCCAGCCCATGAACCGGTGCAGGCCCCCGAGGCGGGCCACCAGGTCCGGACCCGGCCGCAGGTAGAGGTGATAGGTGTTGGCCAGGATAATCTGGGTCCCGGCGGCCCGGACCTCGTCCGGGGCAAGGGTCTTCACGGCTGCCTGGGTGGCGACAACGACCAGGGCCGGCGTTTCAACCTCGCCGTGGGGCGTTAAAAGCCGGCCCACCCGGGCCGGCCCCGGACCGGCGGCAACCACCTGGAATCTGACCACCATAAGCCCAAACTTGATTTTAACCGCCGGGCTGCGTCCCACGGAGCAACTTGCCGGCTTCGGCCGGCGGGTCTTCCGCGGGTGTACAAAGCGTGCGAAGTGTCTTGGTGCACTTTGCACGTACCAGGTTGACCGGCATCGGGCTTAAATTGTGCTCAGGAACCATGCCCGGAAGGAGGCACCCGATGACCGCGACCGGAACAGGAGACTTCGCCGGATACGGCTGTGAAGATGCCGCTGGGTTGCTCGGGCGGGCCGTTGCGCACCTGTTTCTCGGCCAGCCGGTCGAGGCGGAAAGGCTTCTGCGGGCGGCGGTCCGCCTTGCTCCGGAACTGGCGGCCGCCCACGCCTACCTGGGCGCCGCCCTGCTGGCCCAGGGTCGGGAGCGGGCCGCCCGGCGGGCCCTGGAACGGGCGGTTCGGCTCGACCCGTCAGATTTTGTCGTAAGGACCCAGCGGGCAAGATATTTCCTCGCCGGCGGCCGCTACCGGGAAGCCTTCATCGAGCTGGCGGTCGCCCTGTGGCGGGCCCCCGACCCGGGCTCCCGGCAGCTGGTTCGGGACCTGCTCCGGCAAATCCTCGCCATTTACCGGCCCCTTTGGGACGACCAACCGTCCCGTTGTCCGGGCGTGCGGCCTTCAGCGGGGCTTTAGGTAAATTTGAGGCCGGCTCTACGACCTCCATAAGCCGGCTTAAAGGTCAGGGCGGAAACTCGAAGCGGCGGCCGTAAGATGGTCACCTTAGCCATCATCGCCCACGACGGGAAGAAGGCGGACCTGGTGGCCTGGGCCACGTTCAACCGGGAAGTACTGGCCCGCTGCCGCCTCCTGGCTACTGCCGGCACGGCCCGCCTGCTGCGGGAAAAGGTCGGCCTCGAGGTCGAGGCCGTTCGGGCGGGCCCGGAGGGGGGCGACATCCAGGTGGGGGCCCTCGTCGTCGAGGGGCAGGTCGACGCGGTCATATTTCTGGTTGACCCGATGGATAAACATCCGCACGAGCCGGATATCGAGGCCCTCCTGCGCCTCTGCAACGTCCACGAGGTGCCCCTGGCCACCAACGTGGCAACCGCCGACTGCGTCATGGTGTGGCTGGCAAAGCAGGGTGCCGCTGCGGCGAACATCCCCCGGGGAGAATAGAATTGGCCACTTTGCACAAAGAATCGCCGACAGATTGTGCAGTTTTTATTATCAGCTGTGCACAAAAGTTGTTAGTCAAATTTGGCGACGATGTCCATACCTGTCGGATCGGATTCGGTTCAAAATCGTTTCCGAAAGCTCCGGATGCCGGCGTAGCGGAGCCAGGTAACTCGAAAGGAGGTCATAAGGAATGCCGGAGATAAATGCGGGTGATACTGCCTGGGTGCTGGCATCAGCGGCCCTGGTAATGATCATGACGCCCGGCCTGGCCCTCTTTTACGGCGGCCTGGTCCGGGACCGGAACGTAATCTCCACCCTGATGCACAGCTTCTTTATCCTGGCCCTGGTCAGCGTCCAGTGGGTGGTTATCGGCTACAGCCTGGCCTTTGGGCCCGACCACTTCGGGATTATCGGCGGCCTGGATTGGGTCGGGCTGCACCGGGTTGGGGCCGAGCCGAACCCGGACTACGCCCCGACCATCCCTCACCTGGCCTTCATGGCCTTTCAGATGATGTTTGCAATTATTACCCCGGCCCTGATTACCGGGGCCTTTGCCGAGCGCAAGCGGTTTAAGGCCTTTGTCTTTTTCAGTATCCTCTGGGCGACCCTGGTTTACGACCCCGTCGCCCACTGGGTCTGGGGCGTCGGCGGGTGGCTGCGGAGTCTGGGCGCCCTCGACTTTGCCGGCGGGACCGTGGTTCACATTTCGTCGGGCGTCTCCGGCCTGGTTGCCGCTCTTGTCCTCGGGCCACGCCTCGGCTTCGGGGAGAAGCCCCTTGAGGGCCACAACCTCACCCTGACGGCCCTTGGCGCCGCCCTCCTCTGGTTCGGCTGGTTCGGGTTTAATGCCGGGAGCGCCCTGGGGGCGGGCCCCCTGGCGGCCTCGGCCTTCGTCGTGACCAACACCGCCGCGGCGATGGCCGCCCTCACCTGGATGTTCACCGGCTGGGTCCACCAGGGGCGGCCGAGCTTGGCCGGCCTCTGCGCCGGGGCGATTGCCGGCCTGGTGGCCATAACCCCGGCCAGCGGCTACGTCGAGCCGGGCGCGGCCATTATCATCGGACTGGTTGCCGGTTTCGTCTGCTACTGGGCCGTCTACCTGACCAAGAGCCGGTTCCGGGTTGACGATGCCCTCGACGTCTTCGGGGTGCACGGCATCGGCGGCCTGTGGGGCGCCCTGGCCACCGGGCTGTTCGCCACGACGGCCGTTAACGCGGCCGGGGCCAATGGCCTCCTCTTCGGCAACCCGGCCCAGCTCGTCTATCAGGCCATTGCGGCCGGCTCGACCTTCGTGTATGCCGCTGTGATGACGTGGGGCATCCTTAAGGTGCTCGACCTGGTCATCGGCATCCGGGTGGAGGAGCAGGAAGAGGAGGTGGGCCTCGACGTCAGCCAGCACGGGGAGCTGGCTTACCGGCCGTAATCCGGGCCTGCCAGTTCCCGACGGCTGCCCGGCGGCCCCACGGGGCCGCCGGGCAGCGCTTTCAGTCCTCGGCTTCCCGTTCGACCCGGGCCCGGGCGGCCTCGGCGATGATCTGCTGGGCCAGGTGGGGCGGCACCTCCTCATAGTGGCTGAACTCCATCTCGAAGGTGCCCCGGGCCTGGGTCATGGACCGGAGTTCGGTGGCGTAACGGCGCATCTCGGCGTAGGGAACCAGGGCCTCGATGGTGGTCTTCCCGTCGGCGGAGCTCATGCCGAGGACACGGCCCCGGCGGGTGTTGAGGTCACCCATGACGTCGCCGGTGTACTCGTCGGGAACGGTCACCCGCACCCGCATGATCGGTTCCAGGAGCACCGGGTTGGCCTGGGCCATACCCTTCTTGAAGGCCTCCCGGCCGGCGATCTGGAAGGAGATATCGGAAGAATCGACGGGGTGGTAGGACCCGTCGTAAAGGGTGACCCGGACGTCCACCACGGGGAATCGAGCCAGAACGCCCTCCTGGAGGGCGGCCCGGACCCCCTTTTCAACGGCTGGAATGTACTCCTTGGGGACGGCCCCCCCGAAGATTCGCTCCTGGAACTCGAAGCCGGAACCCCTGGGCAAGGGTTCAAGCTCCAGGAAGACGTGGCCGTACTGACCCCGGCCGCCGGTCTGCTTTTTGTGCTTGTGCTCGGCCTTGACCGGCCGGGTGATGGTCTCCTTGTAGGGGACCTTCGGCAGTTCGGTGCGGACCTCAACCCCGAACTTGCGCTTGAGCTTATCGACGGCCACGTCGATGTGCGACTCTCCCATCCCGCCCAGCAGGATTTCGTTGGTATCCGGCTCCCGCCGGATCCGGAGGGTGGGGTCCTCCTCGACAAGGCGGGTGAGGGCCGGGCCGAGTTTGTCCAGGTCGGCCTGGGTCTTCGGGTGAACGGCCGCGTAGAAGGACGGCTCGGGGAAGCTGATCCCCGGCAGGAGCAGGGGCCGGTCCCTGGTGGCCAGGGTATCGCCGGTGGAAGTCTCGGCCAGCTTGGCCACGGCGGCGATGTCGCCGGCAATGACCTCGGCCGTCGGCTCCTGGTGCTTGCCCCGCAGGAAGAACACCTGACCGACCCGCTCGTCCCGGCCCTTGGTGGCATTCCAGACGTGGGAATCCGAGCGGAGGACGCCGGCGTAGACCCGGAAGTAGTTGAGCCGGCCGACATAGGGGTCGGCCGTAGTTTTGAAAACCAGGGCGGCCAGGGGCGAAGTCGGGAGGGGGTCAAGGGCCTCCTCCTGGCCGGTCAGCGGGTTCTGGGCCGTGACAGGCCCGGCATCCACGGGCGAAGGCATCACCTTGACAATGAAGTCGATAAGGGGGGCAACGGCCCGGTTGAGGAGGGCGCTCCCAACCAGGACCGGGACCACCTGCCCGGACCGGACGGCCGCGGTCAGGGCCCGGTCCAGTTCCTCGGCCGTAAGCTCTTCGCCCTCGAGGTACTTGTTGAGAAGCTCGTCGTCGGCCTCGACCACGGCTTCGACGAGCTTTTCCCGGTACTCCTGAACCTGGGCACTCAGCTCGGCCGGGACCGGGCCGCCGGCCGGGTTTGCCCCGTCGTAGGTCCGCAGGGCGATCAGGTCAACAACGCCCTTGAAGTCGGCCTGACTGCCGACAGGGAGCTGGACGGGGATGCAGCGGCGGCCGAACTTTGCCGTCAGGGATTCAACTGCCCGCCAGAAATCGGCGTTCTCCCGGTCAACCTTGTTGACAAAGACGACCCGGGGCAGGCCCCGCTCATCGGCCAGCTTCCAGACCATCTCAGTGCCGACCTCAACCCCGGCCACGGCGTCGACAACAATGACCGCCCCGTCAACGACCCGCATCGCGCTGATGGCCTCGCCGATGAAGTCGAAATAGCCGGGGGTATCAATGAGGTTAACCTTGATGCCGTGCCAGTCGAAGGGCAGCATGGAGAGGTTAACCGAGATGCGGCGGCGGATCTCGTCGGGGTCATAGTCGGAGGTGGTGGTTCCTTCCTCAACTTTGCCCAGGCGGCTGATAACCCCGGCGGTAAAGAGGATGGCTTCGGAGAGGGAAGTCTTCCCTGACCCGCCGTGACCGAAAAGGCCGACGTTGCGGATCTGGTCCGGACGGTAGGTTTTCATGGTCGATTTCTCCCCCGCAGTTTAACCCAGTAATCAATTTTAGTTGCGGGCCGAAGCGGCCCGCAAACATCAGGCATCGGGGTCGGGGAGGGGATGGAACCGGCGGTGAGCCTCCCGGGCTGCCCGGTCGGCCAGGTTGACATAACGATTTGTGGTTTGGAGGGACTCGTGGCCCAGGAGGACCTGGATGGCGGCGGGGTTGGCGCCTTCCTCGGCGAGGTAGGTGGCGAAGGCGTGGCGGAAGGTGTGGGGGGTGATGGGCACATTGATTTTAAGGCGGGCCAGGTAGTGGCGCAGGCGGGCCTCGACGTAATTGGGGGAGATGCGGGGGTCGCGGTCGTCGGCCCGGCGGCCCCGGTAGGGGATGAAGAGGGCCGGAAAGTTGTCGGTGCGGGTGGCCAGGTAGCGGTCGAGGTGGTGGCGGGCCCGGGGGGTCAGGTAGACGAAGCGCTCCTTCTTGCCCTTGCCCCGGACGAAGATTTCGCCGTCGGACCCCACCTGGTTGCGGTTCAGGCTGCACAGTTCGGAGATGCGCATGCCGGTGGCAAAGAGGACCTCCAGGATGGCCCGGTTCCGGAGGGCGACGTTGGGGTCGGCCTCCAGGTACGAGGGCGCCTCGAGGACCCGCAGGAGGTCGGCCAGGTCGGGAACCCGGGGGTGGGGACGCTCGGCCCGGGCAAGCTTCACGGCATCGGGGGGAACCGGGACGGGGTAGTCGATTTCGACCAGGAACCGCAGGTAGGTTCTGAGGGCCGAGAGGGTTCGGTTGACGGAGCGGGCCTTGAGGCGGTCCTTTTGAGGCCGGTCTTCCAGGAGTCGGACGTGCTCGGGGTCAGCGAGGGCGGCCTTGAAGCGGGTGACGGTGAGCTTATCGACCCGGTCGAAGGGGATGCCGGCCAGGGCGAGGAATCGGGCGAAGAGGGCCAGGTCGCGCTGATAGTTGTAGACGGTGCGGGGGGAGTAGCCGTTGGCCCGGAGGTGAAGGAGGAAATTTTCGAGGTGGGGGAGTGCGGGGGTCGTGTGGGCGGTCACGGGGATCCTCCTTGAAAGTGTAAATTGCGTATAATCAGCATTAGCCGTAATTAATATCCCTCGGGCGGGAGCCCCCCGGCAAGCCCTTTATCCACAGGTTCCCGCGCCGGCCCCAATCCTGCCGGCCCCGTCGGGACCCCAGGCATCGGGCCCCGCTTGACCCGCCGGCGTCGCACGGCGGCCAACGGGCGGCGCAGGGCGGCCGGGTTACCGGGCTCCCCAAGGGGCTTGACCGTTTATCCCGCTCAAGCGCCGGCTCAGGCGCAGGCCTTCGGACCCGTTCGCGGCTCATTCGGCGCCTCGCTCCGCCCGGCCAAAGATATTTATGTCAAATATTTCCGCCGGCCGGGGCGGATCGGGTATACTAGGTTCTGAACAGTTCTGAGGTCAGGAGCGAGACCGTATGCCCCGAACCAGGTCGGCTATCAAGCAACTGCGCAAGAGCGAAAAGCGCCGGCTGCGCAACCAGAGCTACAAGTCCCGGGTCAAGACCTACATCAAGAAAGCCCTCGCTGCCATCCAGTCCGGGAGCCAGGCGGTGGCCGAGGCCGCCGTCCGGGAGGCCGTCAGCATCATCGACCGGACCGCCGAGCGCGGGGTTTTCCACCGGAACAAGGCCGCCCGCCTCAAGTCCCGGCTGATGGCCAAGTTCAACGCCGCCTTCGGCCGCTGAGCCCGTGGGGCAGGTTCGGCCCTTCGTCGGCCTCCGCTACGACCCGGCCCGGGTCGGCGGCCTCGACCGGGTTGTCGCCCCGCCCTACGACATCATCCCACCCGAGCAGGCCCCGGAATTCTTCAACCGGAGCCCTTACAACATCGCCCGCATCGAACTTGCCCGCCTCCTTTATCCCGAGGCACCGGCCCCCTATGAGGTCGCGGCCGCGGAGCTCCGCCGCTGGCAGGCCGAAGGGGTGTTGCGGCCCGACCCGACCCCGGCCTTCTACGTTTACACCCTCAGCTTCGAGCACGCCGGCCGCCGGTTCGACCGGCTCGGCCTGGTGGGAATGGTCCGGATATCGGAAGGGGAAAACGCCTCGGTCCTTGCCCACGAGCGCACCGTTGCGGCGACCGTGGCCGACCGGCTCGAACTTCTCCGGGCAACCCGAACGGCAACCAGCCCCCTCTTCGGCCTGGTTCTGGACGGCGGGGCCTTCGGGGCCGAGCTCCGGCGGGCGGCTGCCCTCAGCCGGCCCGGGGCCGAGGTTGCTGACGGGGCGGGGGTTCACCGCCTGCGGGTCCTGGCCGAACCCGACGCCCTCAGCCGGCTGGTCGGGGTCCTGGAAGACGCCCGGGTCCTGGTGGCCGACGGCCACCACCGCTACCGGGCGGCCGGTTTGTTCCGGGACGAGAACCGCCGGCGGCTCGGGGAACGGCCCCGGGCGGCCTGGAATTACGCTTTGATGGTCCTCTACCCGGTGGAGGACCCCAGCCTGGTCATCCTGCCGACCCACCGGCTGATCCCGGCGGGGCCAGACCCGGCCGTCATCCGCCGCCTGGAGACCTGGTTTGAGGTCCGGCCGTTTCCCGGAACTCCCGCCGACCTGCTCGCCCGGCTGGCCGAGTCAGACCGGCCGGCCTTCGGGCTTTACGGCCCGGGCGGCCTCTACCTGCTGACCCTCAAGGCTGACCCGGCCGCGGCCTGGCCCTCGGACCGACCGGCCGCCTGGCAGGCCGTTGACGTGGGCATCGCCCAGGTTCTGATTATCGAGGGGGGATTCGGCGTTGACGACCCCGGCCGGCTGGGCTACACCCGGGACGCCGCCGAAGCCGTGGCGCAGGTGGACGCCGGCCGCTACGGGTGGGCCGTTCTCCTCCGGGCGCCGACCCCGGCCCAGGTGATGGCCCTGGCCCGGGCCGGGGTGGAGATGCCCCCTAAGTCCACTTATTTCTTCCCGAAGCCCCTCTCCGGGCTGGTTCTGGCCGCCCTGGACCAGGACCTTTAATTAGCTTTATAATTTAAAGTGATTCCTGGCCGGGGGGAAATTCGGGATGGCTGACCAGATTCAGGGCATCCACCACGTCACGGCCATTGCCGGCGACGCGAATCGCAACATTGACTTCTACACGCGGGTTCTCGGCCTGCGCCTGGTGAAAGTCACGGTCAACTTCGACGACCCGTCGGCCTACCACCTCTACTACGGCGACGAACTGGGCCGGCCCGGAACCATCGTTACCTTCTTCGTGTGGCCGGACCGGATTCCCGGCCGGCCGGGCGCCGGGCAGGTGACGGCCGTCGCCTTTTCGGTACCGGCCGGAAGTTTCGGCTACTGGCAGGAGCGGTTCAGGGCCCACGCCGTCCGCTTCGAACCGCCGGCCGAACGGTTTGACGAGACGGTCCTCACTTTCTACGACCCCGACGGCCTCAGGCTGGAGCTGGTCGCCGCCCCCGATGCGGACACCCGGGAGCCGTGGGCCCGGGGGCCTGTGCCCGCCGAGCACGCCATCCGGGGCCTTCACAGTGTGACCCTTACCGAGGGGGCCCTTGAGCCGACGGCCGGCCTGCTGACCCGGCTGATGGGCTTCCGGCTTACGGCGGCCGACGGCAGCCGCTACCGTTTCGCCACCGGCCCGGGCGGGCCGGGTTCGGTGGTTGACGTGGAAGTCAGGCGGGAGCTTTTCCGGGGGCGGGTTGGGGTCGGGACGGTCCACCACGTCGCCTGGCGGACGGGGACCGACGAGACCCAGCTCGGGTGGCGAAGCCGGCTCCTGGCGGCCGGCTACCAGGTTACCCCGGTGCGGGACCGGCTGTACTTTCGGTCCATTTACTTCTTCGAGCCGGGCGGGGTCCTCTTCGAAATTGCCACCGACCCGCCGGGATTTACCGTCGACGAAACCGCCGAAGCCCTGGGGACGGGTCTGCGGCTGCCGCCCTGGCTGGAACCCCGGCGGGCGGAAATCGAAGCGGCCCTGCCGCCGCTGACCCTGCCGGTCGAACCGGCCCGGACAACGTAATTGTGTAAACATTATGTCAATTCGCCGGGTTGTCCGGGCGCGCCGTTTCCGGGTATAATGCTGGCTGGTGGTCCCCGGGTTGGGGGCCGGCCGTCTTCATTACCTGTCAAGTTAACGGTGGCCCGTCATGTATGCGGTTATTGAGACTGGAGGCAAGCAGTACCGGGTTCAGCCCGGGGATACCCTGCTGGTGGAGCGTCTGGAGGCGCCGGTGGGCAGTCAGGTCGAGCTTGACCGGGTGCTCATGGTTGCCCCCGATTCCGGGCCGCCCCTGGTCGGACGCCCGCTGGTGGCCGGCGCCAGGGTCCGGGCCCGGGTGGTCGCCCAGGAGAAGGGCCGTAAGGTCATCGTTTTCAAGTTCAAGGCGAAGACCCGCTACCGGCGGAAGCAGGGGCACCGCCAGCGCTACACCCGGCTTGCCATCGAAGAAATTCAGGTTGGTGAGGTGAATCAGAATGGCCCATAAGAAGGGTGGCGGTAGCACCCGCAACGGCCGCGACAGCATCTCAAAGCGGCTCGGCGTGAAGCGTTTCGACGGCCAGTTTGTCCGGGCCGGGGAGGTTCTCGTCCGGCAGCGGGGAACCCGGATCGTGCCGGGCCGCAACGTCGGCCTCGGCCGGGATGATACGCTTTTTGCCCTGCGGGACGGCATTGTGAAGTTCGACTTCCAGGCCCGGGACAAGAAGCGGGTGAATGTCATTCCGGCACCGGCGACGGTACAGGTATGAAGCCGAAAATCCATCCCCAGTACTACCCCGAAGCGCAGGTAATCTGCGCCTGCGGCAACACCTTCACCACCGGCTCGACCAAGCCGGTCCTCCGGGTCGAGGTCTGCAGTCGCTGCCACCCCTTCTTCACCGGTGAGCAACGGATCGTTGACACCGCCGGCCGGGTCGAGCGGTTCCTCCGCCGGTACGGCCGCGAGCCGGAACCGCAGGCCGAGGGGACCGGCGGCTAAGCCGCCGGCATCGGGGCTGGCCTGATGGCCGCCGAATCGAGCCCCCGGCCCTTTTATTACGGCGGGCAGGCCCTCATTGAGGGGGTCATGATCCGGGGCCGAACCCACTGTGCCGTGGCGGTCCGGCGGCCCGATGGGACGATCTTTGTCCAGACCTGGCCCCTCGACTCCTTTATCGTCAAGAGCAGGCTTGCCCGGCTACCCTTCATCCGGGGCATCTTTGTCCTTTACGACACCCTGTACCTCGGCATCAGGGCGCTGAGCCTCTCGGCTGCCGTTGCGGCCGGCGAACAGGCCGAAGTGGCGGCGGCTGTAGTCTGGCCGGTCCTGATCACTTCCCTGGCCGTGGCCCTGACTGCGTTTTTCATGGGTCCGGCCCTCCTTGCCCACTGGCTGGCGGCTCTCCTGCCCGACCCTGTTCTGCTCAATCTGGCTGAGGGGGTTGTCCGACTGGGCCTGCTCATCGGCTATATTGCCGCGATCGGCCGGCTACCCGAAATCCGCCGGGTCTTTGCCTACCACGGGGCCGAGCACCAGGCCGTCCACGCCTTCGAGGCCGGGGTTCCCCTCGAGCCGGAGCTGGCGGGCCGGTTCCCGACGGCCCACCCCCGGTGCGGGACCGCCTTCCTGCTGACGGTGATGGTGGTGGCGGTTTTCGTCTTCGCCTGGCTGGGGGATCCGCCCCTTCTCCTGAGGCTCCTTTCCCGGGTGGTCCTGGTTCCGGTCATTGCCGCCGTGGCCTACGAGGTGATCCGTTTCGGGGCGGCCCACCTGGGGAACCCGGTCGTCCGGATGCTGGTGGTCAACCCGGGCCTCTGGCTCCAGCGGCTCACGACCCGGCCGCCAAAACCGGACCAGGTCGAGGTGGCCCTGGCGGCCCTGAAGGCGGCCCTGCGGGCCGACGCCGTCCCCGACCGGGTCTAGTCGACCCGGTACCCGAGGCGGGCCAGGAGGGTTCGGGGGTTTTCTTCCAGGACGGCCGCCAACTCGTTGGGCTCGAGTCCGGCGCCGAGGGCGACCGTCCGGGCAAACTCCGGCGTCATCAGGTCGGCGGGGTCGTGGGCATCGGAGTTCAGCACGAGCCGGGCCCCGGCCCGGCGGGCCACCCGGACGACGTGGCCGTTGGCCAGGGAATGGCCCCGGCGGGCGGAGATTTCGAGAAAGACGCCGCTGGCCGCAGCCAGGGCGGCCTCTTCCTCGGTCAGGAGACCGGGGTGGCCCAGGATGTCGACATCCGGACAGCCCACGGCCGCCCGATTTGTTCCGGGGATGACCGGCTCCACGGGCGTCTCCCCGTGGACGACGACCAGGGCACCCAGGGCCTTGGCCCGCCGGGCCAGCTCGGGGATGGCCGCCGGCGGCAGGTGGGTGAGTTCCACCCCGGGGACTGCCACAATGCCCCACTCCCGTCTTATCAGTTCACAGTCGGCCTTTAACCGTTCGATTACCCACTCCAGGTTGCCCGGCCCGGCGTGGTCGGTAATGCCGATGGCCCGGTAGCCCCGGACAACAGCCCGCCGCGCCAGCTCCACCGGCGATAGGGAGCCGTCAGAGTAGAAGGTGTGGGTCTGGAAGTCGTAGACCAGCCCTAGCCTCCGAGGGTGACCGTCAGGGTCTGCTCCTGGCCCCGGCGCCAGACCCGAATATCCAGCTTGTCGCCCGGCCGCTTCGACCTCAGGATTTCCATCAGGTCAGAAGCCGTCTGGACGGTCCGGCCGCCGGCCCCCACGATTATATCACCCGGCTGGAGGCCGGCCTGGTCCGCCGGGCCGCCCGGCACCACGGAAACCACGGGGACGCCGGTGGGGATCCGGTAGACCCGGGCCAGGAAGGGGTCGATGGTCTCGCCGAGGGTAACCCCAAGGAAGGGCTGACCCTGGGTGGTGGGGGCGCCGCTGGCTGCGGCCTGCGACCACTGCTGCAGACGCTGTTTGGCGGTGTTGACGGGCACGGCAAAGGCGATTCCTTCGGCCTTCTCCCCGAAGGTCGGGTCGACGGCCGCGGCGGTGTTCACCCCGACCACCTCCCCCCGCAGGTTAACAAGGGGACCGCCGCTGTTGCCGGGGTTGATGGGGGCGCTGGTCTGAATCATGTTCTCCAGGCCCCGGCCGCCGCCCCCGCCCCGCACGTTCCGGTTAGTTGCGCTGATGACCCCGAAGGTAACCGTGCGGTAGTAGCCCAGCGGATTGCCGATGGCGATGACGAACTGCCCGGGCTTGAGCTGGTCGGAGTCGCCCAGGGTCGCCGCCGGCAGGCCCTGGGCGTCAATCTTCACCAGGGCGAGGTCTACCGAGTCGTCGGTGGCTACAACCCGGCCGCGGAAGGACCGGCCGTCGGGCAGGCCGACGGCGAGCAGGCGGCTTCCGGCCACAACGTGGGCGTTGGTCAGGATCTGGCCGTCCGCGGAGACGATAATCCCCGAGCCGAGGCCGCCCTGGTCGGTGCCGATGCTGACCACCGAGGGGGTGGTGCGCTCCACGGCGCTGATGACGGCCTGCTCCAGGTCAGCGGCCGGGGCGGGGACCTGCGCCGGCTGGCCGCCGGTCGGCGGCGCGGGGTAGGCGGCCGGGGTCGGCGTTGGTTCGGTCCGGGCCGGCAAAGAACATCCGCCAAATGCAAAAGATAAAATAAGCAACGAAAGGGTCAGCGCCTTCCGCATCAGTTATATTCCTCCGACCGGGTTACTGGGTGGGTGTTTCCCGCTCGTCCCGCCGGGCGCCGTCCTCGGTCACCGGGGTTGATGGCGCCCCCAGGGGGGCGGTGTCGGGAATCGGGACCTCAGCGGCCCCGGCTGTTGGGGCCGGGGAGTTCTGGGGTTCGGCGGGAAAGGCTTCTGCCGGCCGGTCTCCGGGCGGGGCCGGGCTCGGGGCGGACCAGGAGGGCCGGTATTCCGCCTCGGCCGCGGGCGTCGGCGGGGGTTGCCGCTCGGCCTCCTCCAGCTCCCGCATCACCTCGGCCGCAAGCCGGCTGTAGGTCAGTCGAAACTCCCGGATGAACCGCCCGGTCTTGACCGCCACTTCGGGGAGCCGCTCGGGGCCCAGGACGATAAGCCCGACCACGAGCAGCATCAACAGCTCCAGGGGGCCGACGCCGAAAAAGTCCATCTCACCCACATAATATCGCGCGGCCCGGGTCAAGTCAACCGGCTGTATCACAGGGGCTTACCCATAACTTCGGCGTCAAGCTGGAGGCCGGCCGGTCTCCAGCAGTCCCCGGGCAGCCTCCTAGTTCAGCAGTTTGTGCGGGCACGCCCCACCGGGACGAGGTTTCAATCCCCTTTCGGAGATGGCCTCTTTGTAACCGGCAGGCGGAGGCCGCCCACATGATCCTGGCGGCCATGGCCGCGTTTCAATCCCCTTTCGGAGATGGCCTCTTTGTAACCCGAGTGCTGTAGGTAGGCGTTCCCCCGTCCCCAGCGGGGTACGTTTCAATCCCCTTTCGGAGATGGCCTCTTTGTAACCTGACCCTGATCCCCGCGCCCAGAACCGGGACAACCCCCCAAGGGTTTCAATCCCCTTTCGGAGATGGCCTCTTTGTAACCATACCGGGCTTGGGCGAGAAGGCCAGGGCAGTCGTCCGGTTTCAATCCCCTTTCGGAGATGGCCTCTTTGTAACAGTCGGCCTTAAAGGGCGGGAACGAGGCGGTGCTCATCGTTTCAATCCCCTTTCGGAGATGGCCTCTTTGTAACAAGTGGGTACTCGATCTGGGGCCGCACGGGAGGTGGGAGGCGTTTCAATCCCCTTTCGGAGATGGCCTCTTTGTAACGCCCAAGCCCATACCGGGCTTGGGCGAGAAGGCCCGGGCCGGTTTCAATCCCCTTTCGGAGATGGCCTCTTTGTAACCTCTCGGCCCGGTCCCGCCTGATGCGGGCCAGTTCCTGTTTCAATCCCCTTTCGGAGATGGCCTCTTTGTAACCGGTAGACCACCTTACCGCGTTCGTGGAGCGGTACGTGCCGCGTTTCAATCCCCTTTCGGAGATGGCCTCTTTGTAACCTGAGGGTCCCGGCCGCCAGGTCGACGTCCTCCCAGCGGAGGGTTTCAATCCCCTTTCGGAGATGGCCTCTTTGTAACGGACTCGATATTACGCCATACCCCCACCCCAGCAGGGATGGGGTTTCAATCCCCTTTCGGAGATGGCCTCTTTGTAACCCGGTAGACCACATCGCCCGCTTCGTGGAGCGGTACGTGCCGCGTTTCAATCCCCTTTCGGAGATGGCCTCTTTGTAACGGTACCCTCCGCGGGCACCACTCCGGCCCGTCCAGCGGGTCCCAGCTGGCCCATACGGGCGCACCTGGACCCAATATATTGGCCCCTTTCCCCACTGTCAAGTCGGCCTCGCAAAACCTCCTCCCAGCCTCCGGGATGTTTTGCCAGGCGAAATATTCCCCAGCCTAATAGACAAGGACCCGGCTTGCTTCAACTACCGGCGGCCCGCAGATAACCTCCGTTTGCTTTATGCAGTCGGCGCAAAGCTTGTAAATCCTCACGCTGTCCTGTTCCCGGTCAATCACCCGCAGCAGTTTCGCCTTAAGCCGCCCAAGCTGGGCCGGCGTAAGCTCCGCCTCGAACACGCTCCGCTGAACCCGCATCCCGAACCCGAGGCAAACCCGGGCGGCCTTTAGCCGGCGCCGGTGAAGTGATAACCGGGGTGGTGAGGGACACGTTCCCGAAAACATAAACGGCCTCCACCAGGCCGGCCGGTATCTCGGCCAGCACCTGCCCCTCCCTGGTGAGAATAAAACGGTCCCCCTCGCGGTTAAGCCGACTCCCCTGCTCCGTCAGATACAGCACGGCCACCGTCCGTCCTCCTGACCTGACCCATCCCCATCGACGTTTTGACCCCGATACCGCTAAACCAGGCAAAGTCGGCCAGCAAATTCAGGGCGCGGGTCCAGTACGGGTCGTATTTAAGCACCCGGTACCCGACCCGCCCCACAAATCCCACCTGCTTGCCCCCGGCCACCGTGAGCGTCCAGGCCCGCAGGTCGTAGTAGGCGACCCCAACGCATTCCCGGGCAAACTCTTTAAGGGCCGGGCTTAAAGTGAGGGGCGCGGCCCCGTTCCACCGCTCCAGGGCCGACCCGAACACCAGCTCCGGCAGGGGCAGGGGCACGTTCTTTCCCCCAGAGTGAAAGGCGGTGGGCGTATCAAAAGTAAGCTCGATGCTCCGCCGGACCGGCCCGCCCGGAAAGTACCGGCCAAAGAGGGCCTCATAGCCGACCTCTTCAACCTGGACCCCCTCCACCCGGCAGACGGCCTCATCAAGGGCCACCTCCACCGGCCGCCTGGTCTCGTCGAAGGCCCGGCCGAGCGCTTCCGCAACCGCCCCATCCAGCGCGGCCACCACCAGGCTGTAGACCTCGCCCGCCAGGAGCTTACCGGCCGGCTGGTAGCCCTCCCCGATGAACGGCCCGGCCGTGCGGAACGGTTTCGGCCCGGCCTCCCGGTGAACGGCGTCAGCCAGGGCCCCATCGACCTCGCCGAGAAGGCCCAGCACCAGGCCGTGCAGGGCCCGGCCGAGGAAGGGCAGTTTCGGCCAGCTCTCGAGCGGCCTGATTTTTACCGTGAAGACGGCCGGCGCCTTCATCCCGAAAGCAGTCGCTTCACCACCCCGGCCGTGGCCTCGAACGGGTCCCAGGCGGCCGGGTCTAGGCTCCGGGCCATCGTCTCAAGCCAGGCCTCAACCGCAAGGCCGGTCTGCTCGCGCACCAACCGATCCACCTCCCCGCGGCTCACGGGTGCAAAGCCGTGGCCCAGGATGGTCTTGTTCCGCAAAGTCGCCAGCTCGCCGAGAACCCCCTCGAGCCAGGGGACGAACTTCTGGGCTGTCTCGACGTCAAGGCCCGCCGGCGAGCGGTTACAGAGGGCCCGGAGCACCGCCAGCATCGCCGGCCGGTTGACGCTGCCCCCGACCTGAACCGCCGGGTCCGCCGGCAAATGTTCGGTCAGACCGAGCTCACCGGCTCTGGCCCAGAACTCCGACCGGGTTTTCTCCCGGCGGTCGCCCCCTTCGTCGGTGGGGAAGCCCAGCTGCTCCAGCAGATACCGGGCCAGGCCCTCATGGAGCCGGTACACCCGGCCCAGGAAGTCGACCTCCCGGCCCGCCCGCCAGCACGCCCGGGCGTTGAAGAGCAACTCCACCAGGAAAGGACGGCTGTCGGCCGCTGACTTCGGCTGAGTCAACAGCGGCTCCAGGGCTACCCGCAGGCGGCGCACTGCCTCCCTGGCAGCAGGGTCGGTGATCTCCCTCAGGGCCGCTTCCAGCCCGAGGTCAGCGGCGTGAAAGTTGAACCGGGTGCGCTCCAGTCCGGCCTCCACCAGCGGGCGCACCCCGTCCGGCACCGGCGCACCGGGCCCGGCCAGGGCCGCGGCCCCGGCAAAGTCGAGCCGCTCAAGCCGGTCCAGCAACCGCCGGCGCAGGTTTTCCCGAAGGATCTCCAGCGTCAGGGGGTCTTCTTCCACCGGGGTGTTGGGGGTTTGAAAGAGCAGGCGGACCTCCTCGCCCCACCGGCCGGCGGCGGCCAGGACCAGGCCCATGGTCATCGCCGGCGTCCCCGACACCGGGTGGACCCAGACCGTCCCGGGCGCCAGCTGAGGCAGGTTCGCCCGGAACCACCGGTACACGCCCCCATATTCGGCCGGATTCTGCCCCCTCAAAGTCAGCGTCTTGGTAGCGGCCTGGCCCAGGAGCTCCCGGTAGTCCGGGTCGTTTTTGTGCCGTTCGAGCCGCAACGCCAGAAGCGCGGCGGCCGGGGCCGTCTCGGTCTCCCGAAAGGCGGGGTCCGGGTTATCCGCGGTGGCTATGAGATAGACCCGGCTCAGCCGCTCAACGCGTCGGGCCAGGTAGCGGAGGCAGTTCTCAAGCTGGGGGGCCTCAAGCCGGTCGGCCGCGGTCGGGTCGTCCCGGACCGAAGCGAGGAACTGCTCGCAGACCGACCGGAACTGGGACTGCGGGGGCACCTGCCCGTCAATCCGGAGGTCGCGGTTGCCGACCGTGTAGAAGAGATAGTGGGTTCCGGACATCATCCACTACCCTCCACCTGAAGGCCTATCCAGCCGAGCGGGACCAGCCCCTGCGGAAGACGCGCCAGCCGGCGGGAAATGGGGAAGAGGCCCGGAAAATGGGGGCTCCGCCAGCGGTGGAGGCCGTAGCGGCGGGCGACTTCGGCCACCTCTTCCGGGTGCAGTTTCAGCCCCACCGTTTTGCCCGGCCAGCCGGCTCCCCACCCCAGACAGGCGAAAACCCCGGGCCGGCTCCCCAGGCCGGCGAGCAGGTCCGCCGTGCGGGTCAGGCCCCGCTGCCGGAAGAACCTGACCTGCCGTTCGAGCAGGCTCCGGCCAAAGCGGCCCAGGACCTGGGGCCAGCGGCGCAGGGCTTCCACCGCCTCCGGCTTGAACCGTAGCTCCGCCGCCCGGCCCAGCAGGTTCAGGTCGAGGCTTACCGTGCCGGTAAACGTCGCCCCGGCCCCGACAACCTCGATAACACCCGGACTTCGGCCGGGCGCCGGCTGGAGGCGGCCGCCGGCGCCCACGCTGTACAGCTCAACCGGAGCCGCCCACTGGGGGCAGGCCCCGGCCGGTTGCAGGTCCGAAATCCGCAGGGCCCTGAGGATGTCGCGGTGCGGCTCGCCCCCAAAATATTGCCGCTCCAGGCCGTCGTCAGCGTGCTGAGGCCTCGACCCGCCCGGAAACTGGCTGAGCGGCCCCCGGTAAAGCTCCCAGGCCAGGGCCGTCCGGATCAGGCCTTTCAGGCTCGAGCCGGGGATGAGGGGGCCGGCGTCGGCCGGGTTCCGGATGACCGGCCACAGCTCGGCCGGAGCCTGGCCCCCGGAGAGCTCCAGCACGTAGCGGGCAAAAGCCTGCGGGTCCCGGCCCCGGAGCAGGTCGGCCGGCCGGGGGATGTCGGCCCCGCCCCGCCAGAGGCGCTCATAGACGGCGTCCACGTCCAGAACGAAGACCCGCCCCCGGTGAACTACAAAATCCCATTCCGCCCGCAGGGCGAGATTGCCCGCCCGAATGTGCAGGCCTGTAAGCACTTCGACGGTTATCCGACTCAGCTCAAACATCGCTGACAAGGCTCACCCCGACGGGAAAGGCGTAGCCGTAACGGTAAACCGGGTGGGCGCCCGGCACTGCTTGCGGCGGGGTGACATCCGCCAGGTCGCCGTAGAGCCGGTCACTGTCTCCGACCAGCACCGAACCTTCGGTAATCATCCGAACCCACTTGCGGCGTCGGCCCGGCCAGGCCGGCGAGGCAATCCACCCGCTCCGGACAATCAGCCGATAGGCCGCCCCAGCAGTCAGGACCCCGCCTGCCAGCTCGGCTGGGGTGGGATGGTAAAGGCTCAGGGTGACGAACCTCGGACCGGCCGCCGGGCCTGCCCACGGGCCGGCATCCTCCAACGTAAAGCTTCCCAGTCCCAGGCTGCGTTCCCCCCCGAGCCCGAGCTCGCCCAGCACCCCAAGGGCGGCCCGCACCCGCTCGTAGACTTCGTCCCGCCCGGCAGCCACCAGACAGAAAAGCCCGCAGTCCGGGGCGAACCGGAGCTGGCCGACGTAGTAGAGGTTTGACCTCGAGGTCACCCGGTCCAGGGCAACCCGCGGCACAATGTCCACGGTCCAGTAAGGCCGGGCGTCGGGCCGGAGCAGGCCGGCCCGTTCTCTGCCGGAGACCCAGACCTCTTCCCCAAGAATGTTGGCCGGGTCCGCCTCAGCCGTAAGGTCCTCGCCCCGAAGCCAGGCGAGGAAAAGGCTTTCGGAAACCCACCGGATATCTTTCAGCTCCTCGGCCGCGGCCTCCTTCGCCGGCAGGGGGAGCATCGGGCGCGGAAAAAGCCGCACCGAACCGAGCCGGGGAAAGGCCGACGAGATGAGAAAGTCCGGCCGGCCCCCCACAAATCCGGCGAGCAGTTCCTCCAGCGCCCCCACCCCGTAGAGCTCGGCCCAGGCAAAACACAGCGCCCCGAAGAGGGTATCCGAGTGGACGAACTCGGCCGTTTCCTCCAGGCCGATTCCGTGCTCGCCGAGGTGGAGTGAGGCAGTTGCCAGGTGGAAAATCCGGACCACCGGCTTACTTTCCCGAACCTAACTGCTGATTGACCCAGCTCATCAGCGCGTCCAGCTCCCCCAGCAGGTCGGCCAGGGAGGCGAAGGGACGGCTGTAATCAACCCGGCGTCGACCGGGCCCCGCCGGCCTTACCCCCACAACCAGGTCGGCGAACTCCACCCGGCCGCTGCCCCGGGACCCGTAGCCGCCGAGGTAGTCGTCCTCCAGCATCACCAGGCCGTCGATGAGGGTCCGGAACCAGGTTGGGTCGTCGCCCTCGTAAACGGAGAAAACGAGCTGGGCCGGCCCGAACTCCGCCCCGGCGGGGACCCGCTCGACCTGGCGGGGGTTCGCGGCTGAGGTTATCCGGTCGATGGCCACCTCCCACTTGATTTCGGCATAGGGCGCATCAAGCTCCAGGTCGTCCAGCCGGTGCGCACTCTCCGGGGTCATGGGCACATCCCGAACGACCAGGCGGGTCGGCTGGGAATGGGGCTCGTTGCCGGGAATCCCGAAGATATGACAGACGGCACACCTTTCGAAGTCCGCCGGGCTTTTGCAGATGTGGATCCGGCTCTGCCCGATGGCCTGGTTGAGGGGCAGGCCGTCCCGCCGCTCGAGCAGGCTCCGAATTTTGCCCTTTAATGAGGAGCCCGGGATGTACGGCCGCCTGGTCAGCGGGTCCCGGACGACCGGGTTATCCTGGCCGCCGATTTCGATGGCCGCCCGCCCGGCGCCGATATGCAGGCCGGTTACGGCCCGAATTCGGCCTTCGATAAAGATCTTACCCTTCAGGCGGATGCTTGTACCGGTTGCCACGCTCATCTCAGTCTCCACCACCGTAGAACCTGTGGTAAGCCAGAATCGCCTCAAAAAGCTCAACGAACCGGACCAGCCGGTCAGGCTTTGAGCGGTCTTCGATGACCAGCTGGATCGCCGGGTCCAGCACGGCCCGCAGCTGCCCCATTCCGGCGATGTCACGCCCGACCTGGTAGGCCAGTTTCGGCCGCAGAAGGTTGAGCCGGCGGAAGATACGGCCGAGGCCGTCGGCCTGACCGCTGAAGCGGGCCTCGTCGCCCAGGCGCCGAACCTCGGTAAAAAACCGCCGGACCTGAGAGGCTCTAAGCCCTTCGTCCTTAAGCCTGCGGCCGACCTCATCGGCAAATTTGACCAGCTCCTCGTCGTCCCCATCGACCAGGATCCGCCGGAGTCGACCGTGGTCGACCGCGGCCGCTGGTCGGCCGGGGCCGCCCGGTCCGGGCGGTCGGTTAGGTCCCTGCCGCTGCATCATATCGGCACCTCCTTACGGGTGAGAAGTTCGGCCCAGCGGGCCGCATAGGCGTAGATTTCCAGCCGGCCCGGGTCGTTGTGAATGGTGCGGGCCAGCTCCCGAAGCTCCTCCTGGCGGTAGAGGTCGGCCAGACGGGCCAGGTAGTAAACTGCCCGCCAGACCCAGGGGCCGTAATGGGGCCGGCCGTTCGGCCGGCGAATTCGGCCCCGGTCCTGCTCCTCGAGTCGGTAAAGGCCCATCAGCCGGTGGAGCAGGACCCGGCCGGGCTGCCGGTTCTCGGCCGGCAAAGGTTCGGCCGCAACCAGGCCCTTAAGCCGATAGGCCTCAGCAGCAAGCTGGCGGAACTCTTCCCAGCCGAAGGTCCGGCCCAGAAAGTTGACGCCGTCCTTCGCCCGCCGGCCGTCCACGCGCCTTCCTTTCGCCGCCTCAAGGGCTTTCCTGGCCGCCTCGGCAGTCTGGTAAAGGGGCCAGTGGTGGTCGGCCAGGTAAATTCCGGCCGAAAGGGTCAGGGCCGGATTGCCGGTAAAGGCGCCGAATTCTTCCCGGATTTTGAGCGCCAGCTTCGGAATCAGGTCCCAGGCCCCGACCACGAACAGGTCGTCGCCGCCCGAATAAAGCAGGTAAAGGGCGCCTGGTTCCCGGTCGAGCGCCTGACAGATCAGGCTCACGACGCCCTCAAAGTAGAGCCGCAGAAGAAAGCTCAGGGTCGAATACCGGGCCGGGGTCGCCCGCTGGCCCAGCCCCCGGCCGAAGATGCGGCCCAGGTTGTCCACATCCAGCCGCAGGATGCCCAGCAGGTTCGCACCCTCGGCGCGGGCGGCGAGCCGGCCGAAGTCGGCAATATGAAGGGGGTGCTCCCCATCGTCCGGACGGGCGTCCGGACCCAGCCTGGGAACCGCCTGGGGGAGGAACCGCCAGCTTACGGCCGGCTTAGGTCCAGGACCGCCGAAAAGCTCCAGGAGCCTGCCAAGTTGGCCGGCGTCCGGATTGAGGACGTAGAGGACCGTCCCCGGCTCGGGGCGGACTCTCTCAAAAGAGTCGACTACTTCCAGCCTGTAGCCCAGGAAGGGCCACAGCCTTCCTGGGGGATTTTCCGGCCCCGCCGGGACGAGGATGATTCCCCGGGCGTCGGCGAGCTCCCGGCCCAGCTCGGCCAGGTCGGCGCAGACCCCGCACTGGCGGCGCTCGGGGTCATCGGGCAGGGGCCTGTCGGCGCCCTCCCGCCCGCAGACGGCGCAGATTTGCTCCGGAGGTCCCCCGCCTGCGGGTGTGAAAAGTCCGGGCCCGGCGTTGGCAAAGCGGCGCTCCTTGGCCCGGGCCAGCTCCGCCCCGAGTTCCCGGGACCATTTTTCAGTGTACCGGTCGGGGGTCTTTACATCCGAACCGGAAAGCCGAACCCGCGCCAGGGCCAGGTAAAGCTGGCCCTCGAACTTCGCAAGAAAGGCCTCAGCGAGCTCCGCCCGGAGCCGGTCAAACTCCTCGTCCGGTACCGGGTGGGAGAGGACGTAAAACCGGCCGCCCCCGGCATACAGCAGGTTGCACACGGGCAGCCCGAGCTGCCGCAGAACCCAGCGGGCCGAAAGTTCGGTGACCATATCCAGGTAAAAGGAGCGGCCCCGCAGGCCCCGGGCCACGGCCCGGGAGGTGAGGGTATAAAGAAAGGCCTGGACCCCGGAAACGTCTCCGCCGATCAGGTCGAAGCTGAGCGCTGAGTAGTCATTGACCGCCAAGGCCCGGTCGAGGACCGCTTCGGAAACCCCGGACCGGTCGAGGGCGGCTGCCAGCGCGGCGGTGGTGCGCAGGTGCTCGAAAAGGGAAATGTCGGCGCTATCCCGGTAGTACGCTGAGGGAACGGACCAGAGGTAAAGCTGAAGGGCAGTAAACAGGCCGGCCAGATAGGGCCCTGAGTCGGGGCCGACAGCCCGACCTAAAGCCTTAAGGGTACGGGTGAGGCCCGCCCAGATTCGGTCGTAGGCGGCCTCGGCCCCCGTCGAAAGGGCCGGGCCGGGCATAAGGGCCGCCCGGTCGACGGCCAGCGGCCGGAGGGGAAAGTAGCAGGGGGTCTGAGGACTGACAGGCCCTTCCGGGGAGATGTCTGTAAGCAACGACCTGAGCTGGCGATTCCCGGCCTCGGCCTCCTCGGCCTCAACCCGTTCGGCGGCCGAAAGTCGGTCGGCGACCATGAGGACCCTGGGGCTCCGGCCAAGCCCACCGGCCCGGTGATGGGCAGCCACCAGGGCTGCGGCCCCATTCCGCCACGGTTCAGGAATTAATTCAAGAACGGCGATATAGCCGAGAAGGGCGTGAAGGTAGCCGAATTCCCGGCGGCAGTGCGGACAGGAGCTGAAATCGGCGTGGGGCTGGGGAGCCTGACAGTACTGCCTGGCACGCTGGCGTATGTCCTGATGCCCGGTCCTGAGCCATACCTTGCCCAGGTCGTGAAAAGCGGCGCCAATGATGAGTTCAATAAAGTCGGCGTCGAAAACTGCCGTTCGCCCTTCGCCCTGCACGCCCCATTGTACCCAACAGGCAAACCCTTGTCAAAATACCTCCCCTCATAAGCCGGGTTGCCGAAGCCGACGCAGCAGGGTGCGGTAAGTCCCATCGCCAGCAATCCGTCCCGACGGCCGAATAATTCCCCACCCAGGACAAAGGCCAGGCCGACGGCGGCCGAGGTTAGCCGGAGGGGCAGGCGGGTCCGGGCTCCGCCAAGCACCGCCATTATTCCCGCAGAGAGGTGGATATACAGGGGCTCCTGCCAAAGGTGCTGACCGGGAAGACCGGGCGGGCCTCACTCCGGTATACTTCGCCGGCCGTCACCCCATGAGGGTCTCGTTAGAGCGCCAGCCGGCCGGGTATATCACTCGACTGCGGGTCCAGGCCGAGCCGGTCATCTGCCCACTTCGAAGGGCCGATCCTGCACGGTCGTCTGATAGCCAGGCGGGGCGATGTCCACGTCGCCGGCCCGGGCCGCGGCCGCACCCCCGTGCTGAACCCGGGGGCCGGGTTGAGAAGGCCCGCTGGTCAGTCCCCTTGCCGGCCTCCTCAACCAATTTAGGCCTGTCACGGCCTCAGGAGTCGTTGCTCCGGCCGGACGCGAGACCCGGGCGCCGGCCAACCCTCCCCGGACGGACGAGCCGAATCCCATCCCTGCCTGCAGACACCGACTCGCCCGGCCAGTCAGCGGTTCGTTACTGAGCCAAACCGGCAGCGGTTAAGGAATCCGGGGGGAGAACTCAAAGATTAAGTCCTCGTGCATCGAATTTCGGAATTGGCTCCCGGAGCAGGTAAACAGCACCGCTTAAACTTCCGGCCGCTGGCGCAAAGACACGGCTCGTTGCGGCCCAACCTGCCCTGGCCTCACCTTCTGCCAGATGACCGGAAGGTCCTGAGCCAGTCGCAGGCGCCGCAGTTCCCGGGCGATGTTCGCCTTGCCGCTCTCGCTCCCAACGCTCCGCCGCAGCTGCCTCCAGCTCCCGCCGCCGCCTGCGCTCAGCGGCCTCCTCCGGGTCGTAAAACTCGAGAAGGTCACGGTTCCAGCGTCTTAGCTCCGCGGGGTCAGGCCCCTGCCGCCGGGCCCTCGCCAGATCCTCCGGCCCCACAACCGTCCGTGTCGATGAGTTCCCTCCGGAAGGCTTCCTCCAACACCTGGAAGGAACTCGGGTCAGCCAGGTCTACCAGGTGGGCCGCTGGCAGGCTGAGAAGTTCCGTGTCCTCTCCCTCATGGAAAAGGCCGTGTAAAAAGGGCAGAACCTCAGCGCGCTCGGACGGGTAAAGGAAGCAGACCCCCACCAGAGCCTCGGCGGTGAGGATTCGGGGCCACTGAAGGTTGGGGTTGTCCCGAGGCGGCCGTCAGGAACTCCTTGAGGGGACCTACCGCCGCCGGCCCAAACCGGGCCAGGACCAGGGGTAGCTCTTCCAGCATCCAGTCGTTATCGGCTTCGTCGGCCAGGGCCAGGGCATCCAGCAGGGCGGGTATCGCCCGCGGGTCTCCAATCAGCCCCAGGGCTTTGGCCGCATGCAGGGGCATCCAGGCCCGCTCGTCCGAGGCCTCCCAGTAGGCGGGGTTCTTGAGCGCCTCGACCAGCAGGGGCACGGCCTCGGCCCCACAGGTCACCAGCTCTTCAATGAGATTCCGGGGGCCTGGTCGCCCAGGGCCTCAAGTTACTCCAGCAGTTTGCGGGCGCCGATTTCTTGCATCGGCAGCCTCAAGGGCTCATCAGTGGGCCAGCAAGCGGCGGCCGGTCACAATTTCCAGGTCGCCAAGCTACAGCCCCCTAGCGGACAAGCTTAAGGTTGTAGCGGCGGACGTCGAAATACTGGTTCTGGTAGGGCTTCCACTCCACGTAGTTGACTACGCCGTAAGATTCGTAAGGCTGGATGACCGGGATCCAGGGCAGGTGCTCCAGGAAAATCATCGTCATCTCCCGGTAGTACTGGCGCCGCTTCTCCGGGTCGAGCTCGTAGCGGGCCAGGTTGCCCAGCTCGTCGAAGCGGGGGTGGCGCCAGTAGTCCTGGGGCCCGCCGGGACCCAGCAGCCGCCACATCATCCCGTCGGGGTCGCCCAGGGTGCTGGTGGGGTCCGACCACCAGAGGCCCTTGAAGGTCTTGTCCCGGTTCTTCTGGGCCCGGACCGAGTATTCGATAAGCTCGACCTTGACGTTGATGCCGACATCCTTCCACATCTGGGCAATCGCCTCGGACATCTGCCGGTCGTTGGCCAGGTAGCCCTGGGTTGTCTCAATGTAAATCTCTTCGTTGTTATACCCGGCCTGCCGGAGCTTATCTTTGGCCTTGGACGGGTTGTACTCCAGGGGCGGCAGGTCCTCAGGGTACGCAAAGTCGCCCTTGGCAATGGGCCCGTTGGGGATTATCCCCTGGCCCTTCCAGAGCTCGTCGATAATTGCCTTCCGGTCGATGGCCAGGCTCAGGGCCTGCTTTACCAGGGGATTGTCCAGCGGCTTGACCTTGGAGTTGACGGCCAGAACGTAGAGGCCGGCGTAGAGGGTGCTTTCGACCCGGTGGCGGCCGCTCTTCTGGACCTGGTCGATGAGGTCGGGCGGAAGCTTCGTGATGATGTCCACCGAACCGTTCAGCAAGGCCCCGACCCGGGCCGCCGGCTCCGGCAGGGGCCGGAAAATCACCCGGTCAACGTCAATCTTACCGCCCCAGTAGTCGGAGAAGGCTTCGAAGACGGCCCGGTCGTCCTTAACCCACTCGACGAACCGGAGGGGTCCGGCCCCGACGGGCCGCAGGTTGAACTGGTCCGGTCCCACCTGCTTGTAATACTTCTCCGGGATGATCTGGCCGCCGTAGAAGGCGAGCCGGGCCGGCAGCAGCGGGTCCGGGGCCTTCGTGATGAAGTTGACGGTGTAGTCGTCAACGATTTCGATGCGGTCGACGGTCGTAAAGACGGTGGCGACCAGGGTCTTCTCGTTCGGGTCATAGGTGCGCTCGATGCTGAACTTGACGTCCCGGGCGGTGAAGGGGTCGCCGTTGTGGAACTTCACCCCCTGCCGGAGCTTGAACTGCCAGGTGGTGTTGTTAAGAAGCTTCCATTCGGTAGCCAGCATCGGCTGGAGCTTGTTGTCCCGGTCGCGGAAGACCAGGTTGTCAAAGACGTTGAAGGTGACGGTGATGTCGTTAACGGAGGTGCTCATGTGGGGGTCAAGCTTGCTCAGGTCCCCGCCCTGGGCAACGATGAGGTCATTTTTCCCGGCCGGGGCTTTCACCGCCTGCGGGGCCTGGGTGGCGCCGGTGGCGGCCCCGGGCTGCTGGGCCGGGGCGCAGGCGGCCGCCCAGGCTGCGGCCGCACCCCCAACGGCCAGCCTCAGGAAGTCCCGACGGCCGACCCGATACGGGTAGTTTTCGCCCATTGCAACCTCCTCTGCATTTTGAGAGTCACGGGATTATATCATCCCTGTCAAAGAACCTTCCCGGCGCCCAGGTCCGTCAGGTGGGCCTCCTCCAGGTAGCGGGCAACCAGGTTAATGGCCGCCTCCAGGTCAGTGGGATGAACCATCTCGTTCACGGTGTGGACGTAGCGGGTCGGGACCGAGACGGTCACCGCGGCCACCCCGCCCCGGGCCCGCTGGATCGCCCCGGCGTCGGTCCCGCCCCGCGGGAGAATCTCCAGCTGGTACGGAATCTTTTCCCGCTCGGCGATCTGGCGCAGGTGCTGGACCACTTTGGGATGTGAGATGTGGGAGCTGTCCATCAACTTGATGGCCACCCCCTTACCGAGCCGGGTTATCGTTTCAGAGTCCCCGGTTCCGGGGATATCCAGGGCGAGGGTAATGTCCAGGGCGATGCCGACCTGGGGCTCCCACTCGTAGGCGGCGGTCATCGCCCCCCGCAGACCGACCTCCTCCTGGACGGTGGCCACCGCGACGATGTCGACCTCATGGTGGCGGACGGCCTTAAGGGCCTCGAGCATGACAAAGACCCCGACCCGGTCGTCCATCGCCTTGCCGACGATGCAGTCGCCGGCCCGCTCAACCGTCCGGTCCAGGGTGACCATCGCTCCAACCTCGACCCGTTCCTTTACCTGCTCGGCCGGCAGCCCCAGGTCAATGAAATAATCTTCGATTTTCGGGACCTGCCGGCGTTCCTCTTCGGTGGCCACGTGGACCGGCTTGGCCGCCGGCCAGAGCACGCCCCGGAGAAGCTCCCCGTCCCGGGCCTCAACCAGGACCCGCTGGGCGAAGAGAACCCTGGGGTCGAAGCCGCCGACGGGCTGAATGCGCAAAAACCCCTTGTCGTCGATGTGCCGGACCAGGAAGCCGATCTCATCCATGTGGCCGGCGAGCATCACCCGCCGCTGACCGCTACCCCGCTTGAAGCCGATGACGTTGCCCATAATGTCGACGCGGATTTCGTCGACGCAGGGCTTAAGTTCGGCGATGACGATTTCCCGCAGCCGGTCCTCGTGACCGGGGACTCCCGGCGTTTCGGAAAGGCGCTTGAGCAGGTCAAAGTTAAAAGCCATGGCGCTCCCTCCCGGTTCGGAAATTCGCGTGGGCGTATCACCACTAATATAGCCTGTCGGGGCAGGTTCTCGCCCCGTTAACTTTCGGCCGCCGGGCCGGCGAGATATACTACCCCCTCGGTGCCGTCGACAATTACGGTCTGGCCCGTTCGTATCCGCTCCGTGGCGGCCGCAACTCCGACGACGGCCGGTATTCCCAGCTCCCGGGCGACGACGGCCCCGTGGGACATCATCCCGCCCATTTCCATGACGAGGGCCGAGGCCGTAAGAAAGAGGGGCGTCCAGGCGGGGTCGGTAGACGGCGTCACCAGAACCTCGCCGGGCTGGAGGACCGACCCGGCCGGGTTCAGGACCACCCGGGCCGGCCCGCTGGCCGTCCCCGGTGAAGCCGGAGTGCCAATCAGGACATTGGGCCCCCGCTTAGGGCGCCCCCGCAGTTCGGTGCCGTCTGACAGGAGCAGGCGCGGAATCTGCCGGCGGCGCCGCTCGGCTTCGAAGCTGGCGCGGCGCCCCCGAACGAGCGGCCGGACGTCCTTTCCGGCGAGCGCCGCCCGGGCCTCCGGCAGGGTCAGCAGGAAGATGTCCTCGGGGCGGTCAAGCCGACCGTCGGCCGCCAGGGCTCGGCCGAGGTCGAGCAGAGCCCGGCGGACTTCGGCCAGGACGGCCACGGCGTAGAATTTGGGGCCCTCCCTAAGGCCGGCCAGGGCCCTGGCGCGCCGCAGAAGCTCCCGGACCACAATGCCCCGAATGCGGCCGGCCCGGCGGGCCAGTTCGTCAACGGCGGCTTCGGCCTCGGCCCTGGCGGCCTCGAAGCGAGCGGCCGGGGAGATTTCCGGCGGCGCGGCGGCATGGCCGGCCAGCACCCGGATGACGGGAGTGGGGTCTTCAGCCCACCGGGGAACCCCAACGTCGATTTCGGCAACCCCACGGTGTCCGTACCTGCTTAGAAAATCGGCGAGACCCGCCTGGAAGAGCGGGGGCAGTTTGCCCTGCCGGTAGCGTTCGGCCAGTTCTGCCGGCTCGGTGGTGAGCAGTGCCTCCCGGCTGTCGGGGTCAGCCCTGAGCCGTTCGGCCAGGGCCCAGAGGCTCAGGTCCATCTCGGTTGTCGGGTTGTGGGGCAGTCCCCGCAAAACGGTCTGAAGCTCGGCCGGGGCAGCCCGGCGCTCCAGGAGCCTGCCCGCCAGGACGTAACAGAGCATTCCGGCGGCAAAGACGGGGGCGATGTTTACAAGGACCCTGGGCGCAAGTTCGGTGCCCAGGCGGACCACCTGACCCAGCCTGACCTCGGGCGGGGCCGGGCTAGCCGCAGCCTGGCGGGCAGTATTGATAAAAGATTCCACCCGACGGAGGGCCTGAAGGCGCGCCCGGTCCGGGCCGATTACTGCGGCCAGGGCTCGCAAGGGAAGCCGCGTCGTGACGAGAAACCGCAGAAGGGCCCGAAACACCGCCGGCCATTTCACGGGCCGCGGGGAAAAACGCGGGTCGGCCTCCAGCTCCCCCCAGAGCTCGGCCGTGCGCGCCTCAACGACCTGCAGGAAGATTCTGAAAAAGGTCCGGCCTGGTCTGGCGCGCGCCAGGCCGGTCACGTCGAAGAATAGCCTGTGTCCGGCCTCGACAATGAAAGGGGGACCGGAAGTGACATCCGGGAGCCTGTAGCCGAAGAGCCGGGCAAAACCGGCTCCGAGCAGGCGAAATACCTGAATGGCCATCGGGGTAAGAGGGTCGTAAACGCCCTGGGCGACATTAACAGAGAAATAGATGCGCAGGTCCGGGCTCGCCGGGTCGACCCCGGCGGGAAGGGGGTAAAGGGTGGTGATGGGACGGGACTGAAGGAGCCAGCATTGGCCGGCGGTGTCCAGGGACCATTCGATATCCTGCGGGTGGCCGAAGTGCCTTTCGACCCGGAGGCCGAGTTCGGCCAGCTCTCGGACCTGGTTGTCGTTAAGCAGCGGCGGCTGGTCTGCCTCGGCAGTCTGTCGTTCGGAAAGCATTCTGGTCCGCAGGTCGACCACGTAGCGGTCCGGCCGGGCGGCACCTGAGACCAGTATGTCCCCAAGGCCGGCGACGGCCTCAACCACCGCTTCTAGCCGGCGGCCGGTGAGGGGATTTGCCGTAAAGAGGACCCCTGAGACCCGGGCGGAGACCATGGGCTGAAGGATGACGGCCATGGCCGCGGCCCGGTGGTCGATGCCGTTGGCGGCCCGGTAGGTTACGGCCCGGTCGGTCCAGAGGCTTACCCAGCAGCGGCGGACGGCATCCAGCAGGGCATCCGGCCCGACGACATTGAGATAAGTCTCGTACTGGCCGGCGAAGCTGGCGAAGGGCAAATCTTCGGCGGTGGCTGACGACCGTACGGCGACCGGGAGGGGTGTGCCGGCAGATAGCCGCTGGTAGGCGTTGCGGATGGCCGTCTCGACCTCCGGGGGGATGGGGGCGTTCAGGATGGCCTCGCGAACCGCCGCGGCCGCACCGAGGAGGCCTGACTGGTCGGTGACATTGGCTCCGATGAGGAGGTCGCTGATTCGGGCCAGGTCAGCAACCCTCTGGAAGGCGAGGGTTGTGACGCAGAACCCTGGGGGAACCGGGAAACCGGCCGCGAGCATTTCGCCGAGGCTGGCGGCCTTGCCGCCGACGAGGGCGAGGGCGTTGCGGCCGGCTCTGGCCAGGTTGACAACGTACGGCTTATCCAATCGAGCGTCCCCGTTAGCAGTTTAATATTATCGACATTACCCCTGATTGGTGATTACCTGCCAGGCCAGAGAACACCTTCCTCCGTGGTCTGGCGAGGGCCGGGAATAAAGATGCTGGTCCTGTATCGTTTATGTCAAATCGCTTAAAGCCGGCCGTTGGACAACATTTCTTTCGGGCAGTACAATTCACCAGCGACATCAAAGTCCGGAGGCAATCGACCCTGGTGAAGGCCACGGCTGCCGCTGGCGCCCCTCTGGCCCTTGGGCTGGCCTTCCTCGTGGCCGCCCTTCCGGTCGCATTCGCAGCCCCAGCCTACGATGTCCAGGCCGCCGCGGCAGTGGTTATGGACGCTTCGACCGGCCAGACCCTCTGGGCAAAGAATCCTGACGCACCTCTCAGCGCCGCATCAACTTCCAAGCTGATGACGGCCCTCCTCGCCCTCGAACAGGGGGACCTCAAGGCCCGGATTCTCATCCAGCAGCGTCACCTCCGGCCGGGCTCCACCATGGGCCTTCAACCCGGAGACGACGTCGATCTGGAAACCCTGCTCTGGGGCCTGATGCTCCCCTCGGGCAATGACGCGGCTGTCGCCATCGCGGAGCTGGTCGCCGGAAGCGAAGAAGCCTTCGTCGCCCGGATGAACGCCCGGGCCGCCGCCCTTGGTCTGTCCGGCTCCGTCTTTACCAACCCCCACGGCCTCGACCACCGCCAGTTCGCCCCCGGCAACATCATGACGGCCCGCGACCTCGCAATCCTCGCCCGGGAGCTTCTTCGATACCCCCTCATCCGTCAGATTGCCGCAACCCCCGAAAAAACGGTCGTCGTTAACGGCCGGCCGCTGGTCCTGCGCACCACCAACCGCCTGGTTCGGGACGGCTTCCCCGGCGTCGACGGCCTCAAGAACGGCTGGACCCGCCGGGCCGGCCACTGCTACGTCGCCACGACGACGGTCAACGGTCGGACCCTTATCGCCGTCGTCCTGAATGCGGCTACCTACCTGGAGGCCTGGAATCTGCTCAGGCTGGGACTCGACCTCCTGCCGCCGGAGCCGCCCCCGGTTTCAGTTGCCGCTGCCCTCGGCCTCCCTCTGCTTTAAGCCGGGGTTCACCCCCAGCTGGCCCACCCAGGCCCCCAGCATCAGCCCCCCAAGGACCCGCCCCGGCCCGAGGGTCCACAGCGGGTGGTCGGCCATCCCCACCACCAGCAGGCCGAGCAGGGCGGCTGTCAGGGCCCGGCCGTCGGCGCCCCTGGCTCGGCCCACCCCCGCCGCAAATCCGGCTACAACTGCCAGGCCCAGGCCGATTCCCACGGGCCCGAGTTCGGCCACAAGCAGGATGCCGATATTATGGGCCGGCTCAGCCCGGTACCCCGGCGGCAGCCGGTCCCGGAGGCTCAGCGCAAACGTCCCTGCGCCCAATCCCGCCGGCCCGTGGGCCCTCACCAGCTCGGCCGCCTGGGCAACCAGCCAGCCACGCTCCAGCACCGACCGGGCTTCGAGGGACCCCTGAATCCCCACCCGAACCCCCACTACCCACCAGAAGGGAAGAACCGCAACCAGAAACCCAATGCCGGCGGCCGCGGCCGCGTGCCGGCGGCGCCGGGCCGGAATCTCCGGCGCCCGGAGGACCCACAAGAACCCGACCAGGAACCCGAGCCAGGCCGCCCGGGAAAAGCTGAGGCCGAGACCGGCGGCCGTCAAGGCCGTTCCGATCAGGCCCCAGCGGGCCCATTTTCCGCCCCGCAGGACCCAGGATACGGGACCGGCGCTCAGCCCGACCAGATACGTTGCCAGCAGGTTCGGGTGGGGAAAGGTCCCGTAGGCCCGGAGCCAGCGGGTCCCATCAGCGAGCTCCACCACCGCCGCACCCGGAACAGATGGGTTCAGCCGTCCCGGCCATTCCAGGCCGGCTTCCGCAAGAAACGCCGTGCTCTGGTATGCCACTTCGGCACTGCCTGTGAGCGCCTGGACCCCAATCCCCACCAGGGACCCGGCCGAGACTGCCGGCCAGGCTTCGGGCCTCCGGCTCAGCGAGGCGGCCAGTCCGGCGACCAGGAGGAGGTGGAGGCCGTAGTAGGCCGAAAGCCGGGGTTCTACGGACCACCCGGCGCTCGCCCCCGCCCACAACCCGAGCAGGGCCAGCGCCCCCACGGCCGGATGGGGGCACGTCGGCCGCCGTCTCGCCAGCAGCCGGAGCAGGAGGTCCGAAATCAGGGCCGCAACGACCAGGCCGTCCGCCGCGAATACGAGCACGCTCGAGTACGTAAAGTATACGGGCGGGTAATCCAGCGCCAGCACCGGGTGGTAGGCCCAGAAACCGAGGGCCACTGGCAGAGCCCCAACCGACCCGAGGTAAACGGCGTGGAGCACCCTCCGGGCAAGCCGGGCAGACCCGGCCGCCGCCTTAGACGGGCCGTATCTGTGCCAGCCCACGGTCGCGGGCCTTACGCGGCACCCGAACGTAATGGCCGGGTATCACGGTGAACCCGGCCGCGGCCGCCAGGCTGACGACCGGCAGGATGCCCCAGGAAACGGCCGCCAGGGGCGGGAAATCCGGCCCGGGCGACGCCGGCGGAAGAACCGCCGCCGGATTCTCCCACACCTCAACCCCGCTGGGCAGAACCCCGGCCCGCCGCCAGCCGTGGGCTTCGAGCAGGCGCCGGTAATCCCGGTGGTTCACAAAGGCCCAGCGGACGCCCGCTTCCGAAAGCCGGTCCATCAGAAGGTCGAGTCGGCTGAGCCCGTCGGCGAGCCAGCGGGCGGCGTCCAGCGAACCGAGGCCGCTGGACCGGAGAACCGGCCACAGTCGGCCGGTCGGGTAGTTGCCGTCGACGGTCAGGGCGTCGGTCAGGAGGGAAAGCCGGGCAAACTGGTCCCCAAATCCGAACGTTACGTACCGCCACCCCCGGGCGTCCTGACTCTCAAGAAACCTGACGACCGGTTCCAGGTCGAGGAGGCGCGGCTGAGTGGAATTTATCGCCGCAAAATTCCCGGCATACAGGGCCGACGCCCCCAGCACGCCTGAAGCCGTCAGGCCCACCGTTCGGCGAATCCAGCCCGGGCGAATTCGGCCCAACCGGACAGCCAGCAGGCCGGCGAACGGCGTCAGCCCCACCGCGGCCCACAGCGCAAACCGGTCGTAGGTGAGCCATTCCCAGCCGGGGCCAAACAGCAGGGCCGGCAGGGGAGTAGTGCCCCCGAGGCCCAGGACAAAACAGACCCCAACGAGCAGGGCAAGCCCAAGTCTCCGCCGCCTGAGGCCCAGCCGAAGCGCCGCCGGTAAGACCGCCACCAGGGGCCCGTACATCGGCCAGAAGAAGACCCCGGCCGCGGCGGGGTCGGCGATGAACGAGTGGCGGGAAAGGTGGTCGATGGGCGTCTGGGGAGTCTGGCTAAAGCCCCAAACCCAGAAGGGCCAGATGACCAGACCCGCCCCGGCCGCTGTGCAAGTAGCCCACGGCACCAACCGCCGCATCAGCCGGAACAAGGGGTCCCGGCAACCGACAAGCCGGTGGGCGCACACGGCCCCGACACCCCAGGGGAGGAAGAGCAGGGTGCCGTGGTGGGCGGCGGCAGCCGCCGTCAGCCAGAGTCCGGCCCGATACCCGTCACACCGGCGGCCGGCCCGCATAAAATCGGCCAGAAAGGCGAGGCCGGTCAGGGCGCAGGCCAGGCCGAAGAGGGTCGGAAGCTGGCCGAAGGTGTGGGCCGCCAGCGGTACGGCCGGGACGAAGGGCGTCACCAGCCCGGCGTACCAGGCGGCCCGGGGACCGACGAACCGGCGGGCAAAGGCAATAGCGGCAAACGGGAGGGCGATGAGGGTTCCCAGCAGGACGATTGCCCAGGCCGCCTCGACCCCCACGGCAAAGCCGAGCAGGCCGACCAGCTGATGGGCCAGGGGCGGGTAGGACACCACGGGGAAGCCGCCGTACCAGCGGGGCTCCCACAGCGCCCACCAGTCCCGCCGGTAGTGGTCGGCGAAGAACATGTGGGTCCAGGCGTCGTAGGACTGCCGGTACCTGGCCCCAGCCACCAGGGGCCAGGCGGCCGCAACGGCCAGGACAAGTACCAGCCGACGAAGCCTCCGGGTTGGGGTCAGCCCCATTCAGGCACCAAACATTGAACGTCCTGCCTGCCAGCCGTCTGCAGGAGCCTGCCGTAGGCCGCCGCCACCGCCTCCAGGCTAAACGACCCCACCGCCTGCAGATTGTGCCGGCGCTGGGCCTCCCGCAGGTCGGGCCGGCCGAGGACAGCGTCCAGGGCTTCGGCCAGGGCCGGGGAATCGCCGGCCGGAACCCAGTTCACCTGGAGGCCGGCTTCGGCGGCCGCGGCCCGGATGGCCGGCAGCTCGCTGGCTACCACCGGCCGGCCCCAGGCCGCCGCCCGATAAAGAACGCTCGAGGCGCCGAGTGCCGCCTGGTAGGGGAGCACCACCACCGTGCTTCGCCCGAAGGTCTCCCGGACCCCGGCCTCGGGAACCGGGCCGGACCACCGCACGCCGGGGGCGTTCCTGGCCAGCAACCGAAGCGCCGAACCGTACTCCGGGAACCGGGGGTGCCCGGCGCCGGCGATTTCCAGGACCGCCGACGGGTTGGCGGCCCGCAGCCGCTCAAAGGCGGCCAGCAGGGTCGGCAGGCCTTTATAAGGGGCGATGGAGCCGAAAAAGAGGACGCCGGGAGCCGGCGGCTCGGGCAGGGCTTCCGGGGGGTCAAACGTGCCGTGGGGGATGTAGACGACCCGGCCGCCGCCCAGGGCCCGGCGGAGACCCTCAGCCTGTGAACGCAACGGGACGGCGACCACGCCCAGACGCGCCACCCACCGGACGATAAGTCTCAGGACCGCCTGACCGGCCGAAGAAACCCCAAATTCTCCGCCCTGGAAGGCCCCAATGATGCCCGGCTCGTGCAGGGTTATCGTCATCGGCGGGCCCCCCAGAGCCGCGGCCGTAAGCCCCATCAGCCCCGAAAGCAGGGCCGCCGGGGACGGGCCGAACATGCTCAGCCCGAAGTTGACCCAGACCGCATCGGCCCGCGCCCGGCGCAGTGCCCCCAGCAGCCGGAGGCCGAGGGCAGGATGCCCGTAGGGCCAGGACCGGCACTCCTCCACCCCATGGCGGCTGAGAACGGTCGGACCGGCCCGCTCGGTAACAACCACCACCCGCCGGAAGAACCCGAACCGGGCGAGAGCCTGACACAGGTGATACCCATACTGGCCGATCCCCGTAAGCCTGGGCGGAAATGGGGTCACAACGGCCAGGTCCATCCCCGCCTCCGCTTAAGGAAGAGGCGGACTCGGCGCCACACCTGCCGCGGCCCGCCGGCCACCCGAAACTGACCGCACCGGACTCGGGCCTCGTCTAAGCCGGTCTGCAGTCCGAGCTCACCCCCGGCTCCGGCCGGAAACGGCGGCAGCAGGCCGACCAGCCTCCCCCGGTCCACTACGAGCGGCACCGGGTGGTCCAACAGCTCGCCCGCCCGCCGATACCAGAGAACGGCCCGGGCGGAAGCCGGGCCCGGAACCTCAATAAAAACCGGCTTCAGGGCCGGAAGGGTCAGCCGGCCGTCCAGGAAGACCCGGGGCCAGCTCGCCGGGGGGCCCGTCCCGGTCCCGAAATCTTCGGGCCGGAGCCGGTAGACTCGCCCGTCCCAGGCGCCGACCAGGACTTCAATGCCGGCCTCCGACGGGACGACGGCGGGCGGCGCAAACACCGGTCCGCCAGTCCGGAATGAGCCGGCCGCGGAGCCGTCGGTCCGGAGGAGTCGGACGATTCCGTCCCAGCCGCCGGCCAGAATCTCCGGCCTGCCATCCCCATCCAGGTCGGCGACCGCGGGCGTTCCCCAGAAAAAGGAGCCGGCGTCAACCGGAAAACCGGGCAGGGCCGAGCCGTCGGACCCCCAGCCGTAGAGTCGGTCGGCCGCAACCAGCAGCTCGGGCCGGCCGTCCCCGTCCAGGTCGGCGACAACCGGTCCGGCGACCCCGTACGAGCCGAGCTCCCGCGGCCAGCCTGGCAGGGGCGTGCCGTCTGCCCGCCAGACGTAAACCTGGTCCGAGACGGCAATGACCTCGGGCGACCCGTCGCCATTCAGGTCGGCTACGGCCGGCGTCGACCAGACGAAGTGGCCGGTGGGCTGCCGCCAGCCGTCCAGCGGCGACCCGTCGGCCCGCCAGGCGTAAACCTGCCGGTCCCAGGACCCCACGATTACCTCCGGCCGGCCGTCCCGGTCCAGGTCCACAACGACCGGCGAGGCGGCGACAAATCCGCCCGTCACGGCCGGCCAGCCGGCCATGGCCTGGCCGCTAGCCTTCCAGGCGTAGACCCGGCCGTCATCGGAGCCGACAACCACCTCGGGGAGGCCGTCGGCGTCCAGGTCGGCCAGGGCCGGCGACGAGTAGACGTCGCCGCCGGTCGCCTGGGGCCAGCCCGGAAGCAGTCTGCCTCTGGCGTCGAGGCAGTAAACGTGGTCGTCGTCACACCCGACCGCAATCTCGGCGAAGCCGTCCCCGTCGATATCTGCCACGGCCGGCGTCGAAGCGAAGGCATTCCGGCCGTAAAAGGGGAAACCCGGCAGGGGCCGGCCATCCTCCCGCCAGACGTAGAGGCCGTCCGAGGCGACGATAACCTCGGGCCGGCCGTCGCCATCCAGGTCGGCAACCACCGGCCGGGCGCTGATCGGCCCGCCGGTACGGAAGACCGCTACGGCCGATTTCATCGGCGGCGCAGGATAACAAGGGTGTGGTCGCCCCAGTTCCGCCAGGGCCAGCGGCCCCGCAGAAACCGCTCCGGCCCGAGAAGCCGCTTAAACAGGCCGGCGTGCCGCCGGTACACGGCCGACATGTAGGCCGGCGGCAAGAGGAGCGGCAGGGCGAACCGGGCTTCCAGGCGAAACCCCGGCTTAAACGCCCCCGCCACCTCTTCTGCTGATAGCGGCCGGACCGGCACCGTTGCGCGCCCGTCGCCCGCAGGCAGGGTCGTTAAGCCCCAGCCGACCCCCCGGCCCCGCCCGGCCTGGCGGAGACGGCCCCGGCCAAGCAGCCACAGCGTCTCAAAGAGACAGAGACGGTTGATAACCGAGGCGACAAAGGGCGCCCCCGGCGCCAGCAGCCTGCCCAGGGCCGCCCCAAGCCGCCCGAGGTCCGGCTCGCAGTTGAGGGCCCCGAAGCCGGCGTAGCCCCCGTCAAACGGCGGACCAGGTCGCAGGGCGGCCAGCCCTCCGGCCGGCATCGCCAGGAATTCCACCCGCCCGTCTAGGCCAGCGGCCCGCGCCTTCTGGCGGGCCCGCCGGACCATGCCGGGCGAAATGTCCAGGGCAAGAACCCGGTAGCCGGCCCGGGCCAGGGCCAGCGTCTCCTCGCCGGTTCCGCAGCCCAGCTCGAGCACCCAACCGCCGGCCGGCAGCAGCCGCCGCAGCACTTCGAGGCTTTCGGACCGGAGCCAGGCCATCAGCGGGTTCGTGGCGCTGCCGTAAAAGTCGTCGTAGACCGGGGCCGTCCGGTCAAAGGCCCGTGCGACCGCGCCGTAAGTGGGGTCCATCGGTCAGCGTCCCTCGGCCGGGTGGAACCGGACGACCGGCCGGCCCGGCCAGCGGGCGAGAAGCCGGACCACGAGCCTGGTCAGGCGCAGACCAACGCAGACCCGAAGCCGGTGCCAGAGGGCCACCCGCCACCCGGCCTTAATCCGGGCATCCTCCCACTCCTTCCGGAACCACCGGATCACCCACCGGTAAAAGCGGGTGTCGTACTTATCCCGCCGGAAGAGCAGGCGGTTCTGGGCCGTGTAATCCCAGTCGATGTTCCACTCCGAGTCGAACATGAGCCGGTCCCGGACCTGCTCGTAAAAGGGCGTCCCCGGCAGGGGATAGGCGATGGTCGTGCTGAAGATGTCCGGCAAAGTTTCCCGGAGCAGTTTCACCGAGAGCTCCAGGTCCTCGAACTCCTCGCCGGGGTAGCCGACCATCATGAAGAAATAGGTTTCGATCCCCAGGCGCTTGCAGAGGGCCGCGGCCTCGTAAGTCTGCAAAACCTTGATGCCCTTCTTCATCGCGTCGAGCACCTTCTGCGAACCCGACTCGGCCCCGAAATATATCCGGCGGCAGCCCATCTCCTTGAGGGCCAGGAGCATCTCCTCAGTTGCCAGGTTCACCCGGGTCAGGCACTCGAACGGGATCGCCGCATCCCGGGCCAGGACCTCATCCCGCCACTCAAGGACCCACCGGCGGTTGACGCCCGTAATGTCGTCGACAACCCGTAGAAAGTCGGGGTTGTAAGTCTGTTTGATCTGCCGCATCTCCTCCGCCGAGCTGGCCGGCGAGCGCAACCGGTGAGTCCGGCCAAAGACCGCCTTCTGGCACCAGGCGCAGGCGTACGGACAGCCCCGGCTGTTGATGATGGACAGGGACCAGTAGCCGTGGGCCTTTATCCAGGCCCGCCGGTAGGCCTCCATATCCACCAGGTCCCGGGCCGGGAACGGCAGACCATCCAGGTCGGCGATGGGGGGCCGGGGGGCCGTGGGGATAATCCGGCCGTCGGGACCCCGAAGCCGGAGCCCGGCAATCTCCTCCAGCCGTCCGGCCCGGGGCGAATTTCCCAGCAGAAAATCGGCCAGTTCGAGCATCGTCTGTTCCCCCTCGTCGAAGGCGACGATGTCCACCGGAAACTCGCCCCGGCTGTCGCGGTACCTTAAATACCGGTCGGGCAAGCCCGTCGGGTCAGGGCCGCCGAGGATTACGGTTGCGCCGTGGCGGTGGGCGATCTCCGCCAGGATGAGGGCGTGGCGGCGGATGGTTATGAGCGACGTGATGCCGACGACCGGCGGCCGCCGCCGGCGCATGTAGTCTTCGAACTCGGCGTAATCCCGGCGGAATGTGCAGTCAAAGAGCTCCACGTTATAACCCCGCTTCCGCAGGACGGCCGCCAGGTACATTAAGCCCAGGGGGAAATACGGGGTCATCAGCTTCTGCTCGACCGGGTCCTTGGCAATAAAGAGGGGGTGGACGAGGGTGACGTCCGGCCGCAACTTAAAACCCTCCTTCCAGCAGCCCGGCTAGCCGGGCGGCAAAGGCAGTCAGGGTCCGGCGGCCGTGGCCGTCAAAATGGCCCTGACAGTGGTCAGCGTCAAACCGGCGCTCGGGCCCTGGCGGGCCGAATTTTTTAAGCTTCCGGCCCATCTCCCACCGTTCCACCCAGTCTCCCGGCGGGGTCTGGCTCGCTACCTCCAGCAGGGCGCCCAGCCAACGCGGCGGTCGTACTTCGGCGGCCGGGCGGCGGGGCAGGCCGGCGGCGTTCGGCAGGAAGCGGGCCGTCCAGAAATTGGACCTGCGCATTCGCCAGTAGACGTCCAGGCCGTAGAGGGGGACCATCTGGGTGAGCTCGTGGGCCGTAAAGAGGTTCCGGTCGTCGAGGACCAGGGCCCGCTCGGAGAGGAAGTAGTTCGGACAGAGCTTAACCCCCCGGCGGGCGGCCCGGCGGACGACCCCAATGACGAGGGCCCGGCAGACCCAGAGTCGGCCGGGGGCGGTGACAACCAGGTAATCAATGTCGTCGCCGGGTTCGACGTTGTCCAGGGCCAGCGCCCCGGTGACGGCGACCATCCGAACGAACGGCAGGGCGGCGATGAGGCGGGCGTAGCGGACGGCTTCCGGCCAGAGGCGGGTGGCCACTGCCGTGCGGGCCCGGCGAAGCCCAGTCAAGTGCTCCCGGCCCCGGAGAACCCAGAACTCCCCGACCTGCCGCACCTGCCCGGCAAGCCAGCCGCCTGTCCTGAGGGCGTCAGCTACCTGGCCGGGGGAAGCCGGGATGCCGATGAGATAGCGGTGGGCTTCGGCCGGGGTCAGCGGGTAGTCAAAGATATCGGCGTAGGCGAGGGTGCAGAGAATTCCGGCCTCGAGTCCTGAAGGCCGGGCTCCGGACCGCACGACCGACGGGCCGCCCTGCGCGCCGAACACCTTCACCGCCTCTCCAACAAGCTAATACGCCGGAGGCGGCGGCCCGGATTCGCCGGGGGTTTAACCTGTCGGGTGAAGCCAGCGCCGGAGCTTCGGCAGAAAGTCCCAGGCCGCCGGCCAGGCCCGGCGGCAGAGGTCGACCGCCCGGTCGGGGTCCAGGGTATGGATGAGGAGCCCGGAAGCCGCCTGCCAGAGGGTGATCGGGCCGGCTCCGCGCAGGTCCATAACCCGCCAGCGGAGGCCGTAGGTGTGGCTTAGGGCCCGCTCCAGGAGGGCCGCCGCCCGGTCGGGGTCGCCCACCCCCGGTGCCCATTCGACCCCGACCTCCACCCACCGGAAGGGCCGGCCGGCGACAAAGGGACCATAAAGAAAAACGAGTTCGACCTCCGGCCGGGCCCTGAAGAAGCTTGCGAGCATCACGACCAGCCGGTCCCGCTCCGGCTCGGGCAAAGCAAAGACCTTAAAATCCGCTATGCCCACCGGTCCGGGTCAGTTCCGACGAAGCCGGCGATGAGTTTTAAAAACTCGGGCAGGCTCCGACTGGCCAGCTCCACACCGGCGGCCAGCTCGGCGCCGGTGACGTCCGCCGGGCTGTGAACCAGGCGGTCGCGCAGGCGGGCGACCATGGCGAGCTGGTCGGCCAGACCGACCGAGATGACCCCGGCCCGGGCCAGGGCCAGGAAGACGTCGGGGTACGATTCCGGGGGGCGGCCGCCCCGTTCGGCCAGCAGGGTGATGCCCATGTCCGTGGCCCCCTCCACGGCGGCAATCAGCCGGTACCGG
>ENA-ORXB01000643-ORXB01000643.1-sediment-metagenome-genome-assembly--contig:-NODE-643-length-61207-cov-29.184688_pt1 | contig 61207 bp, 56 predicted proteins | sample MGYA00237863_ERZ511475 | MGnify/ENA primary metagenome ERZ511475 (study PRJEB26305, sample SAMN06343858) | sediment metagenome | isolation source: hot spring sediment | place: Canada: British Columbia... | reverse complement strand
GTGATGCCGGGCGATAACGTGGTGATGACGATTGAGCTGATCGTCCCGGTGGCTATCGAAGAGGGCTTGCGCTTCGCAATCCGCGAAGGTGGCCGCACCGTCGGTGCTGGTGTTGTAACCAAGATCCTCGATTAACGTCTGAGGCCGGATTCGCTAAGCTGTCGGCGGCTTTCATGCCGTCGGCAGCTTCAAAGTGAAGGGTATAAAATGGCCGTGGCCAAAGATACTGAGCGTGACGTTCAAGAAAACATCCTCGTGCGCACATTTCGCGAAACGCGCAGCGAGTTACGGCAAGTCGTTTGGCCAAGCCGCGAAGAGACGATCCGTCTTACAATGCTCGTGATTGCGGTGTCGATTGTGATTGGCTTGCTGCTCTTCATCGGTGATACGATCTTCACCTTCCTCTACACGAGCCTTGTCAGCCTCGTCCAGTAAGCTGTTCGCGAACGGGGATTGCCATGTCTGAGGAAAAGGAAAAAGAAAAAGAGGCCGATGACCGGCGCTGGTATGTGATCCATACCTATTCGGGCTATGAAAACAAGGTAAAGAAAAACCTGGAACATCGCATTGCATCCATGGAGATGCAAGACCAGATTTTCCGGGTTATTGTGCCTACCGAAGAGGAAATTGAGATCAAGAATGGGCAGCGCCGCACGGTAAATAAGAAGATCTATCCCGGCTATGTCCTGGTACAGATGCGCCTTACCGATGATTCCTGGTATGTGGTGCGCAATACCCCTGGCGTAACCAGCTTCGTTGGGCATGGCAATAAGCCTACTCCCCTTGATGATGAAGAGGTCAAGGCTATTTTGCGCCAGATGGAAGGCGAAACACCGAAGGTGCGTGTGAGCTACCAGAAGGGCCAGGCTGTCAAGATTATCGATGGCCCCTTCACCGACTTCGAGGGCATTGTCGATGCCATTGATCACGAGCGGGGTCGAGTGCGTGTTCTGGTCTCTTTCTTTGGCCGCGAAGCGCCGGTTGAGCTTGATTTCTTGCAAGTAACACGATTGGTAGAATAGGATATCCGTCACCTCGCTGGTTGTGCGAGGGAGGGAAAGTCGTTTATGCGCTTTCCCGTTATGCAAGGAGTTGTGTCGTGGCTAAGAAACTCGTCGCAGTCGTTAAACTGCAATTGCCGGCTGGCAAAGCTACACCAGCGCCACCCGTTGGTCCGGCGCTCGGTCAGTACGGCATTAACATCATGGCCTTCGTGAAGGAGTATAACGAGAAATCGGCATCTCAGGCCGGTAGTATTGTGCCGGTTGAGATTTCGGTTTACAGTGATCGCTCCTTCGTTGCCCGTCTGCTGACCCCACCTGCGGCCGATTTGCTGCGGAAGGCAGCCGGTATTCAGAAGGGTGCCAGTACGCCGAAACGCACGACTGTTGGTACAATTACTCGTGCCCAGTTGCGCCAGATTGCTCAGCAAAAGCTGCCTGATATGAATGCCAATGACATTGAGGCTGCTGAGCGGATTATTGCCGGTACGGCACGCAGTATGGGTATCAAGATCGTTGAATAGTGATTGTTAGTTGGTGGGAGGATTCGTCGATCCGCCATCACCACCTGGAGTAGTTGCTATGCCAAAGCACGGAAAAAAGTATCTCGCCGCTCTGGCGAAGGTTGACCGGACTCGCCTCTATTCACCGACCGAAGCGCTGGCGTTGGTGAAAGAGACCTCGTACACAAAGTTTGACGGTACAGTCGAGGCGCACTTGCGGCTGGGTATCGATCCGCGTCACGCCGATCAGAATATTCGCACGACTGTTGCCCTGCCCCACGGCACCGGCAAGACGGTTCGTGTGCTGGTCTTCGCCCAGGGTGAAGCGGTGCAAGCTGCGCTCGATGCTGGTGCTGATTACGCCGGTAGCGATGACCTGATCGCCCGTATCGACCGCGAGAACTTCTTCGATTTCGATGTAGCCATTGCAACGCCCGATATGATGGGTAAGGTCGGTCGGATTGGTCGCAAACTCGGTCCGCGTGGCTTGATGCCCAACCCGAAGAGCGGTACTATCGTTCCGGCCGCCGATCTGGCACGCACGATTCGTGAAGTGAAGGGCGGTCGCGTTGAGATCCGCAACGATAAGACCGGTATCCTGCACGTGGCTATCGGCAAAGTGAGCTTCACCCCACAGCAGTTGAGCGAGAATTTCGTTGCGCTGATGGACGCGGTGAAAGCGGCCAAGCCGAGTGGTGCAAAGGGTACCTATATCCGTAGTGTAACCCTGACCAGTACGATGGGGCCGGGCGTGCCGGTTGATCCGGTGGCTGCCCAGAATCTGAAAGCCTGATAGATTTGCATCGTTAGCTGCCTGAGACAGTCGGTGAGCATTGCTCCTAATGGCCTGTGGGCCGCCGACCGAGGTGGCGTCTGAGATGAGATAGTCGTGAGTTGCTGACTCACTCTGTCGATAGTGCGCAGCTATGGCTGCGCTGTGCTCGGTCGCCTGTCTCAGAGACGGGCGACCGTTTTTGATCTGCTTTGAGAGGAGGTGAAATGGATGCCAACGCCGCGTAAAATTGAAACGGTCAGCACGCTGACCGAAAAGCTAAACCGCGCTCAGTTGGTTGTCGTGGCCGACTATCGCGGTGACGGCAAGGGTATGAGCGTGGCCGATATGACCGAGTTGCGCCGCAAGTTGCGCGAGCATGGCGGTGAGGTTGTGGTGGCGAAGAATACGCTCCTCAAGATTGCTGCTCACAATACCGGCCACGAGGCACTCGATCCCTTGCTGGCCGGCCCAACCGCTGTGACTCTCGGCTACGATGATGTCTCGAAAGTGGCAAAAGCCCTGCTCGATTACCTCAAGTCGGGGAATAAGAGCTTCACCGTTCGCGGGGCTTTGCTGGGTAACACCTTGCTGCCGGCAGATGCACTTGAGCAGGTGACCAAGCTCCCGTCACGCGAGCAGGCACTCGCCCAGGTTGTGGGTGGTATCGCTGCCCCCGTCTCTGGGGTTGTCGGTGTGCTTAACGCCGCGATTTCCAACGTGCTCTACGTTTTGCAGGCACGGATCGATCAGCTTCAGCCGCAGGGAGAAACGGCGTAATCGTCGCCTGCGGATTGTATATGTGATGTCGGAATAGTTGTCTCTATCACTATAAGGAGTGTACGTACCATGTCGAAGATCGATTCAATCATCGAGATGATTGAGGGCCTGAATGTCCTCGAGCTGGTTGAGCTGAAGAAGAAGATGGAAGAGAAGTGGGGCGTCACCGCTGCTGCCCCGGTGATGGCGATGGGTGCAGCGATGCCGGTCGCTGCGGCCGGTGATGGCGCTGCTGCCGCCGCTCCGGTTGAGGAGAAGACTGAGTTCGATGTCATCCTCAAGGAGGCCGGTCCGAACAAGATTCAGGTCATTAAGGTTGTGCGCGAGCTGACCAGCCTCGGTCTGAAGGAGGCGAAGGACCTGGTTGAGGGTGCTCCCAAGCCGGTTCGCGAGGGTGTGAGCAAGGAAGAGGCTGAGGCAGCCAAGGCGAAGCTGACCGAAGCCGGTGCAGTGGTCGAGATCAAGTAATTCTGCTCGACTCTTCCATGCGCAAGCTATCATAGTCGTTTCAATACCGGTAGGGGTGGGTTGCCAACCCGCCCCACCATCTTGCGCACAAAATGGGGTGTGGTGAGGTTGTTACCTTGCCACACCCCTTTGCTATTGATTGGAATGCTGAACGTTTGATACTTCCCAGGAGTTACGCAGTTGAGAGCTGGGTAGAGCGTGGATGGGCCAGGTAGGCTCGTATCGCTTCACGGACAATGGCGGCTTTAGCCGCACACCACAACGTGCCTGTCCGCAGGCGGTGCCATGCCAGGCGGCGGAAGGCCCACAGCGCCAGACCGATAGGATTCCGCTGGGCACGGGCAGCGCGGTGCTGGGCACGTTCACTGCCACAGTCCTGCGTGCTACCGCGATGGTATGCTTCGATGCGCCACCGGTACCGGGCAAACTCCGCCCACTGGTCGGCACGCACCGCCAGGTCGCTCGTGGCCCAGTCGTCACGGCCACCGGCTGGGGTGGCCAGCGCGACCACCGTGCTGACGCCATCGCCCGTCAGCTGCACGACCGCGCCTTCAGCTGGAATCGGGACGTCCCGGATCGGTCGCTTGCCCGACCCAGCGGGATCACCCAGGCGAGTGGCGTTCAGGTGCGTCAGCCACGGCCAGGGCCGCGAGCGCACCAGGTTCAGGTGCTCCAGGCTGGCATACCAGCTAGCGACGGCGAGGAGGCGGGGGTGAAACCCGCGTGCTGCTGCTGCCTGCACCATCGCCCGGACGTGGTCGGTCGTGGTCACCCCGTCGTGGGCGTTGTCGTCGCTACGGACGTCGCAGGGCAGGTGAGCGTTCCCATCGGTCCACAGCATCCTGATCAGATTGATGCCCACCACCACCCGCTGCTGGTTGCCCAACCACTGGCGCGTGACCAGCTCGATGGCCCGGCTCTACGGCTTATCCACCGTCGTGTCATCGATACTGAGGAAGCCCGTGGTCACCGACAGACAGGGGCGTACCGCTTCCCACACGGCAGTGCCATCCGCACGACACCGGTGCCGCAGACGCGTGGAGGCAGCATGCGCCGGACCATTCGTCGTGGCACCCGGATGGCAGCGTGCTGCTTCGGTGGTGCTGACCACGCGCTGCGCTGCGACCAGAACGTGGATATAGTCCAGTTCGTCACATGTCGGTGGGTTCATCAGCGCACCCCTCCATCATCAGCCAGGAACACGGGAGACGGAGCGACGAGTACAACAAGCGTGAACACGGTTTATCGCCTCACGTATACTTCATCGGGAAGGAACTGCGTAACTCCTGTCTATGTCTTGAGGCAGGGTTTCAACTTGCCGATTTGTATCAACCCGCCGCCATATTAGCTCGCCAGCTTGCAACTGCTCCCGCTGCCGTCAGACAGGTTGACGCCCTCCCTGACGAGGTGACAGCCCTGCTGGGACCATGAATCTGTCCATACCGGAACCTACATGTTTTGCAAGACGCCAGCTTTCAGCTCAGGTAAGCGAAAGATGGCATACCATCTCCTGGTATGGTACAATGATGATGTACATCCAAAAAGATTTATCACAACAGATGGGTATTCGCTGAACACTTCATAAACATCAGCTCACGTTCATGAAGTGTAAATCAGGGATCACGTTCCTCTGCCTGTAGTGATAATTTGCGCAACGTGTATGTATCTTCAAAATGTTTTACTTTCCATTTTGATACGTCTACCTGTATCGTTGAAATCACGGTCAAGATAGTCTGAAATGGTTGCAATATACTCCACAGGAGTGAATGCTATGAATAGATTTCTGGAAGTGATGCTGGAAGGCGAGGCGGTTCGCGGGGGTCGCATCCCTGTGTCGTACCTTTCAGCCTTTTTGTCGGGTTTTCAGAAAGTGTTATACCGAACGGGCTTCCTTCTCCTTGGTCGCAAAGACAAGACTGATAAGACTTTCACCAGGCAGCATCTTCGACAACTGATCGACATAGACCTGGTAAAAATTACTCATGGCAGTCCTTCAACTGTACTTTCCTTTGCGAGAACTACCGCATCACGATCAGTCTGGGATGACGAAGAGGTGATGTACATTTTTGAAACTGCCCTTATCAATTTGAACGAATTTCAAGCATTTTCAGATGTTGTAAACCCTGTTTTTGATCGAGAACTATTGCTTGCCTGGAGTACAATTGGTCATCTATTTCTGAAGGGTGTCTCGCGTATAACGTTTACCCTTTATCGAAATGATTATCCGCTACGAGTCAGGTACACGTCCCGCGAATTTGATTTGATTCGACAGCACGTCCTGACGACAGTGGAAGGTTATATGTTTCTGACCGATCTCAGGCGTCGGCGCATATCGTTGCAACCGCATTCAGGCAATGCTGTATCGTGTGTATTTACTGAGGATCAGGAACCTGATGTTCGGTCTATGATAGGAAGTTTTGTGCGGGTCGTGGGGGAAGCAGTGATCAATCCGGCTACCGGTACACTTCGCTATCTGCGTACACATAGCATTGAGCCATTAGCGCTTGATACAGAAAGCGATGCATACGATTTCTGGACTTCCAGAACAATTGATGAACTGGCACGACAACAGCGTGTCCAACCGGTAGATAACATGGAATCATTGTATGGTACATGGCCCGGTGCAACTGATGATGGTTTTGAGCAGTTTGTCGAAGATCTACGTAAATGGGGAGATGCTGAAGAGCACTCGTTATGAGATCTGATTATTTGCTCCTCGATACAAATATTGTCTCGTATATCATGAAAGGGGCTTCCACAGCAGGACTTTATAAGGAACATCTTTCCGGTAAGCGATTGGCTATCTCATTTATTAGAACCTGTTTCAAAAAACATCTACTATGAAGGTATCTCATTCATTGCCGACCAATTCCATAATTGTAACGAGCACACCCGGTATCCGCGTGACCAGCCGGGTCAACGACGCGACCCGTGCTGGATCGTGAGCACGCCTGGCGCGTTGCATACCGTAAACCATCTGGTCACGGGGGGCTGAATGTGATCATGCCGATCATCGAGTCGATCAGGCATGAATACGACACCTGCGCGTAGACGTTTGGTTGTACCAGGTTCGTGCCTGTACACCAACGGCCACGGCCAGCACCTGACGGCGGTCGCGAGGATGCCTGCACGCAGGCTGGAAGCCTGCGCCACGGGGAGCGCTTGCAGCCCGGTCTGACGCAGCGTGACATGTGGGTGATGCATAGCCTACTACCACGGACGCAGACTCCCCCACAGCGCTCCCGCCAATAGGGCCATGCATCTTGTGGTATATTACATGCTTGATGAAGCCGATACTACCGTGCGCATTTCGCGCTGTTGAGCAATTTCCTGAGTTGTACGCTGCTGTGGCACCGGCGTTGCGAGCGCAGCAGGCACGGGTGCAATCCTGCCTACGCTCTGCGATTGATCGTTCGGTGCTGCGTGAGGCTGTGCTTGCTACACTGCGTGAACAGCGCGGGATTATTGCGCTTGACGCCCCTATTGGGTCGGGGGCGACGACTCTGTTGTGCCAGTTGGCAGTGCTTGCTGAGTGGCCACTCTGGCTGGCCGATGATGATGATGGCAACGGTGCTCTGGCATTCTATGCCCAGATCGTGGCTACACGACGCCCGAATCTGCCCTTGCTCGATCCGGCTGCGTTGACCGATCCGGCGGCCTGTGAGCGGCTGTTGCACGAAGTTGCCGATCCCGACCATCCATTGGTGTTGCTGGTGAGTGCCCCAGACCGCGACCGGCAACCACTGCGCCCGCTGCCGTTACCGCTGCCGTTTGATCTACCGCCTGGGGTAACGCTGATCGTCCACGGCCAGTTGCCAATTGAACCGGATGCCCGGCTGTCTCTGCCCACCGCTGACCGTGCGCTTCTGCAAACGCAAATGGAATTGCTGGATCGGCGTCATTGTCCACCGAAATGGCGTGAAGCGCTGTTGAATGCGGCCCAGGGTAATCTGCTCTACCTCAGTTGGGCTGAGCGCTGGCTGCATCTGGGTTTGCTCGATATAAGCAAACTTCCCTCCGATCTTGATCGTCTTCTGTATCACTGGTGGCAGACGCTGACACCGTCTGAGCAACGACTGGCGATGTTTTTAGCCGCCGCGGGTGAGCCGTTGCCGGTGACAGCACTGGCAGCAGTAAGTGCCGAACATCCCCAACTGATCCTGGATCGCTGGGAAGAGCAGGGGCTGGTGCATATTCATCTCTGGCGCGTGAGTGACGATGACTCGCTGTTGCTGGTGCGTTATGCTCATCGTGCATTGCGCCTGTTTCTGGCCCATCATTTTCCCGACAAAATAGACATTGCGCATAGCGAACTGGCCCAGTGGTGTGCCGGGCAATTACGTCGCAATCCTCTCGATCCGGCGAATCGCTATTTGGGTCGGCAATTGGCCCGTCATACTGTCTTGTGTGCGCCGGAGCGTCGTTCAGCCGATTTGCCGACAGCGCAACCACTCGCCTGGCTACGTGAACGAGAGCTGCGTGAAGGGTTAACCGGTGCGTTGCGTGATGCCGGCTGGATGCTTCAGGATACGACTGTTACGACGCCACTGACGCTCACCCGCATGGCCGCCGTGACCGGTACGCTGGCGTCGCGTGCTCGTCAGTTGAGTGGTGAACTGGTGACTGCGGCATTTCTCACCGCCGTCAACGCCTCTGGCCGTGAGGGAAGTTTGCGTCGGGTGACGGCGATTGTTGAGCAGTTGCCTGATGGCGTGCCGAAGGCAGCGGTCTTGCGTCAGCTCGGCGAAGCCTGTTACAGCGTCAATATGCGGAGCGCGGCGATGCGACTGCTCTCGCGCGCACTCGATCTTGAAGCGCAGCCGGTCTCGCGCGCCTGGCGTGATGCTCGCGACCAGATGATTGAAGCACTGGCAACGGCCTGCATTGAAGCCCACGATCCCGATCAGGCTCTGGCCTGCGCCGAGCGGATCGATCTGCTGGAACGGCGTGCCCATGTCGAGACGCTGGTGGTGCGGTATCTGTTGAATAACGGCCAGTACGACCGGGCCTGGCGATTGGCACGCTCAATTCTGCATGAAAACCGGGCCGCCTGGGCACAGGCCGAGGTAGCCGTGGCGCTGGCGCGGATCGCCGATCCGCGTGGTCAGATGCTGCTGGAAGAGATTCGGATCGAGACGGCGCGGGCCTGGGCCGAAATTGAGCTGGCATGTGATCTGGCATTGCGTGACGAAGATGCGGCGTTACAACGGATTATGGCGCTACCGGGTCAACATCAACGGGATCGCGGCCTGGCCCGCTTAGCACGGGTCTTCGCGTTGGCCGAAAAGGACGGTGACGCCCTGGCAGCCGCTGAACGCATCAGTAGCCGTGAATTGCGCGTGACAACCCTGCTGGAGTTACGAATCTTGCTGCAAGGTCTGGTCGCTAATCTGGCGACCGAACGGGCAACCCGCGAGATCGATGCGCTTCAGGGTGATGATCGCCCGATCTTGCTGGCAGCGCTTGCCGCTGCTCACGCTGCCATCGGGCGTCGAGAGCGTGCGTTGGCCATTGCGCACCAGTTGAGTGGCGAGGAACTTGAGCGTGCGCTATCGCGGGTAGCCGTGGCCTGCGCTCAGGCTGGCGATTACGCCGGAGCGCAGGCTGTACTGGCCGAGATGACCGACGACGATGAGCGTGATTGGGCACGTGACGAGATTGCCCGTCAGTTGGCGGCTGCCGGCAATTGGGATGCAGCGGTTGCCCAGGCCTCTGCAATAGTTGCTCCCGAACAACGGGCACGTACCTGTGCCGACCTGGCAATTGCCCGCATGCGTGCCGGCGATGTGATCAATGCCATCTCATTAATCCGTTCGTTGGACGTTGTTGGTGAGCGGGCGCGGGCGTTGATTGTGTCGGCGCCATATCTGGTCGCTGCTGATGCCACGCTCGCCGATCAGCTTGCCGATGAACTGCTGACCGGTGAGGCCCGGAGTCGCTATCGCGCCGCGTTAGTGGTAGCCCTGGCCGGAAAAGGTCAGATCGCATTAGCGAGCAGAGTGGCCCGTCGTATCCGCCGGCGTAACGAACGGGTGCGGGCTGAGCTGGCCATTGTCGCTGCACTCGATCCTGCCGACCCGCTAATGCTCCAGCGCCTGGCAGCGATGCTGCGCCAGGCCGCTATCGGTCGTGAAGAGATGTTCCGGGCGCTTGAGCAGACAGTTCCCATCCTGTGTCGTATCGGTGGTACGTCACTGCTGGCTGAAATCGCTGCGGCTATTGTGGCCGATGATCGAGCCTGAAAAAGCATGCGCCGCGAACACCCAGAGGAACTCGCGTACCGTTGCTACCTTTCGGTCCTGGCGGGGTTCCGCAAGTATCTGCCGTTCGCGGCACACCTGTATTATACGCGAAAATCCGCATTGTGCAACCCTTGCATCTACGAATAGCCGTGGTATTATTCCAGACAATCATAGTTGCAGGAGGTTGTATGAGCAGCGAAACCACTTCTCGCCCCCCAAAGCGCTATGCGCGGATCGCCCCTCTCTACAAGGCGATGATCTGGACATCCTTCATCATGAATGCCGTTCTGCTGATTGTGCTTGGCATCGTCATCGGCATTCTGGTGATGTATCAGCGTCAGGTAGCGCAGCTTACCGAGAATCTGCCGGCCTTTGCCGCTAATAACCTGGCTGAGCTGCAAGATGTGGTTGATAAACTTGAATCGGCGACGATTGTGTATACCGTGCCTCTAAGCACACGTCTGCCGATTGAGCTTGATGTTCCGATCAACGGCGAGACAATCATGACCGAGCGCAACGTAGTGACGCTGACTGAGCCAGTGTCACTTCAGGCCCCTGCCCAAATCGCGTTTCCCGGTGGTGGTGGTAATCTCAATGCCAGTGTAGCGATTGTGTTGCCGGCCGGCCTGGAATTGCCGGTCGATCTGAATATGAATGTCAAACTGGTCACGTCAATCCCGGTTGAGCTTGACGTACCGGTGAATATCCCACTTGCCCAGACTGAATTAGGGCCACAGTTCACCCGACTGGGAGCTATCGTTGATCGGCTGGTGGCGCCGGTTGCGCCATTGTTGCCGATGCCGGCTACGCCGCCAGATAGCAGTCAGCCTCGCCGCGAATAGAACTTATTTCATAAAAGCTATACGGTCGTGCTACCCGACCATTGCACAGGTGCATGAACGCTTGTCAATGACTAATGATAGTCTATCCTGCATCCAGGCTGCCGGTATGAACGCGAGGCGGGCTGACGACCATCACCAGTGTCCTCGCTCGTTGGATGGGGTGCCTTACCCGCCTGTCATGCGCATGACGCAGCGTTTGGCGTGCGCCAGCCATGCTGCCGCGCCAGCCGTGCTCACGATCCGGCGCGTGGCACGCTGTTGATCCGGCTGGTCACGTGGATACAGGGTGTTCTCATCACGATCCTGGAGTCGCCCGGCAATGAATGAGATAACTTCTAAGTAGATGTTTTTTGAAATAGGTTCTGGTATCTTTTACCGGCGAGCAGGCGGGTGAGATGTTCGCACTGGCGTGTGGGAGTTATGCTGCCACACGTACCCTTCCCGGTACTCCTGATGTCAAATCCGCAACGATCTGTGAGGATCATCTGTCTGGCACGGATGGGCGAATGCCGTAGGGGCGGGTTGCAAACTCGCCCCTATGGACTGTACATATGCCCGTTCATATTGCCGTTCCGCTCGTTGCATATCTACCTGGTTGATGATGCCGACAGCAACCCCTGCCTTGCGCTGGTTCTATCTGGTGAGCTGATCTGGCCCAAATCCGAAGGGCAACAACTCCTGTGGCGTGGTCAGACGGCGTTCGCTACCGTCGTGGTTGAGGAGAACGATCTGCGCCTGTGGCGCGAGTTCAAAGATCACCTGACGACAGGCGCCACATGGGCTGGCAACTGTTGGTGTTGGGGTCACCACAGCCAGCGCAACGACCGGCCCGGCTGCCGCCATGTGAGCGCAGAACAGGGCTACCCGCTCGGCACAGATGGTGAGAGGATAGGATGCGTTCTCAATATTGGCACCGCTAAAGATACGGCCATCATCGGTTAGGACGGCGGCACCAACCGCGAAGTGTGAATAGGGTGCATATGCACGCTGCCGGGCATGCAATGCCGCGGCGATCAATTGCTCAAGGGCCACTGGATCCATGCAATTCTTTAGGAAGCGGCAACAGCGGTTTTTCGGCATCCACCGGCGCTGCCGCTGTTATTTCAGCCGGTGCCTGCCGGACAATCCGTAATCGTTCGGCACGAATCCCCTTGATCGAGAGCACGGTGATGGTCACATCGTTGCAGACCACCTGATCGCCTTCACGCGGGATACGCCCCAATTGCTCGTAGACCAGACCACCGATGCGATCCGCAGTCGTTTCGGGAAATTCGACCTCTAATAACCCGGCGACATCATCAATCGGCACCCGGGCATCAACGATCAGCTCGTTCGGCCCAACCTCAACGATGGCCGGCTCTTCGGTATCGTACTCATCACGAATTTCACCAACAATCTGTTCAATCAAATCTTCGAGCGTTACAATACCGGCAGTACCACCGTATTCATCAACCACAATGGCCATATGCACTCGCCGCCGCTGCAAATCTTCTAACAGGGCAGCGACCTTCATCGTTACCGGCACAAAGTATGCCGGTCGGAGCAGATCGCGCAACGGTGTATCGTGCTTACCATCGCGCAAGACGGGGATCAGGTCTTTGACGTAGAGAATACCGACAACGTTATCAATGGTCTCTTCATACACAGGAATCCGCGAATGGCCGCGCGTAATCGCCACATCAAGCGCACGTTTCAGCGGGCTATTGACTTCCAGTGCTACCACATCGACCCGCGGAATCATAATCTCGCGCACCAGGGTATCACCGAAATCCATGACCCCCTCAATCATCTCGCGCTCTTCATGCTCGATCCAACCGGCCTTTTCGCCGGCACTCATCATCAGCCGCAACTCCTCTTCGGTTACCAGTGGCGTGGGAGGAGCCGGTTGGCCGCTTAAGAGGGTAAAAATGGGGCGCGTAATGATATTGATCACTGCCATCACCGGCCATAACACCATTGCAATGGCGACCAGTGGCCGGGCGAGGATCAGGATCGTCGTGTCGGGACTCCGCAGAGCAAGGGCTTTGGCGACAACTTCGCTCAGGAGTAAAATGGCAAACAGCAATCCCGCCAGACTGCCGATAATCATTGACAGCCCATACGGCGCAACGAGCTGGATAGTCAGGGCCGTGACGGTAATCGTCAGGGTTGCGTTGAGAAAGATAATGGCAGATTTGATGCGGTATGGTTCATCGAGAAAATGGGCCGCAAAGCGGCGTGTACCGAGACCAGCCGAAGCGAGCAGGCTGCTCAGCCGGGGACGACTCACCGTTATCAGGGCTGTGTCGGCGGCTGAGGTAATACCCAGCGCAATTAGACACAGGCCAATACCGATAACGAGCGAACTAGGGCCAGGGTCTTCCAAGAGAATCATCCTCCTTTCGCGGAACAGAGTGGCGCGCTTCACTCAACAATGGCGCCCGAATTGATACTCCCTTCGGGCGCACAACGACCGCGTCATCAGGAAAAAAGCGCGCTCAGTGATAGATCTTTGTGGATGCGCATAATCGCTTCAGCAAACAACGGTGCCACGCTAATCGTGCGCACCCGGGCTGCTGCGGCGGTTGGTGGTTGAGGGATCGTGTTGGTGACTACCGTCTCGACGAGATCGGACTCGGCGATCAACTGTAAGGCGTTTTCGGCAAAAATACCGTGGGTAGCACAGGCATACACAGCCCGTGCGCCACGGGCCAGCAGCGTTTGGGCTGCTTCAATCAGGGTTCCCCCGGTTGAGATCATATCATCGACGATGATTGCCGTCTTCCCCTCAACCTCACCGACCATTTCGATAACTTCGGCTGTATCTGGTTCGGGTCGTTGTTTGGCAATAATCGCCAATCCGGCACCAATTCGCTCACGAAAGCGATTGGCCCGCCCCACGCCCCCAGTATCGGGAGAGACGACAACCGGGTTAGGCAGATTCAGTTCGCGAATGTAATCGGCCAGCAATGGCGAGGCTTGCAGGTGATCAACCGGAATATCGAAGAACCCTTCGATGGCCGGAGCGTGCAGATCCATCGTCAGAACGCGGTCAGCTCCGGCGGTGCGGATCAGATTAGCTACCAGCTTGGCCGAGATTGGCTCACGGCCCGAGGTCTTCTTCTCTTGCTTGGCATACCCATAGTAGGGAATGACCGCCGTGACCCGCGCTGCCGAGGCTCGCCGGAAGGCATCAATCATGATGAGCAGTTCCATCAAGTGATGATCCACCGGCGTGCAGGTGGGTTGGATCACAAACACATCACAGCCACGGACATTGTCGTGAATCTTGACCCGCGTCTCGCCATTTTTGAAGGTACCAACCAGTGCCCGTCCCAGATTGATGCGCAGGTTGCGGGCAATCTCTTGCGCTAATGCCGGGTTGGCATTGCCGGTAAAAATGAGCAAACGACCATCCATGGTTCAGCAGTTCTTTCCTGAATAGAAACGCGCAGCGAGCATGCTCACTGCGCACCTGTTACACGCGAGACCAGAAGTGCTGACCTCTTCCACGTGGTTGATAAATTGTGTGAGTTCAGCAGTTCCATTACCGCATCGCGTAATCGAGGGTTGGCTGCCGGGCCAGGATTCGAACCTGGACAAACGGATCCAAAGTCCGTGGTGCTACCATTACACAACCCGGCACCTCGCTGAGTATTATACCATAAGTGTATGGGTCTGTTGTCAACGATCTGGTGACGAACACACCCACCGCACAGGCTATCTGCTGCGGCTGCCCATTGTTACGCTGTTCCAACGGGATGCCAGTGCCGCGCAGTTGTCGCGTAGACGAGAACTTGTTTCATAAAAGCTGTGCTGTTGTGCTACCCGTCCGTCGCACAGGTTCATGAACGCTCGCTAAACGCCAACGACAACATATCCTGCTCCCAGGCTGCCGACCATCGTCAGTGCCATCACGCACTGGATTGGTTGCCTTGCCCGCTCGTCATGCGCGTGACGTTGCGTTCGGCGTGCGGCAGCCGTGCTCACGATCCGGTGCGGGTCACGTCGTTGGCCCTGCTGGTCACGGAGATGCTATGTGTGCTCGTCACGTTGATAGAGTCGGTCAGGAGTGAATGAGCTAGCCTCTATGTAGATGTTTGTTCAAACAGGTTCTACGTCGCGATCTGGACAACACTAGAACAATCACCAACAGCTTTTTGTAATCACTTCTCGTCAAACAGGCGACATCGATCTGCCGACCATATCGCAGCCTATGCTACACTAGGGGGCAGCGTGGAGTAGTCGCAAGGAGTATGCTATGACCGATACCCAGAAAATTATCTTCTCGATGTATCGCGTAGGGAAGGTGGTACCACCTAACCGCGAAATCCTGAAGGATATAAGCCTTTCCTTCTTTTACGGTGCCAAGATCGGTGTCATCGGTGTTAACGGTTCGGGAAAGAGTTCGTTGCTGCGGATTATGGCCGGGATTGACCAGGACTACACCGGTGAAATTACCCGCTCTCCCGGCTATACGGTGGGATTGCTCGAACAGGAGCCATATCTCGACAATACGAAGACGGTACGTGAGATTGTCGAGGAGGGAATGGCCGAAACGGTGGCGTTGCTGCGGCGCTACGACGAAATCACCGAGCTGTTCAATGACCCGAACGCAGATTACGATGCGTTGATTGCCGAGCAGGCCGAACTTCAGGACAAGATCGATCATGTCGATGGTTGGAACCTCGATAGCCGGTTAGAGCTGGCAATGGATGCGTTGCGTTGTCCACCCGGTGATACGCCGGTAGCGGTCTTGTCGGGGGGAGAGCGCCGGCGCGTCGCGCTCTGTCGCCTGCTCCTTCAGCAGCCCGATATTCTCTTGCTCGATGAGCCAACCAACCATCTTGACGCCGAGTCGGTGGCCTGGCTCGAACGCCATTTGCAAGAGTACAAGGGAACAGTGATTGCGGTGACGCATGACCGCCACTTTCTCAATAATGTCGCCGGCTGGATTTTAGAGCTTGAGCGTGGGCATGGCATTCCCTGGCGCGGCAACTATTCGAGCTGGCTTGAGCAGAAGCGCCAGAAGCTGGCCGAGAGCGAGAAGGCCGAATCGCAACGACAAAAGGCTCTACAGCGTGAGCTGGAGTGGATTAATATGGCACCGAAGGGGCGGCACGCCAAGTCGAAAGCCCGGATTGCCGCCTACGAACGACTGCTCAGCGAGAATCAGGATCAGCGTGATCGAGAACTCGAAATCTACATCCCACCAGGCCCTCGCCTCGGTGATCTGGTGATCCGGGCGAACGGGGTGACGAAGGCTTACGGCGATAAACTGCTGTACGAAAATCTCAGTTTTGATGTTCCGCCAGGGGCAATTGTGGGTATCGTTGGCCCAAATGGTGCCGGTAAAACCACGCTCTTCCGTATGATCGTCGGGCAGGAACAGCCTGACAGCGGAACACTGGAGATTGGGGCTTCGGTAAAGCTGGGTTATGTCGATCAGAGTCGGGAAGTGCTCGACCCCAGGCAGACCGTCTGGGAAGCGATCTCGGAAGGAAACGACCAGATTGTGCTGGGTGGTCGTCAGGTTAACTCGCGTGCCTATTGTGCCCGCTTCAATTTTAGCGGCAGCGACCAGCAGAAGCTGGTAGGCAGCCTCTCCGGTGGTGAACGTAACCGTGTCCATCTGGCCCGCATTCTCAAATCCGGGGCCAATGTGCTGCTGCTCGACGAGCCGACCAACGATCTTGACGTGCATACCTTGCGGGCACTCGAAGAGGGACTGGAAAACTTTGCCGGTTGTGCCCTGATCATTTCGCACGACCGCTGGTTTCTGGATCGGGTTGCCACGCACATTCTGGCGTTCGAGGGCGATAGCCAGGTGGTCTGGTTCCCCGGTACCTATTCTGAATACGCTGCCGATTACCGACGGCGGAAAGGTGCTGAGGCCGATCATCCACACCGCATCGTCTACCGTCGTCTGACACGGTAGCAGGTAGAGAGTTCGGGCCTGCACGTCGTGGCTGCCCCATACCACACCCCCTTGCCTCCGCTCCTCTCCCACCGGGGAAGAGGAGCGGGGGATTGACGATGCGTTGATCGCCTTCACCCCCGGCTGCTTTTCGGCTGCACGCTATGCATTACCCATACGTCACACAGTAGCCGGTATGATGCATCGGTCGTGCCATTGGGCAACAGGGATCGCCCTGACCGCACCCGGTAGGGGCGCACGGCTATGCGCCCCTCTCGATGCCGGCTATGCATTAGCCACATGTCATGCTGCGTTAGGCCAGGCTGCAAGCGCTCACCGTGGCGCGGGCTTCCAGCCCGCGTGCCGGCATCATCTCCACCGCCGTCAGGTGCTGGTCGTGGCCGTTGTTGTACAGGCACGAACCAAGTGCAACAACACCTCTACGCCCAGGTATCGCATTCATGCCTGACCAACTCAATGATTGGTCACGAGCACATCCAGTACTGCCGTGACCAGGATGGGTAATGGCGGGCCATGCGCCGGATCGTGTGTACGGCTAGCGCGGCAGCCATGCTGCCGCACGCCAAACCCTGCGCCACGCACATGGTGCGCACGTAAGTCAACCCATCCGGCACGTGATAGCACGGCTGGAGCTGTACGCTGCTACCGAGCCAGTTGCCCACAATAGCATACATGGCGATCATATCCGCTGATACACACGTAGTTGACATAAGTTGTGGGTAATGCATAGGGAGTGGGAACGGCGTACCACGCGCTGGATCGTGAGCATGGCTGGCGCGGCAGCATGGCTGCCGCACTCCAAACCCTGCGACACAGCTGCGCACGGTCACCGGGCCAGTCGCCCAAAACAGCACCCATGGTGATCATGCTCGCTGGTACACCCGTGGTTGACACCAGTTGTGGGTAATGCATAGCCATGCCGGTGCGGGATGATGCCGCTATCCACAGGATGTCAGGCGCGTGTCACCCTGCTCACCCTGCTGGTCGCCGGGATGGTGTGAACTCTCTCACAATCATGTAGTCTGTCAGTAACTAATGAGTTGACAGCCCACCATTTTCCGGGTATCGTACCCCATATACGTCGCTACGGCGACAAAATCCGAAGACCTTCGGGGCAAGGTGAAATTCCTGATCGGCGGTAATGGTGGCGTGCCCACACAAGCCCGCGAGCCGTAAGGCAGGACCCGGTGTGATTCCGGGGCCGACGGTATAGTCCGGATGGGAGAAGGTCGGCGGTTGGTTTGGCACGATAGCAGATGAAGAGGCAAGAGCTATTGTATGCTCTTGTCTGTTTTGGCGACTGCGCCGGTAGTAGCCGGGCGCTCGCTTCCTCTGCGTTGCCGCTTCCTCCGCGATGCCCCGAAGGTGTGTTCAGGGGTGTCGCGATGAACCATCAACCACACGTTTTCACGCTCGAATATGCCGTAGAACTGGCTCTGCAACAGGCGGCGGCGGTTGTCGGTCGCACCAGCCCCAATCCGCCGGTTGGGGCGGTGGTTGTGCGTGATGGGCAGGTAGTTGGGCTTGGCGCAACCCAGCCCGCCGGTGGTCCACACGCCGAACGGATAGCCCTGGCCGCAGCCGGTGAGCGGGCACGCGGGGCCGACCTCTACACCACGCTCGAACCATGCACCTTCTACGGGCGCACGCCGCCCTGCACTGAGGCGATCATCGCCGCCGGGATCCGGCGGGTCTTCTTCATTGCCCACGATCCCGATCCGCGCATGGGAGACGGGGCAGCCGCTGTGTTGCAGCCTGCCGGGATCGAGGTGTACCGGATCACGACCGGAGCGGCAACTGTAGCCGGGCAACTGGCTCCGTTTCGCTGTCGGGTGCAGTGTGGTCGGCCACTGGTGACCGCCAAGTACGCCATGACGCTCGATGGCCGTATTGCCACTGCGAGTGGTGATAGCCGTTGGATCACCGATCCGGCAGCCCGTGCCCAGGTGCATCGCCTGCGCGATCAGGTGGATGTGATTATGGTGGGTGTTGGCACTATCCGCAATGATGATCCGCAGTTGACGACGCGCCTTGATCAGCACTGGCGCGAACCACGCCACCCCCTGCGGGTCATTGTTGATAGTCGCGGCCAGACACCTCTGCACGCCCGTGTGGTACGTGGTGATCTTCCCGGTCAAACGCTCATCGCCTGTGTTCAGCCTGAGCCAGCCTGGCTGGCTGCCATGCAGTCCCGTGGCGTGCGGGTTGTGCAATTCCCGCCAGATGCTACCGGGCGCGTCGCTCTCGCACCGTTGTTGCACTATCTGGCTCACGAGGGCTACAACCACCTGCTGGTTGAAGGCGGAGCCATGTTGCTCGGCGCATTGCATGCCGAGTGTTTGATTGACGAGATTTGGGCATTTATCGGGGCGCGTGTCGTGAACGATGCCCTGGCGCCAGGGCCAATGGCCGGACCTGGCGTCGCTTGCATGGCGATGGCTCGCCGTTATCGGCTCCGGCGGCTTGAACAATACGACCAGGATGCGTTGTTGATTGCCACGGCAGTTGATGCACCGTGGTGGGATGTTGAGGAGGTTGCTGATGTTTACCGGCATTGTTGAAGAGATGGGCACAGTTGCTCATATCGTAAGCACGCAAGAACAGGCCAACCAGATCACGATTACCTGTCGCACTGTGCTTGAGGGAACGCGTATCGGCGATAGCATTGCCGTCAATGGCACCTGTCTGACGGTGACGGCACTCACCGCAGATAGCTTCACCGTCGGCCTGAGTCCAGAGACCTTGCGTCGCACCAATCTGGGCCGGCTGCACGTCGGTGACCCGGTGAATCTCGAACGGGCACTGGCGTTTGGTGGTCGGATGGGTGGGCATTACGTGCAGGGGCACGTCGACGGCGTTGGCGAGATTGTAGCGATTGTGCCTGAAGGTGACTCAAAGCGAGTGACAATCCGCCCGCCGGCTGCTTTGCTGCCGTATATCGTCGAAAAAGGCTACATCGCGGTTGACGGCGTCAGCCTGACGGTGGCCGAGATGGGGCGTGAGACGTTTACCGTTGCCCTGGTTGCGTATACCCAATCGGCAGTCATCATGGGCCGTCAGACGGTGGGAGCATTGGTGAATATAGAGGTTGATATTATCGCCAAGTATGTTGAACGCCTGCTTGAGGCGTATCGCCAGGAGGCTCGCTAATGTTCGCATCAGTGGAAGAAGCGCTGCGCGATTACGCGGCTGGCCGGATGATCATCATCGTTGATGATGCTGATCGCGAGAATGAGGGCGATCTGGCCTGTGCTGCACAACACGTCACTGCTGAAACAATTGCATTTATGGCGCGCGAAGGGCGGGGGCTGATCTGTCTGGCGCTCGCCGGCGAGATAGCCGACCGTCTGGGGCTAGAGCCGATGGTACGGCAGAATCGGGCTCGTTTCGGTACCAATTTTACGGTATCAATTGAAGCTGCTCACGGCGTTACCACCGGTATCTCGGCTGCCGACCGGGCGCATACGATTCGCGTTGCGGTTGACCCACACAGTGGCCCGCACGATCTGGTACAACCGGGTCACGTCTTTCCCCTGCGGGCTGCGCCCAACGGTGTCCTGGAGCGGCGCGGTCAGACGGAAGCGGCAGTTGATCTGGCCCGGCTGGCGGGCCTGCGACCGGCTGGTGTCATCTGCGAAATAATGAACGACGATGGTACGATGGCCCGTGGCCCTGATCTTGTCCGCTTCGCCGTCAGGCACAACCTCAAGATCATCAGCGTCGAGCAACTGGTTGCCTACCGCAAACGTCACGAACGTCTGATTGAGCGCATGGCCGAAGCGCAGCTTCCAACCCGCTATGGCACGTTTCGCGCCGTCTCGTACAGCGCCCGTTGTGCCCCCCACGAAGCAGTTGCGCTGATCATCGGTCATCCCAAACCTGATCAGCCGATCCTGGTGCGCCTCCACTCTGAATGCCTGACCGGTGATGTATTTGGGAGTCTCCGCTGCGATTGCGGCGAGCAGATCGATACCGCGCTGCATCAGATGGCTGCTGCCGGCTGTGGGGTATTGGTCTACCTGCGCCAGGAAGGTCGTGGCATCGGCCTGCACAACAAACTGCGCGCCTATGCCCTACAAGAACAGGGATTTGACACCGTGGCCGCAAACGAACAACTCGGCTTCCCTGCCGATCTGCGCGACTATACGGTTGGCGCACAGATTCTTACCGATCTCGGCGTGCGCACCGTTCATCTGCTGACCAACAACCCGCAGAAAGTAGCTGCCTTACGCGAATTTGGCTTTGCCGTGACGCAGGTTCCCATCTGTGGTACACCAAATCCGCACAACATTGCCTATCTGCTCACCAAACGGAATCGTCTAGGACATCAACTGGAGTGCATCTATGACCATCTATGAAGGCACGTATATCGGCAGTGGCTTACGGATAGCGATTGTCGTCAGCCGCTGGAACGACCTGATTACCAACCGTCTGCTCGAAGGTGCGCGAGATGGACTGCTGCGGCATGGCGTAGCTGCGGATCATATCGACATTGCCTGGGTACCAGGCTCATTCGAGTTGCCGCTGGTATGCCATCGCCTGGCCGAGAGCAGTCGCTACGATGCAATCATTGCCCTCGGTGCCGTGATTCGCGGTGCCACCACGCATCACGAGCACGTCGCTGCCGCTGCCAGCAGCGGGATTGCCCAGGTCAGCCTGCAAACCGGCGTCCCGTGTATCTTCGGCGTCATCACCACCGACAACATCGAGCAGGCTATCGAGCGCGCCGGTACCAAAGCCGGCAACAAAGGCTTTGAAGCGGCCACCGCCGCGATTGAGATGGCTACGCTGTTGCAGAGGCTAAATGGTTGATGGTATCGAGTCCGGTTTAATATGAGTCATGGCAAGCCACCTGCCATCACCCTCACGCGGTGCCTTTAAGTGCTCCATCGTGGCACGCAAGCGTCGGTATACCCTGGGAGCGCACGCCTCCGGCGCGCTCACCGGGAGCACACCCCCCCAATCGCTCACTGGGAGCGCGCGCCTCCGGCGCGATCACCGGGAGCACACCCCCCCAATCGCTCACTGGGAGTGCGCGCCTCCGGTGCGCTCACCGGGAGCACAACCCTCCAATCGCTCACTGGGAGCGTGCGCCTCCGGCGCGCTCGACACCTGACATCGCCCCCCTCCCAACCTCCCCCCGCTGGGGGGAGGAGCCGAGAACGTACACCCGTCCCCGCCGGCTATGCATTACCCACACCTGGTGTCAACCACGTGCGTACCAGCGGGGATGATCGCCATAGGTGCTGTTGTGGGCGATTGGTCCGGTGGCAGTGCACTACTCCAGCCGTGCTATCACGTGCTGGATGAGTTGTCTTACTCGCGCATCATGTGCGTGGCGCACGGTTTGGAGTGCGGCAGCCATGCTGCCGCGCCGGCCGTGCTCGCGATTAAGGGCGGGGTACAGCGGATTCCTCATCGGTCACTTTTTCATTACCCATACGTCGCCTGACAGCCGGTCTCCTCTGAGAGACGATCCGGAGGTTCACTCACCGTTTGCAACAGCCCCCCTCCCAACCTCCCCCCGCTGGGGGGAGGAGCCGAGAACGTACACCCGTCCCCGCCGGCTATGCATTACCCACACCTGGTGTCAACCACGTGCGTACCAGCGGGGATGATCGCCATAGGTGCTGTTGTGGGCGATTGGTCCGGTGGCAGTGCACTACTCCAGCCGTGCTATCACGTGCTGGATGAGTTGTCTTACTCGCGCATCATGTGCGTGGCGCACGGTTTGGAGTGCGGCAGCCATGCTGCCGCGCCGGCCGTGCTCACGATCCGGCGCGTGGCATACTGTTACCCATCCTGGTCACGGGGGTGCTGGATGGGATCGTGCCGATCATCGAGTCAGTCAGGCATGCATACGATCCCTGCGCGTAGACGTTTGGTTGTACCAGGTTTGTGCCTGCGCACCAGCGGCCACGGCCAGCACCTGACGGCGGTGGCGGGGATGCCTCCACGCAGGCTGGAAGCCTGCGCCACAGGGAGCACTTGCAGCCCGGCCTAACGCAGCGTGCCATGTGGGTAACGCATAGGGGAGCGGGGAGCATGGCGAGCTGCACTGGGGTGTCCTGATGCCATGACGGTAGGTTCGTTCATCTGTTCTGTCCGTTCCTCCCCCCAGCGGGGGGAGGTTAGGAGGGGGCCGGGATTGCGGTGAACGAGTACCAGTATGGAGCACACCTCCGCTTATGCATTACCCATAACCAGGTTGTCAACCGCTTCGCTCATCAGCAGTACCTATCTCATCATGCACGATCCTGGCACTATCGCGTTGTACTGCGGTTGCGAGGGTATTACGTCACGAACGGAAAGCGGATGGTCGCAGTGGTGGCGATGGTAGACGGTGTATCAGTCCGTGGCGCAGGCGGGAAGCCTGTACACCAACGGCCACGGCCAGCACCTGACGGCGGTGGCGAGGATACTTGCACACGGGCTGGAAACCCGCGCCACGCCACCCGTGCCACAGGGGGCGCTTGCAGCCAGCCTGACGCAGCGTGACATATGGGTAATGCATGGAGAAAGCAGGCACGCTGCGATACCGATACATCGGCAGGCACCTGCTTTCCGGCAGATAGACTGAACATTTCAGGTTAGAACGCCAGTGCTGAAAGCGGACGTTTACCTCTCACCACCCGACTGGTGGGCTGAAGCATCTACCACCCGCACAGGCGAACGACTATTCGGCGCTGGACGATGTACGGCTCACCCATAGTAACGCACGGCTTCAGCAAAGGCCGACCATTGACAGCGTTACGTATGCAGGGTACGATAAAAATATGAGCACAAAACGCATTATCATCACCGGGGCAACCGGCCTCATCGGGCGCAGGCTGGTTGCCGAATTACGCAACGACTACCACCTGGTCATCTTCAGTCGTGACCCGGCGCGGGCACGGTCAACCCTGCCCGGTGCTGCCGATTATGTGGCCTGGCAGCCATCTGAACAGGGACCGTGGGCGGCTGCGGTTGATGGTGCCTGGGCCGTGGTTCATCTGGCCGGGGCACCGATTTCGACCGGTTTGCTCGGCAAACGATGGACACCCGAATACAAGGCGGAGATTCGCGACAGCCGGGTGATCGGCACCCGTGGTATCGTCAATGCCATCGCTGCCGCGTCGCAGCGACCCAGTGTCTTCGTCTGTGCGTCGGCGGTTGGCTACTACGGCCCCTATCGCGACAACACCCCGCTCACCGAAGATTCGCCGCCGGGACATGATTTTCTGGCGCAGGTCTGCGTGGCGTGGGAAGCGGAAGCCGTGCGTGCGGAAGAGTACGGCGTGCGTACCGTGCGGTTACGCACCGGTCTGGTGCTCGATCCCACATCAGGAGCGTTGCCGCAGATTATGCTGCCCTTCAAGCTCATGACCGGCGGCCCCATCCTGCCCGGCACGCAGGTCTATCCCTGGATTCACCCTGACGACGAGGTAGGCTTAATTCGCTTTGCCCTGGAAAACGATCAGGTGCGTGGCCCGCTCAACGCTGCCGCGCCGGGGGCATTGTCCAACCGCGACTTCGCCGCTATCGTCGGCAAAGTGCTCGGCTCACCCTCCTGGCTACCGGTTCCTGAATTCAGTTTGCGGATTGCCCTGGGCGAAATGGCCGATCTGGTCGTCTACGGCCAGAATGCCGTTCCCCGCAAAGCTCTCGACCTCGGCTACCAGTTCCGGTTTCCCACATTGGAACCGGCCCTCCGCGATCTGCTCGATCTGCCGGAGCCGGTGAAGCGCTGAGCGGGGTAGGGGTGGGGGAACTTTGAGTTAGGCAGATACATCGTTTCGGCGGCACGAGTTTCCTTCACGGTCAAACGGTTGTATTTCTTACTGAGATTACGGAAGCAAGTCCCCCCACTCGTCCGCAATACCCCAATATCACTCACCCCCCCTCCTCTTCCCCTCCTACCTTCTACCTCCTATCTTCTATCTCCTATCTTCTATCTTCTATCTTCTATCTCCTACCTCCTACCTCCTACCTCCTACTTCCTCCCCCAAAATCTCATCACCTTCTAACAACCTTCTAACCAAACATTAAAAACTTCCCGTCATGATACTCTTAGCGAAAACGACGGCATCGTTGTCGTCTGACGCCAGGGAGGTGTACGATGAATGTTAATCGTTTAGCATTAATCTTTGTCTTCTTACTCGGCATCTTTATCGGCGTTGCCGGTGGTGCCGCAACCGGCGGTCTGGTCAGTTATCTGGTGGCCCGCCAGACCGTGGCTCAGGTCGCGGCCACAGTCACGACCATCAATGCCCAGCCGGTCACTGCAAGCAATGGAACTTCGTCCGCAAACCAAACCGTTACCCAACCGGTCGAGGTTGTCAGTGTCTCTGATGCGATGGTTGAAGCCGTGAAGCGCGTAGCGCCGGCAGTTGTCACCGTCACCGTTACCGGCAGCACCGGTCAGGGGAGCGGGAGCGGTGTCATTATCAGTGATCAGGGCTACATCATCACCAACAACCACGTTGTCAGTGGGGGTAATCGTTATTACGTACTCTTCGCTGATGGTACCCGCCGCGAAGCTGAGCTGGTTGGTACCGACTCGCTCAATGATATTGCAGTGCTGAAAGTCGATGGCGAGGTGCCGGGTGTCGCCGCTATCGGTGACTCGTCGGCGTTGCAGCCCGGCGAAACGGTGCTGGCTATCGGTAGTCCACTCGGTAATTTCCGCAACACGGTGACTGCCGGTGTGGTCAGCGCACTGAACCGTTCGGTGCCCGGTAGTGGGATGGAGGGTCTGATTCAGACCGATGCCGCGATCAACAGTGGGAACAGCGGTGGCCCGCTGATCAACCTGCGCGGTGAAGTCGTCGGCATCAACACGCTGGTTGTACGCAACGATCTCGGTTTCGGGTCGAGTGCGCCGGTTGAGGGACTTGGCTTCGCGGTGCCGAGCAGCATCTTCGCCAACGTTGCCGACCAGATCATCCGTACCGGTCAGGTGCGCTATCCGTTCCTGGGTATTACCTACCTGATGATCGATGGTGAAGTTGCCGCAGAGTACAATCTGCCGGTGCAGAATGGCGCTTATATCAATGCCGGTATCAGTGGCCAGCCCGCCGTCTTGCCGAACACCGCCGCAGCACAGGCCGGTTTGCGTGAAGGCGACATTATCCTCGCCGTGAATGATCAGCGCCTCGATGGCACCGTCTCGCTGCGCCAGCTTCTCTTGCAGTATCGCCCTGGTGATACGGTGGAATTGACCATCCTCCGCGATGGACAGGAGCAGCGGGTGTCGGTGACCCTGGGTGAACGTCCGGCTGACCTGCGTTGAGAGCCAGGCGTGTTCGCGTCACAGGTTTGGGGTGTGGCAGAAATAGTGCCACACCTTTAGTCATGTTACGGGTGCGTGTGGAAGCCATGCTGCTGCGCCTGTTGTGTTCTGTGCCGTATCAAATCTAACGTAATAACGAACAGGACACTGCACCCGAATATAGTCCCGCTGTGCGCAAACACTGGGAGCGTGCGCCTCCGGCGCGCCATCTGGAAAACGCTGGGAGCATGCGCCTCTGGCTCGCCGCCTGCTGTCAGCGGAATATTGCCACCCTGCACCGGCGCACGACAGCGGGAACTATCCTGCTCCGGCGATCCCCGCCCCAGTAGGGGCAGGCAGGGGTGGGGGTGTGTCGTAGTATCACCCGTCACCCGCTGACCACCCATCACGCCGGCGCTGTCTTTGCACACATGCGATCTCACGTCATAACCCAAGTTGCCACCTACGCCGCAAGCAGGTCATGTGAGGCTGCCTGCCAGGATGAACAGTAAGACTCTACGCGCAACACCTGCACCGTAACTGCATGAACGATTTGGGTAGCAGCCGGTTCTTATAGACGCGCCTACGTCACGTTTCAAAGTAGCAACTCGTGTTCCTATCCTCTGTGTCTCCGTGCCTCTGTGGTGACAAAGGTAGCAACCTGGGCGATCATGCCCCACCCCAACTGAGTTATTCAGACAGCCTATCCCTGCCCCGCGCGCCGCAACCGCGCCACAAATTCACTCAGCAGCAGCGCAGTTGCCCCCCATACCTTGTACCCGTTCAAGGCAAAAAAGGGTACCCGCATCGGCGTACCGTTGCGCTCCCAAATCTCCTCGCGCACCGTGGCCGGATCGAGAAGTGTCGCCAGGGGGACGGTGAAGACGTGTTCCACCTCTTCGGGATCGGGCTGCAGCTCGCATGAGGTTGGGTACAAGCCAACGATTGGCGTCAGATAGTTATTACTCGGCGGAATGTAGAACGTCGAGAGTTGACCGATCACGACAACCTGGGTTGGATTGATACCTATCTCTTCCTGAGCTTCGCGTAGCGCCGCCCCCACTGCCCCATCGTCGGTTGGATCAATGCCACCACCCGGTAGCGACACCTCACCGCGATGGGTGGTCACCCGACTCGAACGGACTGTCAGCGGAATGTGTAAGGTGTCGGCGTGGGGGATGAGTAAGAGCAGCCCTGCCGATGCGCGTGGGGTTACACCTGGCGGCGGCTGAAACGGACGCAGTGGCGTACCGTCGAGCCGACGTAACACGAGTAGCTCGCTCGACGGTGGCGACGGGGCGGCCAGGGCCGCCTCGATCAACTCGATCTGTCTTCTCCAGCTCATAGCTGTCTCCAACCTCTATGTGTCTGTCTGATATTGTACCCTATCCACTGCGTACCACCTGCCGCGCAGGTACAGCTTGCCGTCTCTCCACTTCTCCGCTACAATCCAACCATCAACACCGATATTCCCAACAAGGAGGAGCGCGTGAACACCCTGCAAGAACAGCTTCAGGCCGACCATGAGTATCTCATCCACCCCCTCACCCACCCGACGGCGCACCAGAATCCGAAAATCTGGGTTGCCGGTCGTGGTTCAATTGTGATTGACGCCGAGGGGCGCGAGTATATTGACGGTCTGAGCGGACTGTGGAATGTCAATGTCGGCCATGGTCGGGCCGAGCTGGCCGAAGCGGCCTGCAACCAGATGAAGCAACTGGCCTACTACTCGGCTTACGTTGGCTCGACGAACCTGCCGGCAATTGAACTGGCGCGGAAACTCAGCGAACTCTTCTATCCGAGTATCAACCACTTCTTCTTCACCTCGGGCGGTGCCGAGAGCACCGAAAGCTCGTTCAAGACCGCACGTTTCTACTGGAAGGCGGTCGGCAAGCCGGAGAAGGTCAAGTTTATTTCGCGCATGAAGGGCTATCACGGCGTCACTATGGCGGCGATGAGTGCTACCGGCCTGCCCGCGTACTGGCCGATGTTTGAGCCGCGTGTACCGGGATTCATCCATATCGAGTCGCCGTACCCCTACCGCTTCGTCAATCCTACCCCGCACCTGAGCGATGGGGTGGCCGCAGCCAACCTGCTCGAAGAGGCGATTGTACGTGAAGGGCCGGACACGGTTGCAGCCTTCATCGCTGAACCGGTGCAGGGGGCCGGTGGCGTCATTCCCCCGCAAGACGACTACTTCAAGCGCATTCGCGAAATCTGCGACTACTACGATGTGCTCTTGATCAGCGATGAAGTCATCACCGGGTTTGGGCGTACCGGGCGCTGGTTTGGGCTGGAACACTACGGAATCGAGCCGGATATTGCCCAGTTCGCGAAGGGGATTACATCGGGCTACATTCCCCTCGGTGGCATCGGCGTGAGCGACCGCATCTACGAGGCTATCCAGTCGGTGCCACCCGAACAGCGCTGGATGCACGCCTTCACCTATTCAGGCCACCCGACCGCCTGTGCCGTTGCCCTGGCCAACATCGCCATCATCGAACGCGAGGGCCTGGTGCAGCGGGCCGCCGAAGTTGGCGATTACATGCTGCGGCGACTGCAAGAGCTGTACGCCCTACCGCATGTCGGGAACGTCCGAGGTAAAGGTATGATGGCCGGAATTGAACTGGTCGCAGACACTGCAACCAAAGCGCCCTTCCCTGCCAGTGCCAACGTCGGCGTGCGCGTCCAAAAAGAGATGACTGCTCGCGGCCTCTTCACCCGTGTCGTGGGGGACACGATCTGTCTGGCGCCGCCGCTGGTCACCACCTACGAACAGATCGATCAGATCGTGCAAATCATCGCCGACTCGATTGAAGCCACGGTAGCTGCGGTTAAGGCGTGATGTCGGCAAGTTGCCCCTCACTTCTCCCGCTCTGGGCAAAGTTCAGGGGTGGGTAGACGCGGTACAAGGTGTCCATTGGCGAAGCGGTGAGTGTCGTAGGGGCGACGCATGCGTCGCCCCTACAGGCGAGGGGTGCAGCGTTTAGCTCTACCGGTACGTGCCCCCGATGCAGGGAATGCATGAGCTTAGGCTGGCAGCCTGTTCCACGTCCGAACACCACATCTTGCGCAACAACCTGCATCGTTCAGGTGTGATCCTTGTATCGAAGCGATACCAGGCATTCATTGGCGAGGTGCGGGTGAGGTCGGCGTCGTCGTAGGGGCGACGCATGCGTCGCCCCTACAGGCGTGGGTGCAGCGTTTATCCCGGATTGATAGAGCGCGATTTCTACCGCATCAGAATGCCGTGGCAGAGGTCTCTAGTCCCCTCTCCCGCAATGCTTATGGGTAGACGGAAAACATCAGCCAACTCAACGTCTACCGCATCAGGAAGCCCTGAATCAAACCTCTCATCTCCCCTCTCCCGCGCCGCGGGAGAGGGGCCGGGGGTGAGGGTCAACCCGCTCACTATCGTCTATTTTCCTTCCCCTTCCAACAGCCAGTTGTCGATCAGGCGCACCTGGTCGAAGCGCACGGCCATCGACAACAAAGCACCGTCCGCACCAATCCGATCCAGTTCACGCAACGTGAGCGGATGGGCCACGCTAACGTAATCCGGTCGGGCCAGCGGCTCCCCGGCGAGCACACTTCGCATCACTGCTCGCAGCGTCTCGGCGTCACGCTCACCGGCAGCGTAGCGTTCGGCAGCGGTGCGCAGTGCCCGGTAGAGCACCGGTGCGGCGGCTCGCTGTTCGGCGTTCAAATAGACGTTACGACTACTGAGCGCCAGACCATCAGGTTCGCGTACCGTCGGTACAATCACAATCTCAACCGGGAGATTTAGATCGCGAACCATCTGACGCACTACAACCGTCTGTTGGGCATCCTTCTGCCCGAAGTAGCTCTTGGTCGGCTGCACAATATTAAACAGCTTACAGACAACGGTCGCGACACCCCGAAAATGGCCGGGTCGGGCCGCCCCTTCCAGCACCTCATCAGCGGCAGGCTGAATGACATAGGTGCCGAATCCGGGCGGATACATCTCTTCGACCGAAGGGATAAATACCAGATCAACACCGGCTGCTTCGAGCAGCGCCAGATCGCGGTTAGTATCGCGTGGATAGCGGGCATAGTCCTCGTTAGGGCCAAACTGCGTTGGATTGACAAAGATACTCACCGCTACTGCCGGGCATTCGCGACGGGCCTGTTCAACCAGCGCCAGATGTCCCTGATGCAAATACCCCATCGTCGGCACGAACCCCAGGACATCAAACGCCGCCCGTGCCTGTCGAAATTCGGCGACTGTGTGTAGGACTTTCATAGCATGTTTCCTCGTTGTCTTGCTCAACGTTGAGCCTGATCGCACCCATCATCAATAACAATGTGGCATTTCTGAGTCTCTGCTCACCCTCATCCCGCGAGGTGAGGCTACACCATCTTACAACAATTGGTTACGTAGTGTTGCGTTGGGCGTATGGTGAAGGAAGAGCGTATCACAGCAGTGCGCCAGCACCAGTATCCCCTGGGAGCGCGCGCCTCCGGCGCGCTCCCACCACTTGCAACTGCTGCTATGCCTTCGTCTAACGAGGTATCCCCCCGACCCAACCCGCACCAGCGCGAGCCAGCCGGTGGAGATTCCCGCCCCCAGCGGGGGCGGGGTAGGGTGGGGGCGAGTCAGCATCCCCTGGGAGCGCGCGCCTACCACGTCGCAACCAGCAGCTTCGCAAACCGCTGTGGGATGCTGTCCGAAGATGTTCTGATGTACCCGTAATCGCTGCTTACTCCGTCGCCTGACCTTCACTCCCCAGTGCTGCGGCCAGTTCTGCCGGATCCATCCGACTGCTATGTTCAGGGCCGGGAAACGTGCCATTACGCACATCACTGGCGTACTGACTCAGCGCTTCCGCAATAATTGTTGCCAGATCGGCGTAGCGCCTGGCGTGGCGGGGTAAAAAGTCGCTGTACAAACCGAGCATATCGTGCCAGACCTGCACCTGACCGCTACAGCCGGCTCCGGCACCGATCCCGATAGTCGGAATCCGCAACCGTTCCGTAATGGCCTGGGCCAGCTCTGCCGGTACCAGTTCCAGCACAATCGCGAAGGCACCGGCTTCTTGCACGGCCAGGGCATCGGCTAGCAGTCGTCGCGCTTCAGCGGCCCGTCGTCCTTGCACACGCAACCCAATCTGATTAACCGCCTGTGGCGTAAAGCCAATGTGCCCCATCACCGGAATCCCTGCCTGAACCAGACGGGCAATTGTAGGAGCGATTTGCACACCGCCTTCCAGCTTTACGGCCTGCGCACCTGCTTCTTGCAACATCCGTCCAGCACTCTGGATTGCCTGCTCTGGTGACGTATAGGTAAGGAATGGGAGATCGCCGATAACCAGGGCTTTCTGGGTACCACGCACGACGGCGCGCGTATGGTGAATCATGTCGTCAAGCGTCACCGGTACGGTAGAATTGTAGCCCAGCACGACCATGCCTAACGAATCCCCTACCAGAATCAATGGAATTCCGGCGCGATCAGCAATCTGAGCCGAGGTATAGTCATACGCGGTGACCATCGGGATTCGCTCGCCACGGTCGCGCATCTGCTGAATATCGCGAATGGTTGTGCGCATTGCCGGCTCCTTGTTGGTTGTTCTCTGCCGGTCATTCCGGCCTGTTTGATTGCTCGATTGTAGCACACCAACAGAAAAGCTGGTTGTTTCACTGGATGTCTACTTTATTTACACCTTATTGAGTTATTATCTCAATATTGATAGATGCCTTCGATCACATCTCATTGTAAATCTACTACATACCATCGTGTAAAAACAATACTGTTGTTGTGCTCAAAAACATTTGACAAACCAATTTGCGTATTCTAGAATTAAGAAAGATTCCTTTCATAAAGGTAGCGCCATGAAGCGAGAACCCACGATGGATATTCCCGTTGACCTTGTCCCTTACGCTCGTCGGGTTGCGCTGCGTGATGTGGACATCTTCTACTACGCTGCCGGTTCCACCAACCTACCGCCGCTCCTTCTCTTGCATGGCCTGGGTGATGAAGCCGATACCTGGCGTTCAGTCATTCCGCCACTCTCACAGATGTATCGTGTGATTGCCCCTGATCTACCGGGCTTTGGCCGTAGTTCCGGGCCTAAAGGCGGGTATAGTCTGACCTTTTTTGCCCGCACCATGGCCGAATTTATCACCACGTTACAACTACAACAGATTACGCTTGTCGGCCATTCAATGGGAGCAATGATTGCCCAACGTCTGAGCATCGGCCTGCCTCACCTGATTCAGCAACAAATACTGATCAGCGGATGTTTGCCGGTTAAACGTCGAATTCCACCTCGTCAGTGGTGGTCCCTGCTTATTCCTGGTCTTGGCGAGCTGGTGATGGCCAGTATGCGCCGTTCACAGGAACTGGCTTTTCTCAGTTTGCAGCCGTTCTACTACAGCCTCTACGACTTACCGGCTCGTGAACGACGATTCCTCCGTCGGCGCGTTTGGAAGCGCCTTCACCATCCGCTGCAACGCCGGGCAACTCTCTCGGCCTTGCGCTGGCTGGCCATTGATGCCTTCTTCCGGGCAGAACAGTATCTCGATCTGGTCAGCGAATGCCAGACGCCAACGGTCTTAATCAGTGGTGATCACGACGTGATTGTCGATGGTGAATTGATTGAGTCGATGGAAGTCGTGCTGGAGGGACGGGCCCAATACATTTACCTGTCTCGCTGTGGTCATATGCCACAGCAGGAGCAGCCCGATCTCATCTGTGAATTGATCGGTGGGCTATCTCCTGCTGTGTCTGCGGTAGATCTGGAGCTTGAGGGTGAGCCGTTAGACTGTGTTTGATGGAGCGGCAGGTTCGCTGCTCTCAACCAATCGCGCCCTGATCAGCGAGGCTACGATTGATACCGTGATAATCGTGGCAACCACGCCGAGTGAAATACCGGTAGGAATCTTCCAGCTCGTACCGATCAGGGCCGCGCTCACATCAGGCAGAAGCATCTTCACGCCGACAAAGGCCAGCACTACTGATAAACCCAGTTTCAAGTAGTGGAAGAGATGAACGACACCGGCCAGCACAAAGTACAGTGCCCGCAAACCCAGGATTGCGAAGACGTTTGATGTGTACACGATAAACGGGTCTTGGGTCACTGCAAAAATGGCCGGAATTGAGTCGACTGCAAAGATCAGGTCGGTTGTCTCAACCATCACCAGCACCAGTAGCAATGGTGTTGCCATTAGCACGCCATTCTGGCGGGTGAGAAACTTCTGCCCGTCGTAGCGATCACTGATCGGCATAAAGCGCCGGAAGAGACGTACTACCGGATTCTTGTCAGGCTCTACTTCCTCGTGTTGCGATGTGGCCATGCGAATACCGGTGAAGATCAGGAAGGCACCGAAAACCCAGATGATCCAGTGAAATTGCTTGATGAGGGCCGCGCCGGCGGCGATCATGGTACCCCGCATGATCAGCGCACCGAGAATCCCCCAGAACAGAACGCGGTGCTGATATTTGGCCGGCACTGCAAAATACGAGAAGATCAATACGAAGACAAAAATATTGTCAACGCTCAGCGCTTTTTCGATTAAATAGCCGGTGAGGAAGGCCAGGCCGGCATCGCCGGCACTCAGGCTGCTACCCGGCATGATCTGATCCCAGAAGAGATACAAGCCAAGATTGAAGACCAGCGCCAGTGAAATCCAGACGACACTCCAGATTGCTGCCTCGCGTAACGAGACTTCATGTGCGTCACGGTGAAACACCCCCAGATCGAGGGCCAGCAGGGCCAGTACAAAGAGGTTAAAACCGATCCAGACCCACACTGCATCGAACATTGTGCTTTTCTCCCTGTCGTACAGTTTGTTTTTTTACCACAACAAAAAGGCGAGCCAAACGCAGCTCACCACTGCGTCGGTCTCGCCAGTACGGTTGCCCGATACGCGATGCCACCGGGAATGTTGCATTCCGTCTTGACGGTAACATCAACCCGCAGTTGGCGGGCGGCTACTCCCCAACGCTATGCACTATACAGGATTTTTGCCATTCCTCATAGGGGAATTTTCCCTATTGCTGCTGCTCTCCTTCGGTAGCGCATATAACGAAGATTCGCCCTCGTTAGGGCGAAGGTTGTTACGTATAATGTATCAATGTGCATCGTGTCAAATCCTGTGTAAGAGGAGATTATCAATAATCGTATGGATGCCATAACAATCGGCTTGATGCTAGGCGGACTGGTGTGTCTGGCGATTGGCGGTGAGCTGTTAGTGCGTGGTGCAAGTCACCTGGCAGCACTGGTTGGGGTTTCGCCGCTTGTCATCGGTTTGACAGTGGTCTCATTTGGTACCAGTTCACCAGAGCTGGCGGTGAGCGTTCAGGCCGGTCTGGCCGGCAAAAGTGATATTGCGATAGGGAACGTAGTAGGGAGTAATATTTTCAATATTCTGTTCATCCTGGGTGCCTGTGCTCTGATCAGTCCACTGATCGTGGCAGTACAGCTTATTCGGCGTGAAGTGCCCTTCATGATTGCAGTGTCTCTCTTGTTAGCGGTACTGGCACTCGATGGTACGATTGGCTGGGCGGATGGATTGTTACTCTTTAGCTTGTTGCTTGGTTACACCATCTGGTCAATTTATGCCAGCCGAAAGGAAAGTGCCGCTGTGCAGGATGAGTACGCACAGGAGTATGGTTCGCAAAAACTGCGCGAACGCCCGACTGTTGCGGTCTGGGTTATGCAGCTTGTGATGATTATTGTTGGTTTGGGGTTACTGGCACTCGGATCGAACTGGCTGGTCGAAAGTGCAACGACCATTGCGCGCTCTATCGGGATTAGTGATATTGTGATTGGCTTGACGATTGTGGCTGCCGGTACCTCGTTACCTGAAGTTGTTGCTTCCATTGTTGCCACCCTCAAACAGGAACGCGACATTGCGATTGGCAATGCAGTAGGAAGTAACATTTTCAATATTCTTGGTATTCTGGGGATTGCATCGCTGGTAACGCCTGGTGGTCTTGTGGTGGCTCCGTCTGTCATCACGTTTGATCTGCCGGTGATGATTGCAGTAGCCTTTGCGGTTATGCCGATCTTTGTTTCTGGCCTGAGTATCAACCGCTGGGAAGGGGCGCTCTTTCTCGGTTATTATGTGGCATATACGGTCTATCTCATCATGGCTGCGACTGAACATGATGCGTTACCCGCGTTCAGCGGTATCATGATGCTCTTCGTCTTGCCGATCACGCTGCTCACCCTGGCTATTCTGACCGTCAATGCCATTCGCCGCCGTGATTGGGTGACCTCGTAATGATAATCGTCATGGGGTAACGACCAGAACACCCTGTTGAGCTTCATGGCCGGGAATACGACAGTAGAAACGGTACTCACCAGGAGCTGGAGCGCGGAAGGCCAGTACCGCATCAACACCCGGATCAGCCGAGACAGTACGATCTCCGGAAGGTAGCTCAATGGTCAGACTATGCGCTACTTCGCCGCGATTACGTAAGCGTAAGAAGACCTGTTCACCGGTGCGAGCCTCTATACGGTCGGGATCAAAGCGCATTTCGGTGGCCGTTACCTCGATGCTACGTTCACGCAGCGGTTCGCCACAGGCGCTAAGCATGGTCAGGCATACAAGAGCGATACCAATAATCTGAAGTGCGTTCAAGATGGAGAGGGTGTGTACTCTGCTCATATCTCACTCGTGCTCAAGAATTGCTTTCTCGCATGATAACTCTACCAGATATTTGGTGAGTGTGTGGTGAGCTGGACAGGACACGAGCACCTCTTGCAGAGCGGCAATAGCTATCAGAGCCGTTATCGTTCGGATGTGTGACAGCTCCCCCGTTTTGGGGTACAATGGCAGCAAACCCAACACATTCAAATGTTGTTCAGGCAATAGTGCTGGTAACAAAGTGGTACACGGTACTATTCCCTTCCAGCGGGCTGATACAACTGAAACGTTGTCCAGCCGTTGCCATTTTCGCCGATTGCGTCGTATCGTGCCACGTCAGGTGGTAGTAGCGTTTTGTAGTGTTTGAACGAGGAGAGCATGATCTATCCGCTTGTATTCATTGCGCTAGCGGCAGCTCCCCTGGCGTTGCTCGCCCGCTTTCCGGCGCGTGACCGAATCGCATGGGGGTTGGCGTTGATCCCGTTGCTCATCTTCGGTCTAACCCTGGCGCAGGCTGCGCCGGTGTGGGAAGGCGGGCTGGTGACTGAACGGATAGAGTGGGTGCCGGCGCTAGGGTTGCATCTGAGCTTTACGCTTGATGGTTTGAGCCTGCTGTTTGCCCTCATAATCTCTGGGATTGGTACGTTGATCGTCGGTTATGCCGGCCACTATCTCGGATCTGACAGCGGTCTTGGTCGTTTTCTGGCCTACCTGATGCTGTTTATGGGCGCGATGCTGGGGCTGGTGCTGGCCGGCAATGTCCTGACGATGTTTGTCTTCTGGGAATTGACCTCGGTAACGTCGTATTTGCTCATTGGCTACAAGCATGATTATGCCGATGCCCGGCGGGGTGCTCTACATTCACTCCTGGTAACCGGTGGCGGTGGCCTGGCTCTGCTCGTCGGTTTGTTACTGCTCGGTCAGGCGGTTGGAAGCTATGAGTTCAGTGATATTCTGGCTGCCGGCGATGCGTTGCACGCTCATCCACTCTACCCGGCGGCAGTAATCTTAATTTTGCTTGGCTGTTTCACCAAATCGGCCCAGATTCCCTTCCACTTCTGGCTTCCCGGTGCGATGCAGGCGCCGACACCGGCCAGTGCCTTTCTCCACTCGGCCACGATGGTCAAGGCCGGGGTGTACCTCATGGCGCGCCTCAGCCCGGCATTAGGTGGAACCGCACTGTGGGATGTGACGCTGGCAGTGGTTGGCGGGGCGACAATGACCTTCGCTGCGATTGTGGCGATGCGGCAGTTCGATCTGAAAGCGATGCTGGCCTATACCACAATCAGCATGCTTGGTGCCTTGACCATGCAGATCGGATTGGGTGGGAAGTACGGTGCCGAAGGTGTGGCGACAAACATTCTGGCCCACGCGCTGTACAAATCGGCCCTGTTTATGCTTGCCGGGGTGATTGACCACGAGTGTGGGACGCGCGATCTCCGTCGTCTCGGCGGACTGCGTAAGTACATGCCGCAGACGATGGTGATTACGGTGCTGGCTTTGCTTTCGTTCGGTGGCATTCCGGTGATGTTTGGTTTTGTGGCTAAGGAGCTGATGCTCGAAGCAGCGCTGGAAACCGAACTGGGTGCGACATTAAGTGTGCTGGCGGTGGGGGCTATTGCCGTCACTGCCATCGCTTATCTGATTACGGGCTGGCGCCTGTTCAGCAATGCCTTCCTCGGTCAGCGCAGTGTTGCGGCGATGCAGCAGCATATCACCGATCCGGCACCGGGGATGTTGATCGGTCCCGGTGTTCCGGCAGTATTGTCGTTGATCATCCCTATCGCGTTTTTGGGACCCATCAGTACGCTGATCGCTGCGGCCAGTACATCTATCTATGGTCAACCGCTTGAAGTGAAACTGGCGCTCTGGCACGGGATTAATCCCGCACTGCTGGTGAGTCTGAGCGCGATTGTGATTGGCGTCGTGATGTTCCGTTTCGCCGATCAACTGGCCGGTTTACGTGGTTGGCCAGCCTGGTCACGCGGCGATATGATCTTCGACCGTCTGATCGAGCGTACTCTGGCCGGTGCTACCGCGTTGACGCGAACCATTCAGGAGGGCCGTCTGCGCCGATATATTCTGCTCACGGCACTCACCATGCTGGTTTTCGTTGGTGTGCCGTTTGTCAGTTTTGGACTTGGGGCAATTCGCTTTGATCTCGATCCACAGTTGCAGTTCTACGAGATACTGGCGGCGGCTCTCATACCGATTGGGGTAATTGCCACGATTAACGCCCGCACCCGCCTGGGTGCCATCATTGCCGTTGGCGTTGTCGGCGCAATGGTATCGCTCCTCTTCGTCCTCTTCTCGGCGCCTGACCTGGCATTGACCCAGTTGCTGATTGAAGTGCTCTCAACCGTGTTTCTGTTACTGGTCTTCTCTGTTCTGCCGGTACGCTTCGAGAGCTTCTCGTCGGCCTGGGTGCGGCGGCGCGATGCGATTGTGGCGACGGTTATGGGTGTACTGATGGGGGGCCTGGTACTGGCAGCGGCCACGAACGATAGTTTTGCGCCGCTAGCGCCCTTCTTCCTGGAAAATAGTCTGGAACTGGGCAAAGGCGCCAACGTCGTGAATGTAATCCTGGTTGACTTCCGCGGTTTCGATACCATGGGCGAAATTACGGTCTTGTTCATCGCGCTCCTTGGTATCTATGGCTTGTTACGGTTACGACAGGGGAAAGACAATGCGACACCAGAGCGGGTCACCACAACCGAACCGGTCAACGAACCGGTCGATGCCCAGAGATAGTGCCTTATACGACTCGTTAATTCTGCGCACGATTAGCCGGTTGATGATGCCGGTGCTGTTGTTGCTTTCAATCTTTATGCTCCTGCGCGGCCATAATTTGCCGGGTGGTGGCTTTATCGGTGGTCTGCTGGCTTCAAGTGCGATCATTTTGCAGATAGTCGCCTTTGGCCCGAAAACGGCCAAACGCATTTTGCCGGTCAATTACCTGCTGCTGGCGGCTTTCGGTGTCTTTTTCGGGGCAATCTGGGGATTGCCGGCGCTGTTTGCCGGTCTCCCCTACATGCAGGCGTTCTGGATACCAGAACCCATTCCCGGGGTAGGAAAGATTGGTACGCCGGTCTTGTTCGATGTTGGAGTCTACTTCACGGTTGTTGGTGTAACCACGAAGATTGCACTCCTGCTGGTAGAAGAACCGACTCTTTTCCCTTTGCCGGAAATGAAATCGGCATCTGTTGAGCAAGAGGAGGTTGCATGATTATTCTGCTGGCGATAGCAATCGGCTCTCTGTTTGGTGGGGCCACTTATCTGATCTTGCGCCGTTCGGTAGTGAAGCTGATCCTGGGTCTGATTATGTTGAGCCATGGCGTCAACCTGCTCATTTTCACAATGGGTGATGGTGTGCGACGTGGTGCACCACCGCTGGTTGATGCCAGCGGACAACCGCTCCCCGGATCGGCTGATCCATTGGTGCAGGCATTGATCCTGACGGCGATTGTGATTAGTTTCGGTTTCACTGCCTTTGTACTGGCTCTGGCCTATCGCTCGAATCAGGCGGTGGGGAGCGACGATCTCGATGATCTGTCAACAACCGATAAGTTATAGTGTTGCGATCTGGCGTAGGAAAGAAGCATGGTCTTTCATCTCTTCGTTCCAATAGTCTCACCATTGATCGGTGCTGCTCTGGCCGTTCTGTTTGGTCATCAGCGTATGATTGCACGTGCAATTACGCTGGCGAGTGTGCTCATTAATCTCGGCTATGGTCTCTGGCTGATGAGCGTGGTACCTCAGAGTGGCCCACTGGTCGCCCAGGCGTCGGGCTGGCTGGCACCGTTTGGTATTTCGCTGGTTGCCGATGGCATGAGCGCGTTGATGGTCATGCTGGCCGCGCTCCTCATGCTGACGACGGTTGTCTATAGCTTTTACTCGATTGATCGCGAGCGTGAACGCTATTTCTACTACCCACTGTTGCTGTTATTGCTGCTAGGGGTGAGTGGTGCGTTTCTTACCGGTGATCTCTTCAACCTGTACGTTTGGTTTGAAGTCTTGCTGGTTTCCTCATTTGGTTTGATTACCCTCGGTGGTAGTCGCGATCAGCTCGAAGGTGGCTTGAAATACGTTGTGCTCAACCTGCTCGGCAGTACTGCCTTCTTGTTTGGTTGTGGCCTGATGTACGGCTTTGCCGGCACGTTAAATATGGCGCACATCGCCGAGCGTATGGCTACATTGACCAATCCCGGTTTGCAGACTGTGCTGGCCGGCGTTTTCCTCTTCGCATTCGGTAGCAAAGCGGCGATTGTGCCTCTCTTCTTCTGGTTGCCATCGAGCTACCACACGCCACCGGTAGCGGTAACCGCAATCTTCAGCGGTTTGATGACAAAGGTGGGTGTCTATTCGCTATACCGGGTCTTTGGGCTGATGCTGCAAAACGAGCTGGCGATCTACGCGCCGTGGATTACGCTGCTGGCCGGGTTGACGATGGTGATAGGTGTGTTGGGTGCGGTTGCCCAGATGAATGTGCGGCGTATTCTCAGCTTCCACATCATCAGTCAGATCGGGTATAGCGTGATGGGGTTGGGATTAGCCAGTGTAGCCGGGCTGGCTGCCGGTCTGGTCTTCACCGCCCATGTGATGATTGTGAAGATGGCGCTCTTCTTTATCGGTGGCGCTGCTGAACAGATTTACGGTACCGGTGATCTGAAAAAGATGGGTGGGTTGGCCCGGCGTGAACCGTGGCTGGCAATCTTCTGGTTCGTCGGTATTCTGTCGCTGGCCGGCATTCCACCGCTGAGTGGGTTCATCGGCAAGCTGATCTTGCTCCAGGTCGGCGTGAGTCAGCAGGCGTATCTGATTACAGCAGTGGCTGCCGGTACCAGTATCCTCACCTTCTTCTCGATGTTGAAGATTTGGAATGAGGTCTTCTGGAAGAAATCCTACGAGGACGTGAATCGGCTGCCACGGGTTAGTTTCGGCTTGCTGGCGCCAGGGGCTGCTCTGGTGATTTTGAGCATCGCGCTTGGGCTACTGGCCGGGCCGCTGGTCGATTACAATACTATCGCCGCGCAACAGTTTTTTGATCGGACAATCTACATTACGGCTGTCTGTGGTAGTGATGGCTGTGAAGCGGTATATCAGGCGGCTATGCGGTAGAGGTGATTATGATTGTATTGATCCTTTTGCTGACAATCACCTGGATGGCATTGCAGAGCAGTTTTACCCTGCCCGATTTGATCGTCGGTTTCCTGGTCAGTTTTGCGATTGTGTCACTGGCCAGCCGCTTCCTGAGCATGCCGTTTACCGATGGCGGGTTGGGGCGATCTCGGATTGATAACCGGCACTATGCTCGCCTGACCTTCAAATGGATCGCCTTTATCGGTTTTGCCTTGTGGAGTATTCTCAAGGCGAACCTGGATGTGGCCCGAATCGTGCTCTTTCGGCGGGTGGCCGATATTCGGCCCGGTATTATTGCGATTCCACTTGATGTAAAAAGTGATGCCGGGATTACAGTGCTCGCCAATCTGATCACCTTAACGCCGGGTACCGTCTCGCTCGATGTGGCGACTGATCGCCGTACAATTTACATTCACTGTATCGATGTTCAAGATGCCGATGCCGTGCGTGAGGATATTAAGCAAAACTTCGAGCGGCGGGTGATGGAACTGTTTCCATAGAGGTTGCACGCCATGACGCTATTTACGATGATTATTGCCGGTTTAATGGGGGTCGTTGCCATCTCCATGATCCTTTGCACCGCTCGCCTCCTGATGGGGCCGAGCATTCCTGATCGGGCAATGGCCTTTGATACGCTGATGGTTCACGTGGTGGCGCTGGTTGCGCTCTACGTAGTGATTACCGACCAATTGAGTCTGGTCGACGCAATTCTGGTTGTCGCCGTACTGGGATTTCTGGGTACCGTGGCGATTTCGCGGTATATCGAGGAGGGGCGCAGTTGATGAGCCTGAACGAGATTGTGACCCTGATCCTGGCAACCATCGGGGTGCTGTTCATGCTGCTGGCAGCAATCGGGATGCTGAAATTGCCCGACCTCTATACGCGCGTTCATGCGACCGGTAAAGCGGGGACGTTGGGTATTACCGGTGTTCTGCTGTCGGTGGCGGCGCATCACGGCGATCTGGTGGCAGCGGCCAAGATGGTTGCCCTGATCGCCTTTTTCTTCCTGACGGCACCGGTCGCCGCTCATATGCTCGACCGGGCAGCCTACCTGACCGGCGTGAAGCGGGCACCACAGACAGTGCAGGACGATCTGGCGGGGAAGTACGATATGGAGCAGGGGCGGTTGCGTTAGCCTGGATCAGGTGTACTGTTCACATATCGGGAGATGGTCGTTCATAACGATCAGGTATCTCGCACGACGGGAACCGTTGCGCGTACACGTCACCCAGGATAAGACCGGGTGACGTTTTGTCAATTCCCGCCAGGCCGTGTGGTCATCACCACGTTCAAAACCTCGATAGTGAATGTGCGCTACCTCCGACCTGCACGCTGCACCGCAGAGTTGACAACCCCCCTGGCTCACTCTACAATCGCTGGTGAGAGCGCATGTGGCCCGGTGGCTGTCGCGGTCTTCAAAACCGTTGGGCGGAGTGACGAACTACGCCGGTGGGTTCGACTCCCACGCGCTCTCGTGTGATAGACTTCACGAGTTTCCTGGCGTTGTGTATCCGCAATCCCATAATGCGCCGGTATCGATGAAACCTCAAACATCCCGGCAGCATTCAACCGATCAGCGATTGCTTAACGTTTGCAATCCCATCGCCTGATTGTATTTCAGTAGCGCTTGCTCATCGCCTTCGCCGGTAACCGTATGATAGACAGGGCGGAATTGTGAGCAAGTTGTATGGCGTACACGCCTCTCTCCGCATACAATGACACCGCTCAATCATGACGATTTTCAGGAACGCAGCGTCTGGCGTAACCGTCATTTTCTCTGTCTCTGGGGGGCAACGGCGATTAGCCAGCTGGGCACCCAAATCACCTTTCTCGGTCTGCCTATTCTCGCCGTTACCACCTTGAACGCTACGCCCCTCGAAACCAGTGTCCTGGCGATGCTTGGCTGGGTACCGATGGTAGTATTGGGCTTTGTGGCGGGCGCTATTGTAGATCGGAGCAAACGTCAACCCCTGTTGATCTGGTGTGATATTGCCCGGGCGTTGATCCTGATCACTATTCCTGTGGTCTACATGTCAGGTTGGCTCTCGATCTGGTATCTCTACGTGGTCGTTCTACTCAGCGGGGTATTCACCACATTCTTTGATACCGCCTATCAGGCCTGGGTTCCAACTCTGGTTCCGCCAAAGCAGCTTGTGGCAGCAAATAGCGGTTTAGAAGTAGCTCAATCTGGAACACGAATTGTTGGTCCAAGCCTGGCAGGCGCATTGATAACGCTGCTGACCGCCCCCATCGCGATTATCCTGGATGCCCTCAGCTATCTCATTTCAGCCCTGTTTCTTTTTGGTATTCGCCATCAGGAAGCGCGATCTGACATAACCGCATCAAAACCACAACAACCACGCTCCCTGGGGATGGAGATTAAGGAAGGGCTGACCTACTTCTGGCGGCAGCCGCTCTTGCGCTCGATTCTGGGCTGTACGATGTTGATGAGTGTGGGTTGGGCTTTGGTGGAGGGTATTTTGCTGTTTTATATCATTCGCACCCTGGGGTTGGATGCCGGACTAACCGGTCTAATCTTCAGTGCAGGCAATGTGGGTCTTCTGATTGCTGCAACCTTAACGGGTCGTTTTGTCCGACACTGGGGGTTAGGGCCGACCCTCTCCGTAGCTCTCATTCTGCACGCTGTTGGTATCCTCCTGATGGCACTGGCACCATTGGCTCCATTACCGTTGATCATCGCGGGATACCTGGTACGTGCACTGGGAGTAGTAGCCTACAACATCAGTCAGTTAACGATCCGCCAAAGCATCACTCCACCGTCTATGCTGGGACGAGTCACGGCAACGGCTCGGGTAATCGCCTGGGCCAGCATTCCGAGCGGTTTGTTGATCGGCGGTCTCCTGGCAACCTCCATCGGTTTACAGCCAACCGTCTGGGCAGGAGCTATGCTTAGTTTCCTCGCTCTTCTTCCCCTTGCATTCGGGGGTGTGTGGCGGGTAAGGAGCCTGCCACCGCTCAGTACAGGTGAACTCGAGAGCTGATTCCTGTTATGCACATGTGCCGTGGCACGTGGTTCGGTCTGGCGCCGAAGGATCGTACGGAAGGGTGACATTGATCAGCCCACGACCGCTGTGTTACGCGGGGCACACGTCCAGTTGATGAAATAGCTCATACCATACGTACATCCCTTTGCCTCCCCTAACCGGCTGCGTTCCCAACCTATATTGACAATGTGCGTGGTGTCGTGTACAATTGAGACCGAAAGGTCTCTTTTTTGACGGAGAAAGCTATGCGGAAGGGGCAGGAGACCCGCGAGCGGGTCGTGGCACAGGCGGCGGCGCTTTTCAATGTTTCAGGCTATGCCGGCACCGCGATCAGTGACATTATGGCAGCGACGGGGCTGGAGAAAGGAGGGATCTACCGGCATTTCGAGAGTAAAGAGCAGCTTGCGCTGGCTGCGTTTGACTATGCTGCTGAGAAAGTCCGTGAGCGGTTCGCAGTTGGTCTGGCAGGGCACAAGCACACAGTGGATACGATCATCGCTTTTCTGGATGTCTTTCGTAGTTACGCTGAACGTCCACCGCTGGTCGGCGGCTGCCCGATACTCAACACTGCCATCGAGAGCGATGATACCAACCCGATGTTACGTGAGCGGGTACGTGCCGTTATTGACGAGTGGCGCGAGACCATCCGAACGCTGGTACAGACCGGTATTGCCCGTGGCGAGATTCGCCCGGAGGTTGACGCTGACCGGCTGGCACTGCTCATCATTGCGACGATGGAAGGAGCAGTGATGCTTGCCCGTATTCTGGAAACCGCCACGCCCTTAGAACATGCATATACACATCTTGCCACCTATATCACGCAGCAGGTGCGGTTGGCCTGATCTGCTCTTTTTTTGGTCTGTTTTGAGACCGAACGGTCTCATTGTGGCGCCGTCTGGCGAAAGGAGGAAACCCTGCTTCATCACGACATTGCGTCAATTCCAACCACTCTGATTCGCTCACGTTTCCATTCTCTATGCCGTGCAAACTGAGAAAGGCATTCTCATGAACGACCCTACCATCCGTTCGCCCTGGCTCGTCTTCGCCATCACCTGTCTGGCCGTTTTTGCTGTGATGCTGGACAGTCTGGTGCTCCTGGTCGCTTTCCAGGCGATCCAGGCCAGCTTCGCCTCTGTTGATGTGGCTCAACTGTCCTGGGTGTTGAACGCTTATACCATTGTCTACGGTGCACTGCTCGTGCCTGCCGGTAGTCTGGCTGACCGGTTTGGACGGCGGCGTATGTTTTTGTTGGGAGCAATCATCTTTACGCTTGCATCCCTGCTTTGCGGGATGGCATCCGAGATTAACTGGCTGATAGGCTTTCGTGCGCTTCAAGCTCTCGGTGGCGCACTTCTCTCACCGGCGGCACTAGCCCTCGTGCTCGCCGCCTTCCCGATTGCCCGCCGCACGCTGGCAGTGTCGCTTTGGGGTGCGGTTGGTGCGCTCGCAGTTGTCGCCGGGCCGCCGCTTGGTTCATGGGTTGTGCAAGTCTTCGGCTGGCCGGGAATCTTCTTCCTCAATCTACCGATTGGGCTGCTGACAGTTGGTTTGGGCTGGCGAGTGATCGCCGAGTCACGCGACATGTCTGCCGCCGGTTGGCCCGATCTGCTAGGTGTGGCCCTGCTCTGTCTGAGTGCCGGCCTGCTCACGGTTGGTCTGGTGCAAAGCGAGCATTGGGGATGGCAGTCCCCGGCAACCGTTACCGCCCTTTGCGCTGGTCTGGTCGTTCTCGGCCTGTTTCTCCGTCGTTCACAGCTCGTGGCACAACCGGCCCTTGATCTGCGGCTCTTCCACGAGCGCAATTTTCGGCTGGCGAACCTGGCGAATGTGCTTTTTGGCATTGCATTCACTGCGATGTTCTTTGGCTCGATCCAGTTTCTGACCCGCGTCTGGGATTACAGTCTGCTCCAGGCCGGGCTGGCCATCACCCCTGGCCCCCTGATGGTGGTACTCGGCGCACCGCTGGCCGGTCGGCTGGCGACACGCTGGGGGCAACGGATACTGCTCATTCCGGGGGGACTCTTCTACACTGCCGGGGCATTTCTGCTGCTGGTGGGAGCCGGATCATATCCTCAGTTCCTGTCGGTATGGCTACCCGCAATGTTGCTCTCCGGTTTGGGGGTTGCGCTCATCATTCCGCTCTTGAGCAGTGTAGCCGTTCAGCACTTGACGCCCGACCAGCTAGCCGGCGGGAGTGGGGTCTTCCAGGCGTTACGCCAATTCGCCAGTGTTATCGGGGTCACTCTGAGTGTACTTCTGCTCGGTGCCACGCCTGCCACTGCTCAGGCTTTCACACCGATCTTTGCCCTGATGATGGCTGGTGGTTTGGGGGTGACGCTGATGAGCTTTGGTCTGGCGACCGCGCCGCAGCCCGTGATCGTACCCGCCGCTGTCCAGCCCACCGAACTGTAACGAGGATTGTTGTACAGCACGTCTGCTGTGCGACCACATTGTGGAGATATTTTTATGAATGCTACTCAAATCTTCGGCTTGCAAGTCATCCTTAGCCTGGTCACCTATGCGCTGATCGCTCGCTGGTACATCGTCCCGCGTCTGGCAGGGCTGGAACTTACGGCAGCGCTGACCCCGCTCCTTCTCTTTCACACCCTCCGCACGATTGGCCTGGTCTTCCTGGTACCTGGTGTGACCGACACGCTTCCCGCTGCCTTCGCGATACCGGGCGCATATGGCGACCTGATCACCGTTGGGCTGGCATTTCTCGCTCTGGTCGCGATCCGATTGCGCTGGCGTCGTGCACTTATCCTCGTCTGGCTCTTTTCACTGGTTGGGCTGCTCGATTTCGTTAATGCCTTTGCCCAGGGGATATGGAATGACATTGCGGCGCAATACGCGCTTGGGCCGGGCTGGTTCATCCCGACCTTCACTGTCCCGGCCTTCGTTGTTACCCACATGATCGTGATCTGGCTCCTTGTCACACGTGGCGCCACTTATCACGCCGTTGGTTCGTCTGTTCACCTTACCCCCCAAAAGGAACTCGCATGATGAACGACTGCCAGGCAGATCGGTCACAGTGGAATGCGACTGGTTTGTTCAGGAGAGAACCGATCACCTGGTTGCCCACGTGACCGGCTGAGAGCAGTAGGGGCACGGCAGGCCATGCCCCTACTCTTACATCACATCTGGCTTAATAGTCATAGAACGCTATCTACCATCACCCTCACACGGCATCCTTGAGCGATCCGCTGCGGTGCACGAGCGTGGGAATACTCCCCGAGAGCATGAGTCTCCGGCTCGTCCACCATCTGGTACACCACGTGCTACTGTCCCACATGCGCTGGAGGCGGGAGTCAATGGTTCAGCGCGGTTCAGCAATGCATGCAGTTCCGGGTGATACGCGAGCCGGAGGCTCGCGATCTCAGGGGAAACCTACCGGTCTTGTGTACGACGGTGCTCAGGTGGAGCGTCGAAGTGACGTTGGTTTGAGGTTTATGAACGCTCTTACACCAGACTGGAAATGTTGCAGCACAACCTGCATTGGTCTTGTCAGATGCCAGCAGGGATTGTCCTGACCACACCCCACCAGGCATCATCCCAAGACACACCAGCACGGCTCTGGTTTCGTATGCCTGCATTTGGTGTGTCCCTCAGAAACAGAAAATGTGCACTTCCTCTGCAACAATCATCCCCGCTTCTCTCTCCCGTGGGAGAGGCTATGCATTACCCGCATGTCACGCTGTGTTAGGTCGGGCTGCACGCGCTCCCCATGGTGCAGGCTTCCAGCCTGCGTGGAGGCATCCTCGCCATCGCCGTCATGTGCTGGCCGTGGCCGCTGGTGCGCAGGCGAGAATCTATTGCAACAAAACGTCTATGCGCGTTCCTGACCGACGCTATGATCGTGACGAGCACCCCACAGTATCCTCGTACCCCGCAGGGTCAACGGCGTGCCACGCGCCGGATCGTGTGTACGGCTGGCGCGGCAGCCATGCTGCCGCACTCCAAACTGCGCGACACGCACATGATGGGCGCGTAAGGCAACCCATTCAGCATGTGATACCACGGCTGGAGCTGTGCGCTGCCACCGGGCCAGTCGCCACAACAGCACCTTTGGCGATCATACCCGCTGATACAACCGTGGTTGACACCAGTTGTGGGTAATGCATAGCGTGGGAGAGGAGCGGGGGCAGGGGGTGATGGCTGGCGGTCGGCGGGTTAAAACCCTGCCTCAATTTCCTATCTCCTATTTTCTATCTCCTATTTTCTATCTCCTATTTTCTATCTCCTATTTTCTATCTCCTATTTTCTATCTCCTCCCTTATCCGCATCATTGGTCGTGAGCCGATTGGCAGCAGCCACAATTTGCTGGAGGTAATGCTGCCAGTGCTGTTGATTGGCTCGTGTCAGGCGTCGTACTGCGGCCAGATCACCTGCTTCGCCGGCTTCAACTGCTGAGGCAAGCGATTCCTGAAATGCGCGAGCCAGATCGGCAACTGCCCGGCGCAATTCGGCATTGAGCGCCCGTTGTCGCTCAAGCTGCTCGTAGAGCCACTCGTTCAGACGAATCTGTTCCTCTAACTGTTCGCGCAGCCGTTGCTCGACCGGTGTCATACATCACCTCAAGAATCGGTGCGCCCAACCTGATAGCAGGTCGGGCGCTGGTATGTTGGCGGGGAGAGTGAGATTCGAACTCACGAGGGCTTATTAGGCCCTACCCGTTTTCGAGACGGGCACGTTCAACCACTCCGTCATCTCCCCGTGCCACGTCATGTCGTCGCTTATTATAATGGGCTGTTCGGATCTGTGCAAGTCATGCAGGGCTGGCAGGTGATCACACGCGCTTGATCACGACCATGGTCATATCATCGGTTTGGGGCGTATCGCCGGTAAATTCGCGCACTGCGGCAAGTACGGCATCCACAATGTCTCCTGGTGCATGCTGATGAGAGGCGCGCAAGACTGCTGCCAGCCGCTCATCGCCGAAGAGGTCGCGTTGTGGGTTCATTGCCTCGGTGATACCATCGGTGTAGAACAACAGAATATCGCCGGGGTCAAGCACAATCTCGCCCGGTACGAAGTGGGGATCCGGGATAATCCCCAGGACAATGCCCTGGGCGGCGAGGGGGATGACCTGACCGGTTGCCTGACGGTAGAGGAGTGGATAGTTGTGACCGCCGTTGGCGTAAGTAACGCGACCGGTAGCCGGATCGATGAGCGCATAAAAGCAGGTGACGAACAATCCTGCGCGCGAGTCGGCCAGGATCAGGCGGTTGGCTCGCTCCAGGACAGCAACCGGCGAACGTCCATCAATGGCACTGGCGCGCAAGAGCGTGCGCGAGAGGGCCATGAAGAGGGCAGCCGGCACGCCTTTATCGGTGACATCAGCGATGACAACCCCAAAACGAGACTGACCATCAGGTGCGGCAGCCGGTATCTCAATAAAATCGTAAAAGTCGCCGCCAACCTGACGGGCCGCCTGGTAAAACGCCTCAATCTGGAGGCCGGGGACGAATGGGCAACAATCGGGTAAGAAACTGGCCTGGATTTCACTTGCCAGATCGAGTTCTCGTTCGAGACGCTGACGGGCCAATGCTTCCTGATACAGGCGCTCACGATCAATCATCTGAGCCAGTTGGCTGGCGAGCAGCCCAAGCAGCTCGGCTTCGCTATCGAGAAAACTACGCGGATTGAAGGTATTCACCATGAGCAAGCCAATTTGCACACCGCCAAGCTCGACCGGTGCCAGCAGGTGACCGTGAAAACCCTGGCGTCGCAGCAAAACGGGCAGGCGCATCAGCGCATCTGCGGCTAGCTGTGAGCTTCGTTCCGGGAGATACCACAGATGCGGGTGGTTCTCATCAAGAATCAGCGGCCAGGCGCTAACGGTGGGCAATTCCCAGCCGTGACATGCTCGCAGAAGTGCCCGTCCGCCCGCCTCATCGGCTTCGATAAACGCACAGGCATCAGCGTCCAACAGACGTGCCCCAATCCGCACCAGCCGTTGAATCGTCGGTTCGAGATCATCCGTGACCAGCAGCTCCTGTGAAAGAGAAAGCAGAGCGCGCCGTTCCTGCACACGGCGCACACTAAACTCTTCGTAGAGGTGAGCACGGGCGATAGCTGTACCTAACATATCACCGATGGCTGCAATGAGCTGCTGATCAACAGCTTCCAGTTTTGCCCATTGCGTCGTCGCCAGATTAAGAATACCTACCGAGCGGGAGCCATCACGTAACTCAACCGAAATATGGTGTGTCAGACCCCGCTTGTCGCCAACAGCACCGCGCAATCGCGAGCACGGCATGAGCGTCGGTTCCTGGCGGATCTGGCCGGTACGACAGGCTTCCTGACATACACATTCGCCTTGCCAGATCGTTCCGGGATAGGTCAAGGCAGGTGGTAATCGCTGGCGCGCCGCCAGAATAAACTGATCACTCTCATCACGGAGATAGATCCAGCCTGCTTCCTGGCCGGTCAACTCAAGAATATGGATAAGTGCTGTGTCAAGAGCCGACCGCAGGTTAAGCGTTTGGTTCAGCGTTTGGGCCAGCAATCGCAACGCAGACCATTCTGCGATACGGTGTTGTCGTTCCGAAGACGGCATAAAAATCCACCGGAAATTATATATCCGCACAGATCAGCAAACACATGTCATTGAAGAGGCGTGAATGTAACAGCGATTGATGGCTACCCGGAAAGCAACGACTGCTGACGGTGAAGAAAGAAGAAAGCGATTACCAATCGTTGTTGGTGTACCTGGCTGTATGCCAGGTCAGATCGCACACTCGCTCAAACCAACAACAACGACTGGTAATCAGTTAGTGAAATAAATCAAGCAGCGCATGGACCAATCATTACTTCCTCTTGCGACTAATCGACACGCCGTCGCGCAATGGAATAATCACCGACTCCAGCAGCGGATGTTCCATAATTGCGCGGTTGAAACGTTGAATACCGCGTACCAGCGGAGAGGCGTCTTCTTCGAGCACCTGAGCACTGCACAAGACATTGTCTGCGATCAAGACACCACCCGGACTGAGTAATGATACACACAATTCAAGCGCCTGAAGGGCCTGTTCATCGTTCGACGAATTGCGGAGAATGTCGAGGAAAATGAGATCGAACTCTTGACGGAGTGACGGCAACAACTCGCGCCATTCGCCAAGATGAATGGTAATCAAATCGCGCATGCCGGCGGCTTCGATCACCTCACTGGCCAGCTTAACCCGCTCAGGATTCCGTTCGATAGCGGTCATCTTGCCACCGGTCTGACGAAGTGCCTTCATAATGTAAATGGCGGCGTACCCGGTGGTAATACCAACCTCTAGCGCCTGACGGGCATTCATCATTAGCGCTTGCAGGTAAAGAAATTGCCCCTGTACCGGCCCAACCAGCGATAAACCTTGCTGTCTGGCACGTGCTTCGAGATTAGCCAACACCTCATCGCGTGGCGGCATCAGGTCGTGCAGATAGTCTTCGATTGCAATATTCGTGATATCGTAGCGCATCACGCTCTCCTCACCCTGCTCACGTTGGCGGTGTGTACGGCTGCCGCTCCTGTAGCGTCAGTTGCATACGCAAACACTTCGTCGCTCGCTTAAATTGTATCACACCATCGGGCATCTTGTGGTATGATCTTAGTCATCACTTTTGGATAGCTTGCAGCGGGAGGCAGCCGTGGCCGCGATTCGCATCCTGATTGCCGAGGATAATGATCTCGTGTCGCTCACGTTGGAAGACCAACTGAAGGGGTTGGGGTACGAGGTGGTTGGGATTGCCCGGACTGGTACCGAGGCGGTGATGCTGGCATCACGCCTGAAGCCAGACCTGGTGATTATGGACATTCGGATGCCAGAGATGGACGGCACCGAGGCAACTGCCCGGATCCGTGATCAAACCGGTATTCCGGTGGTGATGTTAACAGCCTTTGCTGATAAAGAGACAATCCGGCGGGCGGAGGCGGCGGGGGCGCTGGCATACCTGGTGAAGCCGGTGAACGAGCAGGAATTACCACCGGCCATTACGATTGCGCTGGCCCGTCATCGTGAAATCCAGAATCTGCGGAACGAAAACCTCGAACTGCAAGAAGCGCTTGAAGCACGTAAACTGATCGAGCGGGCAAAAGGTATCTTAATGCAACGCCTCGGTCTGAGCGAACGCGATGCGTATGAACGTTTGCGTCAGCGTGCCCGTGACAAACGCACGAAGATGAAGGATATTGCGCAGGCCATTATCGAAGCGGAAGAGCTGCTCGGCTCATGAACGTGCTTGACGGAACATTGCGGCTGTGGTATAGTTGCCTCGTCGAAGCGAGTAGATAGTCAAGGAAGCGATCTCATGGTCGGTTCGCGCTTTTATACCTACTTTTTCTACTTTACCAGCCGAAAACCGGACTGGTCGCTTCGCATTTCCTGGAGATAGACGATAGCATAGAGCAATCACAAAGGGGCGCGAGGCGAAAAACCTCGCGCCCCTTCTGTTGTTGCCCAGGGAGGAGAGCCGATGGACGTTCGTTGTCGTGGAGTACGAGGGGCGACGACCTGTAGCGAGAACACACGCGAAGCTATTCTGTCCGCAACGCACGAATTGCTCACATTGTTGATCGAAGCCAACGACATTAAGCCGGAAGACATTGCCAGTGCCATTTTTACGACGACTCCCGACCTGAATGCCGAATTTCCCGCTGTGGCAGCCCGCGCAATTGGCTGGGTAGATACTGCCCTCCTGTGTGGTCACGAAATGGCTGTGCCAGGTAGTTTACCCCGTTGTATTCGTGTTTTGATCCACTGGAATACCACCAAACGTGCCGACGAAGTCGTCCATGTGTACATTCGCGGTGCCCGTGGTCTGCGCCCCGAACGGGCTGCCGCAATGAACGCCTTTCGCGTGGTGACACCACTTTCATCGGAGGAGTTGCCATGAGTCGTCGTCAAGACCCTGCCGGACACGCAGCGTTGCGTGTTGTGCCCGTGTTGTCTACCGATGCCTGTTCTTGTATGCCTGAGGAGGACCGTTCCATGATTGTCGTCATGCAAACCGACTCGACCCCTGGACAGATTGAAGCGGTGTTAAACCGGCTGCGCGAACACAATTTGCGCGGCCACCTGACCGTTGGTGAGGAGCGCACGGTGATCGCGGTGGTGGGGGCAGCGATCCCGCCAACGTTGCGGGAAGAGCTAGAACATTTTGCCGGTGTGAAGGAGACCCTGCGCATCACCCAGCCCTACAAGCTGGTATCCCGTGAGGTAAAGCCCAGCGATACGGTAGTGACGGTTGGTGATGTAAAGGTTGGTGGTGGGCATCTGGCGATTATTGCCGGTCCGTGCTCGGTTGAGAGTGAAGAGCAGATTATGGCGACCGCCCGTGCGGTACGCGAGGCTGGTGCGAACATGTTGCGCGGAGGTGCGTTCAAGCCACGCTCATCACCTTACAGCTTTCGTGGTCTGGGTGAGGTAGGTTTACAGTTGCTGGCGCAGGCACGTGCCGAGACGGGATTGCCGATTGTGACCGAAGTTATGACTCCGGCTGATGTTGATCTGGTTGCCCGCTATGCCGATGTCTTGCAGATCGGCGCCCGCAATATGCAGAATTACCAGTTGCTGGAAGAGGTGGGACGTACCGGCATGCCGGTGTTGCTCAAGCGCGGTTTATCCGCTACGATTGAAGAGTGGTTACTGTCGGCTGAGTACATTATTGCCCAGGGTAATCCAAATGTGATTCTGTGTGAGCGCGGAATCCGCACGTTCGAGACGGCGACCCGCAATACGCTTGATCTGAATGCGGTAGCTGTAGCCCGGAAGCGCTCACATCTGCCGGTGATTGTTGATCCGAGTCATGGTACCGGGAAGTGGTACCTGGTTCCGCCATTAACCCTGGCTGCGATTGCCGCCGGTGCTGATGGCGTAATTATTGAAGTCCACCCCGATCCTGATCGGGCAAAGTCGGACGGCGGACAGTCACTTAACCCGGAGAACTTCATGGGCCTGGTGCCCCAAATGCGAGCCATCGCGAAAGTTGTTGGCAAGACCTGGTAATTGTCGCTAACCTCAGGAGCGCACAATGAGGTGCTCTCCTCCCCGGCATAGCTGCCCAAACTCCGCACAATGACCGTGCTACTCGTGGTATACCGTGTTCTGTGGCCGTCTCGTCGAGAGAAGGTGATCGCTCTGGTTGACGTTGTGTATGGCCGCGGATGTTGGCCTGCTGATGCGCTATCCTGCGTTCAGCCTTGCGATGCATTGCCCTCACCGGTACAGCGTGGTACAATATTATGACGAGATTTACCAGCGTCACCTGATATTTTAGAGCGAGGCAATATGGAAAAATCGACATGGACGACGAAAGTTGGGCTGGCGCAGATGCTGAAGGGTGGCGTCATCATGGATGTTGTCACCCCAGAGCAGGCGCGAATTGCTGAAGAGGCCGGGGCAGTGGCAGTGATGGCGCTGGAACGGGTACCGGCTGACATTCGCGCTCAGGGTGGCGTGGCCCGTATGAGCGATCCAGAGCTGATCCTGGCGATCAAGCAGGCGGTAACCATTCCGGTGATGGCAAAAGCACGGATTGGTCACTTCGTTGAAGCGCAGGTATTGGAAGCGATTGGCGTTGACTATATTGACGAAAGCGAAGTATTGACTCCTGCCGACGAAGAGCATCACATTAATAAACATAAGTTCCGTGTGCCGTTTGTGTGCGGTTGTCGTAATCTTGGTGAAGCACTGCGCCGTATCGCCGAGGGCGCGGCAATGCTGCGCACGAAAGGCGAAGCCGGTACCGGCAATGTAGTCGAGGCTGTGCGGCATGCCCGTGCGGTGTACAGCGAAATTCGGCGCTTGCAGTCGATGAATGAAGATGAATTGTTCACTTACGCCAAACAGATTCAGGCTCCCTATGAGCTGGTGAAGCAGGTGGCGACTGAAGGTAAATTGCCAGTCGTTAATTTTGCCGCAGGTGGGATTGCTACACCGGCTGATGCGGCGTTATTGATGCAGCTTGGGGTCGATGGAATCTTCGTTGGTTCGGGTATCTTCAAGAGTGGTGATCCGGTCAAGCGGGCACGGGCCATTGTTGAGGCAACAACCCATTACAATGACCCGGAGATTATTGCCGAGGTGAGCAAGGGCCTCGGTGAAGCAATGGTTGGTATCAACATCGATCAGATTCCAGCCGATCAGTTGATGGCTCGCCGCGGCTGGTAAGAGGGGGCGGACGGGACTACCCCCGTCCGCGTTGAATGAGGTATGACAGTTGGTGTCTTAGCCCTTCAGGGCGATTTTCGTGAACACTGTGCAGTGCTACGCCGAATCGGGGTTGAACCGATTGAGGTGCGTCTGCCACGTCAGCTTGAACAGGTTGAACGGTTGATCATTCCCGGTGGCGAAAGCACGACGATAGGTCGGCTGCTAACGATCTATCAGATGCTGGAACCAATTCGGGCACGTGCCGGTCGTGATCTGGCAATTTGGGGTACGTGCGCTGGAGCCATTTTGCTTGCCAGTGTCGTTACCGATCAGAAACAGGGCGGTCAGCCTACGTTGAGCCTGATGAATCTGACCATTCAGCGAAATGCTTACGGTAGCCAGCTCGACAGCTTCGAGGCACCGATTGCCATGCCGATTATCGGTGAAAATCCATTACGGGGTGTCTTCATCCGGGCACCGCGTATTATCAGCGTGGGGTCAGGGTGCGAGGCGGTTGGCTGGCTGGAGGACGGCAGCGTGGTGGCTGCCCGGCAGGGTCGCTTGCTGGCGACTACGTTCCATCCTGAGCTGACCGATGATGATCGGGTTCACCGGCTCTTTCTGGAACTATGATTCGAACTGTAACGCCGGGTGATCTCTGGTTGCTGCGGCGTAAACCTCGCTATCAACAGGTGCTCTACACCGAACGACTGCTGGCGTATAGCCATCGGCCGCTCTGGTTTGCTCTGCAAAGCATGCTGGCCGGCAATCATCGGGAACGAACAACGCTGGTGCTGGCTGAAGGTGGTGGGTTTGCCCTGGCCCAGGCGATGGGCCGTCGTGGCCGGCCAGAACAAGATGTGATCTATCTGGCAACCAACGGGACGCGGAGCGAACATACTCCCAGTGATTACGAGCTTTGGTTCCATCTGCTGCACCAGTTGTGCGCGAATGCGGCGCATCACTCGGTGCAGCGCCTCTACGCAGCGCTACCCTGTCAGCACAACGAATTGCGGGAAATCTTTCGCCAGGTTGGTTTCCAGGCCTACACGCATCGTCACCTCTTTCATCTCTCTGGCCCGGACTGGGATCAGGGTACGCGCCTGGCCCCTATGCGTGTGCAGGCACGCCGAGATCACTGGGCAATACATAAACTCTACGGTATGGCAACACCGCATCTCGTCCAGCAGGCGGAAGTGTACAACGCCCGTCACTGGACGCTGCATCAGGCCTATTCTCTGGTACGTCGCCAGGCATGGGTGCTTGGCCCTGATGATGATCTGGTGGCTTATTTGCGTCTGCTCAGTGGGCCGAATGGCCACGTCTTTTCATTACTTATCCGGCCTGATGAGCGTGAGCAGGCAGTAGATGTCTTGCGGTTTGGTCTGGCGCAGCTCAGCGATAGCCGTCCGGTCTATCTCTTGCTGCGTGAGTATCAACAAGAATTGTTTGAACCGGCAATGCGCCTCGGCTTTCAACCGGTTGGTGAGCAGACCTTACTGGTGAAACATATGGTGATGCCGATCCGTCGAGCGGTATTGGCACCCTCACTAGAAGTCGGGTTGGAGCCGAGAGTGTCAGTGCGTCGGTATGTGTTGCCACCAACTGCACGGGAGGAGTGCTAAGCAGGTATGGCTGTAACGGATACGAGCAATGATATTCAGCTCTTGTTAGCAACGCTGCCGCCAGCGATTAGCGAGGCGATTCGGAAGGCAAATGACCAGGATAATTTGCTCGAAATCGTGATGGATTTGGGACGCTTGCCAGAGGCTCGTTATCGCGGTCACGAGCTGTTCTTAAGTGATCGTGAAGTAACAGCCGAAGACATCCAATATGTGATCGAGCGGATTGGCGAGTTTGGCGAAGATAATCGCGCAGGTATTCCGCGTACTCTGCATCGCATCTCAGGGATTCGCAACCGCCGTGGGGTGGTGATTGGTCTGACCTGCCGCGTTGGGCGGGCGGTGTATGGGACGGTTGATATTATTCGTGATCTGGTCGAGACCGGTCAGAGTATTCTGCTGTTGGGGAAACCAGGTACCGGCAAGACCACCCTGTTACGCGAGACGGCGCGTGTCCTGGGTGATGAACTGCGGAAGCGGGTGGTGATCGTGGACACCTCAAATGAGATTGCCGGTGATGGTGATATTCCACATCCCGGCATTGGGCGTGCCCGCCGTATGCAGGTGCCACGACCTGCCGAGCAGCATAACGTGATGATTGAGGCGGTCGAAAACCACATGCCGGAAGTGATCGTGATTGATGAAATCGGTACTGAGCTGGAGGCGGCAGCAGCCCGTACTATTGCTGAGCGTGGCGTTCAGTTGGTCGGGACAGCGCACGGCAATACGCTCGACAATCTGATGGTCAATCCGACACTTTCCGATCTGGTCGGCGGCATTCAGGCGGTAACCCTGGGTGATGAAGAGGCCCGGCGCCGTGGCACGCAGAAGACGGTGTTAGAGCGGAAGGCCCCACCGACCTTCAGTATTCTGGTCGAGATTCAGTCCTGGGATAGGGTGATGGTCTATCCCGATGTTGCGGCAGCCGTCGATGCGATTTTGCGCGGTGAAGACCCTCCCTGCGAACAGCGCTTCCGTGATGCAAACGGTGTTGTACACCGGGAACCGGTGCGACGGGCACCGATTGATGCCCCGGCGTTTGGTCTGCGACGCGGTCGCGGGGGGCGTGAACAAGGCCAGATGGGTGGGAGCGGCCCCCGCTTACGTGATCGCAATGGCACTGCTTCCGCTGGGCCGACAATGCCACCACAGCGCATCTTCCCGTTCGGCGTCAGTCGCAACCGGTTGCAAAGCGCGATTGAACGCCTGCGGGTGCCGGCAGTGATTGTGCGTGATTTGAAAGAAGCAACCCTGGTTATGACGCTGAAAAACTACTACCGGCAAAGCTCGCAACAGTTGCGCCAGGCTGAAGAGCAGGGTGTGCCGGTCTATGTGTTACGCAATAATACGATTACCCAGATGGAACGACAGCTCGCCCAGGTCTTTCAGTTACGCGAGCTAGTTGATGATGAATCGACGCCCTTCGGCAACGATTCGGTGGTTGAAGAGGCGTTGCTGGAAACGGAGCAGGCGATTACGCAGGTGATTAATGGCGAGCGGAACGCAGTAGAGTTAACGCCGCGCAGCAGCTATATTCGCCGCTTGCAACATCAGATGGCTGATCGGTATAATCTGCGCTCGGAGAGTCGGGGTGATGATCCTAACCGACGGGTGAAGATCTTCCGGTAGCAGATCGACAGATTGCTGAAGATCGGCTATCCTTAACGAAGGTTAAACCGTAATTGCTGGTAGCGATTTCATGAAACAAGGGTTCTTTATCACATTTGAGGGGCCGGAAGGAGCCGGGAAAAGCACACAGGCTCGTCGATTATATGAGCGATTGCAGTCTATCGGCTACCCAACAATTTTGACCCGTGAGCCGGGTGGTACTCGCATCAGTGAATTGATTCGGCGAATTCTGGTGGATCTCCGCCATACCGAGATGGCACCAACAACTGAAATACTGCTGTTCTCGGCAGCCAGGGCCCAATTGGTGAGTGAGTTGATCCGGCCATACCTGGCAACCGGTGGTATCGTGGTGTGTGATCGCTACGCCGACTCGACGTTTGCCTATCAGGGGTACGGTCTGGGTCGCGATCTCGAAGAGTTACGGACGATTACCGATATTGCTACCGGTGGCTTGAAACCCGATCTGACGCTGTATTTGCGGATTGATGTTGAAGTCGGTTTGCAGCGTAAACGTGCCGGTCGTGAACGAATTGAGGCTGGCAGTGTGCAACCGCCGGAATGGAATCGACTCGATGCCCGTGATCTGGCGTACCATCAACGGGTAGCCCAGGGCTTTAACGAATTGATGGCGCAAGAGCCTGAGCGCTGGTATGCGTTGGATGCCGATCAACCGGTAGATGAGTTGGCCGAACAGATCTGGCAGGTTGTGATGGCCCGGTTAGCGCAGGTGATGCCACTGGCTGCACAATGATGTGAGCATTGCATAGTATATAAAGGTGAAGATTATGCGCCTCATTCTTGCCGTTGTTCAGTCTCAAGACGCAACAAATCTGGTGGAAGCGCTAACCGAGCACGGCTATCGGGTAACACGCCTGAGCAGTCAGGGCGGGTTTTTGCGCGAGGGTAATGTGACCCTGTTGCTTAGTGTAGAAGATCAGCAGGTCAATCCGGTGATCAGTATTATTCGAGAACACTGTTCGACCCGTACCCGCTATGTTTCACCCATGCCACCTATTGCGGAGTCGGGTGAATTTTATCCACCGGCACCGCTTGAAGTGCAGGTCGGTGGGGCGACGGTGTTTGTGTTACGCGCCGAGACACGCAAGTTATAGTGGCAATATTATGGAAGCAATACAAGAGTTTTTAGCCAATGTCTTACCGCTTATTCGCCTGGGAGCAATTTTTCTAGGCGCATATGCGGTTTTACTATGGGCAGCATCGGTTTTGTGGGCCTATCGCGATATTCGTCGGCGTACCGAAGATGTCTCGGTGCAAGTGCTGGCGGTTGGAATCGTGTTATTGCTGCCTTTTTTGGGCATCCCGTTGCATTTGATCTTGCGCCCTCCTCAAACCCTGGCCGAGAAGTATGAGCGGACGTTGGAAGAAGAATTTCTGCGCCGCGATCTCGAAGAACAGTTTGTTTGTCCCGAATGTCAACGGCCTATTGAACCAGATTATCTGTTCTGCCCGCATTGCCATACGCAATTGCGCCGGCGCTGCGATGCATGTCAGAAAGTTGTTGACCTCACGTGGCGAATTTGTCCGTACTGTGGTCACTCCCAGACGGGCAGCGCACCAACGGTACGGGCCGAGGCTTATGCGGTTGCACCGCCAGTAGAGGTGACTCAACGATGATTATTCCAGCAATCACGGCTGTTCAAGGTGTCCTGGTTGGTCAGGTTGCCGACCAGGATGCGCTTACCGGGGTGACAGTTGTGCTCACGCCTAATGGAGCAACCGCTGGTGTTGATGTGCGCGGTGGCGCACCGGGAACACGCGAGACCGATTTGCTCAATCCGGTGAATCTGGTGCAACAGGTGCATGCTGTGGTGCTGACAGGTGGGAGTGCCTTTGGTCTCGCGGCAGCGACAGGGGTTGTATCGTGGCTCCACGAGCGTGGCTACGGTTTTGATGTTGGCCTGACGAAGGTGCCGATTGTGCCGGCGGCAGTTATCTTTGACCTGGGCATTGGCCGGTCTGACGTCTGGCCGGATGCTACGATGGGTTATGCGGCTTGTATGGCAGCGGAAGCCGCTGTTGCAGAGGGGAGTGTTGGCGCCGGTATTGGCGCGACCGTCGGTAAGGTTGGCGGTATGGCAACCGCAATGCGAGGCGGTGTTGGTAGCTGGAGCGAAACACTCGCTGATGGCGTAACGGTAGGTGCGCTGGCGGTGGTGAATGCGTTTGGTGATGTCGTAGATGACCATGGGCGTATCATTGCCGGTGCGCGCGCTCCCGATCAATCGCTGATCGGTACCAGTGCGTTACTGCGCAGTGGATTGAGTCGCCGCTCGTTTGCCGATACCACCGGACAGAATACAACGATTGCGGTTGTGGCAACCGATGCCCGGCTTGACAAGGCGGCTGCAACCAGACTGGCAATGATGGCCCAGGATGGCCTGGCGCGGGCGATTCGTCCGGCGCATTCACCTTTCGATGGTGATACCGTTTTTGCGCTGGCGACGGGTGTCTATGAAGCACCACCACTGGTAACGTTGGGTGCGGTTGCGGCTGATGTGCTGGCAACTGCAATTATGCGAGCCGTTCAGGCTGCCACAGCGGCGGCTGGCGTACCGGCAGCACGCGATCTGTGAATCACAGGTTTTGCGTGTTGAGCCACCCGGCTTCATTTCCCTGTTCCCCTGATGCCCAGGTAGTGGTATCATCGGAATACAGGTTATAGTGTTAGCAGTAGCTATCTGCCCGTCAGGTCTTGCACTCTTTCCCCGGTTGATTGGAAGTCGTATCCATCCGGCAACGCTGCATTCGTTCATTCAGAACGTACCCACGTTCGGTAAGGCAGGTAGTTACTGGTACAATAGAAAAGATTACGCCATGAAGCGTTTTACAACATCATTGATCGCCATGTTTGCGTTGATGGTGCTGGTGAGCTGCACGATTGTTATCGATGTGCCAACACCCACTCCGTTTGTGAGTACAGCGCTTCCAGAATCAACACCAACGGTAGTAAGAGAACAGGTGTTGCGCATCGGGATGGTAAACGAACCTCCCGATCTGCTGCCGTATCATAGCAATCCCACCGATGAGCGTTTAACATCGGCACTTACTGAGTTGATCTTCCCATCACCTATGCTGGCAGTTGATTTCAAACTGCAATCAACCGGCGTGTTAATACGCCTGCCCGACTTCGCAAATGGTGATGTGATGACAACCACAGTGACGGTCTTTCGTGATGCATTGGGGCAGATCTCAGAAACACCCACCGAAACGACCGATAATGTCACTCAGGTGAGCGTGACGTTTCACTGGAACCCCAATCTGCGCTGGGC
>ENA-ORXB01000634-ORXB01000634.1-sediment-metagenome-genome-assembly--contig:-NODE-634-length-61839-cov-9.345374_pt1:42500-45000 | contig 61839 bp, 50 predicted proteins | sample MGYA00237863_ERZ511475 | MGnify/ENA primary metagenome ERZ511475 (study PRJEB26305, sample SAMN06343858) | sediment metagenome | isolation source: hot spring sediment | place: Canada... | reverse complement strand
TTGTGATAGGCAAGGGAGAGGATCTATGCCTTTTCCTGGAGAGCTGCCCGGATCTACCGGTTCTACACGTCGAGCTGAACGCCGATGACCTGCGCCTCATCCGCAGCCAACGCATCCATCCACGTGTGGAGGACCTGCTGACCGCCGTCCAATCTTTGTTTTTGGGGAGGTAATTTCATGCCATCACTCTCTCGTCGCGATTTTCTCAAGTTGTCAGGCAGCACTGCGCTCGCGCTGGCCATGACCGGCACGCCGTTGAGGTGGCAGACACTGCAGCCGCTCAACGTAGAGAACCCACTGGCCACTTACCCGAACCGAGACTGGGAACAGGTCTACCGTAACCAGTACAGCTACGATTCCTCCTTCACCTTCGTCTGCTCGCCCAACGACACCCACGCCTGCCGGCTGCGCGCCTTTGTGCGCAACGGCGTCATCCTGCGCTGCGAAACCAACTACGACGTGGAACGCTACAGCGACCTCTACGGCAACAAGGCCACGGCCCACTGGCATCCTCGCGGCTGCAAGAAGGGCCAGACCTTTCACCGTCGCGTCTACGGGCCGCACCGCCTTAAGGGGTCGCTCATACGCAAGGGCTGGAAGGAATGGGCTGACGACGGTTTCCCGTTGTTGACGCCGGAAAACCAGGAGAAATACAAGTTCACCTCCCGTGGGACAGATGAACTGCTGCCGGTAGACTGGGACACGGCCTATCGCTACATTGCCAAAGGCATAGTGGCCATCGCCCGCCGCTACTCCAGCGAGGAGGGGATCGAGCTGCTCCGCCGGCAGGGCTACCCTGAAGAGATGATCGAGGCCATGGGCGGGGCGGGCACCCGTACCTTCAAGTGCCGCGGCGGCATGGGGCTGTTGGGCGTCATCGGCAAGTATGGCATGTATCGCTTTGCCAATGGCCTGGCCCTCCTCGACGCACACATCCGCAGGGTTGGGCCGGAAGGTGCAAAAGGCGGCCGCACCTGGTCCAACTACACCTGGCACGGTGACCAGGCGCCTGGCCATCCCTTCGTCACCGGCCTGCAGACCTCGGATGAGGACTTCAACGACCTGCGCAACTCGCGGCTGCACATCCAGTGCGGCAAAAACCTGGTCGAAAACAAAATGGCCGACTCTCACTTCTTTGTGGAATGCATGGAGCGGGGCGCCAAAATTGTCACCATCACACCAGAATACTCGCCGCCTGCCACCAAGTCAGATTACTGGATCCCTATCCGCCCTGCCACCGACACAGCCCTCTTCCTGGGCATCACCCGCTGGCTCATCGAGAACAACAGGTACGATGCCGGCTTTGTCAAGCGTTTTACCGACCTGCCGCTGTTGGTGCGGCTGGACACCCTGAAGCGGCTGCGGGCCGACGAGCTCTTTCGCGACTATCGCCCCGGCCTCGACCCAGAAGGCCCCAGCTTCAAACTTCAGGGCCTCAAGCCGGAGCAGTACGAAAAGCTGGGCGACTACGTGGTGCGGGATGCATCAGGGGAATTCAAGGCCATCACCCGGGACGATGTGGGCGATGTGTTGACCCAGAAGGGCATCGATCCCGTCCTGGCATGGAGCGGCACCGTTACCCTGGCCGACGGCAGCCAGGTGGAGGTCATGACGTTGTGGTCCATGTACCAGGAGCATCTGCAGGACTACGACCTGGACACGGTAGCGGAGATCACCAATGCCCCACGGCATCTGATCGAGCGGCTGGCCGAAGACATCGCCACCATGAGCCCGGTGGCGCTTCACATCGGTGAGGGCATCAACCACTGGTTCCATGCCACCCTGGCCAATCGGGCCCAGTTCCTGCCCTTGATGCTCACGGGCAACATCGGCAAACCAGGCGCCGGCTGTTACACCTGGGCCGGCAACTACAAGGCTGCGCTCTTCCAGGGTTCGCCCCAGATCGGGCCAGGGTTCAAAGGCTGGGTGGCCGAAGACCCCTTCAACCCGAACCTCGATCCCGAGGCCCATGGCCGTGATGTGGCGGTCCACGGCTATACCAAAGATGAAGAGCCGGCCTACTGGAACCACTCTGAACGGCCGCTGATCGTGAACACGCCCAAGTACGGCCGCAAGGTCTTCACCGGCCAGACCCACATGCCCACGCCGACCAAGGTGCAGTTCTTCACCAACGTCAACCTGCTCAACAACGCCAAGCACCACTACGAGATGATCAAGAACGTCAACCCCAACGTCGAGCTCATCATCGCCGTGGATATCGAAATGAACGCAACGGTGGAGTACGCCGACTTCGCCCTGGCGGCCAATTCCTGGGCCGAGTTCGAGACTTACGAGATCACCGCCTCCTGCTCCAACCCCTTCCTGCAGATCTGGAAGGGCGGCATTCCACCGCTATACGACACGCGGGATGACGCCCGCATCCTGGCCGAGGTCTCGGCTGCGCTGGCCGATGAGATCGGCGAGCCACGGCTGCGAGACTACTGGAGGTTCGTGCTGGAGGGTCGACCCGAAATTTATATCCAACGCCTGCTGGATGCGT
>ENA-ORXB01000634-ORXB01000634.1-sediment-metagenome-genome-assembly--contig:-NODE-634-length-61839-cov-9.345374_pt1:0-2500 | contig 61839 bp, 50 predicted proteins | sample MGYA00237863_ERZ511475 | MGnify/ENA primary metagenome ERZ511475 (study PRJEB26305, sample SAMN06343858) | sediment metagenome | isolation source: hot spring sediment | place: Canada: British... | reverse complement strand
TGATCCGGTCATTTACCAGGGCACAAACCTGCCGGTCACTGAGTCCGTACTGGTGTTTGAGCGCGATCATCCGCAAATAGGTCTCCGCCGGCACGGAGGGCCGCCCCAACCGCTAGGGGTATTTATCCTGAAACGGTACAAAAGAACCGCTCATCATCCAACCAGGCGTCCAACTTGGCCAAATCCTCCGGAAGCTCACCTACCTCGGGCGGTAACAGGTAATCCAGCAACGACAGTTGCCTGCTCTTTTCCTGCCAAAGACGCAACATTAGTTCTCACCTCCGCAGGGATTTGAGTTTGCATGTTGAACTATGATCATCATAGGGATTCCCTCCTTGGTATTTGTTTTGGTTTCGTCACTTAAAACAGTTCGCCACGGAGACCGGAATTCCTTAATTTATCTGTGTTTTCAAGGATCTTTATGGCTGAGTTTTTCAGCAAAATCTAATTAGAGAAAATTATCTCCTCAACTCTGACAGGACTTGGGAGGGAGCCAGGATGCCGACAGAGGGTATTACCAGCTTCTATATTCCGAACGCCGGCGACGGGCGCCGCCTTACGTCGACCGGATACCTTATACTGATCAGAACGGAATTCTCGTCCGGGCACTGGCTGACGCCACCTGGGTCCTCGACGAGGATCAGTGGCAGCGCCGGGCAGTAAAAACAGCAACAGTTCTCTGGGAAAAAGGTTACCGCGAGGGAAAGGGATTGGCTCATTACTTGGACCAGGGGCGGACGAAACTCTTCGGGCGCCCAACCGACCAAACCCCGAGAACAACAACAGAATCCGCGATTTAAAGGAGGTCTTGTCATATGCCGATTAGGAAAATTATTCACATCGACGAAGAGAAATGTAACGGCTGCGGTCAATGTGTGCCAGCTTGCGCGGAAGGCGCCATCCAAATTATCAATGGCAAAGCCAAGCTTGTTGCTGATAAGCTTTGCGATGGATTGGGCGCCTGCCTAGGCAATTGTCCTCAGGGCGCCTTGCAGATAATCGAAAGGGAAGCGGAGGAATTCGATGAAGAAGCGGTAAAAGAACGCCACGCTGCTCAAAAGCAGCCCGACCATCAGCCTGCCTTCCCTTTACTTTCGGAGGGGTGCCCGGGAAGTCGCGTCGTGGGTCTAGAAAGCAAAAACGAGGTTGCCGGAACTACGATCCAAGCCGAGGATATTGAGCTGAGGATCAAGCCGCAACTCACCCATTGGCCGGTACAGTTAAGGCTGGTTCCTGTCGACGCCCCGTATCTTTATCGGGCAGACCTGCTGGTTTGTGCCGATTGCGTACCCTTCGCTTACCCCAACTTCCAACTGGATCTTTTGAAAGGGAAAAAGGTTGTGGTGGGATGTCCCAAGCTTGACGACCTCAACTTCTATATTGGGAAGTTAACCGCAATGGTGAAGGTAAATAATTTCAATAGCATTACTGTGGCCTTCATGGAGGTTCCGTGCTGCCTCGGCATCGTCAAGGCAGTCCAAATGGCCTTGCAAGAAGCCGGCAAAAAAGTCGACCTTAAGCAAGTTAAAATCGGTATTCAGGGAGATAAAACCGTTATTTGTTAAACCTGAAAAGACTCCGCAAAAAACAGTGCGGTGCATTTTCCAAGAAGGATTTTCCTCAAAGGACGGTGAACTTCTAAAGCATACGTTCGAGAGGGGTGGCCCCTTGCACTTTGTGGTCATAGGCACCAGCGCGGCGGGCATTGCCGCCCTGGAAACCCTGCGCCGCCTGGGGGGAAGCGGGGTGCGCCTTACCGCCGTCACCGATGAGGCCGCCGAGCCTTATTCCCGCTGCCTCCTCCCTGATTTGCTGGCCGGCAAAAAGAGCGAATATTCTATCAGGCTCCGCCCGACCGGCTTCCTTCAAAAGCTGGGGGTGGGGTTCTTGCCCGGTCTCAAGGCGGTGGCCCTGCGCCCGGAAGAGAAAAAGGTTTTCCTTGAGGACGGGCGGCAGCTTTCCTTTGACCGCCTGCTGGTAGCCACCGGGGCCAGCCCCGTAATGCCGGAGATTCCGGGAGCCGGCACCAAAGGCGTGTTTGCCCTGCGCACCCTGCAGGATGCCCGGCAAATTGCCTCCTTTTTTCCCCGTGTTTCCCGGGCGGTGATCCTGGGCGGCGGCCTGGTGGGGCTAAAAGCCGCGCTGGCCCTCAAGGCAGCCGGGGTGCCGCACGTGACCGTGGTCGTGGCCAGCCCCCGCCTGCTCAGCCGCCAACTGGACGAAGAAGCGGCGGCCATGGTGGAAAGGGAGTTGACTGCCGCCGACCTGAAGTTCACCTATAACGCGCAGCCCCGGGCCTTCGTGCCCGGCTCCCACGGCGCGCTGGTCGGTGTAGAGCTCTCCGATGGCAGGGAACTGCCGGCCGAGCTAGCCGTGGTGGCCAAGGGAGTGCGGCCCAACGTCCAGCTGGCGCGCGAAGCGGGCGGCCTGGTGGGAGCAGGCATAGAGGTGGACCGCTACCTGCGCACCTCTCTTCCGGACGTCTTTGCCGCCGGGGACT
>ENA-ORXB01000631-ORXB01000631.1-sediment-metagenome-genome-assembly--contig:-NODE-631-length-62051-cov-12.971424_pt1 | contig 62051 bp, 70 predicted proteins | sample MGYA00237863_ERZ511475 | MGnify/ENA primary metagenome ERZ511475 (study PRJEB26305, sample SAMN06343858) | sediment metagenome | isolation source: hot spring sediment | place: Canada: British Columbia... | reverse complement strand
AGGATAAGCTAAAGAGGGTTAATTAGAGGGGTCAATTTTATTTGCACATAAGGGGTCAAATCTCTTGACTATCAACATCTTTTTCTGCCCCGGACTTCAAGCGGTATAAAAGGGGGTTCAATCATACTTTCCTTACCTTTTACTTCCTTCAAGATGGGCCAACAACTTCTTCAGGCTTTTCTTCTCACACTAAGCCATACTTCTTCCTCTTCTTCAGCTCTTTCTTTAACCGCTCAATCTCGGCAAGGAGTTTTTCTTTGGTAGGGTTTTTGAAGCTATCATTCTCCTCAGTTTGACAAAAGTTCTCATAATGGCGATGTTGACATTTATTGCTCTTTTACTGTTAAGCACACTGGAGGGCATGGCTACACCTTGTTCTGTGAATGCATAGGTAGAGAGCTAAAACATAAAATCTTCAGGAAACCTATTAATGTTTCTTTTGACTGCCTGATTTAAAGCCCTTGTTTCAACTTCATAAAGTTTAGCCAAATGTGTGCTCAACATTACCTTTTGACCACAGATTAGCAAAATCTTATGCTCAATTATTTCTAAGGGAATAAGCTCTTTCATTTGTCCTCCACTTTAAAATCACAATTTGTGATTGCAATTCTATAACAATCCTTTCTCCTTAAAACTGAAAAACCCGTTTTTAGTTACTATTATATGGTCTAAGACCTCAATCCCTAAAATTTTACCAGCTTCTGTTAGTCTTTTTGTAATAGAAAGGTCATCCTCAGATGGTTCAAGGTCGCCTGATGGGTGGTTGTGTGCTAAAATTACCGAAGCTGCACTATGGGAAATTGCCTCTTTAAAAACCTCTCGGGGATGAACTAAGTTGGTGTTGAGTGTCCCAATAGAAACTGTAGAGATACCTATGATTTTATTGCGGGTGTTAAGTAGAGTAAGCTGAAGGTGTTCTTTAGATTTGTCCTTTATATTTGCACGAATTGCTTTAACTATATCCTGTGGGTTCTTGATGTCAAAATCTTTTAGTTCAGGCTCTAAGTCCTGTCTTTTACCTAATTCAAAACAGGCCTTAATCTGTGCTGCCTTGGCAAAGCCAATACCTTTTATTTGAGAGAGTTCCTCAATTGTTGCCTGACTTATAGCTTTTATATTTCCAAACCTTGACAATAATTCTTGTGCAATATTTATTACAGATTTCTTAGGGATACCTCGCCCGATAACCAGAGATAGAAGTTCCTGGGCAGAAAGTGCCTCAGGACCAAACTTTTTTAACCTTTCTCTCGGTCTTTCGGGTTTAGGTAAGTCATGAATGGTAAAAGATGTTTCTTTACTCATCTATTCTCTCCTCTCTATCATACCTCTGCAAATAGACTAAACTGTCTGCTATTTATATTCAAGACTTCTTTCCCATTTACCCATGGATTATAAAATTCCCCTGGCAAATCAGGATTTTTACAACCACAGATAGAGCGGTTTATATTGTAATTCTTCTCGGAATTGTTAGTTCTTATATCATTAAGATATAGGATAACGGTTCTATCTTTTATCGTATAAGTGCCTTTATAGCATACTGCCTAACCTGTGGTTTAGGATCTTGCAGGGCATCAACCAGGAAAGGCACAGCACTTTTCAGTTGTAATTTCCCGATGGCAGAACATGAGAGTCTCCTGACATTGACAGAGTGCGAATCGCAGATTTTTAAAAATATTGTCTCTTAAGAAAGAGGTTCTTTTTTAATAAGCTGTCTCTGGAGTGCCTTTGTGTACAGGGATAAGATAGGCAAGGCTTTTGCCAATACCTGTCCCCACCTCTACTATCAGGTGGTTTTTATTTCTTAGGACTTTATCAATTGCCTCTGCCATTGCCTGCTGTTTAGGTCTTTGTTTATAGGCATGAAGCGTCTTGGAGAGGATACCGTCAATGCTAAAAAAAATTACTCAACATTGTCCAATTGCAGTTTGTGATAGAATCATTTCTCTGCGATTACTAATACAGAATCCGCAATGAGCTGTTTTTGTATTTTTTTAAAACCTGTCTTTAAAAACCAAATTCTTATTTCCTCCGAAGAATAACATCTTCCACCTTCTGTGTTAACAAGCATATTTACCGAAAAAAGGGCACCTTGTGCTGGTTTAGTCCTGTCCCTGGAGACATAAAACTCCTGAATAACTATTCTTCCGCATTTGTTTAATGCCTTTTTACATTTTTTCAATACATAAAGATTATCCTTTTCTGGATATGCATGGAGAACCTGGCTTATAACGATGAGGTCATAAGATTTGCCAATATCATCGCTTAGAAAATCACCGGCAATAAAATTAATGCCTTTTATCCCTTCCTTATTAATAACCCCCTTTGCAATCTCAATGGTTTGGGGTCTATCAAATAGTGTTACATTCACACCCCTCTTTACCATCTCAATAGAATAAGTGCCAGCTCCTCCACCAAGGTCCAGTGCGTTCTTAACCCCTTTCAGTCCAATTGTATTAATGACCTCCTTAGCTTTGAGAGAGGCGCTGTTATGCATGCCAAGGATGTATGCCTCTTGGTTAAAGGCCTTACGATTTGGTTTTCCTGTCTTTATGACCTCATCAAGCTCTGACCAGTTCTTCCACAGCACATCAGCATGACTTAAAATATCACCCTGATAATAAGGTCGCCCACTCACAAGAAATTTTTCTGAAAGAGGAGTATTCAAATACCTCCCATTCCTTTTCTTTAAGAGACCAAGCCCTGTAAGCGCATCAAGTAATATCTCTGTTGCCCGCAAATCTGTATTGAGCTTTTTTGAGATTGTCCTTGCTGATTGTAGTTTTTGTAAGTAATCAAATACCCTGTAGTTATTTGCAGTAAGAAGCACCCGCGCTGACCAGAATCCACGCCAAAGCTCTCCCAGTTTTTTTGACTCCTCAAGAATCCCAGACATGTTATAATTCCAGCTTCTTCAATAACTGTTCACTGTTCACTGCCTTTATAGCCCCATCTTTCTTAATGTCTCATCTGCCGAGCTTCTTGATTGAGGTGCATCCTCAGGCAGATAAAGCATCACACCACCTTTTACAGGCCTTAGAATTATCTTCCCTTCTTTTGCAAGATTGTTTGTGACTTCAACAGGATTCTCTCCATCAAAATATTTCTTGAAGGCGTAATTGAATCCAGAACAAACACTATGAATCCCTTTATAGGGTTCTTTCCTCAAACTCACAATTGCCCTTTTCACAAACTCCTCATAACTTAATTTCTCTGACATGGCCTCCTCCTTTGATTAAGATCAGTTTATTTATCCTTATCCGGTTGAATATCAAGGCTCCTCGGTGTATGGTCTATCTGTTCAAGTGAGGGTATTTCCTCAGCAGCTGCTACTCCAAGCTCCTTAAATTTTCTCGCTGAAGGAAGTACACGAGATTCCATAGAGCCTACTGCCTTATTATAGGCCCTTACAGCCTCCTCAATAGCATAACCTATATCGCCGAAATGTTTTGTTAGCACATTCATTCTATCATATAGTTCTTTACCAAGTATGCTTATCTGCTGGGCATTCTTAGTCAACTGCTCCTGCTGCCATCCATAGGCAATAGCCTTGAGGAGTGCAATAAAAGTTGTGGGAGTTGCAAGTATTACCTTCTTTATACTACTATCCTCAATGAGTTTATTGTCATATTCGAGGGCAGCACTAAAGAAAGATTCACCAGGCAGGTACATCACAACTATCTCCGGGGACTTCGGAAACTGATCCCAGTAGGATTTTGAACCGAGGGCATTCATATGTGCCCTCACTTTTTTCACATAGCTGGTTAATGCCTTCTCTCTTTCTTCTTCCGAAGATACAGATATCGCATTAAGGTAGGCATCAACCGGAGCCTTTGCATCAACAACAATCTCCCTTCCATTTGGAAGTCGGACAATCATATCAGGCCTGAGGCGTCCTATTTCTGCTGTAACTGACTCCTGCTCATAAAAATCACAGTAATCTGTCATCCCTGCAAGCTCAGCTGTCCTCTTTAAAGAAAGCTGACCCCATGAGCCACTTACCTGCGGCTTTCTTAGTGCAGTTGCAAGGCTGCTTGTCTCTCTCGATAATTGCTGATGGGTTGAAGCAAGCATCTTTATCTGCGCTTCAATACTTCCATAATCCTGTCTTCTTTTTGCTTCTATAGCATTTATCTGTTCTTCGTATCTTTTTAGAGCCTCATGTAAAGGTTTTAGATGTTCTGATGCGCGTCTGAGAAAGTTTTCGCTATTACTCTCTAAGGCTGCCGACTTCATTGTTTCAATAAGTGCCTTCTGTTCCTCAAAGCTCTTTTGGGATTCTTCGAGTCTCGTGAGTGCCTCGACTTTAGAGCGCCTTTCAGCATCGAGTTCACTCCTAATCTTATTTATCTCATCGTCCCTCTTCTGAATCTGCTGCATCTTTTCGTTGACTAAGGCCTCAGCGACCTTTGCTTTTCCCTGAAGTCTTGAGGCTACAATAAGCCACGCTATGAGCCCGCCGATTACTAAACCAAGGATAAGAATGCCTATGCTTGTTGTCATTTAATCACCTCTGGTATTAGCATCCACTCCACCAACCAATGACCATCATCAAATCTTTTAAGACATACAATGCCCCCCATCTTGAAATCTATTATACCTTTTTCCTTATCACCTGAGAGAAGCAGGGAGGCAAGCCTGGCTAAATGAGGAAGATGTCCCACAAGCATTGTATCCTCTTTCATTTTTGAGAGGCGGTCAAACCATACCTGTGGATCATCCAGTGGTGCGAGCCTATCTGTCTGAGAAATGCCCTTTCCGGGCTTTAGATACTGAGCCAATATCTCGGCAGTCTGCAAAGCCCTAGTCTTACCGCTATGAAATATCTCACTTATCTTGATATTTAATTTCTCCACATAAAGAGCAACCTTTTTAATGTCCTCAAAGCCTTTTTCTGAAAGGGGGCGTGAAGGGTCTTCCTCCTCCCTCTTTGCCTCAGCATGCTGGACAAGATAAAGAAACATGACTAACCTCCTTTTTTCACTTTCTGATAAAAATGATTCTTTTCACACATCACTTTCCAGTCACATTCAATGCAATAGTTTTTTAGAGCATTCGGGAAATATCTCTGGAATCTTTCTCTTTATCTCCTGCCATCTGATTTTTGTTTGTGGCTCCATTTTAAGAAGACTCAATGCCTTCTCATCATAGTGAAGATGTCTTTTGAGAATTGCATTAGCGCAGTCTTTAACCTTTTACCCTGAGATTTAAGGAACTCGCCTATCTCAAGGAGTCCTACCATACCAGATAGGTCAATGAAATCTACATCTCTGGGGCCGATCACCTCCCGGTGTGGAACTTGTCATCGGATATGTGAGTCATTCAATGCCTCATGGGCAAGTTTGTGAGCCTTTTTAATGCACGGGTCTGTATCAGACATATGAGTATAACGAACTCTTTTAAAGGGTCTTTCTCTATCCTTAACCTTATGGTAGAGCTCCCGCAGTTTATCATTCTTTAACCTATATAGCCCATTCATCTGCCTGATGATAAGTTCGCTGTCAAGGAAACAATATACCTCCTCTTTGCAGTATCTTGCTGCAAGGTTAAGTGCCTCAATCAAAGCCCTATATTCAGCCTGATTATTTGTGCACATGCCAATAAATTCTCTGTATTCTTCTAACAGGTTATTGTTCTGGTCTAATATAACCACACCAATTGCAGCAGGACCGGGATTTCCCCTTGATGCCCCATCACAATAAACCTTTAAGGATCTTACCTTCAGTTTTTAACCTCCTCTATCGTATCAATGATTAGCCTTCTCTTTTCCAGAAATCTTCGATTTGCAGGTGGTCTTTCTCCAAATTTAATGGCATTGAGAAATATCTCTCTTGCCTTCTCTCCAAGGGCATCATCTGCTGTACAAAAGGAGCAGAGTATCTCGCCCCTTTCAACAAAATCACCAACCTTCTTTTTAAGGATGATCCCTGCTGCCGGGTCAATGATGGAATCCATCCTTTCTCTACCTGCTCCGAGAATCATGGAGGCTACACCTACTGCCTCTGCATCCATGGATTGGATGTAGCCACTTTCCTGAGATGTGATATCAATACTCAGGCAGGAGTATGGTAAAAGCGTTGGTCTTTCTACTATCTTCGGATTTCCTCCATGTAATTCTATCATCTTTATGAATCTCTCAAGGGCAGAGCCATCCTCAATAAGCCTTATAAGCCTCCCTTTGCCTGCCTCTAAGGATTCCTCTATCCCTCCAAGCTTTAGCATCAATGCACCGAGGTGAAGGGTAACCTCCATTAAATCCTGAGGACCTTTCCCCTTCAGGGCATCTATAGCCTCTCTAACTTCAAGTGAGTTCCCTATAGCCATTCCAAGAGGCTCATTCATATCAGTAAGGAGTGCGGCTGTCTTAACACCAAAGGAATTACCTATCTCTGTCATTGTCTTTGCAAGCCTTCTTGCACCTTCAAGGTCCTTCATGAATGCACCTCTACCAACCTTCACATCAAGCACAAGTCCATCAATCCCTTTACTCAGTTTCTTTGACATTATACTGCTTGCTATAAGGGGTATAGATTCAACTGTGGCTGTCACATCCCTTAATGCGTAAAGTCTTCTATCAAGAGGAGCTATCTCCTCAGATTGTCCAATCATTGCACAGCCAATCTTTGAAAGAATATCTTTAAATTCCTTAACACTGAGTGTTGTCCTGAAGCCCGGGATACTTTCAAGTTTATCAACTGTCCCGCCTGTGTGCCCGAGCCCCCTTCCTGACATCATAGGGACAACAACCCCTGCAGAAGCGACAAGTGGAACAAGGACAAGGCTTACCTTATCTCCAACGCCACCTGTGCTGTGTTTATCAATCTTTGGACCGGGGATGTCTGATAAATCTATCCGGCTTCCGGACTCAAGCATAATCTCAGTCATATTAACCATCTCTTCTGTGGTCATACCTTTTAAAAAGACCGCCATTAAAAAGGCAGAGACTTGATAATCAGAGACCTCGCCTTTTAAATAGTTTCCAAGGAATGCGCTCAATTCGTCCTTGCTCAGGTCTTGTCCATCCCTTTTTTTCTTTATGATGTCATAAGCCCTCATTTCCTGACCTACTAACTTTCTGTTACTTACTACCGCTTTGTTTAAATCCCCTCACCTTTGGAAGGGTGATTATAGTTTTTATACAATCCTTCCATCCAGCATTTTTATAATCCTTCCACATTTTGAGGCAAGGGCCTCATTATGAGTTGCTATTAAAAATGTTATACCTTTTTTATCGTTTAATTCCATGAGGAGCTTAAAAAGCTCATCTCCTGTGTGTGTATCAAGATTGCCTGTAGGCTCATCGGCAAGCACAACCTTTGGCTCAAGGATAAGTGCCCTTGCCACCGCAACCCTCTGCTGTTCCCCGCCTGAAAGCTCTCCTGGCTTATGATTTTTTCTTGCATATATGCCCATCTCTTCCATGAGTCTCTCCGCCCCTTCCTTAATATCTTTAATATCTTTATACCTTGAACCCATTCCAATAAGTGCCGGCATCATCACATTCTCAATGGCAGTAAATTCAGACAGTAGATGATGAAACTGAAATACAAACCCGACTGTCTTATTTCTGAAGTCTGCCAATGCATCCTCCCCAAGGCTAAATATGTCTCTGTCCTCATAAAAAACATTTCCAGATGTTGGTCTATCAAGGGCACCAAGTATATGAAGCAGGGTGCTTTTCCCAACCCCGGATGGTCCCATTATTGCTACCATCTCTTCTTTATATACCAGAAGGTCTATCCCTTTTAATACATGAAGCTCTATCCCGTCAGTGGAGAAAGATTTATTTATCCCTCTTGCGGTTATCAGTGGTTGCATCTTTATCCTCTCTGGTATCTATTTCTTTCTTGAGTTGTTTTAAGGTCTTTATCCCATCAACCATATCGCCAAATTTTTCAATTGCCTTACCCGCTGATTTAATCTTTTCTCCAATCCACCTGAAGCCTTCACCGCCTTTCCAGAAGGCGAGGAATAAGCTAAGGACAATTAAAATTATTGCAGTAACAATTATCCTGAATATAAGTTTAAACATACTCTTAACTCTTGTTATTCATACCTCAGTGGCTCTACTGGGTTGAGCCTTGCCGCCTGCCATGAAGGATATATGGTTGCTAAAAAACTTATAAAAATAGCTGCGGATGGCACAATGATAAAGTCAGTGAGGTCCATCCTTACCGGAAGATAACTTAGATGATATATATCAGACGGAAGGTTTATAAATTTATAGGTCTTCAGGAGATAGCACGCTATAAAACTTCCTAAAAGCCCAAGGGATGTCCCAACCAGACCTATTACAAGCCCATAGACCATAAAGATGGACATAACTCCTCTATTTGTTGCACCCATTGCCTTTAGAATCGCTATCTCTCTGGACTTTTCAATCACAATCATTACGAGATTGCTTACAATATTAAATGATGCCACAAGCACTATCAGGGTGAGTATTATAAACATAACAATCTTTTCCAATTTGAGTGCAGCAAAGAGGCTTCTATTCATCTGCATCCAGTCCTTTGTATAATATTGAGGTCCAAGTATATCTTCTACCTCTTTGGCAATCCCTTCTACCTTGTATATATCCTCCACCCTTATCTCAATCCCAGTAACAGCCTCCGGATATTTAAAGAATTCCTGCGCATCCCTTAGATTGATATATGCGAGGCTTGAATCATATTCATAAAAACCTGCCTCAAAAACACCAACCACCTTAAACTTCTTAATCCTGGGAAGCATCCCGAGGGGACCCGGAGTGGGAGCAGGTGAAATCATGTTCACTTCATCACCAATAAATAAACCAAGATTTCTTGAAAGTTCCCTGCCAACTATTATCCCCGGAGGCTCTAAATTTTTCTGAAGGCCTGAAATACCTCCCTCCTTTAGATCTTTAAGGATATCCGTTGTCTTCACCTCAAGCTCCGGCTCTATCCCCCTTACAACAACACCGTGAGCCCTTCCACCCAAACCAAGCATTGCCTGACCATAAATAAAAGGTGAGGATCCCTTAATGCCCTTGACCTGCGCAATCCTTTCCCTTAATAGTTCCTGCCCTTTTACCCTTCCATCATAACTCAAGAGGATGAGATGTGCATTTACACCGAGTATCTTTTTTTGGAGGTCTTCCTGAAATCCACTCATCACAGAAAGCACTATTATAAGAGCCATAACGCCGAGCATAACCCCTGCGATAGAGATGGCAGTGTTGACTGAAATACCCCTTTGCCTTTTTTTTGTCCTGAGGTAGCGAAGACCTATGAAGAGTTGATATGGGAGGTTCATTTACTGCTCTGGTTTTAATTGTGGAAAGAGTATTACATCCTTTATTGATGGAGAATTTGTAAGGACCATGAGCAGTCTATCAATGCCTATTCCTGCGCCTCCGGCAGGAGGCATGCCGTATTCCAGCGCCCTTACAAAATCCTCATCCATGGGGGCTGCCTCTTCATCAGCCATCTCTCTTGCCTCCATCTGCTTGAGGAATCTCTCTTTCTGCTCAAGAGGGTCATTAAGCTCTGAGAATGCGTTTGCAATCTCTCGTCCACCTATGAATAATTCAAATCTCTCTGCAAGAGAAGGATCTTCCTTTTTCTTCTTTGCCAGGGGAGAAAGCTCTAGGGGATAATCCAGTATAAATACTGGCTGTATGAGATTTGGCTCAACCTTTTCCTTAAATATTGCATCAATGACCTTTCCATGAGTTGCCCTTCTATCTATATCAATGCCGTTTTTTAGGGCAAAATCCCTGGCAGCCTCAAGGTCTTTAAAAATCAGAGGGTCAACACCATACATTTCCATTGCCTTCTGCATGGTTAATCTTGGCCATGGAGGCGTGAAATCAATCTTCAGAGGTCCGCATGCTACAGTGAGGCCTCCAATGACCTCCATGCACAGGAAGGTAATAAGCTCCTCTGTGAAATCCATTAAATACCTGTAGTCCGTATAGGCAATATAAAACTCAAGCATTGTAAACTCAGGATTATGTTTTGTAGATATGCCCTCATTTCTGAAGTTTTTGTTAATTTCATAGACCTTTTCATAACCTCCAACAAGAAGTCTCTTTAAATAAAGCTCAGGCGCTATTCTTAAATAGAGGTCTATGCCCAGTGCTATATGATGGGTCTTAAAAGGTCTTGCACTTGCCCCACCTGGTATATGCTGCATCATAGGTGTTTCAACCTCTATAAAACCCCTGCTATCAAAAAAATCCCTTATCGCCCTCAAGAGTTTGCTGCGTCTTAAAAAGATATCTCTTACATGGGGATTTACAATTAAATCTATATACCTCTGTCTGTAGCGGGTCTCTATGTCCCGCAGTCCATGCCATTTCTCAGGCAGGGGTCTAAGGGATTTGCAAAGCAGGGTGATATTTTTTGCTTCAATGGTGAGCTCATTTGTTTTTGTCCTGAATAACCTTCCACTTAATCCTACTATATCTCCTGTATCAAGATTCTTAAGTATGCTGAAGGCATCCCCCAGGGTATCTTTCCTCAGATAGGCCTGTATCTTTCCTGTTGCATCCTGCAGATGTGCAAAGGCCGCCCTACCAAAATCCCTCAATGCGATTATGCGACCTGCAATTGCACACTCACTATTTTTTGATTCAAGTTCCTCCCTGCTTAGATGCCCATACCTCTGCACTATATCTTTAGCCCTGTCCCTGACATCAAATGGACCTCCATAGGGTTCAATACCAGAGGTCTTTAAGTCCTCAAGTTTTTTAAGCCGCTCCTGTATTAAAGCATTAATCTCTTCCAATGTTGCCTAATCCTTTATTTCAGCAAGCAAACCAGATAGAATCCTTGTTTTCTCCTCAATTAATCTATCCAGCTCTTCCTGCCTTGCCCTTAGTTTAAAAAGCTCGTCTGCGATATTGAGTGAAGCCATAATAGCCGCCTTAAGCTGCTTTACGGTGGGAGTTGTGTTGTAAATCTCTCTGAGTTTCTCATCAACATATCGTGCTAAGGATTTTACATATACCTCATCCTCATCAACCTTGATAGAATAGTTCTGCCCTAATATCTGAACTTCTATAGTTTTGACGGTCATTTTAATAAAAGTTCCAATAACCAAACAGTTTGGAATTTGGTGCCTGGTTATTATTTTTATTCAAGCCCTATTGACTCAAGCTCCTGCAACATAGACTCAACCTGAGCCCTCACAGTCTCTCTCTCCTTAGAGAGTCTGCTTATATCAGACTTCAACCTGTCAACCTCTTTCATCTCCTGTTTTAGGCTCCCCAGTTCATCCTCTTTTTTCTTGAGCTCCTCTTTAAGTGTCTTTACCGTTACATTTAGCAGTTTGTTTTCTTCTGTTAAAGCCTTGATCCTGTCTATCACCTTTGTTATCTTTTCCTCAAGTACCTGTATCTTATCCAATGGTAATTCCTCCTTTGGGGTGTTATCTTTTTTTTCTAAAAACTCAAATACATTCTGCTTCATGGATTGGAGTGCTAGGATTGTAAGTTATCAAAATGGTATCAAAAAGTAAACCCCACACCTCTATGAACCCCCTCTCTGTGAAGGAGGAGGCATTATAGGTGGTGCGGGGTAAAGTCAATTGAGCGGCAGGCCCTCAAGTGTCCTGTACTGCCAGTAACTCCTTAAAACCTTTTTTACATATCTTCTGGTTTCTCCATAGGGTATGTCCTCTATAAATTCATCTATGTCTTTGTGTTTAGAGTCAGTTAGCCATTTTTTTACTGCATTCTCCCCTGCATTATAGGCTGCGATGGCAAAGGGGATTTCTTTAAACTCTTTAATAAGCCATGATAGATAATGTGTTCCAAGCAGGATATTCTTTTCAGCATCATAGATGTCTGAGGTATCTTTCAGCTCTACATTTACCCTATCCTTCAGCCTGTAAGCGGTAAAAGGCATAAGCTGCATAAGACCAACTGCCCCTGCAGGAGAGAAGGCATTGAGGTCAAATCTGCTCTCTTCTCTTATCACAGCGGTGATGAGGTATGGGTCTATTTTTTCAATCTCAGCTGCCTTTTTAACAATATCCCAGTAACCAAGAGGATATGAGAGGGGAAGAAATTCATCCCTCTTAATCCCTTCTGCTATTGCAATTACACCCCTATACTCTCCCATATCTATTGCTATATGCCCAAGATATAAGACTTCTTCTACCCTGTTTACCTTCCGTATAATTGCATTTATCTCTCCAAGGGCTTCCTCCCTCATCCCTAAGGATGCAAGTGCCTCTATCCTCTCGTAAGCCTCTCCTTGAGGTTTTGGTGAGAGATTTTTATTCGGTCTTGAGGTCTTAATCTTGCCCTGCACCTTAAGGACTGCACCATTTAACCTGGCAAGATAGCCGTAATAAGTAGGACTCTCAGAAAGCCCTGTAAAAAGCTCCTTTCCTTTCTCTCTGCCTAAGTTCTGATGGCTCCTTGCCTCCCAATAGAGATATCTATAGAGGGTTTCTCCTTTGACCTCTCTGGCAAGTCTTGAGAAATATTTTGATGCTGTCTCATAATCCTCTGCAGTATAACTCATCCACCCAAGACCCCAGAGGGCATCCTCTGACATTGATGGAAAATCGTTTAAGATTCTTCTATAGACTCCCTCTGCCTCAGCCAATTTACCTGCCCTTCTTAAGCCATCTGCTGACATAAGAAGCACCCTACCAAGGCGCTCATCCTCAGGATACCTCTTTTCAAATTTCTTTATAATCCTGCTGAAACTATCTCCATCCTTCATCCTGTAATATGACCTTGCCTCCCAGAACATAGCCTGAGGAGCATCAATAAGGCTAAAGCTTCTGGCAGCCTTATCGTATTGCTTTAGCCTGAACTGACACATACCGATTAAGAATATGAGCCTATTTTTCATGGAGCTATCTGCTCTGTTAAGGATTTCTCTGTATGTCTCTTTAGCCCCCTCAAAATTGAGTTTTTCAAAGAGATTATCCGCCCTCTTCATGAGCTCCTCAGGTGTAAAATCTACATTCATGTCCCTTAGCTCTCTAAGGGCATCCATGGATAAAGGCACGGCATTAATGTATATCTCTTTAAAGAGACCGATAGCCTCCTTCATTTTATTCTGGTCTTTAAGAAGCCTGGCAAGGGATAATTTAGATTCCCAGTTGTTAGGGTAATCCTTTACATAACCGTAGAGTAACTCAATTGCCTTATCCTTCTGACCTGACTCAAGCAATGCCATAATCTCATACTTTTTAGCATCTTTCATAAGAACCACATTTTGAATCTGCCTGGCAGTCTCTATGGCACTGTCAAATCTTCCTTCATCAATATACATACCGGTGAGTAACTTTAAGGCGTAGTCTTTAAGTAGCGGATAGGAACTCAGGGCCTTCTTTAAGTAATCCTCAGCCTTATCAAAGACCCTCTGCTCTTTATAAATCCTGCCCAGCAAAAGATAGGCCTTGCCCTTCCATGAGTCATCATCTGTAAACCGTAGGAGAATCTCTTCTGCCTCTCTATATGCCCCGAGGCTAACAAGACTTACTGCCCTTTTAAATTCTTCTTCAGAGAAACGGTGTGTTTTGCCCTGGGATGTTTCAGCGTGGAGATTTAAATCTCTGAGAGGACAGAACAAAAGGAAGAAGGATACCGCAACTGAAAACAAGAATTGAGGGATAAGGGGTTTTACCATTTCTGTCTTTTGTAATTTTTGTGAGTAATTTGTAATTAGGGAGCAAATTTTGCTCAGGTAATTTTATTCGTTTTTCCCTAACTACTGCAAATCTTGCGTCAGCAAAATTTGCTTATGGAGGCGGCGAGCGGATTCGAACCGCTGAATCGAGGTTTTGCAGACCTCTCCCTTAGCCACTTGGGTACGCCGCCGATACTTTCTGGAGCGGGCGACGGGATTTGAACCCGCGACCCCAACCTTGGCAAGGTTGTGCTCTACCAGCTGAGCTACACCCGCAATTCCAAAAAATCCTGAGTGTCTGTTAAATTATAATACTAAATGCTTTACCCTGATTTCAAGGAATTTGAGAAAAAGACCACGGAAGGGAATCTCATCCCTATCTATAAGGAAATCCTTGCAGACCTTGAGACACCTCTGTCAGCTTATCTCAAGTTAAAAGTAAAGACAGGCTTTTTACTTGAGAGTGTTGTAGGCGGTGAGAAGTGGGCGCGATATTCCTTCCTCGGAGGTAACCCATCTGTGACAATAGAAGGTAAGGGGAAAAACCTGATAATCAGAAGAGGGGCGCAAAAAGAAAAGGTAAGATTTGATGGTGTTGGCACCAGTTGCCTCCGGGACCCACTTGAAGTAATAGCAGGGGAGTTAAAAAAATATAAACCTGTAATCATACCAGGGCTTCCAAGATTCTTTGGTGGTTTTGTTGGCTATATCGGATACGATGTGGTTCGGCATTTTGAGAGGCTTCCTGACTATAATCATTCAGGGCTGAATCTACCTGACATCTTTTTGATGCTCACTGATACCCTGTTAGTCTTTGACAGCCTGACACAGAAAATCAAGGTTATATCAAATGCACATATAGACGATAAGGGCCCAAAAGAAGCCTATGAGGAGGCTGAGGAGAAGATAGAAGATATAGTAAAAAGATTAAGGAGAAGGGCAATTCCACCAAAAAATAAAGTTGTCAGTAAACAGTGTCAGTTTACATCTAATTTCACAAAAGAGGATTTTTTAAAGGCAGTTGAGCGGGCAAAGGAGTATGTGAAGGCAGGTGATGTGATTCAGGTAGTGCTCTCACAGAATTTTCAAAGGGATGTTAACATCCATCCGGTAAATGCTTACAGGGCATTGAGGGTAATAAACCCCTCGCCTTATATGTATTACATAGAGACAGGGAAGGGCACACTCGTGGGTTCATCTCCTGAGATATTGGTAAGGCTTGAAGGTGATACAATAGAGCTAAGACCAATTGCAGGGACAAGAAAAAGAGGGGAGACCCCTGCTGAGGATATGAGATTAGAAGCTGAACTCAGGGCTGACCCAAAAGAAATAGCAGAGCATATCATGTTAGTTGACCTTGGAAGGAACGATGTTGGAAGGGTTGCTAGGACAGGTTCTGTAGAGGTCACAGAGTTAATGACTGTTGAGAGGTATTCACATGTGATGCATCTTGTATCCAATGTTGTAGGTAAACTCCGTGATGGTTTTGATGCCTTTGATGTGTTAAGGGCAACATTTCCTGCTGGCACAGTCACAGGCGCCCCAAAGGTGCGGGCAATGGAGATAATTGAGGAGCTTGAACCTACAAGGCGAGGTCCTTATGCAGGATGTGTGGGATATTTTAGTTTCTCAGGCAATATGGATATGTGTATAACAATCAGGACCATAATCTTTTTCGCCTCGGCGAATCAAAGGAGTCTGAAAAAACAAAAAACATATATACAGGCAGGGGCAGGGATAGTGGCTGATTCATCACCAGAGAGAGAATACATAGAGACACTGGGCAAGGCAAAGGGGATGTTCAAGGCAATTGAAATGGCAGAGAATGAGTTGAGTTAGGGGCTATGTTATTAATGATAGATAATTATGACTCCTTTACCTATAACCTGGTTCAATATCTCGGTGAACTTGGTGAGGATGTAAGGGTTTTCCGTAATGACAAGATTACAATTCCTAAGATAGAGGAATTAAACGCCGAGAGGATTGTTATATCCCCTGGACCATGCACACCAAAAGAGGCTGGTATATCTGTTGATGTGATAAGGCACTTTGCAGGAAAGATTCCAATTCTTGGTGTATGCCTTGGTCATCAGGCAATCGGTGCAGCCTTTGGCGGGGATATAGTAAATGCACCGAGATTGATGCACGGAAAGACATCCATGATATACCATGACGGAAGGACTATCTTTGAGAGGCTCCCAAACCCATTTGAGGCAACGAGGTATCATTCATTAATAATAAAAAAGGAGACACTGCCAGACTGCCTTGAGATTACCGCCTGGACAGACATGGATGAGATTATGGGTGTAAGACATAAGGAGTATATAATTGAGGGCGTTCAATTCCATCCCGAGTCAATCCTTACAAAAGTAGGTAAAGACCTGCTAAGGAATTTTTTAAGACTAAGATAGGCTTCTTCTATTATATTCCTATTGCATTTGCAATTTAACCATGTTGTCTTTTCATAAGGTCTACGACTCGTAGAGAATAATCTTAAAAATACGAACCCATCTTCGACAGTGATAGGCATATTTTAGCATAAAAAAAGAGCTGAGTAGTTGATTTTTCTATACTTGCGTTCTCTGAAAACTAAAAATACATAGGCACACGATTTTAGTATTTTTCTCCTGACAAACGGGATATACATGTCTATAATATAGGCATGTATGTAAGGAAAATTTCTCGTAGAAATAAAGATGGTTCTACTGTTACTTATGTTCAGCTTGCCCATAATGTCTGGGATAAGGAAAAGGGACATGCACGGGCTGAAGTAATATACAGCTTCCTCTCTCCTGAAGATGCCCTTAAAGCTCAAGTCACTTTAGAGAAAGAAACTTAGGGTTTGCAGTTTATTAAGAGCCTTCCTATGGGTGGTGCATATATCCTTCGTAAAATTTGGCAGATGCTTGGACTTAATACAGTTATAGTTCAATCCCTTAAGAGCCGTGAGTATCGCACACCTATAGAATGGGCTATATTTGCAATGGTAGCCAACAGGGCACTTTCTCCAGATTCCAATTTACCACTGCAGACCTTCTGAACCTTGAGGTAGACCTTCTTTTCTTTGACACCACCAGCACATACATGGAGATAGATGAGGAAGATGAAGAAGGCTGGAAATGGTAAAATACCTGAAAAAGGAGGTTTTAGATGTTAAAAGTACCAATATCAGCAGATGAGATTATAGAGGCCGTAAAAAAGATGAAGAAACATGACAGGGAGGCTTTCATAGAAGACTTAATCGCAATGACCTCTCCTGAGTATCTGGAAAGCATTAAGGAGGCAAGGGCTGAATATAAAGCTGGTAAGACGAAATCACATAAAGAGATTTTTAGTGGCTGAGTTATAATCTTGCCTATACCCACAGGGCTGAAAAGGATATAAAGAAACTTGATCCTTCCATAAAAAGCCATATAGGAAAGACCCTCCTGAAACTTCAAGACAATCCAATCAGGCATTCTGAGAAACTCACCGACCCTAAAATTGGAGCATATCGCTTTAGGATAATCACCGGATAATCTCCGACCATATTTCCTCCATAACAAGCCAGAAACTCAAGCAGAAGACCCTGCAAAAATTGCAGAGGGAGTTGTCTTAAATAGGTTTTTGAAAGCCTAATACCCTGATGCCGAGCATTTTAGATAAACTGTTTAAGTCTTTTATTTATAAAGCCTTTAGCAGGGCATGGGGAGACATTGGTCATCCTCGGGAGGAATGAATAAGAGACTTCCTAAACCGCCACTGCCCTTTCTGTCTCTTTAAGCCAGAGAAGCCTTGAGCCGTTTATAATAGATGCATTTATTAACTCAATCATCTCACCTACATCTATATCAAATCCCTCTTTTTTCTTGAATGGCTTCAATACCGCCTTTGTCTTAATTTTTAAAGCCTTGTTTATATCCGCCTCTTTTGGTGCCTTAATCTCTTTGCCCATTGCCTTTGAAATCTCTATGAAGATTTCTCTGTGAGACTTGGCATCTCCTTGAGGCTCAACTGCCTTACACAAGTATTTAAGCCTTCCAAGATAATCAACTATTGTGCCTGATGACTCAAGAAATGATGCTGAAGGAAGCACTACATCAGCCTGTTTTGCGAGTTCCGTCAGGTGCGAGTTCTGGACTACGAGAAAATCTGTGTTCGGCCTCTTGCTCAGAGGAAGCTCACCGATTACATAAAGGACACCCATGCCGTCATTAACCATTTCTTTATAGGATTTTCCCTCACCTACAAGCCCCATCAAGACCACACCCTTGGCATTGCTTTCAATTGGCACCGAGACTGCCTTACCTTTAAGCATTGCTATATTTGCTGATGCATCATATAATGAGGGCGCAGAAAGTATCAGGGGCTCCTTAGCAGTAACGAATAGCTCAGCTGCCTTTATCACTTCCTCCGAGGGTTCAACACCACTTATGGACTCAGCCATCTCCTTAGAAGCCTTGATTCCTTTTGAGATGAGTGCCCTTGCAAGTTCTGAGAGAATCCTTGCCTCATCTCCCTTGAGGGTAACTTCCGCAACCGATGAGATATCTGGCTCGCCTGAATTTATGACAATCAGTTTTGCTTGAGAATTCACCTTTCTTCTTATTACCGCATCAAGTGCAGGAAGGACCCTTTTCCACTGATTGGGATTCAGTCCTGCAAGTAAAATAAGGTCTGCCTCCTCAATATCTGCAATGCCACTTTTCATTGAATCAGCATCTGCATAAAGACTTACAGTTGTATCTAAGTTCTTTGACTTCACAACAAAAGCAAGCTGTTTAAGGACAAGTGCATCCTCATTCATTATCCCTGCCGTGCTTATAAAGCCTGCCGATGCACTAGCTTTTTTCAGTTTCCCGGCAACTATGCTTATTGCATCATCCCATGTCGTCTCTTTAAGTTCACCACCTACCCTTTTCATAGGAGAGGTCAGCCTTGTCTGAGCCTCTATAGAGTCAAATCCAAATCTTCCATAGGCGCATATATATCGCTCAGTTGACCCTTCTGATGCTCCGGCGTTTACCTTCGCAACTTTTCCATCTTTTATGCTTATAGTTATATCACAACCATTTCCGCAGAGAAGACATACTGAATTTATTTTTTCATATTCCCACTCCCTCCCCTTTCTCCATCTATCAGCCTCAAGCAGGGCATTCACAGGGCAGACATCAACACAGCTCCCGCAGAAGGTGCAACCTGATTCCTGAAGTGGTCTGTCCATAGCTGTTATGACCTTTGCACCTACGCCCCTTCCCATGAAATCAAGGACATTTGTGCCCTGATATTTACATACCCTGACACATCTTCCACAGAGGATACAGTATTCAGGGTCACGCTTGATAAAAGGATTTGCCTCATCAATTGGATAACCAAATTTCTTTCTTGTAAAGCTTGACTCCTTAAGCTCAAAATCGTATGCGTATTTCTGAAGGTTACACACCCCTGCCTTTGTGCAGGTCATGCAATCAAGGGGGTGCATTGAGAGGATGAGGTCAATTACAAACTTCCTCAGCTCCTGCACCTTCTCTGTCTTTGTATTAACAACCATTCCATCTTTGACCTTTGTGGTGCAGGCTATCATTGGTGTCTTAATACCTTCTATCTCCACAAGACACAGCCTGCATGCACCAATGCCTTTCATACCTTTTAGATAGCAGAGATTTGGTATATGAATCCCTGCAAGTTCTGCAGCATCTATGAGATTTACACCTTCAGGTGACTGAACCTCTCTGCCGTCTATTGTAAGCTTTATCATGTCTGCCATTTAGTCCTCCATTTGTTTTTAGGGTATAGGGTTAGGAGTTAGGGGTTAGGGATTGGTTTAAAAACAAATCCCTAATCCCCAGCCCCCAATCCACGTTCATTCTTACACTCCAACAGGCTCACCTTTTTTGAATATAACAATCTCAATTGCACCTGCAGGACAGACCTTAATACATTCTCCACATCTGGGGCATCTCTTCTGCCTTATCTCAAAGGGATGGTATCCTGAAAGATAAGGCTTCTTTTCTTCACCTATTATGGCATCGTATTTACAGACCATTAAACATTCCCCGCACATAGTGCATAACTCAGGGTCTATAACATATTCAATAAGGCTAAGGCACTCCTTTTCTGGACAGATGCCTGAAAGGTGAAGATTAAATTTCTCAAACGACTCAATAAGTGTGGCAATGATAAACTTACCCGTATCCTTGCCTTTCTTACACAATGAACCCACGATAAGCTGTGAACCAATCCTTTTGAGCGCCTCAGTATCTAAGGCACTCACGCCCTCTAAGTGCTGGCTTAACCTGATTAACCTGAGCTTTGCCTCATAGGTCCCGAAGGCGCATGGATAGCACCTGCCACACATCGGTCCTGCAAGAAACTCTTCAATATAATAAAGAAGCCTCTGAACAGCACATGCCTTCTCTTCAGCTTCTTTTTTTATGTCCTCAAGTTTTTTCTCTTTCTCATCGGTCAATGGATCTTCGCTCAATTTTTCCTCCAAAATACCCTACGATCTTTAAATATTATGCCTAACTTTCTCCTTACCCCTGCTTTTAAACTTTACCGCTCCTAAGGGACATATATCATAACAATCACCACATTCAATACAGGAATAGATATCTATTAAGAATCCTGTTTTTGTCTCCTTGATTGCATTAAGCCTGCATACCTCTCTGCAGCGGCCGCAGAAGTAGCATATCTCTTTATCTATTGTGACTGCAGCTGCCCTCTTAATCTCAATAGCACCCATGGGACATACAATATAACATACCCTGCAGCTCTTGCAGGAGAGCCTGTCTATAAAAAATCCATAATCTGCCTCCTTTATGGCATCATGTGGGCATGCATCCATGCAACGCTTGCACTGATAACATATCTCTGTGTTTATTGAAAATACACCAAGACCCTTACATACCTTTGCCCTGCAATATTTATCATATATATGCTCCTCATATTCCTCACGGAAATACCTTATGGTTGTAAGAACAGGGTTTGGTGCAGTGCCACCGAGACCGCAGAGGGAGCCTTCTATTACAAGTCTTCCAAGTCTCTCAAGCCTCTCTATGTCCTCCGGCTCACCATAGCCTGAGGTAATCCTATTAAGTATCTGAAGCATCTGGAATGTCCCTATTCTACAGGGAGGACATTTTCCACAGGATTCTGACTGACAGAAGGAAAGGAAATACCTTGCAACATCCACCATACAACTGTCTTCATCAAGGACGACCATACCTCCTGAACCCATCATTGAGCCTACCTCTGCAAGGGAATCAAAATCTATCTTAAGGTCAAGGAACTGGGCAGGGATGCAACCTCCTGAAGGACCTCCTGTCTGAACAGCCTTAAACTCCTTATCACCAAGTATTCCGCCGCCTATATCAAAGATTATCTCCCTCAATGTTATCCCCATCGGAACCTCAATAAGCCCAGTGTCCCGAACCTTCCCTGTAAGGGCAAAGACCTTTGTCCCCGGGGAGCCTGATGTTCCTATGCTCAAAAACCAATCCGCCCCATTCTCTATTATTGGAGGGACACATGCATAAGTCTCCACATTGTTAAGATTTGTGGGGTATCCCCAGACACCCCCTCCAGCCTCAGAAAGTCTCGGAGGTCTCGGTCTTGGAAATCCCCTGCAACCCTCCACAGATGCAATCAGTGCAGTAGATTCACCGCAAACAAAGGCACCTGCACCTTCCCTTATAGATATATCAAAGTCAAGACCGCTACCAAGTATATTCTTACCCAGTATCCCCAGCTCTCTTGCCTGAGATATTGCAATCCCTAAATTCTCTACAGCAAGGGGATATTCATGCCTGACATAAATGAGCCCGTATTTTGCACCAATTGCATAAGCACAGAGAATCATCCCCTCAAGCACACTATGGGGGTCACCTTCCATGAGTGATCTGTCCATAAATGCACCTGGGTCTCCCTCATCTCCATTGGCTATTACAAACTTTATGTTACCAGGGGCACTTTTTGTATGTCTCCACTTCTTTCCTGCAGGAAATCCTGCACCTCCACGACCCCTGAGATTTGCCTTATCCACCTCTACAAGGACCTCTTCAGGAGTCATCCGTGAGAGTGCCTTTTCCAGAGCCCTGTAACCGCCTACTGCAATATAATGATAGATATTGGTGGGGTCAATCCTTCCGTTATTTTTAAGGACAACCCTAAGTTGTTTCTTGTAAAAAGGCACCTCCTCCATGACCTCAGCAGGACTTGATAAAATATTTTCTTTATAAAATAGCTCACGCACAGGAAAACCTGCCCTAATAGTATAATTAAGAATCTTTGGTGCATGAAGGGGTTTTATTCTTTGATAGAAATACCCCTGTGGCATAATCTTCATCAGCGGCCCCTTCTGACAGAGACCTTGACACCCGGTGGTAACCACCTCAACATCTATATTATTCCGTTCTGCCTCTTTCTTGAAGGCATCAAGAACCTTAAGCGAACCTGTTGCCCTGCAGGCTGTCCCACAGCAGAGATGCACCCTTGGTCTCTCTTGAATAAATGTCTCTTCCTTCAAAAGGCGCCTGAGAGACTGTAAATCTTCTCTCTTATTAAGCCTTTTCATAAGCGCCTACCTTTATATCGTTTATAATATCTTTTACCTTTGTTGGTGTTAACTCTCCAACAGTATCTTCATTCACAACCATAACAGGCGCCAATCCACAGCAGCCTATGCAACCAACAGTCTCCAGTGTTATAGACATATCTTTTGCTGTCTCGCCTACCTTTAAATCAAAGGCGCCCTCTATCTGCTCAACAACTGCCTTTGCCCCCCTTACATGACACGCAGTTCCCACACAGACACAGACTATATTCCTTCCCCTCGGAGTAAAATAAAACTGTTTATAAAAAGAGGCAGTGCTGTAAACATCCGAAAGCGGGACACCGAGTTCCTTAGATATCTCCTTCAATGCCTCCTCTGGAAGATAATTATGCTCTTTCTGAGTCTTATGAAAGGCATGTATAAGAACAGCCCTCTTCTTCTGTTTCTCTGTGAGTATCTCACTTACCTGTCCAATGTCTTCTGCCACATCTATTATCATCTTCTAACCTCCTACCCCTAGATGTGGTTTAGCCGCTCTTTCAAGCTCACGCCTTGCTGCCATGTCCATAAGAACCTTTTCTGTGCCGAATTTGCCCGGTTCGTACTTCTTGAGCTTCAGTCCTGCCCTTGCATTGTCAATATAATTAAGGGCTATCTCAAGCATCTTTTCAGGGTCTTCTTCAAAATGGAATGCGCCCTTGAATCTCTCCAGCCATACCTCGGTCATAATTCTGGTAACTTCCTTACTTGAACCAACAGGGGATTTTCCTCCGAATATAACAGGAACGCCTGATACAACAAAATAAGTTCCAATGGCTATTGCCTTTTCAGACATCCATTCAGGGGCGATTCCAACTCCTGGCATTCCACCGATTTCGTCAGAAAGACCGCCTTCTGCAGCCATTGCAGAAAGGATTGTCAGTATCCTTGAGTTATCAACACAGGCGCCAAGATGGAGTATAGGAGGTATTCCGATTGCCTCGCATACCTCTCTAAGTCCTGGACCTGCCATCTCAAGTGCAGTCTCAGGTGTAAGATAGCCCATTGTTCCGCAGGCTGCTGCCCCGCAGCCTGTTGCAACAACAAGGACGTCATTTCTTATAAGTTCTGTCGCGAGGAATTTATGAATACCTGTTGACTGCACTCTGGGGTTGTCGCATCCTGCAATTCCCACAACACCTCTTATCCTGCCGGCAATAATCGCATCATTTAGCGGTCTAAATGATGCCCGCCACCTACCTCCCTGCATATATTCAATATATTCATGGGAAAATCCGCCTATGAGTGGACATGTCTTTGTAACATGGCTTCCTTCTTTGGTTCTGTTTGGAAAGTTGTCTATTGCTAGCCTTACAATCTGCCTTGCGATTTCCTTTGCCCTGTGCTCATCATATTCTACATGTATGGCTCCAGTAAGTTTTGCCTTATAGCTTGTAGTTATCACCTTTGTATGGAACTTTTTTGATATCTCTACCAATGCCGGCATGATGCACTGAATATCAACTGTTATGGCGTCCACAAGTCCTGTCAACAGTCCTAATTCCTGGTTCACAAAACCGCCTGCCGTTGGTATGCCATGCCTCATCAATACTTCATTTGCCGTGCAGCACATGCCGCCCAAATTTATTCCCTTAGCGCCCTTGCTTTTTGCATACTCTATAAGTTCAGACTCATTAACAACATCAACTATCATCTCTGCAAGGGTTGGCTCATGTCCGTGAACTACTATATTGACCTCGTCGTCCTTGAATATCCCAACGCTTGCCTCTGACTTAATCGGTTTTGGGGTGCCGAAGAGTATATCCGTAATATCAGTTGAAATCATGCAGCCGCCCCAGCCGTCTGCAAGCCCTACCTTGGCAACAGCATTCATTATGTTCTCCACATCCTGATCAACACCGACAGATGTCCTGTGTAATGCCTCAACCACTTCCCTGTCTATACCTCTCGGCATAACTCCCCATCTTCTCCATCTCTCCTGCGTCTTTTTCGGCGCCCTGTGGAAATACGGGAGCTCGCCTTTCTGCTGTGTAAAATGCTCTATATATTTAAGGGCAACCTCTTCTGCAACCTTCATTCTATCTTTACCCTCAAATTCCACCCCCATTACCTCTGCTATTCTATAAAGTTTCCTCCAGTCTTTTATCTCAAAATCAGGGGCTTCACCTCTCGCAACTGCAAGAAGGGTAAATGCCATATCCCTCGCATGGTCTGAGTGCGCTGATGTGCCTGCAGCCACCATTCTTAAGAAATTCCTTGCTGCTACAACATCAACATTTGCTCCACAGATACCTCTTACATCTTCTCTCTTACTGCCTACAAACCGGCATGGACCTACATGACAAACTCTGCAGCATGCGCCTTCCTCTCCAATAGGACAAGGCTTTAGTTTCATTGCCCTGTCTATGCAGGTCTCATATCCGTGTTCTTCTGCCCATTCAACAACTTCCTGTGATACTTCACTCGCGACTTTCATTTCTTTGCTCATTTTTACCCCCACTTCAGTGATTAGTGTCTGTGTTCAGTGTCAGTCTCTTACCTGGATACTGATTTACTGATACTGCCACTGTCACTATTCACAGACAATTTTTTTATTATAACATCGGTTCCATTCCAAGAGCCGGATGTCCGACACTCGTAAGGAACTCTAATAATTTCTCTGAATCCTCTGCTACTGTCTCGTCTGCAATCTTATCAAGTAAATCAGGCATGCCTTCTTCTTTAGCCCTCTTTTTAAACTCTTCATTAATTCTTTCTTTCAGACTTTTCGTCATCCAGACTATTCTCTTAAGGCCACCATCTGCGAAGAGAAATTTCTTACTGGTAATGAAATTTACCCCTATGCCCATGAATCCTGGGTTTTGAGTACCTCCTCCAACACTTCCTGCAAGTGTAGAAAATTTCATCCCGATTGGTGTCATACCCGTATAACCGCGATTAACTATCATAACACCATTTGTCTCAGGAATTATTGATACAATACATTCAAAACACCCGCAGGATGTCATGGGATTATCCATAATGGTATATAAGTTTAATGTCTCTACCTTACCACCAGAATTCCTCTTTAAATACTCATCAACACCTGCCCATCTGCCTTTCAGAGGATCTATTGTCTCACCTTTCAAAATAGGCTGGTTACCCCCTGTAGGGTCAATCTCAAAGGCAGCCTTTGTATCAAGCCAGTTATATGCCCCGCATAAACCGAGTCTTTCAGGGCTTATAACACAGACATGTGTTGGTGCAAATGACTGACATAAGAGACATGAATAAAATGTATCCACCGATTCATCTGTGAGCCCTGCAAGCCTTCTGTCTCTTTCTTTATACACCTTTTTTGCCTCTTCCTGAAGTGATAGGACATCTTTCTCGTCTAAATAAAGTGTAACCTGAACCTTATCAACTATGCTCTTAAATCTACTGTGAGTCATTGTATTGTGTATCACACCTATATGTTCTAAGGTTATCCCATCTTTAAATGCCTGATTGCTAATCCTCATCCATATAATATCACGGGAGCCCATATGCCATAGTCCCTGGGCTTCATTTATATTGTGGTGAAGTTTTCTTTCAATAATAGGCTCAAAATCCTTCTGCATCTTTCTGCCTGCAACATCAACAACAATACCAATAGGCATAAGCCCGCCATTGCTGTATCTTTTGTCCACATCTGTGCCAACTATAATTACCTTTCCATCCTCTATCTCGTTGAGCTCTCTCATCCTTACCCATTCAAATGCAGGTGAGCGCTGTCCACCAAACTCAATAAACATATCCTCTTTTCTTATCCTCTCACCTTCAAAGGCAGGCCCATAAGCAACAGGTATAGGAGGCTTTTCAACAACTACCTTGAGTCCTCTTACCTCTATTGCCTTCTGAACAATCCTCCTGTGGTCAAGCTCCCTATCAACCTCCTCGTAAGTGCATACACCTGTAGGATGGATAACAGGAACATCTGTATCACATACTGCAGGGAATCCCATATTTATTGCACCTGCGCCTGTTGACCACTTAATGTCATCAAGTTCACCAAGGACCAATGCAAATGCAAAAACCCTGTCTTTTGTATATTTTAGGTGTGCCTTATAATCCCCTGGCTTTTTCCCACCAAAGATCAGTGATGCCCTGACAGCCCAGTCAAGCGCATAAAGTGTGTGCTCTGTCTCAGGACCCAGAGGAACAATATATGTATCCCATCCAAGCTCTACATTCTTTCTTATGAGCTGTTTTGTGACACTATTACCATTAACATGCCCTGATAAAAAAATAAGGATATTTTTCTCCTGAAGTTCCCTTACAATCTTAACTGCTGTGTCATCGTCAGGAGCAGAACCTATAATTGCGGCAAAACCAGGCATCCTGCCATCAACAAGCTGGATACCAAGATTTCTCTGGATGGTATCAGTTATAAATCCATTGTAGACATAGCCTGTTTCAGTATCAACCACTGGTTCAAGTCCATTAATGTATCTTAATGCCAAAATAATCTCCTCTGCAAAAAGGGTTGCCATTCCTGAATCAAGGGCTTCACCAAGATATGGCTTCCAGATGTGTTCCTCTGGCTCTTGATGAAGCAATTCCTTTGCCATCCCGAGAGCAACCTTCATGTCAGCAAGTGTCTTAACAGAAAACCCTGTCATTGCATAAATCATGGGGAGATAAAATGCGGTATCAGGGAACTCAAATACAAAGTCCTTGCCTTTTTCAGCAATAGCCTTCTCAAGCATCTCATCTGCCTGTGCTACAAGCCTGTGAGCACCTCTTATAGCCGCTGAGGCTATCAGTTTGGACATCCTAACCTCCTTATAAGCATTATCTCTGGCATATTACTCTATGTAAACTCCATTAGAAGATAAGGCTTTTTCTAACGGAGTAAATGACATTTATCATATACAGTATTATAAAAATACTTAATAATAAATATTATCATTTTAGAATGATTCTTGTCAAGTCAATTATGACAAATAAATCTCCGTTCTTTCTCTGTTATTAAAAATCTTATATCAGGCTGCCCTGCTCTTGAGAAATGTTGGTATCCCATTCGCCTCCCTCGGTCCAACAGTTATCCTCCATCCCTCAAGTTTCTCTTCAAGTGCACCGCTAAGTATTGCCACCATCCCTGGTATTATCAATTCTTTGTGATTGAGCCTTGCCTCAATACCGCTTTCCTTTATAAATTGTGCAATCTTTCCTGCAGTGAATTTTCCTGCAGCCCACGCTGTAAGAACCGACAGCCCTTCACAATCCATGACAGCAAGCCAACTCGGAACCCTGCTACCTTCAATCTCTCCTGATACTATAAAATATGTGAGGGAGAAATTGGTTGTGATCAGGAGTGGAGATTCAGCAGTGGGTTCTCCTATCTTATATATCTTTTGTTCAACCTGCATCGGCACCTGCGGGTCTGTATAGAGATTCTGTCTTAATGTAAATAGTGCAAGGTTCTTCCACATCTCAATACCTTGAAGCACAATGATTGATGCATACTTTGCAACTGCAACCCCTGCAATGCTTGCCTCTAAGAGAGGGTCATCCCTGAGAATGAAGTTTATTATTGGATAACCCAGAGGCTTGAAATTCTTCTTTATCGCAGAGCGCCTTATCTGGGTATTGAGCTCTAAGATGTCCTTAGCCTTTCTTGCCCCTGAATCAATAACAAGGTCATCAACACCCATTGCCTTTATCCTTTCCGTAAGGGAGCTGAGGGCAGAAAGCCCCTGAGCATAAACGCCTAGAGGCACCTTATTTGTCTTTGCAATATTAGCCATTGCTTCTGCATTCTCTTCAGTGGCACAATAAAGTAATGGTTTTTTCTGAGCAACCGCCTTTACCACTGGTTCAGCTACAGATGGGTCTTTGCAATTAAGTATGAGGGGGACATCAGGCGCCCTCTGAGAGACAAGTTTTACAACTGAATGGTATCGTGAGCTATCATCCGATGCGAACTCTATTGAGATAGCATCTATTCTCAATTTCTGTCCAACCCTCTCTATCTCGGAGTCCAGAACTTTCTGAACCACTTTGTGCAGCTCATCATCGCTTAATGTGTCCTTGATATTAAATGCAAAGACACAAGGGTTAAAAAACCTTTTATCATGTCTGAATAGAACGGTCTCTCCACCTATTTTTACTGCCTTCTCACCTATGCCGAGATTAAATGTCCTTATTGGAGGAGCGGATGCATCGGCAAGAATCCTTTTTGCCTCCTCAGAAACATCAGGACATGAATCAAGGTCAGCCTGTCCCTGTGCAAGTTTCATTGCAAAGGCAAGACAGGTGGGAAAGCCACATTTCTTGCAGTTCGTCTTTGGTAGGAGCTTAAATATTTCAACACCTGATAAAGCCATTCTTTTACCTCCGGTAAAGGGGCTGGTATTTAGGGTTTAGGGATAAGCTAAAAAACGCCAATCCCTAATCCCAAGTCCCGTATTATTTATATAAGTTCTTCAATTACCTTTCCCACGGTCTCAACTGCCTTAGGATGTCTCATAATCAATAAGTTAGCACCTGCAATGAGCATCGCGGTTGCAGTGAGAGCCTCCCACGCAATTCCTCTATCTTCAAGGGACCCCCACAGAGGGACATCAACCTCAGGTGCAAGGGTTTCCTTCACCTTCCACACATACATCCCAACATCTCCGAGTATCGGAGATTGCATTGTGGTATCATTCTGTAAGAGCGCAGCAATTCTTATTCTCTCTATTACTGAATATGTGTATTCAAGACCGTATCCTAATGCTGAACACATCGGGTCAGTAATAAGCCTGGTTTTATCAAAACCCATCTGGGTTATAAGTATGTTTAATTGTTTTGAAAGATTTACATCAAGCTCTGACATTGCTATTAATTTATGGTTGTGTGCCATGGCAGCTGCAGTAATAGTTTTATAATTTCCTTCCTGCGCCTTGCCGATTATACAGTTATAACCACTTGCCGCTTGAGCTGCTGCAACCAGAACTGGGGCATCCTTCTCAATATGATTTGAACCAAGTATTATAAGGGGAACATCAATAGCAGACAAAACCTCTTTAACCGTTTTTGCTGCATCTTCAGGAGAGCGGTTCTCTCTGTCAGGATGGGTACTTACTAATCTAATAGCAATAGCCTGTGCCTTTAATTCGTCCTGACAGTATTTCGCCCACTTAACAGGGTTATTACTAACATCTGCATATAAATTTTTTACAGTATCAGGCCAATCATCAGGCAGGGTATCCTGAATCTCATATGCTATAACAGGTTTGTTTGGCAGTTCACCTTCAAAGGAAAGAAATGGCAGGGTATTTTCACCACCTACCTTAGCTGTCCTTAAGGCCTTTCCAAATTCCAGCTCTAAAACCCTTCCGGTATAGGTCTCTTTCGGGATTACATAAGCCATAATTACCTCCTTAAAGAACCACATTTGCGCTCATCTGTGTTGTTTTTCACATTTCCAGATACGAATGTGCATAAAGTGTCTTCCCAAGAAAGACCTTTGTTGTTTTAAGCACATCCATAAGCTCCTTATCCAGCGGGTTCATTATTACTGCTGTGAGACCCTCATACATTAATAATGTTAAATAAGTCCTGTCTATCAAACTTCTCATCTGTTTTGGAACACCATTTGAGATATTGCTGAGCCCGACTACAGTTTTCATTGGAGGGTCATTCAATTCCTGAAACATTTTAATTGCCCTAAGGGCGTGCATTGCATGGTCCTGCATGGTGCACACCTGAAGTATCAGGGGGTCAAGAAATATATCCTCAAGTGGCACACCACATTCACCTGCCCTTGCCATAATCTCTGCGGCTATGGCACATCTTTCTTCTGCATCTGCTGGTAATCCGCCTTTGCCTAATGTCAGCCCTATAACCTGGGCATTGTATTTCGCTGCAAGTTCAAGCATTACATATCTTTCAGGTTCATTTGATGTTGAATTTATGAGAGGTCTTCCCCACTGGTTATTATGGGCTTTGAGTCCGGCTTCAAGTGCAACAGGATTTGTGGTATCAAGACACAGCGGAAGTGAAACTTTCTCTTGAATGCTTTCTACCATCCACTTCATCAAATCCTCGCCTCTTTCCTCTGCAGGTCCTATATTGACATCAATAAAGTGTGCACCTGCTTTCCATTGTGCCTCTGCAAGTTCCTGAATAGGTTTGGGGTCACGCTTCATCATTGCCTCTCTAACCTTTTTTGCAATTATACTTATTTTTTCACCTATGATTATCATAATTTCTATTTCCTACCGGGTATTAAAGGTTCAGGACACAGAACTTATTTTGAAGATAAGTCCAAAATTTTACCATAGAAAATTTTTATTAGTAAAGAATTTTTAGCTATGTTAATATTAAGATAAAAATTTTAAATAAAAAGTTATGGTATGCCGAGAGAGTCAAGCATCTTAAAGACCGAGGTTATGGCCTTAGAATCTGATGGCAGTTCAAAGATTGGTTTACCCTCAATGTCAGATTGAAAGATTTTTTCATCTTCAGGCACATAGCTAATAATTTCAACCCCTTCCATAGACCCTTTAGGTTTAACCAATCCTATATCTGAAATCCTATTAATAATAAGAACCCTTCTTCCAACATCAAGTCCAAGCTCATCAATAAGCCCATTTATCTTCTCTACAGTATGGATACCTTTCTGCGTGGGGTCACTGACAATAAACATAAGGTTGACCCTGTGGGTAGTCCTTCTGCTTAAGTGCTCCATCCCAGCCTCGTTGTCAATCACCACATAATGGTATCTCTCTGAGAGCCTATCGGTGTATCTGCGGATTATATTGTTTGCAGCGCAGTAACATCCGGGACCTTCTGGTCTTCCCATCACAAGCAGGTCAAACCCTTTTGCCTCAATGAGTGATTGTTGGACTTGATAGTCAAACAGCTCATCTACACTCATACCACCTGGTCGTTCAGCGCCACCACGGATTATCTCAAGTGATTCCTCCCTAAGTCTTCCTATTGTGGTATGCACAGAAACCCCAAGCGTCTCATTAAGACATGAGTTACTGTCAGCATCAACAGCAAGCACAGGTTTATGCCTCTTCTCTATAAGATAACGGATTGTAAGCCCTGCAATAGTTGTCTTACCTGTGCCACCTTTACCTGCAAGGGCTATTACATATGCCATGATTTATGGTAACATAACCAAAAGACAGTAGTCAGTAGTAAGTAATTAAGGAAACAACAGACAATTATTTAAAGAATGGTATCCAATCTTTTGCCTCTACCTACTTGCTACTAACTACTTAACTACTTTATTAAAAGGAGGTTTTATGCCAGCATACGAATACAAATGCCTTAAGTGCAATGAAACCTTTACCCTTTTTCTCCCTTTTAAGGAGAAGGAGAAGGAAACCGTGAAATGCCCTAAATGTGGCAATACCGATGTTCAGAGGATATACAGCCCATTTCATGCAGTGACTTCAAAGAAGTCATGATTATAAAAGAGGGCACAATATAAATTTCCACTTATGGATTTTTATTCTTGAAATAGATTTTTTTGAGAGGGAGTAATTTTAGCCTTTTTAGTTTGCCTTTTTCTTTCTTTATATGTACTTCCATAAATCTTTCTGACTTTTCTTGCTTGCCCGCAGCTCATCTCTCCTTCTGGACAAGGTGCATATAAACAGGCAGGGCCAGCCTTTTCAAAGATTACTGGAGCAACTCTTTTTACTAACAATAGCATCTGCTGTGCCATCTGTCTTATCTCCCACTGTGCCCTATAACAGCAGCGTTGCCTAAAAAAATGCAGAAGTTCTCTTGCATTCATCGTAACCATGATCTTTGTTTCAGCGGCATTTGGAAGGACAAACCTTGCATCCTGATTGGCAGACTCGCCCTTGATACCCAATTCAGCCAGTCTTTCAATCAAAAGGTCATAAGTCCTTTGTGCCTCACGCATAAATCTTTCAAAGGCTTCTCGGGCCTTACCATCCTCTTTTATTGATGGTGGAATTACATAATCAAATATTGTTTGACCGCTGACTGTTGAGGACTCGGCTGGGCTTGCCAAAGTCTGTTGACCTTTAGATACATATCTCTGGGATTGCTGGCTGTAAGAGGCAAGCCTGTGCCTTACAAGCTGATGCGAGCATGCCCTTGATATGCCTTCTATGGCAAATGTAAATGAGGGATGTTCAATGGGGCTCAGGTGTCCCATCTTCATTAATTTTTCAACAAAGGCCTTCTGGTCCTTTGTTTCTATTTTCCCCTTTAAGGATTCAATATCTGATGGGCTATAGCAGAGCTTTGCCGCCATAGCAATGGTTTCTTCAGGATTAGGGGTATGCCGTAAAAGAATTACCTTAAGTTTAGTTTCTGGCATTAAATATTTCCCTCTTGTTAACCTAAGTATAAGTGTTAAAAACAATATTGGTCAAGAGAAACATAGTGTGGTAAACTTAATTTATGAAAGAGCTCGTTTTTCTTCAATATTTAATTATTATTCTCGGGGTATCCGCTCTGGTTGTCTTTGCCCTTCACAGGGTAAAGATTCCTTCCATTGTCGGCTTCCTGCTGGCAGGTATGCTCCTTGGACCTCATGGATTGCGCCTTATAGAGGATATTGATAACATAAAGACCCTTGCTGAAATAGGCGTAATCCTTCTACTTTTTACAATAGGCATTGAATTTTCATTAAGGAGATTCCTTAAGATGCGACGGGAGGTATTTGGCATCGGTGGACTGCAGGTAATTGTGACTATTCTTTTTACTTCATTCATTACCTACAGATGGTTTCAAAACACAAATACTGCAATCTTTGTAGGCTTTCTGATTGCACTAAGCAGCACAGCAATTGTAATGAAACTCCTCTCAGAGAGGGGCGAGATTGATTCCCATCATGGAAGGATAAGCATAGGCACGCTCATATTCCAGGACCTCTGTGTTGTTCCCTTTATGCTCCTCATACCTCTGATGTCAGTTGGGGGTGGAGTCTTTGAGGTCATGATAATATCAGGGAAGGCACTTGCTATTATATTAATAGTATTGCTCAGTGCCAGATGGATTGTTCCTGTACTGCTCCATCAGGTCGTCCACACAAGAAGCAGGGAGCTGTTTGTCATCACAATTTTAATCCTGTGTTTTGGAACAGCCCTTCTCACATTTAAATTGGGGCTTTCACTCGCACTCGGGGCATTTCTTGCTGGTCTTGTGATCTCTGAATCAGAATATGCCCATCAGGCAACATCAGAGATACTTCCATTCAGAGACAGTTTTAGCGGACTATTCTTCGTATCTGTAGGAATGCTGATGGACCTATCATTTTTTGTAGATAACCTGCTATTAGTTCTCTCGCTCGTAGCAGGGATAATCCTTTTAAAGACTGCTGTGAGTATTTTCTCCATGCTTTTACTCGGCTCCCCACTTCGCACCTCAATACAATCAAGTATAAACATAGCACAGGTAGGAGAATTCTCATTTGTGCTTGCTGTGGCAGGGCTTGCCTCAGGGCTCATCTCAAATGAGACTTATCAGATATTCCTCTCTGCATCCATACTGACGATGCTTCTCACACCATTTCTGGTACAAGCATCACCTTTTATCTCAAGCAGATTGAGCTCTCAGAGGTTACTCAAGAGGCTTGAAAGCATTAAAGAGGCATCCAGGCATGAGGAATTCCCGAGGAAAAAAACCAATCATGTACTTATCATTGGATTTGGTCTGAATGGAAGGAATCTCGCAAGGGTTCTGCGGGAAGCCGATATACCTTATGTAATACTGGAGTTGAACATCGGAACCGTGAGGGAGATGAAAAAACTGGGAGAGCCAATTTACTATGGAGATGGCACAAAGACTGATATACTCCATAGGTTTGGGGTTAAGACTGCCAGGGTTCTGGCAATTGTAATCTCAGACGCCGCATCCTGCAGAAATATTGTTCAGATAGGACGGAAGGAAAATCCCGATTTATTCATAATAGCAAGAACACGATACATATCTGAGGTTGATGACCTTAAGAGCTTGGGTGCTGATGAGGTCATCCCTGAGGAGTTTGAAACATCCATTGAGATATTCTCACGGGTCTTGAGTCATTACCAGACCCCAAGAAATATAATCTCTGAACTTGCAGAGATGATAAGGAAGGATAGCTATAAAATCCTCAGACAGCCTGAGGCCTAAAGGACGGCAGTATGCATACACTTCCTGAATCAGGGTTTACCCTTAAAGCAGGGGATATAGTCTTTATTACAGGAAGGAAAGAAGATATAAGCAGGGCAATAGCCTATCTTACAAGCGGCAAAATATTATAGACACACTGCAAAGCTTCGGGAATACGCTCGCTATTTCATTTTATTAGCATTAGCCTTAACGCCCAATATAACACAATCACACCATTTCATCTATCTAAATAACTAATAAGCATGTCTAATTATGGATATTTATCGCACTATCTTAATCTGAGATGGTCTCTCCAAAATTATCTCAGCGCGCCCTTCATATTCTACAATCCTGCCTGTTACATCAAGGGTCTTCCCCCAATAATAATCAGCAGGTTCTTTTGGAAATTTATTTTTATTCTCTTTTTGTAGGGTCGAGTCTCCGACAAGAATCACTGCAGTAAAATTATCATAATCCCTGAAATCATTCTTACTATTGAGGAATACTGCCTTACCACTGTCATAAGACTTTCTAACAAAAAACCTCACAGTCCTGTATTCACCTATGTGTCTGATGGTATCCTGAGGACATATGGTATTTTCTCTCCCGCAGGTTCTGGATAGAGACTTATTTCTCTCAACCTCCTTCTCCCATAGCTTCTGTTTTTTTCTATTCCATAAGCCTCTGTTGTTTCTCCTTGCATCTTTCTCGTATTTCCTGAATTCTTCTAAGTATTGAAACGGGTAGTCCGTATATGCAAGGCCATAGCCTTGTTTGATGAGCTCTGCATTCACAAAAAGACCATCTTTCTCAGTACGGGTCGATTCCGACCATATATAACGGAGTAACCTTCCGTGTGTATCTATGTCCTGGGTCATATCCCTGTCTCTTTTCAGGCATACCCTTTTGCCTGAAATCCACCCCTTCAATTTTTTAGCAGCCTCTCTGCCAAACCACTGCACATCCTCTCTCGGGTCAACTGTCTCAGGTGTATCAACCCCTATGAGTCTTACCCTGATACCATTAGAAAGCTCAAATGTGTCACCGTCTATTACCCTTGAGACTATTTGATATTCACATTTTTGATGGTCATCTGAAATGGAGGTGCTGTCTGCATAAGAGGGATAAAAAAGGAAAAGGATAGCTAAGAGGAGTGCTGAAATATGAATACGCCTGATATCCTGCCAGTGCTCCATTAGTTACAGGTACTGCATGAGGAGGAACTGCACGAACTGCAACTTGAACCAGATGTGCTGACCTGTTTTTCAACACCACTAAGACCGAAGACTGAGAACTTCTTTTTGATATCTTTTGAACTGCATCTCGGACATGAGACCTCTGCTCCTACAGAGACAAGTCTTTCAAAATCCTCCCCACATACCTGACATTTATACTCAAAGATAGGCATAATACCTCCCTTTACTTTGGAACCTTTTCCCAGTCCTTTAAAAACCTATCAATTCCCACATCGGTCAGCGGATGTCTTAAAAGCTGTTCTATGACCGAAAATGGTATTGTTGCAATATGGGCGCCCATCCTGGCAGCCTCCACAACATGCAGGGGATTGCGTATGCTTGCAACAATTACCTCTGTCTCAAAATTGTAGTTTTCATATATCTCAATAATCTGAGCTACAACATCCATCCCATGCTGACTCACATCATCAAGCCTTCCAATAAAAGGACTCACATAGGTCGCCCCTGCCTTTGCTGCCAATAATGCCTGTGATGGAGAAAATATAAGGGTCACATTGGTTTTTATGTTAACCCTGGAGAGCTCTCTTACTGCCTTCAATCCATCCTTTGTTATTGGTATTTTTACTACAATATTTTTATGAATCTGTGATAGCTCTTTTGCCTCTTCTATAATCTTTCCTGCCTCAAGGCTTACCGCCTCTGCACTTACAGGGCCATCAACTATCTCGCATATCTCCCTAAGCAGTTCTCCTGACTTTTTCCCCTCCTTTGATATAAGGGTAGGATTTGTTGTTACACCATCAATAACACCAAGCCCCCATGCCTCTTTAATTTCTTTAATGTTGGCAGTATCAATAAAGAATTTCATATCTAAAGATATTATACCAAAAACTGAATAATTAATATAGAAAATATCAAACTCGTCTAATACTAACAGTTTCTGTTATTGGGTATTTTAGGTGTAAACATGTCCGAAAGCCTATAAAAGTAAAGGATACATGTACTTTTAGAAATTCCCCGCTACGATATTAATTTTAGATAATCCTGTTAAAGAAAGAAAAAATGGAACGACTCTATTTGAAGGTTACCTGCAACGGACGGCTAACACGTTGCAAAAGACTATCGTCCAAATCCCGAAGCATCGGGACTTCTTTTGCACCAAGAACGATATCTGAAAGCCGCTATCAAAAATGCTGTGGATATGCTATTATTATCATTAAGAAATTATCACAAAAGGAGGATGTTTAGTATGAGGCAGTATAAAATAATTGTTGAGAAACATCCTGATGGTTATGTAGCATACCCATTGGGAGTAAAAGGGGTTGTTGTTGGTGAGGGTGATACATATGAAGAAGCCCTTGCGGATGTGAAATCTGCAATTCGTTTTCATATTGAGAGTTTTGGAGAAGAAGTCCTTGAAGTTGAGCCACCTATCCTTGAGGCCTTTGTTGCAGAAGCAGGGGTATAAAGGATAATGCCTAAGTTTCCAGTTGATACTCCCAAACAAAGAGTAATCAAGGCACTAGAAATTTTAGGTTTTAGGATGATTAGAGAAAGAGAGCACATTTCAATGGAGCGGATAAATCTCGATGGAACTAAAACTCCCTTGACTATGCCAAATCATTCACGGATAAAAACCTCAACACTTCGTACAATCTGCACACAAGCAGGTATTACGAGAGATGAATTTCTTAAAGCTTATGAAAAGACTTGATGGCGGCCTTCAGATAACATCCATTGAGAGCGACCGTGTCAAGAGAAAAAAATATACTTTAGTCTTTTTTCTTCTAAGACCATAATTATTCTCCTTAAAGATTCTTTGACATCTTTCTCTGTCTCGTCTTTCTAAAGGCGATGCAGAAGAATTATCTGCATCAAACATCCATACGGGCTCTGTGGGATTGCTCGTGTGCAGAGGCGATACTTCTACCCCTACAGCACCAGAAAGTTTATCGGTTCCTGACCGGCCTCATTCAGCAAATGTAGAGGATGTCTGCACAGGGCAGCATCAGTTATTATGGAGCTACCAGTCAGGGCAGATAATATCAAAGAACCTCCGTATATTTAATGACAGGTGGCGGCTACCAATCAGCGAGCGAGGGGTTATTATCTTAGTTATGCCGCCGGGTCTTACCGCCACCGGTCAACTCTATGTACGAGTCATAGACCGAAAAGCTTTACTTCATCAAATGTAGTCCCCTCCTTAAGCATATGGAAAGTAGCAGTGGCAATCTTGTGGGCCAGTATGCAATTGGCCACCATCTTAGTAGCATTGCCTTTTCTCCTGTTTGCATGTTTACCCTCGCACTTTATGAAGTGCGGGGTTTATCCCTGAACCTCCGAAATCCCATGGATATACGGCTTATCGTATGTTTTGGATTGATAGAAATGGAACAATTCTCTTTAAAAAAATTGCCTGAAGCGGACAGCTAACAGAGAACAAAACTAAAGATTTGACGGCTTTTATTGATTCCACTCTGCTATAATTTATCAGGAGGTGAACAGTTATGGAAATTGCTCCAAGAATCACAATAGACGAAAAAGTCCGATTTGGTAAACCCGTGATTAAAGGAACGCGTGTTCCAGTAGATTTGGTTCTCGGTAAACTGGCTGGAGGAATGACCTACGAAGAAGTAATGACTGAATATGACCTTACCAAAGAAGATATATTGGCTGTCTTGGATTATGCTGCAAAGCACCTATCAGATGAAGAAGTCAGGGCTGTAGTTTAGAATGCTTAAGTTTGTAATTGATGAGGATATGCCTCGCTCAACAGCAAAAGTTCTCAAAAGCAGAGGCTATGAAGTCTTAGATGTGCGGGACTGCGGTCTTAAAAGAAATCCTTTAAAAATAAAAAATAAATAAAAAATAGGGAACCCCCATATTTTTATTTTCCAAAAAAATAAAAAATAGGGACAACCCCCATATTTTTATTTTCCATGTGTCAAATGTCAAGACCTGACACCTTTCTAACCTTTCTGACCTTCCAAACCTTTCAGGCTTCTTTTGCACCAAACCGTTATCTCACCATAATAATCTCTTCACATCCTTTAAAATCCCCGATAACAGAGGCTCCCTGTTACTTTTTGTCATCTCAAAAAGCCTTATGTCATCTCTCCTCTTTATCTCTACTATAATTCCACTACCCTTAAGGGCAATGGTTGCAATAACCAATCTCTGAGAATTCAAAATCCCTCTTATGAGTGTTCTGAATCTCTGAGATAAACACTCCATCTTACCAATCTCATCAATAATGACAATGCCTGATGCATGCTCTAATTTAATGGAGTCAAGAAAACCCTCAAAGCCATCTATATCAACACTGTATCTGCCTACCTTAAAAGAACTTTTTATGTCCGCATGGGAAAGGAGCCCCCTTTTTCCATCAAGGCTTATAAGCTCAAACCCCTTTCTGATGCCCTTCTCTCTTATCTCTGCTGTGTAGAAACCAACAGGATGGAAATCCCTTAACTCCTCATAGAGCTTTTTAATAAGCGTTGTCTTACCAATGCCCGGGGCTCCTGTTATAAGGATATTCTTTATTTTCAATCCCATTGATTCCATCCCTTTAAAGCCCTCAAGAGATTTTATCACACAGCCTCAAAATTGACATTACTAAGATGCCTCGTTTTAATGTAAGATATTAATGTGCTTGACATTTATTCATAAACACCAATACAATTTCACCGAAATTCAAGGATATGATTGAAAAAAGTTATAACCCGAAAGGCATAGAAGAAAGGTGGTATAACTTCTGGCTTGAGAAAGGCTTTTTCCGTGCCGATTCTAAAAGTAATAAGCTCGGAAGCGAGCCCGATGTGTCGGGACGACCTTCATACTGCATTGTGATTCCTCCACCTAATATTACCGGCTCACTTCATATCGGGCATGCCCTTGATGTTACACTTCAGGACATCTTGATAAGGTGGAAGAGGATGTCGGGCTTTAATGTCTTATGGCTGCCGGGCACAGACCACGCAGGCATTGCTACACAGAATGTTGTGGAAAGAGAGCTTAAAAAACAGGGGCTCAGCAGGCATAAACTTGGAAGAGAGGCATTTCTCAGAAAGGTCTGGGAGTGGAAGGAAGAATATGGGGACAAGATCATGCAACAGCTAAAACGCCTTGGGGCATCCTGCGACTGGAGCAGAGAAAGATTTACCCTTGATGAAGGTTTATCAAGGGCTGTCCGAGAGGTCTTTGTCCGGCTTTATGAAGAAGGTCTTATATACAGGGGAGACTATATTATCAATTGGTGCCCAAGGTGTCAGACTGCACTCTCTGACCTTGAGGTTGAACATGAAGAGGTAAAAGGCAGGCTCTATTTCATAAGATACCCATTTGCCCCCCCCCAATTGCAAGGGAGGGAGTGGGGGGGTGTTACTGTCGCAACAACAAGACCGGAGACCATGCTGGGTGATACTGCAGTAGCGGTTAATTCCAATGATGTAAGATATAAAGATATCATTGGAAAAACCTTGAGATTACCCATCATAAATAGAGAAATCCCTGTAATTGCAGATGACCTCGTTAACCCGGATTTTGGCACGGGGGCTGTGAAGATAACGCCCGCCCATGACCCAAATGATTTTGAAATAGCCAAAAGACACGCACTACCATTTATAAAGATAATGACAGGTGATGGTAAGATGTCGGAGGATGCGGGTCCGTATAAAGGACAGGAAAGGTTTAAGTGCAGGGAAAATATCCTGAAAGATTTAAAGGCAATGGGGCTTCTTGCAGATATAAAAGAACATGTCCTTAGCCTGGGTCACTGTTATAGATGCAAGAGCATAATTGAGCCATATCTTTCAAAACAATGGTTTGTTAAGATGAAACCCCTTGCAGAGGAGGCAATCAGGGCTGTTAAGGATGGCAGGATAAGGATTATCCCTTCAGGCTGGAAGAGGAGCTATTTTGACTGGATGGAAAACATCAAGGACTGGTGCATATCAAGACAGATATGGTGGGGGCACCGTTTGCCTGTTTATTACTGCCAGAATTGTTTGAAACAGGCAAATGAGTCCACAGAAGAAAAAGGCATAATCGTTTCCCGCATCAGGGTAGAAAAGTGCCCTATCTGCAGTTCAGAAGAGTTAATTCAAGATGAGGATGTCCTTGATACATGGTTTTCATCTGCACTGTGGCCATTCTCAACACTCGGCTGGCCTGATAAGACAGATGACCTAAAGATATTCTATCCTACAGATGTCCTTGTAACAGGCTTTGATATATTATTTTTCTGGGTTGCGCGGATGATTATGATGGGGCTTAAATTTATGGGAGATGTCCCGTTTAAGGATGTTTACATCCATGCACTTATCAGGGATGCGGTAGGTCAAAAAATGAGTAAATCAAAGGGCAATGTGGTAGACCCAATAGATATGATTGAAACCTATGGCACAGATGCCTTCAGATTTACACTCACAGCATTTGCGGCACAGGGTAGGGATATAAAATTCTCTGTGGACAGGGTCATTGGCTACAGGCACTTTATAAACAAGATATGGAATGCCACAAGGTTTATCCTTATGAATATAAGTGAAGGGGAGGAGATAAAGCCTATAAGGGAACTTGATTATCTGAGCCTTGCTGATAGGTGGATTTTAAGCAGGCTTTCAAGGGTTATCTCGGAGGTAAACAGGGCACTTGGAGAATACAGATTCAATGATGGAGCTACTGCTTTATATCAGTTTATCTGGCATGAATTCTGCGACTGGTATCTTGAGTTGACAAAGCCTGCCCTCTATGGAGATGATGAAAAGGCACGACATTCTGCAATTAATACCCTTATACATACACTGGAAATATCTCTCAGGCTTTTACACCCATTTATGCCTTTCATAACAGAAAAGCTCTGGCAGGACATGCCAAGGCCCCCTGGGCTCAGGGTAGAAAGTCTATGCATCCATAGATACCCTCTAACAGAAGATGGTATTATAGACAGAGAGGCTGACAAAAAAATGGGGTTTATAATGGATGCGGTAGAGGGAATAAGAAATATCAGGGGGGAGTTTAATCTACCTCCATCCCTTGAGCTAAGGGCTATGATAAAAGCCTCAGATGGAATAAAGGATGTCCTGAATGAAAACATTGCTTATATCTCAAAACTTGGAAGGCTGAAGGAGCTCACAATAGGTGAAGATATTCAAAAACCAGAAGATGCCGCCACTGCTGTAAAAGCAGGGATGGAGATATTTGTCCCTCTACGGGGATTCTTTGATGTGAACGCAGAAATCAGGAGACTTGAGAAGGAGATTGTGAAGATAGAAGAGTCCGCATCTCTTACTCAGAAAAAACTTGCCAATGAAGAATTCGTGAATAAGGCACCTAAATCGGTTGTTGAAGAGAACATGGCTAATTACAAGGAATTCATAGAAAAAATCAAGAGGATACAGGAGAACATAAAAAAACTCAAACAATGGAGGAGAGAAAATGACTAAAGGGACCGTAGAGATAACAAAGGGCGATGCCCAGTTAGTAGAAGGCGAGTTTGTCAATGTCAAACAAAGCACAGTAAGGTCTGTTGAGGGAGGACATGTTGAACTTCAACAGGTGGGAGCACTCACTATTGATGGCGAAAAAATAGATGTAACACAGGGTGCAGCGCTTATCCTGAGAGCTAAGGAGTTAAATTTAAACCAGAGCATAAGCTCTCTGTCACTGGGAGAGAATGCCTCATTGAATTTTTCCTTCTCTCCTCTGGTTATGGCAAAGGAAAAGATCAGTATTGATAAAAGTGCGGTTGGCGTGATGGTCTCAAATGAAATAAAGGCAGGAAATACTTCTTCCTTGGTGATGATTGCAAAAAATATTGAGGGCACTGTGACAACACTCCTGGATTGGCGCGGCACGCTTGCAGTTGGCGCTGTATTGGGAGGCGTGTGGGGACTCTTTAAGCTACTGAGGCATAAGTGATAAAAAATTTTGGCCATGCAAATACCTTCGGTTGATACCATTCTGAGGGATGCCCTTATAGAAGACATAGGACATGGTGATATAACAACATCCTCCATTGTCCCTCCAAAGCATAAATCTAAGGCAATCCTTATTGCCAAGGAAGATTTCATCCTTGCAGGTATCCCCTTCGCAGAAAGGGTCTTTAAATTGGTAGACAGAGGGATAAGATTTAAGGCTGATAAAAAAGATGGTGACAGGGTAAAGAAAGGGACTGTCATTGCTACGGTAAGCGGAAACACAAGGTCACTGTTAATGGCTGAGAGGGTTGCCCTTAATCTGGTTCAAAGACTCTCAGGCATAGCAACCCTTACACACAGGTTTGTTGATTGTGTGAATGGGTTTTCTGTAAGGATTGTTGATACAAGGAAGACCACGCCTAATCTTAGATTTTTTGAGAGATATGCAGTAAGAATTGGAGGTGGCTATAATCACAGGTTCGGACTCTTTGATGGTGTTCTCATAAAGGATAATCACATAGTAGCGGCAGGGGGGATTGAAAGGGCTGTGAGGCTTGCAAGGATGAATGCACCTCATATGATGAAAATCGAGGTAGAGGTGCGAAATAGCACGGAGTTAGAAGAGGCATTATCAGCAGGGGCAGATATAGTTATGCTTGATAATATGACCCTGAAAGAGATAAAAAATGCTGTAAGAGGAATCCGTCAGAAGCGACTCCAAACAACCATTGAGGTATCAGGCAACATAAATATGGAAAATGTAAGGGAGATAGCAAAGGCAGGTGTAGATTTAATCTCCATCGGCGCACTCACACACTCTGCACCAGCAGTTGATATAAGTATGGAAATATTCTAAAATTTATTATGCATTCTGATTATGTCCCGCTTCATCTCCACACGCAGTATAGCCTCCTTGATGGAGCAATACGAATAGAAGAGCTGATAGCAAAAGCCCTTGAGTACAGACTTCCTGCTTTAGCTATAACAGATCATGGCAACCTCTTTGGCGCAATAGAATTTTATAAAAAGGTCTCCCAGGCAGGATTAAAGCCCATAATAGGATGTGAGGTGTATGTAGCACCAAAAAGCAGATTTGAAAAAAAGAATGTAGAAGGTATCTCAGAGGCATCATTTCACTTAATACTTTTGTGTAAGGATATTCATGGTTACAAAAACCTCACAAGGCTCATAAGCAAGGCATATCTTGAAGGCTTTTACTACAGACCAAGAATTGACAAGGACTTACTATCCCAGTACAGTGGAGGGCTCATTGGTCTCAGCTCGTGCCTTAAAGGGGAGATTCCATATTATCTTAAGATGGCAGTATTTGATAAGGCAAGGGAGGCTGCACTAAGTTACAAACGAATTCTCGGTGCTGAAAATTTCTTCCTTGAAATCCAGGCAAATGAGCTGCCCGAGCAGGAAACTGTTAACAATCTGCTTATAGAACTGAGCAGGGAGCTCCACATCGGACTGATAGCAACAAATGACAGCCATTATTTAAAAAGGGAGGATGCCAGGGCACATGATGTCCTTTTATGTATTCAGACAGGAAAAACCCTCACAGACACTGACAGGATGAAATTCGGTAGTGATGGGTTTTATTTTAAAAGCCCTGAAGAAATGAAATCTGCATTTAAGTATATCCCCGAGGCTATTGAAAACACAAAAAAGATAGCACAAAGATGTAATCTTGATTTTAAGTTTGGTGTGCCTCATCTGCCTAAATATAAACTGCCTGATGGATATTCTGATTTCAGCTACCTTGAAAGACTCACGGAAGAGGGGCTTGAAAAAAACCTCAAGGGTAACATACCATCCCACTACAGAGAGAGACTACAACAGGAGCTTGAGATAATAAAGACAACGGGTTTTTCTTCTTATTTTCTAATTGTATGGGACTTTATAAAATATGCCAGGGGTAAGGCAATACCTGTCGGACCTGGCAGGGGCTCTGCCGCAGGCAGTTTGGTTGCCTATTGTCTTGACATTACTGAAATAGACCCCATTAAATATGATTTGCCCTTTGAAAGATTCTTAAACCCTGAAAGGATAAGTATGCCTGATATAGATGTTGATTTCTGCATAGAGGGAAGGTCAAAGGTAATAGAATATGTTGCCGAGCGGTATGGAAAGGACCATGTGGCTCAGATTATAACCTTTGGCACAATGCAGGCACGGGCAGCTATACGGGATGTTGGCAGGGCAATGAATATACCCTATGCAGAGGTGGACAGGGTTGCAAAACTCATACCAAATGTAGCGAATATAACTATAAAAGACGCACTAACAATAGAGCCAAAACTCAAAGGGCTTCATGATACCAATCCTACTATAAGAGAGCTGATAGATATTGCCCGAAGGCTTGAGGGTCTCTCAAGACATGCCTCAACCCATGCGGCTGGAGTTGTAATCTCTCCAGAACCCCTCACTGAATTCTTACCCCTCTACAAGACCCCTAATGTAACGGAAATAATCACGCAGTTTGATATGTCTGCGATAGAGACAATGGGACTTCTAAAGTTTGACTTCCTTGGGCTTAAGACCCTGACAGTGATAGACAAAACAGAAAAAATTATAAATAAGCACCATCAGCCATTCTCCGTGAAAGACATCCCTCTTGATGATAGCGCTACCTTTGAATTGCTGAGCTCGGGAAAGACAACCGGCATATTCCAGCTTGAAAGCTCGGGAATGAGAGACCTGCTGATAAGATTAAGACCTGAGAGCTTTGAAGACTTGATAGCGCTTGTTGCACTTTACAGGCCCGGACCGCTGGGAAGTGGTATGATTGAGGATTTTATAAAACGCAAACGGGGGGAGGTTTCCATTAAATACGAACTTCCTCAACTGCAGGAAATCCTTAAAGAGACTCATGGAGTAATACTATATCAGGAGCAGGTAATGAAGATTGCAAACAAACTCGCTAATTTCTCAATGGCTCAGGCTGACATCCTCAGAATGGCGATGGGCAAGAAGAAAATAGCTGAGATGGAAAAATTGAAGGATGCCTTTATTCGCGGCGCAAAGGCAAACAGGATACCTGAGAAAAAGGCAATAAAACTCTTTAATGATATGGCGCACTTTGCTGAATATGGATTTAATAAATCGCATTCTGCCGCCTACGCACTTATAGCTTACAGGACTGCATATCTGAAAGCGCACTACCCTGCTTTATTTATGGCAGCAGTGCTGAGCTCTGATATGGATAATACAGCAAAAATAGCCACTTATATTAATGAATGCAAGGAAATGGGTATAGAGATACTCCCTCCTGATATTAATGAGAGTGAGCGGGAATTTAAGGTCATTGGAAATTCAATACGCTTTGGACTTGAGGCTGTAAAAGGGGTTGGGAGTTCTGCAATAGAGGCAATCATAGAGGCACGTAATAACATGAATTTTAGTTCATTTATTGACCTCTGCAGCCGTGTAGATTCAAAACGGGCAAACAAAAAAGTCATTGAAGCTCTTATAAAGGCAGGGGCTATGGACAGTATGGGTAAAAGGGCACAGATGATGTTTGCCCTCAGCTCAGTGCTCGGCAATGCCGCGAAATTCCAGAAAGGATATAGCTCGGGTCAGAAAAGTATGTTTGAACTTCCCGGGAGCACCCAAGCACTTTTGCCGGATATAGAAGAGTGGAAGGAATCAGAACTTCTCATGATGGAAAAGGAGGCACTGGGATTTTACATAACAGGCCACCCTTTAAATAGGTACAGGGAAAGGCTTAAAGAATTCTCAGTAACACCAACACCCCAACTTCAGGAATTACAGGACAAAGAAGATGTAACTGTGTGCGGTATATTGAGAAGCATCAAACGTATCCAGACAAAGAAAAAGGGAGACTTGATGGCGTATCTTACAATAGAAGATTTATATGGCACAGTTGAATTAATAGTCTTTCCTGACCTTTACAGAGAATCTCTGGATATAATATCTCAGGACACACCAGTAATTGTAAACGGACAGATAGATAAGGGAGACAAGGGTTTAAAAGTAATAGCAAAGAAGATACTCCTGCTTGATGAAGTTACACAGAGGACAATCCCTTCCCAGCCCAGAACACTAACACTTACACTGTATAGTGGCACCACTTCAGAAGATCTCATAAAACTTAAAGCTATCCTTCTGAAACATAGCATTAAGGGAATGCAAAATAGGGGCTCCGAACCTTCAATACATTGCCCTGTATATTTAAAAATCATTTCCCCCCGGGAATGGGAAACGGTAATATTGACAGACCAGCATGTAATACCATCTGAGGAGATGACTTTAGAGGTGGAAAAACTTTTAGGGAAGGGTGTAGCAGTCCTAAATTAAGATTCTAAACGAGGAGATTATGCCTTATTATCTTGATTTTGAAAAACCTGTTGCTGAGCTTGAAATGAAGATTGAAGAGCTTAAGCGTCTTGCCGATGGCAAGGACATGAATATTACATCTGATATAAAAAGGCTTGAGAAAAAGGCTAAAGAGTTAAGAGCTGATATATTTTCCAAATTAACTCCCTGGCAGAAGACCTTAATTGCACGCCATTTTGAGCGACCTCAAACACTGGACTATATAGGACTCATAATGGAAGATTTTATTGAACTTCACGGAGACCGGAGATTTTCCGATGACCCTGCTATAGTGGGTGGATTTGCCAGATTCCATGGTATATCTGTGGTTGTCATAGGTCATCAAAAAGGCAGGGGCACAAAAGAAAAGATATGGAGGAATTTTGGACAACCTCATCCTGAAGGTTACAGAAAGGCCTTGAGGATAATGAAGCTTGCTGAAAGGTTTAGCAAGCCTGTGATTACCTTTATTGATACTGCAGGTGCCTATCCCGGTATCGGAGCGGAAGAAAGAGGTCAGGCAGAGGCAATTGCGATGAATCTATTTGAAATGTCAATGCTAAAAACACCAATTGTAGTAGTAGTAATTGGCGAGGGAGGCAGTGGAGGTGCACTTGCACTTGGTGCAGGAGATAGGATTCTTATGCTTGAACACTCTACTTATTCGGTGATTTCACCTGAAGGGTGTGCGGCTATTCTCTGGAAAAGGGATGATAAGGAAGTAAATCAGGAAGATTATGAAAAGGCATCTGAGGCGCTAAAATTAACAGCTCAGGATCTCTTTGAACTCGGAGTAATAGATGAGATAATCCCGGAACCTCTGGGCGGGGCTCATAGAGACCCGAAAGAAACTGCTCAAGCCGTTGAAAAGGCGATTAAAAGACACCTCTTAGAGTTGACAAAAAAACCCTTAGATGTCCTCCTTGAAGAAAGATACAGAAAATTCAGGCTTATGGGCGCAATAAAGGAAGAAGAGAGCGAGTAGAAAAAGGTCACCCTCCCTTTTTACTTTCTTTTGCCTTTTCCTCTTTTTCTTCTATTAAAGAGTCATAATCCACAAACTCAAGTATTGCCAGAGAGGAACTATCCCCTAAACGATGCCTGCTCCTTATAATCCGCAGATAACCACTATTCCTATTGGTGAGTTTTGGTGCAATCTCGTGAAATAGCTTTCCCACTACATCCTTATTTGGGATTAACCTTATTACCTGTCTCCTTGAAGGCAGGTCTCCTCTCTTCCCAAGGGTAATTATATGTTCAGCCATTTTCTTTGCCTCTTTTGCCTTGGCTACTGTAGTCTCTATCTTTAAATGTTCAAATAAAGATATTACAAGACCTCTGAGAAGGGCTTTTCTCTGGTTAGTATCCCTGCCAAAACCCCTGCCGCTTACCTTATGACGCATCCTTTCCCCTCATATTTAGCAGGGCATTCTGCACAGCTTCCATATCCACCCTCATATTAAGATGTAGTCCCATTGAGGCCAAAAGTGCCTTTATCTCATTTAAAGATTTTCTTCCAAAATTTTTAGTCCTGAGCATTTCATGCTCTGTCTTCGGCACGAGGTCAGCAATTATGCGGATATTCGCATTTTTCAGACAGTTAGAAGCCCTGACCGAAAGCTCAAGCTCATCTATACTTTTAAGGAGGTTTTCATTAAAGATAGGCGGGTTATCATCCTTAACCCCTGCTCCAACAATCACTTCCTCATCCACCGTTTCCTCTTCCTCCATAAAAAATAGAGAAATATGACCCTTGAGTATATCTGCAGCCTGGGAAATGGCCCTCTGAGGCGTAATACTACCATCAGTCCATATCTCCATAATGAGTCTATCATAGTCTGTTCTGCGTCCAACCCTTGCCCCCTCCACCCAGAAGTTAACTTTTTTTATGGGGGTGAAAATTGAATCCACCGCAATGATATCCACAGGCTGACCCTCTTCTTTATTTTTTTCAGCAGGACAATAGCCTCTGCCCCTTTTTACAGTAAGCTCCATTTTAAAGTCTACATTCTTCTCCACTGTCGCAATGTGAAGCTCGGGTGTAAGAACCACCATCTCTGGAGGCGTAAGAATATCCTTCCCTCTGACAACCATAGGTCCTTTTACTCTAATTATACCAACCTTAGGTGTATCAGAATGAAGCTTGAATCTAAGTTGTTTTACATTAAGCACAATATCTACTACGTCCTCTTTAACTCCGGGGATGGTGGAGAACTCATGAAGCACACCTGGAATTCTGATAGAGGTAACAGCAGAGCCTTCTATGGAAGAAAGCAAAACCCTTCTTAAAGAATTACCAATAGTAGTGCCAAAACCTCTCTCAAAGGCTTCAGCATAAAGCTTTCCATAAGTAGCTGTAAGGGTTTCTTCCTCAAAATAAATCCTCTCAGGTAACTGGAAACCCTTCTTTTTCAAATCCATGAAATCTCCCCCTTTTTATCTTGAATATAACTCTATCACTAACTGCTCCTGAACAGGCAAAGCAGTTTCTTCTCTGGACGGTAGATAAATGATCTTCCCCCTCAGGTTTTTTACATCCATCTCTATCCACGGAGGAAAACCCCTCTGTTCAGCTTGAGAGATACACTCCTTCACAACTGTTAAGTTCTTACTTGATTCCTTAAGTTCAATAATATTACCCGGCCGCACAAGATAAGATGGTATATTTACCTTTCTACCGTTTACCATAAAGTGACCGTGGGTAACAAGCTGCCTTGCCTGTCTTCGGTTTGAGGCAAAACCACAACGATAAGCCACATTGTCAAGCCTACGTTCCAGTAGCTGTAGGAGATTACTGCCTGTAACACCTTTCATCCGCTGAGCTATATAAAAATATCTCTTGAATTGCCTTTCCATAATCCCATAAATCTGCTTCACTTTTTGCTTTTCCCTAAGCTGTAAACCATAATCTGACAATTTGCTCCTCTTCTGTCCGTAAAGTCCAGGGGCATATCTTCTGCGCTCCAATCCACACTTATCCGTATAACACCTATCACCTTTTAAAAATAGCTTTTCGCCTTCCCGTCTGCACCTTCTACATAATGCCCCTGTATCTCTCGCCATTATACTCTCCTCCTTTTTGGAGGCCTGCAACCGTTATGAGGCACAGGTGTTATATCTTTTATAAGATTTATTCCAAGACCTGCAGACTGAATCGCCCTCAGGGCAGATTCTCTGCCAGCACCGGGCCCCTTTATAAACACATCCACCTGACGCAGCCCAAACTCCATAGCCTTCTTTGCAGCCGCTCCTGCTGCTATCTGTGCCGCATATGGTGTGCCTTTTCTTGACCCTTTAAAACCCTCCCTACCTGCAGATGACCATATAATTACATTACCACTATGGTCTGTAACAGTGATTATTGTGTTATTAAAAGTAGCCTGAATATACACCGCTCCAGAGTGAATAGTCTTTTTACTTTTTTTGGAGCCTTTCTTTTTCTGAGACATTAAGCCTCCTTTTTCCTTACACTAATAGCCTTCCTTGGCCCTTTACGCGTGCGGGAATTTGTCCTTGTCCTCTGCCCCCTCACAGGCAGTTTAGCCTTATGCCTCAGTCCCCTATAGCAGTTTATATCAAGAAGTCTTTTTATATTCATCGCTATCTCACGCCTGAGGTCACCTTCAACTTTGTAGTCCTTTTCAATAATGCTCCTTATCCTTACACCCTCATCATCAGCAAGGTCCTTAACCCTTTTATCAGGGTTAACGCCTGCACCTTTAAGAATCTTCTGGGAGGCTGACCTGCCAATGCCAAAGATTCTTGTAAGCCCTATCTCTACCCTATCATTTTTTGGTAACTCAACACCTGCAATTCTCACGCCTTCTCTCCTATTAGTTTGAAGATTTTTCTTTCACTCATAAGTGTCATCATCCCTGTCTCTGTTTATGTCTCGGGTTACTACATATAACCCTGACTACACCTCTCCTCTTTATTATCTTGCACTTATTACATATAGCTTTAACTGACGAACGCACCTTCATATCTTCAATACATAGTATTAGTTTTTAGTGTCAGTGTCTTTTCGCTGCCACTGACACTGTTTATCCTACTTGAATCTGTATGTTATCCTGCCTTTTGTAAGATTATAAGGGGAAAGCTCTACGGTAACTTTATCCCCAGCTAATATCTTGATATAGTGCATACGCATCTTTCCGGAGATATAAGCCAGTATCCGCTGCCCATTCTCCAGTTCAACCCTGAACATAGCATTAGGCAGTCTCTCCACTACTACACCCTGAACCTCTATCACATCCTCCTTAGGCATTTTTGAAGGCTATTATTATAGCATTTTTATCTTTCATAGTTCAGTCAAGGTCATTGGTCTGTCTTCTGTAATAGCTATTGTATGTTCAAAATGAGCAGACAGACTTCCATCCTTTGTTACAGCAGTCCAGCCGTCATCAAGGATAATGACCTCCCAGTGGCCTACATTAACCATGGGCTCAATGGCTAAAGTCATTCCTGGCATAAGTATTGGTCCTTCTCCGCGTCTTCCAAAATTTGGCACCTGTGGTTCCTCATGAAGCTCCCTCCCTATACCATGCCCTGTAAATTTTCTTACAACAGAAAAACCATTCCCCTCCACATACTCCTGAATAGCAGCGGATATATCAAAAAGCCTGCCCCCACCTACTGCACACCCTATTCCCCTCAGAAGGGCATCCTCTGTAACAGTAATTAATTTCCTGGCTACATCATCTATCTTACCTACAGGGAAGGTTGCTGCCGCATCTCCATAAAACCCTTTATAATAAACACCGAGGTCTAAACTTACTATATCACCTTCTTTTAACTTTGTAGAGTTAGGAATACCATGAACAACCTGTTCATTTATTGATACACAGAGGCTTGCAGGATAACCCCTGTAGCCCTTAAATGCAGGGGTTGCACCCCTCCCTTTAATAAAAGACTCTACAAATCTCTCAAGCTCTATTGTTGTTATTTCTGGTGCTATAAGCTTTTTTATACCATCCAGTGCCTCTGCTACAATCCTGCAGGCATCAGCCACTCTTTTAATCTCATCCTCTGACTTAATAATTATCAACCCCTTCTTCCTCTAATCCTCCCTTTCTTCAGAAACCCCTCGTAGGAACGCATCAGTAGATGAGACTCTATCTGTGAGACGGTATCAAGGGCAACACCTACCACTATAAGAATGGATGTCCCTCCAAAATAAAATGGGACATTGAAGTATGCCCCGAGAATATCCGGCATGATACATATTACTGAGAGATATATCGCACCTCCAAAGGTTAGCCTCGCAAGAACCCTATATATGTATTCTGCAGTGCTCTGTCCTGGCCTTATCCCTGGGATGAATCCTCCATATTTCTTTAAATTATCCGCTATATCCTGAGGATTAAAGATTATGGCTGTATAAAAATAGCAAAAGAAAAAGATCATTCCAACATAAAGCACCATATAAAGTAATGTGCCCGGGGAAAGCTGTCTTGCTAACTCCTGAACCCATGGTATTGCTATAAATCCAGCGATTGTAGCAGGAAACATTATTATTGAAGATGCAAAGATTGGCGGAATAACACCCGCACTATTTATCTTTAATGGCAGATGTGTGCTCTGTCCCCCATAGACCTTTCTTCCAACAACCCTTTTAGCATACTGCATCGGTATCTTCCTCTGCCCACGCTCCACAAATATAATCACGCCAATGGCAACCACCATTATAATTATCAAAACTAACATCAGGATGAGATGCAGCTCTCCCGTTCTGAGAAGACTTATTGTGTTGATAACTGCACCTGGAAGCCGTGCTACTATACCTGCAAAGATGATAAGTGAGATGCCATTACCGATTCCCCGTTCTGTTATCTGCTCCCCGAGCCACATAATAAAGACTGTCCCTGATGTAAGAGTAATCATGGTCATAAGCCTGAATGACCATCCAGGGTTTTGGACAAATGCACCCTCACTCATGCCTTCAAGCCCAGAGGCAATACCAAAAGACTGGATAGCACTTATTATAACAGTGCCATATCTTGTATACTGGATGATCTTCTTCCTTCCCCTTTCCCCCTCCTTAGCAAGACTTCCAAGTGCAGGAATAACAACTGTAAGAAGCTGAAGTATTATTGAGGCACTTATATATGGCATGATACCTAAGGCAAATATGGTCATTTGAGAAAGGGCACCACCTGTAAACATATCAAAAAAACCCATAAGCGCCCCAGCCCTCTCTGTAAGGAATTTACTCAGCGCCTCACCATCAATGCCAGGGGTTGGTATATGGGAGCCGATTCTGAAAACAACTAAGATGCTAAGTGTAAATATAACCCTGCGTTTAAGCTCCGGGATTCTGAGAATATTCTGAAAGCTCTGAAGTATTGCCATCTTATATTATTTCTACACTTCCGCCTGCCCTGAGAATCTTCTCCTTTGCAGAGGCACTAAAGGCATGAGCCTTTACAGTAACAGGGGCCCTGAGTTCGCCATCTCCTAAGATTTTAAGCCCATCTTTAATCTTCCTTATTAGTCCTTTCTCCAGGAGAACCTGAGGAGTGACAAGTGGAAGAGAAACTTCATTAATGGTCTTTAGATTTATAACCGAATACTCTTTTTTAAAAGGATTTTTAAAACCCCTTTTGGGCAGTCTGCGATGCAGTGGCATCTGTCCTCCTTCAAAACCAGCGCCCTTACCACCACCAGAGCGCGCCTTCTGCCCCTTATGCCCCCTGCCTGAGGTCTTACCATGACCTGAACCCACACCACGCCCAACCCTCTTAGGCTTCTTTCCACTTCCTTTCCCTACCGATAAATCAGATAATCTCAAATCTATCCACTCCCTACTTATTCTCACTTACTTCAACTAAATGTGAGACTTTCTGGATCATCCCTCTTATAGAGGGTGTATCTTTTTGGATAGTGCTATGATGCATCTTCCTTAAACCTAATGCCCTGAGAATCCTCCTGTGCCTTTCAGGTTTACCTATAAAACTTCGTTTTAATGTTATCTTAAGCATTCTCATTTACTGTCTCCACCTCTTCCAGGGTGCCTTTCTCATCGCTTTCAAGGTCTTTTAATTTCATGAGTCCATCAAGTGTAGCCCTAACAGTGTTAAAAGGATTATGACTTCCGAGGGACTTAGCAGTTACATTATGAACACCTGTAACTTCCATTATTGCCCTCACTGGACCACCTGCAATAATACCTCCCCCCCTCGGAGACGGCCTTATGATTACCTTCACTGAACCATATTTACCCACTACCTCATGGGGAATCGTACCATCTTTTATAGGAATCTTTATGAGACTTCTTTTTGCCTGCTCAATTGCCTTCCTTATAGCCTCCGGCACTTCTCCTGCCTTACCCTTACCAGCACCTACATGACCCTGATCATCACCAACAACAACGATAGCGCTAAAGGAAAATCGCCTTCCTCCTTTCACAACCTTAGCCACCCTGTTTATATATACAACCTTCTCCCTGAGACTGAGACCTTCGGGGTTAATCCTTCCCACTATACCTCCTCACCTCAAAATTCTAGCCCTACCTCCCTTGCTGCCTCTGCAAGTGCCTTCACCCTTCCATGATAAAGGTAGCCGCCCCTATCAAAAACTACTCTTTTAATCCCTTTTCCTAACGCACGCCTTGCAATCAATGCACCAACCTCTTTTGCTGCCTGGATGTTGCCTCCTCTATTAAGCCTTCCTTTAAGTTCCTTATCTATACTTGAGGCAGAGACAAGTGTGTTGCCTGCTGAATCATCTATTATTTGGGCATATATATGCTTGAGACTTCTAAATACATTAAGTCTTGGTCGCTGGGGAGTTCCATAAACCTTCTTTCTTACCCTCTGATGTCGTCTATCTCGGGATGCTATTTTACTATCCCCCAAAACAACCTCCACAAACTATTTTTTCCCTACCTTCCCCGCCTTGAGCTTTATTTTTTCACCTGCATATCTAATGCCTTTTCCTTTATATACATCAGGTGGCTTTAATGCCCTCAGGTCTGCTGCAACCTGACCAATTAATTGTTTATCTATTCCCTTAAGGGTTATCCGTGTCTGCTTGGAATCAACCTCTGCAGTTATGCCTTCTAAAAGAGGATATTCCAGAGGATGGGAGTATCCAAGGCTTAAGAGCAATTTTCTGCCCTGAACCTGTGCCTTATAACCAACCCCTGTAATTTCAAGAACCCTTTCATATCCATCACTTACACCTTTAACCATATTTGCAATGATACTCCGCGTAGTGCCATGTAATGCCCGCAACCTCTTTGCATCAGATGTTCTCTTCACAACAATAGCCCCATCCTGCACATCCACAGTCAAACCGGAAGAAAACTGCCATCTGAGCTCACCATTTGGGCCTTTAACAGTAATCTCATTACCATTGATTTTAACACCAACACCCTCAGGTAAATTTATTTGTTTTTCACCAATCCTTGACATCTCTCCCTACCACACATAACATAGCACTTCTCCACCTACACCTTTCTGTCTGCAACCTTCATCAGTAAGTACTCCCTCTGGTGTTGAGAGGATTACAACCCCCATACCACCCATCACCTTCGGTATATCCTCCTTACCGACATAAACCCTCCTGCCTGGCTTGCTTATCCTTTTAAGTCCTGAAATAACCTTTTCACCATTAGCCCTGTATTTCAATGAGACCCTTAAAATGCCCTGTTTATTATCCTTCAGGAGTCTATAACCCTTTATAAATCCTTTTTCTTTAAGTATCTTTATTATCTCAAGTTTTAACCTTGATGCAGGGACATCAACCCTCTCCGCCTTAATCATATTGGCGTTTCTAATCCTTGTAAGCATATCTGCAATTGGGTCTGTCATCATAGCATAAAACCCTTACCAACTGGATTTTGTTACACCAGGGATCTGCCCCTTTAAGGCTAATTGCCTGAAACAAATTCTACACAGCCCAAATCTTCTCAGATAACCTCTTGGCCTTCCACAAAGCCGGCATCTATTGTAGAGCCTCACCCTGAATTTCTGTGGTCTCTTTGCCTTCTCTATCAAACATTTTCTTGCCATAAATCCCTCTGCTTATATCCTTAAAAGGCATTCCCAGATGTCTAAGAAGTGCCCTACCTTCTTTATCTGTCTTGGCAGAGGTCACAATTATCACATCCATGCCATGAATGCCTTTTACCTTATCATAATCTATCTCAGGAAATATGATTTGCTCTTTAACCCCGAAGGCATAATTTCCCCTACCATCAAATGATTTAGCTCCTACTCCTTTAAAATCCCTTATTCTGGGAAGTGCAAGGCTTACAAATTTGTCAAGAAACTCATACATCCTGTCACCCCTCAAAGTAACCTTACAGCCAACGGCCATTCCCTTGCGGAGCTTAAAGCCTGCTATAGACTTTTTTGCCTTTGTAATTACAGGTTTCTGCCCTGTTATGGTCGCCAGCTCTTCCAGGGCAGCATCTAAGAGTTTTATATCCTGAGTGGCCTCGCCCATTCCAACATTAAGCACAATACCCTTGAGTTTCGGAACCTGCATTACATTTTTGTATGAAAATTCCCTCATAAGGCCAGGGATTACTTCTTTTTTATATTTCTCCTTCAGGCGCGGAACCATTATCTATCAATAACCTCCTTACACCTTTTACATACCCTGACCTTTTTGCTATTTTCAAGGGCACCCTGCCCTATCCTTGTCGGCTTACCACATTCAGGACATAATAACATAACATTAGACCTGTGAATGGGTGCCTCCTTCTCTATGATTCCACCCCGTGTATACCTTTTGCTAGGTTTCATGTGCCTTTTTATGATATTCAATTTTTCTACAAGGAGTTTATCCTCCTCAGGATAAACAGCAAGCACCCTTCCTTTCTTACCTTTCTCATCGCCACTAATTACTATCACATTGTCATTCTTCTTTATGCCTAAACTCACCTTAAAGCACCTCCGGGGCAAGAGAAATAATCTTCATAAATTCCTTCCACCTGAGCTCCCTCGCTACAGGTCCGAATATCCTTGTTCCAGCAGGCTCACCTTCCTGGGTTATAAGCACTACTGCATTCTGGTCAAATCTTATATAAGAGCCATCAGGCCTTCGTGTCTCTTTCTTACTCCTTACTACTACAGCCTTAGCAACCGTGCCCTTTTTAAAATTACTCTCAGGTATCGCCTCCTTCACACTCACAACTATAATATCTCCAAGCCCTGCATACCTCTTGTGCCCTCCACCAAGGACCCTAATACACTGAACCCTTTTTACACCTGAATTATCAGCAACCTCTAAGATACTCCTGGGCTGAATCATAGCTCACTCTCATCTTCCTCTTCAGTAGGAATCTCCGATTTCACTTTTCTACCTTCCCAAGGACAACCCATCTCTTTTCCCTACTAAGGGGTCTTGACTCCATAATTCTAACCTTATCACCAACCCTGTATTTATTTTCTTCATCGTGTGCCTTAAACTTTTTTATCTTTTTTATCATCTTCTTATAAAGAGGGTGTTGAACCCTTCTTGTAACAGCCACCACCACTGTCTTATCCATCCTGTCACTTACAACTTCACCTGTAAAAATTCTCCTCGGCATTTCTTCCTCGGCCTTTAAGTTAATAAGTTTTACTCATTGACCTTTCGCCTTTTCACTCATTATTGTCAAAACCCTCGCTATCTCTCTCCTCACCTGGCGAATTCTCCTTGGATTTGAAATCTCACCTGTTGCCCTCTGAACCCTTAGATTAAATAACTCTTTTCTGAGGGATAGCTCTTCTTCCCTGAGCTCTTTCAGTGTTAATGCCCTTAATTCCGCGGGTTTCCTCATATTACTTTCTCCCTCTTTACAAATTTAGTTGCAACGCTCAGTTTATAAGATGCCAGTCTCAATGCCTTTTTTGCCACATCCTCAGTAACCCCTGAAATCTCATAAAGTATCCTACCTGGTCTTACAACTGCTACCCAGGATTCCGGATTTCCTTTGCCCTTCCCCATTCTTGTCTCAGCAGGCTTTTTTGTCAGTGGCTTATCAGGGAATATCCTTATCCAGAGTTTGCAACCTCTTTTTACATGTCTGGTTATAGCAACCCTCCCTGCCTCTATCTGTCGGTTTGAAAGCCAGCCCGGCTCAAGTGCCTTGAGTCCAAATTCTCCAAAGGAGACTTCAGAGCCTCTGTATGCCTTTCCATGCATCCTGCCCTTCATCATCTTTCTGAACTTGACCCTTTTAGGCATCAACATCGCGGTTTCCCCATAAGAGCTAATTTAAGCACCTGTCTTACCTGCAAATTGAGGCAGAGGAGACTCTGGTAATATATCACCTTTATATATCCAGACCTTGACACCAATCTTTCCATAGGTTGTAGTTGCCTCCGCCAAACCAAAGTCTATATCAGACCTGAATGTGTGTAGTGGAACTCTACCCTCCCTGTACCACCATGTCCGCGCTATCTCTGCGCCTGCAAGCCTTCCTGCACAAGCAACCTTTATACCCAGTGCACCAAAACGCATTGCTCCTGCAACAGCCTTTTTCATTGCCTTTCTGAATGTCACTCTCTTTTCAAGTTGAAGTGCAATATTCTCAGCAACAAGCTGGGCATCAATCTCAGGTTTTCTGAGCTCCTTTATATCTATGGTTATCGGATTCTTTGTAAAATGCTCTAATTCTTTCTTGAGTCTGTCAACCTCTGCCCCCTTCTTGCCGATAATTATTCCCGGCCTTGAGGTATGAATAATCACCCTCACATTCTGTCCTGGCCTTTCTATCTCTATCTTAGAGATACCTGCATGAAAGAGCCTCTCCTTAATAAACTTGCGGATACTCAAATCCTCGTGAAGAAGTTCGGTGTATCCCCGTTTAGCGAACCACTTAGAATCCCATGTCTTTATTATCCCTAATCTGTTACCTACAGGATGTGTCTTCTGACCCAAGATACCCCCTTTTATTTTTTACTCTTCACTTTTAACTTTTCACTTTCTTCTAATATCAATGTTATATGGCTTGTCCTTTTCTTTATAATATTTGCCCTACCCATTGCCCTTGTCATGAGTCTTTTCATTGTAGGGCCCTGATCCACAAATGCCCTTGATATCTTCATAGAATCCGGCTCTGCCACCTTTTTCTGCTCTGCATTAGCTATAGCTGACTTTAAAACCTTGGCAACTATCCTGGCAGGACGATGTGGAAGAAACCTCAGGCTCACAAGGGAATCGCCAGCCTTTTTGCCTTTAATCAAGGCAATGACCCTTCTTACCTTTCTCGGTGAAACCCTTGCATACCTCAGTACTGCCTTTGACTCCATTACAGATTACCCCTTCCTCTCTTTTAGACGGGCTGTAGCCTCAGCCTTTCTCTCTCCTGAATGAGCCCTGAATGTCCTTGTGGGAGAGAACTCACCCAATTTATGACCAATCGTTGCCTCTGTTATATAAACAGGGATAAACTTCATGCCATTATGCACAGCAATGGTATGCCCGATAAATTCAGGCACTACTGTAGAGCCTCTTGCCCATGTCTTAATGACCCTCTTCTCTCCTGATTCATTCATTTTTACAATCTTCTTAAAAAGTTTAGGGTCAACATATGGCCCTTTCTTTAGAGACCTTGCCAAGCAGAACCTCCTTTTCTTCAACACAGATTACACAGATTTCTTTAATCTGAGTAATCTATCTTTGTCTTCTCTTTACAATAAATTTATCCGTCCTTTTGTTTTTCCTTGTTTTTCTACCTTCAGGCCTTCCCCATGGAGAACAGGCAGGTCTACCTCCTGAGGACTTACCCTCACCGCCTCCAAGTGGATGGTCTACAGGATTCATTGCAACACCCCTTACAATAGGTCTCCTGCCAAGCCACCTTTTCCTCCCCGCCTTGCCTATGGATATATTTTCCCACTCAACATTGCTTACCTGACCTATTGTAGCTATACACCTTGATGGTATAAGCCTTACCTCTCCTGAAGAAAGCTTTATATGGCAGTAATCTCCTTCTCTTGCTACAAGCTGAGCGTAAGCACCTGCGCTTCTTGCAAGTCTACCTCCCTGTCCGGGATAAAGCTCAATATTGTGGATTAATGTTCCAAAAGGAATATTCTTTAAGGGCAATGCATTGCCATCTCTTATCTCAGCATCAGGCCCAGACAGAAGTGTATCGCCAACCTTTATCCCTGCCGGTGCAAGAATATATCTTCTTTCACCATCTGCGTATTTAAGTAAGGCAATCCTTGCAGACCTGTTAGGGTCGTATTCTATAGTTTCAACCACACACGGTATACCGGGTTTATCGCGCCTGAAATCAATAATCCTGTAAGCCCTTTTGTGCCCCCCGCCTCTATGCCATACTGTGATATAGCCCCTATTGTTTCTACCTCCTGTCTTTCTGAGCGGTTTCAAAAGTGGTTTGTAAGGCTTTACCGAGGTTATCTCAGAAAAGTCAACCCCGGTTTTAAAACGACTCCCTGGGGATGTTGGTTTATATATTTTTAACGGCATTTATACTCCCTCAATAAAATCCAATTTCTCTCCCTTCCTCAAGGTCACAATAGCCTTCTTCCAGTCAGGTCTTCTGCCTTCAAACCTTCCATAGCGTTTCTTCTTGCCTTTATAATTCATAGTCGTAACACACTCTACTTTTACTTTAAAAATGTCTTCAACTGCCTTTTTTATTTCTATCTTATTGGCATCCCGTGCTACTTTAAACAGTACTTTATTGTCCTTCTCCTTCAATGTAGTCCCCTTCTCTGTAAGCATAGGTGCTATGAGGACATCATAAGGACTCTTCATCACAGGTATACCTCTCTCATACATTCTACAGCCGCCTTCGTTATAAGGAGCTTTTCATGGGCAAGGATATCATACACATTCAAACCGTTTACTACCCTCCTCACATTTACACTTGAGATGTTCCTTGCCGCAAGCTCAAGGGCACTATCTTTATCAGGAATTATTATTAATACAGTGTTTTCTTCAACTCCAAATCCTTTAAGCATGGAGAGTAGGTTTTTTGTCTTTGGCTCACTCAAGGTTAAATCCTCCACTACAATAATCCCTCCGTCAATAAGCTTGGAAGAAATGGCACTGCTTAATGCTAACCATTTTACCTTCTTTGGAAGTCTATAGGAATACTCCCTTGGTTGTGGACCAAAGGCAATACCACCACCCCTCCACAGGGGCGACCTTATACTTCCATGCCTTGCCCTTCCTGTTTTTTTTTGCCTCCAGGGTTTTCTGCCTCCACCACTTACCATACCCCTTGTCTTTGTGGCATGAGTGCCCTGTCTCTGATTGGCAAGATAGTTACGAACAGCCTCATGAAGAATCCTTTTATTTACTGAGGCGCCGAATATCTCTTCCGGCAGCCCTATCCTGCCTATCGGTCTATTTTCTATATTTAAGACATCCACCTCAGGCATCCTTTACACCTTCCTTATTATTAAATAGCCCCCATTAGCACCAGGCACAGCACCTTTGACCACTAAAAGATTCTGCTCTTTCCTCACATCTATAACTTCAATATTTCTCGTGGTTACCCTCTCATTACCCATATGTCCTGGTAAACCTTTGCCTTTCCATACCCTGGATGGAAAAGAACTACTACCAATAGAGCCGGGCGCCCTGTAAAACATTGAACCATGAGAGGCAGGTCCACCATGGTAGTGAAATCTCTTCATGACACCCTGAAATCCCTTTCCTTTTGAGACTCCTGTAATAGAAACCCTGTCACCCTTATTAAATATATCAACTGTTATAGTATCACCCTCTTTAAATCCTTCCATCTTTATTTCCTTGAGAAGGCGATAGGGTGGAAGGGATGCCTTTTTAAAATGTCCTGACATCGGTCTTGTAATATTCTTCTTTTTTATTTTGTCAAAACCAAGTTGAATAGCAGTATAACCGTCTTTTTCAATGTCTTTTACCTGAATTACCCTGCATGGACCAGCCTCTATCACTGTAACAGGCAAGACACAACCGCCTTCAGTAAAGACCTGAGTCATCCCTATTTTTTTCCCAAGTATTCCTTTCATGTCTTTATCTCCACATCCACACCTGCAGCCAGATCAAGCTTCATAAGGGCATCTATAGTCTGAGGGGTTGGGTCCCATATCTCTATCAATCTTTTATGGGTCCTTATCTCAAACTGCTCACGGGATTTTTTATCCACATGAGGAGACCTCAGGACCGTGATTTTATGAATCCTTGTTGGTAGTGGAACAGGTCCTGATATCTTTGCTCCTGTCCGTTTTGCAGTCTCTACTATTTCCCGCACAGACTGGTCAAGCAGCCTGTGGTCATAAGCCCTCAGATTTATCCTTATCTTTTCTCCCATATTTTTAAACTTACTGCAAATTTTATTCTATAATCTCCGTAACAACACCTGCACCTACAGTCCTTCCACCTTCCCTTATGGCAAACCTTAGCTCCTTCT
>ENA-ORXB01000624-ORXB01000624.1-sediment-metagenome-genome-assembly--contig:-NODE-624-length-62578-cov-28.627366_pt1 | contig 62578 bp, 46 predicted proteins | sample MGYA00237863_ERZ511475 | MGnify/ENA primary metagenome ERZ511475 (study PRJEB26305, sample SAMN06343858) | sediment metagenome | isolation source: hot spring sediment | place: Canada: British Columbia... | reverse complement strand
GCCGACGAGGCAGCGGCTGCCCTGCCCGCCATAGCCCACGCCGCCTCATCGGCGGGTGCGGCGCAGGCGGCGGCGCGGGGTGGGGCGGGGGTGGCGGAGGCGGCGACTACACCCGCTAGTGCGGCCGTCGGTACGCTGGCAGAGCCGCGGCGCGCACCGGATTTCGTGGTGACGCCACACGGAGAAGCCATTCCGGTTCCTGATGGCGCCGTCGGTCCGCTCTCCACCCGGGCGCCGGGGTTTCAATATATCGGGGGATCGGGCGGGAAAGGGCTCGACCAGCGTGTGTCCGCTGTCCGTATTATGGACGCAAACCAGAGGCAAGGACGGCGCGTTGTGTATATGAATGAGCGTGATCAGAGAGTCAATCCGTACACTGGGCGAACCATTTCCAAGAGCGACCCTCTGGCCCATCTCTATCTCAAGGATTGGGAGTAATTTGGATGAAGGACATACGCACGTTGCACGATCTCGTTGACGAGGAATTAGCCGCTGTCTGCTTTGTACGGGATTATGTGGAGTTTTGCTTTGATGGTCCGATCCTGCGCGCCCTGGTGCCTCCCATCCTGGCATGTGACGGCACCCAGATCACCTTTCCCGACCCCACGTCCCGCGATCAACTGTGCGCGCTCATCGGCACGACCGTGCAGCGCGTCGAACTGCAGGACGACGTGGCGATCACGCTCACCTTCACCTCCGGTCACGTGCTGCGCATTCGGCTCGATGATGATGCGCGGGCACGCATATGGCCGGAATCAGAAGCAGCGCATTTTGTTCCTGGTATTGGGAAGCCGATCCAGGTGTGGTAATCGCGACCGGGCGTGCCGCTGCGTAGCACGCACGCTCGGAAACGGCGAACGAACCAGGCTCCCTGGAAGGTCGCTCACCCAGGACGGGGTGCGCTGCAGCCAGCGTCGGGCAGCGGAGGAAGAGAGCGGGATGCGGTGATCGGGCCACGCGAAGGCCAGACCGCGCCTGGCAACGCATGCAGTGCGGTGCCTGATGCTGACGAGACATCGCTTTGGGTGATACCGGTCGGCGGTGCTGATGCGGGCAACGATCTCCTGGTAGCGCGACGATAGGGCAGCAAGCACGGGCGGGGCGGGGGCGCTCCACTGGCACGCTGGATGCGATGATGGGAGCATCCCGTCAGGGAGCGCAGTGCCGCGCGTCGCGTCGCTCCCAGCCTGCCGCTTACCGTCTGGCCGAGCGACGCGACTGCGCAGGGGATGTGGCGCAGCGCCGGCAGCGGCCCGGTCAACCCGCAGGACCTGAACCGCTCTGCGTACGCGCTGAACAATCCGCTGCCCGCCACCGACCCGACGGGGCATCTGCCGCTGCTGCCGGTGCCCATCGCTGGCGGGCTGGCGCTGCTGAAGGCGATTGACGACGGCTGGACGACGTGGGATGCCGTGCAAGCCACCCACACGCTGGCCGATCCGCAGGCGTCGGTTGAGGAGAAGCGCGCGGCGGCGGCCAATCTGGCCCTGACCGCCGCGCTGGAAGCGGCTGAACCTGATGACCTGCTGCCGGTTGCGCTACCCCTCGATGACCTGCTTCGGGTTGGGATCATCGGGGGGAGCAAGGGGGCGGGAAAGTCATTACCCGCTGCGTATGAGATCGCGAAGGCTGGTGGCCGTCAGGCTGGCGTTCTCAAAAACTATCTCTCACGGCGTTCGGCAGAAATTGAGCGTGCACTACGCAGCCTGGAGCGGCAGGCCGCACTGCATCGTGACAAGCTTGCCAATCCCGCACAGTATGCCGAAGAGTGGGAAGCCATGACTGCCGAGCGACGGAAAGCTCTACTGCGTTACTGGCATAAAGAAGCTACCAATTACGCAGAGCAAGCTGATGTGCTGCGCGGCCTGCTGATGGAACGTAGTCAAGGAGGCTCGTGAATGGATGAAAAGACCCTTATCTATTTTTTGCAGTATTTTGCAGGGCTTTTGTACGAACGAGCCTTGGAAAGTAAGGAGCGATGCACGGCTGCTCAGAAGAGACCCGATAAGCCTAGCAGTCGTGACTTTGCGTGCGGGCATGCTCAGGCTTACTATGAGGTGCTGTCTACGTTTGTGCATCAAGCTGAGGTCTTTGGTATTCCGGCTGATCAGCTCGGCATCCCCAACATCGATCCCGATGAGCTGCTGCGCTAGCATAGCGTCCATTCTAGCCTGGACACCAACCAACTGCTATCGTAGCATGCGATAGTAATCACTCCCCGTCTCTCCAACAGCCCATCATGAACAGTCGTACCAGGTGATGGGGAGCGTAGTACCAGTAGCGGCCCGGTCAATCCACAGCACCTGACCCGCTCCGCCGATACGCGGAGCAATCCACTGAAATATACCGATCCGACGGAGCATCTGCCGCTGCTGCCGGTGCTGCTCGTTGGCGGGCTGGCGCTGCTGAAGGCGATTGACGACGGCTGGACGGCGTGGGATACAACTCACCCCTCCCTGTACCTGCACCTCCAAATCGGTACATACCCCACGGACACCATCCTGCCCCTCCACCTTCATCGACCAGAGCGGCACTATCCGCGATAACGCAAACAACCTGGGTGCCTGGCGACTTCTGGAGTGGCGTGCGGGATTGCCGTTTGCAACGACAGCGTGATCAGTCCGGTGGTCGATGCAGGCACCACGTTCCTCTCCTCGTTCCTACTCCCTACTCCCCCCTCCCTACTCCTTATCTCCTCCCTCCTATTTCCTATCTCCTCTCCCCTCTCTCCTCGTCCCTACGCCCTACCCTCTCCCCCTATTTCCTATCTCCTCTCTCCTATTTCCTATTTCCTATCTCCTCTCCCCTCTCTCCTCGTCCCTACTCCCTCTCCCTACTCCCTCTCTCCTATCTCCTCGTCCCTACTCCCCCTCCCTACTCCCTCTCTCCTATCTCCTCGTCCCTACTCCCCTTCCCTACTCCCTCTCTCCTCCCTCCTATTTCCTATCTCCTATCTCCTATTTCCTCAAAAAGTGATATAGTACGCAAGACAACACAAAGCGCTCGTATCACTCGCGGGGTGTTCCTGCTGGAGTAAGGTTATGTACGAATTATCTACACTGTACGCTGCATTTGAGCAGTACTTCGGTCATCCACCAACCCGCATCGCTCGCGCTCCTGGTCGGGTGAATTTGATCGGTGAGCACACCGATTACAACGATGGTTTTGTCTTCCCGATGGCGCTGGATCGCGCCACCTATGTGGCGGCCCGGCCACGCAACGATCAGATTGTGCGGGTGTTTAGTATAAAGTTCCGCGACGAGGATCAGTTCGATTTACAGCAGATTGTGCGCGATGAGCGCCGGCAGTGGGTGAATTATATTCGCGGTGTGGCAAAAGGGTTACTGGCCCGTGATTTGCCGCTGCGTGGTGCCGATTTAATGATCGATAGCGATGTCCCGGCGGGGAGTGGTCTCTCGTCGTCGGCGGCACTGGAGGTGGCGGTTGGGTATACGTTTCAACTGCTGAACAATATCAACCTGCTCGGTGAGGAGCTGGCGCTGGTGGCGCAGGGCGCGGAGCATACGTTTGTTGGGGTCAAGTGTGGGATTATGGATCAGTTGATCGCTGCCCTGGGTGAAGCCGGCCATGCGCTGCTGATCGACTGCCGCGACTTGAGTTATCGTCCGGTGCCGATTCCCGCCGAAGCGCGGGTAGTCGTGTGCGATAGCGGTGTACGCCATCGCCTGGCCGGTTCCGAGTACAATCAGCGCCGCGCCGGTTGCGAAGAAGCGGTGCGCCTGCTCAAGCCGGCGTTGGGGAAGATTCAGGCGCTGCGTGATGTGCGTTCGAGCGATCTGGCTATGTACGGTCACCTGTTGCCGCCCGATTTGCTGCCGCTGGCCCGCCATGTGGTGAGCGAAAATGAACGCACGCTGGCGGCTGCCGAGGCGCTGGCTGCCGGTGATCTGGTGAAGATGGGCCAGTTGATGGTCGCTTCGCACGTAAGCTTGCGCGACGACTATCGGGTGAGTGTGCGCGAACTCGATACGCTCGTCGATCTGGCGCTGGCCGCACCGGGTTGCTTCGGCAGTCGCATGACCGGCGGTGGCTTCGGTGGTAGCACAGTGTCGCTGGTAGCCGCCGATCACGTTGATGCGTTCGTGGCAGCGATGGTAGACGGCTATGCCATTCGTACCGGACGCAAACTGCAACCGCTGGTCTGCACCGCCGGCGCCGGGGTGTCGTGTGTCTACGCCAGCGAAGAGGAATAGGGTCTCGCCCTGCGGATGGTTCGCCTGCGCGAGGCAAGCCGGTAGGGCGGCCATCCGCCGGTGGTGCGGAATCGCCACGGGGCAGGCAGGTGCGATTCAGCGCTGACCCACTCTCGCCAATTGCACGACCGCCCTGCCTGCCGGAGCGTAGTCTATAGCGGAAATATCGTATCGCCGACCGGCAAATCGTCAATCATCCATCCGTTTATCCCTATCAGGGGGGTGCTCGCGCCGGTGCCGGCGGGATAAGGCTGGACACGAGGCGCACGAGGAGATCGTGAGTACCCTTGTGGGAGGAGCGTATGCTGGGTCGCATCTTTGCGCCACTGTCAACCGTTTCGCTGCCGTTGGTGTACGGGTTGAGCCATCGCGCGCTGCTGCGTATGGGGGCAACCAGCCAGGAGCGTTGTCTGAACGGGATTCGTGCTCACTATTACGCTATGCCGGCCCGTGGGGCGGGTGATCTGCCGGTGCTGCTGTTGCACGGGATCGCCGACCGCGCCCAGACCTGGTCGTTTGTGATGCCGCAATTGACCACGATTGGGCCGGTGTACGCGCTCGATCTGGCCGGGTTTGGGCTGAGTGGGTTTCCGCCCGGTCAGCGCTACGCCACCATCGATCAGCAGGTGGCACTGGTGCAGGCGTTTATTCGCGAGGTGATCGGACGACCGGCGTTACTGGTCGGCAACTCGATGGGTGGGTGGATTTCCATTCGGGTCGCGCTGGCCACGCCAGAACTGGTGGTTGGGCTGGTGCTGCTCGCGCCGGGGGGCGCAATCTTGCGTGGGCGCGAGTCGTGGGAGCCGTTTCTGCACACCATCGAGCTGGCCGATGCCCGCGCGGTACGGCAGGCTCTGCGCCAGATGTATGGCCGGCCACCGCTGCCGCTCTACCTGGCCGGCCACGGCCTGCGCTCAATCTTTCACCGCGACCCGGTGACCCAATTCATCGCCCATCTCGACGAACAGGCGATGCTGCGCCCCACCGACCTGCAAGCGCTTCAGGTGCCGACGGCGCTGATCTGGGGCGAGGCCGACCGCTTCCTGCCGCCCGAATCACGCGAGTTCTTCTGCGCCAATCTGCCCAACCCGCGCCTGCTGCTCTTGCCGGGCTGCGGCCACATGCCGCAACAGCAACGGCCACGCCAGGTTGCCGCCTTCATCCGGCGTTTTGCTCAGGAGATAAGCGGCCAGGCGCCGGCAACGACAGCCCAGCACCACAGCCAACACAGCGCAGGGTAAGCAAAAGGTCGTTCGTTGCTACAGAGAGGAAACCGCAATGATCCTGTCCGGCACTCGTGAAGCGGTACTGCTGAGCGTGCAGCGGATTGATATTCACGGCACAATCTTCTACGACGTCACCTTCCATCACACCGGTGAAACGCAACCGATCCGCGCCCGGATCGGGGCCGAGAGCGTCTATCCCAACCCCCAGCCCGGCGATCAGGTGTTGGTGAGCTATGTGGTGGGGGTGGTGACCAACATCACCCCACGCCCGTCATAAATCAGCCTTTGCATAGGCCGCCTGGTGTTCGACGGCCCGTAGAAGGGAGAGGGATCACCGGCAACCTACCGAATCGGTTCGCACACCCGATCCTCGCTCAATCATCGTCGGCGTGCGATGTGGTTTTACCTCCACGTTGCACGCCGGAAAGGCAGAAACAGCGGCAGCGACAGCGCACGTCCGTCTGGCAACGACCAGGATCACGACGCCGTCTACCAGAAAGCATGATCATCCGCTAAACGAACGGCGATCTCGGCCACACGCTGCGGCGTAACAGACCAGCGCTCAGGATGATCGTACTCAAACTCAACCGTGATCCGTTGCGTGGCCCGCACAAGACGCACCACGCATGCGCCCCAGGGCGTTTCACCGGCGACGTGCATCGCCTCACGCAGTGCTCTGAGTTTATCGTGTATCGCAAGCCCCGTCGGTGTCGCCATCTGATAACCACCATCAGCATCGAAAGCGAAACCGTGCAGGCTGCTCTGCTGCGCATCAATCCGTGCCACCAGCGCGTAGCGCTGCCACGGCAGTGCGGCAACCTTTGGATGAGCGATGATGGCCGCGCCGAGTTCACGAATGAGGGTGTCTTTGTCCATGCCCCATCTTTCTACGCCGTTCTCCAGGCCAGGTACGGAAGATTACGCCTATCAGCATACCACACCTGATCCGACATCTCAGGGCTGATCGGCGTGCGTCTGCGGTACGACAAACCGCTCACCCACCATCCCTGCCCGCAGCGTGTGGTACAATGCACGGTATGAAACCGACCTACGACATCATCATTATCGGCCTCGGCGGAATGGGAAGCGCGGCAGCGTATCACGCCGCCCGGCGCGGGCAGCGCGTCCTCGGTATCGAGCGCCACACCCTTGCCCACACCCTCGGCTCCAGCCACGGACGTTCCCGCATCATTCGCCAGGCATATTTTGAAGACCCGGCCTATGTGCCGTTACTTTTGCGCGCCTACGAGCTATGGCGGCAGATTGAACACGATAGCGGTACGCACCTTTTGACCATCACCGGCGGCCTGATGATCGGCCCTCCTGACAGCCACACCGTTGCCGGAGCGCTCCGCAGTGCCCGGGAACACGGGCTGGAGTACGAACTCCTCGACGCCGCTGCGATCCGGCGCCGTTTCCCGGCGCTACACCCGACCGAGGGCACCATTGCGCTCTACGAACACCAGGCCGGCTTCCTCTGCCCGGAAGCCAGCGTCACCGCGCACCTGCAATGCGCAGCGGCGCTCGGCGCCGAGATTCACGCTGAAGAAGCGGTGCTGACCTGGGAAGCCGACACCGCTGGCGTGACCGTCACAACCTCGCGTGGCCGCTACGTCGCCGAACGCCTGATCATCACACCCGGCCCATGGGCACCGCGTCTCCTGGCCGACCTCGGCCTGCCGCTGGTGGTCGAACGCCAAACCCTGCACTGGTTCGCCCCCACGGGTGGCCTGGAGCCATTTCTGCCCGACCGCTTCCCGATCTATATCTGGGAGACAGAAGACGGCACCCAGTTCTACGGTTTTCCCCACCAGGAAGGGCCACCCGGCGGCGTCAAGGTGGCCCTCTTCCGCGCCGGTGAACCGTGCGATCCCGATACAGTTGATCGGGTCGTACATCCGGCAGAGATCGCAGCCATGCGTGCCGCCATCGCTGATCGCATTCCGGCACTGAACGGCAACCACCTGGCTGCGGTGGTCTGTATGTACACCACCACCCCCGATCAGCACTTCATCGTCGGTTTGCACCCGCAACACCCCAACGTCGTCATCGCCTCGCCGTGTTCTGGACATGGCTTCAAATTCGCCAGCGTGATGGGCGAAATCCTGACCGACCTCGCCATCGATGGCACCACCCGCCACCCGATCCGACTGTTCGATCCACTGCGGTTTCGGGCGCAACAGGCGGGATGAGGGTTGGGGTTTCCTTGCCCCCCTCCCTACCTCCCCCCGCTGGCTACGCATTACCCACATGTCGCGCTGCGTCATGCCGGACTGCAAGCACTCCCCGTAGCATGGGTGGCGTGGCGTGGGCTTCCAGCCCACGTGCAGGCATCCTCTCCACCACCGTCAGGTGCGAGCCGTGGCCGCTGATGCGCAGGCTTCCAGCCTGCGCCACGGGCTGGTACACCGCTTCCCGTTCGTGACGTGAGACTTACGCGACAGCGTTACAATACGATAGTACCCAGGATCACGCACGATGAGATAGGCGCTCCTGATGCGTGAAGAGGTTGACAAAATAGTTATGGGTAATGCATAGCCGTCGCGCTCAACGCCCCGCACCGCTGTGGTGACGTAAGGTGGCAACCTGGATTATCATTATCACAACTCAAGTTGCCACCTACCCTGTGACAGGCTACGGAGACTGAGTGCCAGGATGACCAGTACGACATTGCCCGTAACACCGTATAGCGTAATCGCACCAGCAACGTGGTGAGCAGCCAGTGCCCATGGACGTGCGACGTTGCGTCTCACGGCAGCAACCTGGGTTCTCCCCATCCTCTGTGTCCTCTGTGTCTCTGTGGTGATATAAGGGAGCACCCTGGTTGACGATCTATCCGCGTGCATCCGCCTCACCCGCGTCCATCCGTGTTCCACCCTTCCCCCCGTCGCGCTCAACGCCCCGCACCGCTGTGGTGACGTAAGGTAGCAACCTGGATTATCATATATTTCACAGGCGATTGCTCCAGGCTCTACCCGCAAAGGTTTTGATCACTTCCGAGATCACAATGTATACTACAGAGAAACGTATGATTTTGCTCCACATCCCCAAGATGGCATAGAGCATCACACAGTGCAACGGAGAGGTAATCGTTGGTTTTTGTAGCTCATTTCGGGCAGATGCCGGATTGTAATGGTTAGGCGGATGGTTGCCGGGTAGAAGCCGATTCCACGGCATCGTTAACCTGATCATAATATTGCGTGGCGTGAACTTTAAAGTACAATAATTACGATTGTGGAGTGATATCTTGCCTGAACTTGCTCGCTTCTTCGGTATTATCATCCGCAATATACGCGGAGCCAGGTGTACCCCATCATGTTCCGCACTTCCACGTGTACTACCAGAACCATGCTGCGGTATACAGCATTGACCCAATAGAGCTGATACGTGGTGAGTTGCCGCGTCGAGAACAACGACTTGTGGAAGCATGGGCGGAATTGCACCAGGGCAAACTGAAAGAAAATTGGGAGCGGTTGCAAGCAGGACAGGTAGCGTACAAGATAGCACCGCTGCGCTAAAGGGGTGAGCGAGATGGGACATGCGATCTACCGGGTGGTTGGATGTGAAATCACCGGCCCATACACACTGCGCATCACATTTGACGATGGAATGGTTCGAGAGATCAATTTCAAGCCGGTGCTGGCAGGGCCGGTGTATGGCGCGTTGCGGGACGAAGAATTGTTCAAGCAAGTGAGCATAGACGCAGAGGTACACACATTGGTGTGGCCAAATGGGGCGGATTTTGACCCAGAGACGTTGCATGAGTGGCCGACGTATGCGGATGAGATGAAGCGAATGGCAGAGCGCTGGGCGACAACAATGGCGAAGGTTGGGTAATCACCCAACCCTGGCGGCAACGGATACGTGCTCCACCGGACGTGCTACATCATATCTTACAGTAGCAATCTGGGGTATACCTATCCGCTGTGGCCTCTGCGCCTCTGCGGTGATAACACCTCTTGCCGGACTCGCCCAATGTGCAGTACCATATACCGCATCAGCCACATCGAACCAGGGAACCGACGATGAGCGATAACAACAGTGTAAGCTACAAGTGCCCGAAGTGCGATTACCTCAACATCTGGACCCGCGATGAGTTGTTGCAGAAAGGGCAGAAAATCGTTTATCGGCAAGAGACGGTTGACGTGCTGGAGTATAGCGTGCGTTGTAAGAACCGGGATTGCGACCATCGGATGCGCATTCAGATATCGAAAAAGTGAGGCCGGTTATGCGGCTTGTCGGGCCGGAAACTGAGCAGGATCGCGAGCTGCGCGAGTGGTTTGCCACCCAGGAGCGCGGGAATATCGAGCGCCTGGAAGCCGGGGCGCAGACGATGATGCAGGTGATTAGCGGGTTGTACGGGGTGCTGTTCGCAGTACTGGCCCTGAGCGATCAGCCGACCTATTTGCAATTGCCGGTCGTGCGCTGGGCCGGCAGTGCCGGGGTGTGTATCTTTTTCGCCTCCCTGGTGGCGGCGATGCTGGTGCTGCTGCCCCGCCGGATCGCCTATCAGGAAGACAATCTGACCGCTATGCGGCAGGCGTATGATCACCTGCTCAGACGCAAGGCCTCCTTGCTTCAGGTTGCACAGGTGCTGTTTCTGGGCGGCATCGCCTGTGTGATTGCGGTTATCCTGGCTATCGTATGGCAGTGATGAGGACGAATCGGTAGCCGCGACGGTACGTTTGCCGGTAGCAGCGTTGCCGTGCTCTTATGCACTGTCCGTTGCTTGTCAGAGAGCGCTTGCCGCGCTGAATCCACATCACGGCACTCATCAGCCTTCAGCTCAGGCCCTGCCTCTCATCCTTCGCCCCCATCAACCCATTCGTCGCCATCGCTACGCTGTGCTATAATCGCGCCCGGCACTGATTGCCGGGAAGCGCTATGGAACACATTGTTGTCGGGATTCTGCTGTTACCGCTGATTATATACGTACCGGGGTGGGCATTCACCCAGGCTCTGCTCGCCTCTGATCGGCTCGACGGCCTGGAACTGCATCTTGAACGCTGTCTGATCAGCGCCCTCTGGAGTGGCTGGCTGGCCCTGCTGTTGGGGAGCCTGGGTATCTTCTCGCTCTGGCTCCATCTGGGCCTCACCCTGATCGTCACCGCGCTCCTCTTCTGGTGGGCATTCCGCCGCGCTCGCCGGGTGACAGCCCCGCTTGCCACCTCCACCGCGCTGGTCTGGTTCGCGACCCTGCTGCTACTCACCCTGCTGGTAGCCCGTCCCTTCGAGGTGATTCTGGGCGTGCGCGACGCTGGCGTCTACGCGGTCACCGGCTTTGCCATGGCCCGCACCGGCAGCATTGTCCAGACCGATGCCGTCGTGGCTGAACTGGGTCAGGCGGCGCAGAGCACCGATCCGGCGATCCGCGAACCGGCAGCCCAGGCCATCAGCAACTTCATGATTGCCCAGGCCCGTGATCGCTACATCGCGTCACGCCTGCGCGCCGCCGGCTTTCTGATCAACGAAGGCGATCTGGCCCAGGGGCGGATTGTGCCGCAAGGGTTTCACCTCTTTCCGGCCTGGATCGGGTTGCTGACCGCTGCCGGCGGGCCGCTCTTCGGCCTCTTTGCCACCGGCCTCCTCGGCATGCTCGGCGTGTGGAGCGTCGGCATGATCGGTCGCCGGCTCGCCGGGCCGTGGGTGGGCTGGCTGGGTATGGTCTTCCTCGGCCTGAATGCGGTGCAGGTCTGGTTTGCCCGCTACTCAACCGCCGAAACCACGGCGCAGATGCTGACCTGGGGCGGACTGTACCTGTTCGCCAAATACCACGACCGCGGTCTCTCCCCTGCGACGCGGATCGTGTACGCTGCGCTGGCCGGGATTGCGTTTGGGCAGGTTGCGCTGGCGCGCATTGATTTCTTCTTGCTGGCGCCGGCCATGCTCTACCTGGGCTACTGCTGGCTAAGCCGCCGCTGGCAACCCGAACAGACGGCACTCGCACTGGGGATGCTGGCGATGCTGGCACACGCCGCGCTGCACATCATCTTCATCGCCCGCGCCTATTTCTTCGATACCGGCTTTGCCCGTTTTCAGGATTTTGCCCTCACCTCGCTCATCGCGCTGCCGTTTCTCTCGCCGGCGGTGCGCGAAGCCTACTTCACCTCGAAGTTCAGCTCGCTCGATGAGCCATGGCGCATCTGGCTGGAGCTGGCGGTGATTGCCGTGCTGGTGGTCGGGCTGATTGTAGTCCGTCGTCGTGGGCTAATCAATGCGATTGAGCGCCGGATTGTCACGCACCGCCAACGCTGGCAGCGCGGCATCGCCATCGCACTGCTGCTCCTCGTCGGCTGGGCCTACCTGATCCGCCCCCAAATCATCGATGCCGACCTGCTCTTCAACACCCGCGGCGGCTGGAACGACCCGCTGACCCGCGATCCGGCGCTGGTCGCCGGCGACGTGCGCAGCGGCGTTATGACACCCACCGAAGCCCGCCTGCAAGCCGGCGTTGTCCTGCAGGGGCGACCCTGGGAAGCCGAACCCGATCTGGCGGCAACCGCAGCGCTACGTGCTGAACTGGCGGCGAGTCGCGGGCCGTGGCAAGGGCCATTCTCGAACCAGACCCTGAACTGGTTACGGCTGCAAGGGTACGTTGGCGCCCCCATCCGCTTGCCGCTGGTACTGTACTACCAGGAATACAGCTCAATGAACTGGTGGCAACGTCTGCTGGCCGATCCGTCCACCTTCACCAGCGAACCGGCCCCGGTACAGGCGAAGGAACTGATCCCACTGGCCGGACTGGTGCGCGTCGGCTGGTACCTCTCACCGCTCGGCGTCATCCTGGCCGGCATCGGCTTTGCCCTCTGGTGGTGGCGCGGCCTGACCGCGGCCAGTTGGCTCATGCTCACCGTTGGCTTCCTCGGCAGCTTCTTCTACCTGCGCCAGACCTACGGCACCTCCGAACAGACCTACATCTACATTCTGCGCCGGTTCGTACCGATTGCCTACCCGATCTTCGCCCTGAGCGCCGCGTATACCCTGGCCGCCCTGGCCGGCGCGTGGCAAATCCGCCCAACCGCCAACCGCTGGCGCCAGGGAATCGCGGCTGGCTGTGCCGGTCTGCTGATTCTGTTTTTAGGATGGACAGGCCGTTACTACTTTGCCCACACCGAATATGCCGGCGCCCTCGGCCAGGTAGCGGCTATAGCCCGTCACTTCACCCCAGAGAGCGATATTGTCCTCTTGCGCGGTGGTGCCCCGGTCTACAGTGACTCACGCGACATCCCCGACCTCCTGGCGACACCACTCCGCTTCGCGCACGGCATCAACGCCTTTACCGTCAAGAGCGTAGCGACCGCTCCCTACGCCGACCTGCTCGCCGAGCAGATCAGACACTGGCAGGCCGATGGCCGTACCGTCTACCTGATGCTCAGTGCCAGTGGCGGCAACCTGGCCTTTCCCGGCTTCCGGCTAACCCCAATCGCCGGCGTAGAGCTTAACCTGGCCGAATTCGAGCAACTCACCGACCAGAAACCACAAAACGTCTCGCGCCTGACCTTACCGTTCACCATCTACCGCCTCGACCCGACCACCGAACCGCTGGTAGCAACCGATCAGCCACCGCTGATCACAACCGCCTTCGCCGCCCAGGTCATTGGCTTCTATCGCCCCGAACAGCACAGCGACGGCTGGACGTACAGTTGGAGCAACGGCGAAGCGATCATCCGCCTGCCCTGGTCGGCCACCACAACCCAAACCATCGCCCTCGAAGCAGCGAGCGGCCTCCGCCCACCCCATCTCGGCCCGGCCACCCTCTGCATCAGCGCCCAGATCGAAGCGACCCTCTGGCCAACGACTGCCACCCCGCTCGTTGAACTGGGCTGCCACACCATCGGACAACAACCGACCACCATCCGCTTCACCCTCGACCCGGCGCAACTACCACCGGCAGCGAGCGGCGCCCTCCTGCTCCACCTCACCGGCCCGGCCTGGATACCGGCAGCCGAAGACCCGCGCCAGAACGACCAGCGCGTCCTGCACGTGCAAATCAGCCGACTATGGGTTGAAGAGTAAGGAGTTCAAAACAGATCACGCCCTCACCCCCGGCCCCTCTCCCGCGCAGTGCGCGGGAGAGGGGAGAGACACGTCACACCCCAACCGCCCCCATTGGTGGCAAGAGTTCACCCTCACCTCCTCCCCCCAGCGGGGATACCCTCTTCTCTCCTCCCCCCAGCGGGGATACCCTCTTCTCTCCTCCCCCCAGCGGGGGCCACACCCTCGTCTCCTCCCCCCAGCGGGGGGAGGCCGGGAGGGGGGCCGGAATTGCAGTGCGCGACCAACAGTATGGAGCACGCCTGTCTTCCTCCCCCGCTCCTCTCCCGTGGGGGAGAGGAGCGGGGGCAGGGGGGTGAGGTGAGGGGGCCGGAATTGCGGTACGCGATAACCAGTATGGAGCACGCCCATCTCTCCTCCCCGCCAGTTGGAGACACACCCCCACCCTAACCCGCCCCCGCTGGGGGCGGGAATAGACCCTCACCTCCTCCCCCCAGCGGGGATACACTCATATCTCCTCCCCCCAGCGGGGCTATGCATTACCCACAACTTATGTCAACCACGTGTGTATCAGCAGGTATGATCGCCATGGATGCTGTTGTGGGCGACTGGCCCGGTGATAGCGCGCAGCTCCAGCCGTGCCGGCGCGTGCTGGATTGATTGCCTTGCCCGCTCGTCATGCGCGTGTCGCGCAGTTTGGAGTGCGGCAGCCATGCTGCCGCGCCAGCCGTGCTCGCGATCACGTGGAGGTCGCAGCGGTTACCCCGCAGCTCTGCGCACAGTGGGATCACGTTTCAGTGGAGATACCGTTGCCGACCACCATTACCCGTGGCGCGCAGTTTGGCGTGCGGCAGCCATGCTGCCGCGCCAGCCGTGCTCACGATCCGGCGCGTGGTGGAGCGGTGCCCCGGATGGTCATAGCACGAACAAATAGCTGTATCTCGTTCCCATTCCGCACACCGGCAAGGATACCGCTTCCAGCCCGGATTGCCCTCGTATGGCGTGCGGCAGCCATGCTGCCGCGCCAGCCGTGCTCACGATCCGGCGCGGATTGCAGCGGACTCCCGTGCCGGTCCCTGATGATGGGGATGGCTGAACGCAGGCTGACCGCCTGCCCCACAGCGTGCTGGTGCCGGTAGTGTGGAGGGGCGGGTTCGGTAGGGGCGGGTTCTCAACCCGCCCCTACGGACGGTACCTGTACCGTTCACCTGACTATCCACGGGATGTGGGGGATGAGGGAGATCACCCTGTCACGCCGGTCGTGATCACAGACCCGGCGCACGGCATTGCCGCTGCACCCGCCGGGGTGGATACGGTTGTCCGGCGGCGTTACCCGTGGCGCGACGTGTGGTGCGCGGCAGCGTGTCTGCCACAGCAGCCGCGCTCTCGATCCGACGCGGATTGCAGCGGACGCCCGTGCCGGTATGTGACTCTGATGATGGAGATGGCTGAACGCAGGCTAACCGCCTGCCCCACAGCGTGCTGGTGCCGGTGGTATGTAGGGGCGGGTTCGGTAGGGGCGGGTTGAGAACCCGCCCCTACGGACGGTACCTGTACCGTTCACCTGACCATCCACGGGATGTGGGGGACGGGAATGTCTTGCATCGCGTGCAATGGATAGTTGTTCAGAGGTGATCGCAGCCGCTACGCTCCCCGCTCCCGCGCAGCGCTATGCCTTACCCATACCCAGGTTGTTAACCGCTTCGCTCATCAGTCGAACCTATCTCATTGTGCGCGATCCTGTGCACTATCGCGTCACCCTGTTGTAGCGTGGGTCTTACGTCACGAACGGAAAGCGGATGATAGCAGCGAAAGTAGCCGTTGGATCAGACCATGGGGAAGACGTCCAGCCTGCGCACCAGCGGCCACGGCCAGCACCTGCCGGCGGTGGAGGGGATACCTGCACGCAGGCCGGAAGCCTGCGCCACAGGGAGCGCTTGGATCCCGACCTAACGCAGCGCGACATGTGGGTAATGCATAGCCCCAGCGGAGATACGCTCTTGTCTCCTCCCCCCAGCGGGGATACACTCATATCTCCTCCCCCCAGCGGGGGGAGGCCGGGAGGGGGGCCGGGATTGCGGTGCGCGACCACCAGTATGGAGCACGCCCACCATCCTCCCCCGCTCCTCTCCCACGAGGGAGAGGAGCGGGGGCAGGGGGGTGAGGTGAGGGGGGCCGGGATTGCGGTGCACGGGAGTCATCAGGAGCAAACCCATCTCCACTCTCCCCTACACCCTACACCCTATCTTCTCTCTCCTATCTCCTAACCAGCCACCGTACCCACCGGCGCCTCCAGAAAGAAGCGACCTTCCGCATCGTCATACGCGAACAGCTCGGCATAGCGTCCCCACTCCAGCGCAATATCGAGCTGACGTTCAGCCTCGGCGCGGGGAAATTCACGCTCCAGCGCAGCCAGAAACACCTCCCACCGTAGCGATTGATTATCGGCTGCGGTCAACATTCGCATCATCCAGCGGAAGAACGGTAATCGCCGCAGGCGAGAAGCAAAAATCTCTTTGCGGGATTGGATACTGGCTTCAGCAAATGCCTCACCGAGTGGGGTTAAAATCAGATCACCGCTCTCCACCCGTGCAAAACCGAGTAACTCGGCGGCCTCGATCAATGGCAAGAGCTGATCAAGATCAAGCCCTAGCTCATCCTGTAAGTGAACGATTGGATCACGCTCTACATCAGACGCATTCGCCTGCTCGATCAGGCCGGCCAGCGCTGTAACACTGGCCATAGGAAGCAGTCGAGTCTGCCCGCTCTGACCAGGCTCAGTACCGTACTCGACCGCCTCCGGTTGAGTTTGCCCGGCCAGCACAGCATAAACCCGTGCTACCAGTGCGGCAAATGCCTCTGATTTGCGATCCCGTGGGTGTGGCAGATTAATCGGAATTTCAGTAATAACCCGACCCGGATTCTTATCCATGACCACAATGCGGTCAGCCATAAACACGGCCTCTTCGATGTTATGGCTCACCATCAACACGGCCCGAATATGAAGCTTACCGCTTGTCCACAACTCCAACACTTCGCCGCGCAATGTCTCGGCGCTTAACACATCAAGCGCGCTAAATGGTTCATCCAGACACAAGAGTTCTGGATCGACAGCCAGCGCACGGGCAATACCGACCTTCTGCCGCATACCTCCCGACAACTCACGCGGATAAGCTTGCTCGAAGCCGTCGAGACCAACCAGGTCGATTAGCTCAATCGCACGTTTCTGCGCTTCATCATAAGTAACACCCCGTGCTTGCAGGGCGACTGCAACGTTCTCCTGCACCGTTAGCCACGGAAAAAGGGCAAAGGTTTGAAATACAATCGTCGCGTGCGGATTGACCCCGTGAAGTGCCTGTCCGCGATAACGAACCAGACCCTCAGAGGGGCGATTGAGACCGGTAATAATGCGCAGCAACGTGCTCTTCCCGCAACCCGACGGACCGAGCAAAGCAACAAACTCACCATCACCGATAGTCAGATTCACATCCTGAATGGCGGTAAACTGCCGGTCCTTGCCGCCATAGCGCTGCGTCACGCGCAGCACTTCCACCAGGGGCTGCAATTGTGTCTGCTGCATCGTTTTACTCCTATTCCAGACGATATCGATCTTTCTACTCTCCGTTGGTTCCTCCTCCACTATAACTGCTGCATCGTTTTACTCCTATTCCAGACGATATCGATCTTCGGCCAGCCGATACAGTCGCCGCCAGACCAGACGATTGATGGTTACCACAGTGATAATCATCGTAAGGGTTGCGGCAAATAGCTTTGCAAAATCGCCAGCGTCGGTAGCGGCAGCAATCGTTGATCCGATCCCAATAGTCTGATATGTTTGCTGATTGAATACCACGTACTCAGCGACAATGCTGGCGTTCCAGGCCCCACCGCTTGCCGTAATAAGACCGGTGATCAGATACGGAAAGAGACCGGGCAAAATCAACGTCCGCCAGCGGCGCCATCCGTGCAACTGCAACAAATCACTGGTGAAACGTAAATCCTGTGGAATGGCATTGACGCCGGCAATGACATTGAACAGGATGTACCACTGTGTACCGAGCATCATCAAAGCGATGGCAGCCAGATTGAGGCCACCTGGAAACTCCAACAAAGCCAAAACCAACACTGGAAAGAGTGCAGTTGCCGGAATCGAAGCCAGAATCTGTACCACCGGCTGTAAGACTGCCGCAATCTTTTGGCGTGTGCCAATCAACACCCCCAACGGCACTGTCCAGAGCAACGCAATGCACATCGCTACACTAACCCGCCCGAAGGTAGCTGCCACCCCTAGCAAAATCTCTCCCCACTGGGTAAGCGAAACACTGAACAGAAATCGACTGCCATTCAACAAGCCCCATCCCGTAAGAACAATAATGACGGCCAGGGCAATCCAGCCAAACAATGAACGCCGTCGTTCCCCGGTTGGCACATCATCAGCCGGATGCTGACCGAGCCACCGTCCCAGAAGGTCGTTTAGCCAGCGGAGTCTTCTACCAATCCATGCAACCAGCATCGAGCGTTGCCACAGATCGTAGAACCACGACGTTGAGTCTTCCTCGCGCTCAACGAACTCAAGCCGAAACCGACGAGACCAGACAAGCAACGGTCGCCAGACGAGTTGATCCAGCACAACGATCACAACTGCCAGGCTGAACAAGCCCCAGCCAATTGCACCCAGATCACCGGTATCAGCCGCGGTCTGCAAAAAAGCACCTAAGCCCGGCAACCGAAAATCACGCTCGCCAAGGGTAAATATCTCGGCTGCCATCAGGAAGAACCAACCCCCGGCCCAGCTCATCATACTGTTCCAGACCAGCGTCGGCGCACCGAACGGAAATTCGAGCGTGATGAAACGCTGCCACCACGAGAAACGAAAGATGCTGCTCGCTTCGCGCAGCTCTTTGGGGATTGTGGTCAGCGACTGATACCAGGCAAACGTCATATTCCAGACCTGGCTGGTGAAGATCAGGACAACCGCCGTCAGCTCGACGGCGAACGCCTGTGGCAAAATGGCACTTAAACCCAGCAACACAACCGGCAAGAACGACAAGATCGGCACACTCTGCAAGACATCGAGCAGCGGGATTAAAATCCGCTCTGCCCGTGGATTGTAAGCGGCAATATAGCCGTAAACCAACGTGAAGATGAATGACAGCATATAGGCCATCGCCATTCGGCCCACTGAATACAACGCATAAAACGGTAATGCCGTCAGACTGAGAGATATTTCTGGCCCACGGATAGTTTCGGGTGCACTGCTGGCGACACCGCCTGCCAAACCGATCAGACCGATCAGTACGAGCAGAAGCCACAAATCGGCTTGGGTGAATACTGCACGTGTCGGTGGTTCGGGAGTAAAGGTGCGCAATTTGAACATACCACGTCTCACTTTCACAAGTTAGCAGAGTCTGTTTGATGAGAAGGCGAAGACAATACTTTCGCCTGTCCCATAGGAAGGTCCGGATAAGCGCTTAGAGCCTGTTATGGACTTTTCGGTTCTGCTCGTATATCATGACGCTATGACACGAACAGCCTATCCCAGTGATGTTTCCGATGAAGTGTGGGCGTTTGTCGCGCCCTCTGTGACGCTGATGGACGAAGAAGCGCCGCAGCGGAACTATCCCCTGCGCGACGTCTCCAACGGGCTGCGCTCCATGCTGCGCACGGGTGCGCCATGGCGGATGCTGCCCACCGACGTGCCGCCGTGGCCCGTGGTGGATCACCAGACCCAGCGCTGGCTGACGGCGGGCGTGGTTGCGCAGATGGTGCATGACGTGCGGATGCTGCTGCGCGAAATTACCGACCGCACGCCCCAGCCCCGTGCCGTCATTGTGGATAGCCGGACGCTCCCGTCGACGCCGGAACGCGGGGGACGTGCTGGCGACGATGGACACAAGCGGCGGAACGGCGCGACGGTGCATCTGGCCGTGGCTACGCTGGGGCACCTGCTGGCGGTGGTGGTCACGCCAGCCAACGACCACGACCAGGCGCAGGTGGCGGCGCTGGCGCAGCGCATGCAGGAGATACCTGGCGACACGGTGGAAGTGGCCGTCGTTGACCAGGGCTACACTGGTGAGCAACCGGCAGCCGAGGCCGCCGCCCACGGCAGTCGCCTGGCGGTGGTCACGCTGCCGACCGCCAAACGGGGCTTTGTCTTGCTGCCGCGGCGCTGGGTGGTCGAGCGCAGGTGCGCCTGGATGACGCGCTGCCGTCGCTTGGTGCGCGACTACGACCGTGTGGCAGAGACGCTGGCCGGCTTGCATGTCGTTGCCTTTGCCATCTTGTTGGCCCATCGGTTTGTCGCTCTCATGGTTCAACGTTCATAACAGGCTCTAGCTTGTTAGTCCCAGCAACCAGGTCGCCAGCGAGAAATAGATCAACACCCCACCAATATCCGAGAGCGAGGTCACCAATGGACCGCTGGCCGTCGCCGGATCAAGCCCCAGCCGGCGCAACAGGAATGGCAACGACATCCCAATCAAACTACCCATCAGCACCAGCACCATCATCGTCAGCGAAACCACGCTGGCGACGTGCCAGCCAACCCGAATCACACCTAGTAAACCGACCGCCAGCGCCATCGCACTCCCCAACAACAGCGCGACCAGCAACTCTTTTGCCAGCAAACGCCACCAGTCGCCTGAATCGATGTCACCGGTCGCCAGCGCACGCACCGTCAGCGTTGCCGACTGCGAACCGGCATTACCGGCGCTACCGATCAGCAGTGGCAGGAAGAAGACCAGGGCCACGACTGCGGCAATTGTCTCTTCAAACGCAGCAATCGCCGCCCCAGAAAAGACATTCACAAAGACCAGGGCGACCAGCCAGGGCACGCGCTTGCGGACAAGTTCAAAGATCGGGGTCTCCAGATAGCTGCCACGCAGCGGCTCAATAGCGGCACTGCGATAGAAGTCTTCAGTGACCTCCTCCTCGGCAACGTCAATCAGGTCGTCAAAGGTTACGATCCCAACCAGTACCCCATCTGAGTCAACGACCGGCAAAGCCGGCAAGCTGTAGCGCCGCAACGCCTCAACTGCCCGTTCACGATCATCAAATGCCGACAACACAACATAGCTCTCGTCCATCAGACTACGCACCGTCTGTGTCGGCTCGGCCAGAATAAAACGACGCAACTCAATCGCATCGAGCAGCCGCCACTTCTCATCGGTCACATAAATCACATCAATTGTTTCGCTATCGCGTCCACGTACCCGGATATGGTCGAGGGCACGGGCAATCGTCCAACCCGGACGCACCGCGACATAATCGGGGGTCATCAGACGCCCGACGCTCTCTTCAGGATAACCGAGTAACTGACGGGCTTCTTTGAGATCGTGTGGGCTGAGCAGATTGAGTAACTTTTGCGTTACCTGGCCGGGAAGCTCTTCAAACAATTGCGTGCGATCATCGGGGCTGAGATTCGCCAGCAGTAAGCGCGTCTCCTCCAGACTCAGACTGGTCAACAACTCGTATTGATCGTCATGCTCAAGGTAGGAGAAGACTTCACCGGCTAACGCACGTGGTAAAACGCGAAACACCAGCATGCGCTCGGCGGCAGACAGCTCGCGGAGCAGATCGGCAATCTCCGGCGCCGGCCAGCGCGAAAGTTGCTCGCGCAGATCGAGCCAGCGCTGTTCGGCAATCAATGCCTTAACCTCATCGAGGCGGGGAGTTGGGAATGTGGTCATTGTCACCCCCTGTGCTTTCTGGCAGCGGCACAGGAGGTAACGACATTCAGTACACAAAAAGCCCCGGTAAGCTCAACCTCACCGGGGCAGATCGTTATGATCAGACCAAACGTCTACTCATATCGACACCGTGAGCCGATGAGGCCGGTGCAGGTATTGATTGTCATTACCATACTGTGCCGCTGACGAGAATGACTACTATCCATAGCGGTTCCGTTCCTCATCGTGTCTAAACGTTGCCAACAGGCTTCACTACTATACGCCGGAGACGCTGATTTGTCAATCTTGCGCACATTGGTAAGTCATTTTCTGGCAGTGAGCGAGTCTGTCCGTAAATTTGTTATTAAGAAAGTGTTAAGACATTTGAAGAAAGTTTAACTGACAATCTCCAGAAAAATATCTTCAAGAACAAGTTATTTAACCAAAAGATGTAAAGATTTTCTATCAAAAAGATTAAGAAAATGTTACCCCAAAATCCGCTCTGAAGCCGTATCCTGAATCCCATCACTAACGACGATTCTCCATAGTACCTGTCAAACGAAAGGGTGAGGTTGAACATGAAGCTGTTACATATGGAGAACCGGATCGAGCGTAAGGTTGTTGCCAGTCTACGCCTTCAATGGCAGCGCAACCGTTACCTTCTCGGCAGTGCAGCGCTGATCGTTGCATGCTGCGTAACAGTGGTATGGCTCGCAGCACGTCTCTGGCATATTGATCCGATTATTCTGTTACGCGATGTCTACATCGTTGTTGGTGCAGAGCCGTATGCAGGACTGATGTCAAACATTGGCTTATTGGGCTGGTGTGTGGCAGCGACTGTCTGGAGTATAACCGTCTATCTGTTACATCCGCACCGTGCTGACCCCCGCTATGGGTTAGCCATCAGTGCAGGGGTGATCACCGCGATTTTGTTGATTGATGATGGCTGGATGTTGCACGAATACCTCTTACCTCAGTTAACCGGACTTAGCGAGAAGGTGTTTCTGGCCGGTTATGCCCTCCTGGCAATCACGTTTGCCGGCTATGCCCTGCCTCGTATGTTGCAAACCGACTACCTGCTGGCAGGTATCGCTGCTGGCTGTCTGGCCGCTTCGTACCTGATTGACATAGTGCTCCCGTTTACCCCTCGCCACACGCTATACGAGGATGTCGCCAAATTGAGCGGTATTATCTTCTGGGCGGCTTACGCGCTGAGTGTCTTTCGGGAGGTTGCGAAAACACAACGGGGGCGACTCGCGTAGCCGCCCCCGTTCCTCTTGATGGTTGGATTAGCTACCCTTCCAGCAGCAACGCCTCTGGGTCTTCAATCAGCTCTTTCACTTTCACCAGGAAGCGCACTGCTGTGCTGCCATCGATCAAGCGATGGTCGTAGCTCAGCGCAACGTACATCATCGGGCGAATGACGATCTGCCCGCCGACGACGACCGGACGCTCTTCGATTTTGTGCATGCCCAGAATGCCTACTTGCGGGGCATTGAGAATCGGCGTGCTCATGAGCGAACCGTAGACACCGCCATTCGTGATCGTGAATGTGCCCCCCTGAAGTTCGGCCAGACTCAACGTTCCTTCCCGTGCCTTCTTCGCCAGTTGGGCGATTTCGCGCTCGATCTGTGCGAAGGTCTTACGGTCGGCATCGCGCACAACCGGCACCACCAGCCCCTCGTCAACACCAACGGCGATGCCGATGTCGTAGTAGTACTTGATGACGACCTCTTCGCCCTGAATCTCGGCATTTACCATCGGAAAAGCTTTGAGCGCTCCGACCACGGCTTTGGTGAAGAAGGACATAAAGCCCAAACCAACCCCATGCCGCTCTTTGAACGAGTCCTTGTGACGGGCGCGCAACGCCATCACCGCGCTCATATCCACTTCGTTGAAGGTGGTAAGCATCGCTGCGGTGTGCTGCGCTTCCACCAGCCGGCGAGCGATGGTTAAACGGCGCCGACTCAGGCGCTGGCGTTCTTCACGACGGTCACCATTCGTACTGACTACTGCCGGGGCTGCAGGTGGCGTTGGCCGTGGGGCCGGTGCTGGTGGTGGCGGCGCAACCGGAGCTGGCGCAGGTGACGGCTGAGCGGGCTGTGGGCGCTCTACCACAGCCGGGGTCGGATGGCTGACGTGGACCCGCGCTTCATCCGCTTTAGCGGTTGCTTCACTCGGCCCGGTACCCGACACCAGCCGCATAACATCTTCTTTAGTAATGCGCCCGCCGGGGCCGGTGCCGGGAACTGTGCGCAAATCGATAGCGTGTTCGGCAGCCATGCGCTGGGCAACCGGTGTCGCCAGCACTTCATTGACCGCAGTAGCAGCTACCGGTTCAGCGACAGGGGCCGCTACCGTTGTTGTACTGGCTGCCGCCACCGGTGCTTCTTTAGGCAATGCCCCGGCTTCAATCGTACCCAGCAGATCGCCAATACCAACCGTAGTCCCTTCTGGACATGCGATGCTGGTCAGAATCCCGCTCTGATCGGCGGCTACTTCGAGATTAACCTTATCGGTCTCCAATTCAACTACCGGTTCACCAACCGCAACCGGTTCACCTTCACGCTTAAGCCAGCGTGCTACCGTCGCCTCAACAATCGACTCACCGAGTGACGGTACGCGAATTTCGTATGCCATGCCCTAACCTACCTCACTCATCAGTAACGCACATACCTTAGCGCGTCATCGTTTCTCGTCCTTGCAATGCCGGTACAGGAGACTCCGGCAGATCAGCTACCGCCTCGCGTAAGATACGAGCCTGTTCACGCACGTGAATGCTATGCAACCCTTCTGCCGGACTGGCCGACTCGGCACGTCCGACATAGCGGAGTGTAACCCCTTCGGGTAAGAGCTGTTGTAAGCGGGGCCAGACAAAGCTCCAGGCTCCCATATTCTGCGGCTCCTCTTGCAACCAGACCACCTCTTGCAGGTTCGGATAGCGCTGCATGGCCATCCGCAACTCTTCGGCAGGGAAGGGATAGAGTAGCTCAAGCCGCAGCACATCAACCCGGCCAGCAGTCTTTTCCCATTCGGCACTGGAGAGCAGATCAATCGCTACCTTCCCCGAACACAGGATGAGGCGCGTGACCCCTTCTGGCGCTGGCGCCTCTGCCCCCAGACCAAGCACCGGCTGGAAGCGATGGTCGGTGAGATCGCGCAACGACGAACTACTGCGTGGATGGCGCAGCAGGCTCTTGGGCGTCAGGATAATCAATGGCTTGGGGTCGGCATACAGCGATGCCGCCTGGTAACGGAGCAGATGGAAGTATTGCGCCGCAGTCGTACAATTCGCGACGCGAATATTGTCATTGGCTGCCAACTGCAAAAATCGCTCCAGACGTGCGCTTGAGTGTTCCGGGCCTTGCCCTTCATAACCGTGCGGCAGCAGCATCACCAGCGATGGGTTCTGCCCCCACTTGGCGTGCCCACTGACGATAAACTGATCGATGATCACCTGAGCGCCGTTAGCAAAATCGCCAAACTGCGCTTCCCACAACACCAGCGTGTCGGGCGCGTGACAACTGTAGCCGTACTCAAAACCCAATACCGACGCCTCGGAAAGCGGACTGTTGTAGACGGCAAATGAGGCGCGGGCTTGCGGAATGTGGTGCAGTGGAATGAAACGCTCGCCGGTCACCACATCGTGCAAGACAGCATGGCGATGGCTAAATGTACCCCGTTCGCTGTCCTGCCCGGTCAACCGGATGGGCGTGCCATCGGCGAGGATACTGGCAAACGCCAACGCCTCGGCGTGGCCCCAATCGATACCGCTTTCCTCAAAGATAGCCTGTCGGCGCCGTTGCAGGGTGCGTTCGAGCTTGGGATGAACCGTAAAGCCTTCAGGCCGATCTAACAATGCCTCGTTCAGCTCGATCAGCGTTTTCGCCGAAACCGGGCGGGCAAAGATCGGTGGACGACGCAGCGGTTGGACGGGCGGCGGTGGTGCAGGTGGCAACGACGCTGCCAGACGCTGACGTTCACGCACCTTCTCAAATGCCTGCTGGAGCCGATTCATTACCGCATCGACGCGAGCCTGGGCTTCCTCGCGGGTGATGATCCCGCGCCGTTCCAGCTCGCGCGCCCAAATCTCGCGCACCGTCGGATGATTGCGAATTCGCTCGTACATCTTGGGTTGGGTAAACTCCGGCTCATCACCCTCGTTGTGGCCCCACCGCCGATAACCTACCAGATCGATGAGGAAATCTTTCTGGAACTTCTCACGGTATGCTGAAGCCATCCGGGCCGCAGCAATACAGGCTTCAACATCATCAGCATTGACATGCACGACCGGAATTTCCAGACCACGCGCCAGATCGCTGGCGTAGAGGGTCGAACGCGAGTCGTTGCTGTCGGTCGTAAACCCAATCTGATTGTTGATGATAATGTGAATCGTTCCGCCGGTATGATACCCCTTCAACCGCGAGAGGTTCAGCGTCTCAGCGACAATACCCTGACCGGGGAAAGCAGCATCACCGTGGATCAGAATCGCCAGCGACTCCTTCTCGTCCTCTTCCGGGAAGCCAGGCCGATTACGGTGCTCTTGCGCAGCACGGGCGCGACCTTCGACCACCGGATTGATAAATTCGAGATGACTTGGATTGGGTGCCAGCGTAATCGGCATCTCGGCAATCCCGCTCTCGCGGTAGGCTTTGCGGGCACCGAGATGATACTTCACATCACCTGTCCAGCCTTCATAGGTATCTTTGGTATAGTCGGGCGAATGAAATTCGGTCAAGATCATCGAATAGGGCTTACCGAGAATATGCGCGAGAACGTTCAGACGACCGCGATGCGCCATCCCAATAACAACCTCTTTGGTACCATTGACCGCAGCATTCCGAATGATGGCGTCGATCATCGGGATCAGCATGTCGCAGCCTTCAATCGAGAACCGCTTTTGACCGGGGAATGTCTTGTGTAGAAAGCGCTCAAAACACTCAACTTCCGTCAGCCGGTCGAGTAGTTCGCGCTGACGGTCTGCATCAAGCCCGCCGAAGAAACGGCGATCCTCGGCCGCCTCACGAATCCAGGCACGTTCAAGGTAATCCTGAATCTGATCGGTCTCGTAGCCAATCGAACCGGAATAGGCCTGTCGCAGACGTTCTACACCTTCGGCAGCATTGCGTACCTGAGTAGCAATCGGCCCCCGGACGATGTGTGCCGGTAGTGCAGCCAGATCGGCCTGCGTCACCCCGTGTGTTGCCAGCTCCAGACCGGGATCACCGGGTGGATCACTGCCGAGCGGATCAATCCGTGCTGCCAGATGCCCCAATTCACGGATGTAGCGGATCAATCGCGCTGCACCAACAATCCGCGTCACATCCAACGGCGGTTGGCCGGCCTCGCCAGCCGGCGCCGCACTGTCGCTGGGCGGCGCCCATTGCGCAAAAAAGGCCCGGGTTGCCTCATCGACCGAATTGGGATCGGCGCAATAACGCTCGTACAATTCGATCAGATAGCCGGCATTTGGGCCATAGAAGCCGTTCCATTCATTCATGCTTCGCCCGCTCCTTTACCTGGATAAGGGTTGTCAGTTATTTGTTCATATTATCACAAACAATAACAGCGCAGTAACAACGCTGTTACGCTGCCTTTATTGTACCACGTTGACTGCACGGCGTTTCCAGGCAAAACGCCACCGGGTACTGTTTTTTGACCCACAAACCGCCAGTCTGGGATGGGGACGAAAAAGAATGATGGGTGAAGGCATTTCCTTCACCCACCATCAACTTCCAGCCAGAAACCGTCTCCGCGCACCTGCTCCTACATCGCAGTAATTGCGTTGCAGGCTGCTGCAATTGCAACCATTGCGCCACAGGTGATCAGAACTGCAATCGTTTGTGCAAGCCGGTATGGCATCTCAAATCGGGATGCCCGTTGCTTCACCGAAATGACTCGCTCTTGCTGCATCATTGCCTCACTATACACTTATTCTTGATAGCCATGTACTTTGAAGATAAATGGTTGATACTGTGTCTAACCAGGGGTGATGCTCACTTTATGCCGGGAAGATTCACCCGATTTGGAATGGTAACCGGGTTCTGGTGTTGCCATTGCTGCATTGCGCAGGGCAATTGTATGCTACGAGGAGTACGAAACCAACAAGCCCCCACCCTACTCCGCCCCCGCCGGGCTATGCATTCATAACTCGGATATTGCATAGCTCGCGTGCCGGAGCGGGTCGGGGGCGTGATGACGGGCGTGCTCCCCAGCCGGGAGCTGGGAGCGCGCGCCTCCGGCGCGCATGGTGCCGGTACCATTGCTGGAGGAAGGAAACGAGAGCAAGCTCCCGCCCCTGGCGGCATTCACGGACGGCCAGGGTAGATGATCGAACACAACATCTACCCTATCAGGAAGCCCTGGATCAAACGTCTGCCCTCCCCTCTCCCACCCCCAGCGGCTATGCATTACCCATACCTGGTGTCAACCACGTGCGTATCAGCGGGGATGATCACCCTAGGTGCTGTTGTGGGCGACTGGCCCGGTGGCAGTGCGCCGCTCCAGCCGTGCCAACACGTGCTGAATGGGTTGTCTTACGCGCCCATTATGCGCGTGTCGCGCAGTTTGGAGTGCGGCAGCCATGCTGCCGCGCCAGCCGTGCTTGCGATCACGGGCGGGTGGCAGCGGTTGCTGTGCGGGCCACGGGAACGACGGGTGTGCAGCGCATATCTGGCTGGTTTGACCATCCGCACTATCACATTTTGACCAAAACGGTACCTCATCGCCGGAAACCCTGGGCAACAGCGCAAGGTGTCGGTCGCGGGCGTGGCGCAGGCGAGAAGCCTGCACACCAACGGCCACGGCAACACCTGCCGGCGGTGGCGAGGATGCTTGCACGCAGGCTGGAAGCCTGCACCACGGGGAGCCGCCACGGGGAGCGCGTGCAGCCCGGCCTAACGCAGCGTGACATGTGGGTAATGCATAGCCCTCTGGGGGCGGGAACCAGCGACGCCGGATTGATCCTGCTGGCGCGGGTTGATACAGGGGAGGCGAGACCGGCGCGCCGGAGGCGCGCGCGCCCAGTCCATACCGACACGCCCCCACCCTACTCCGCACCCGCTGGGGGCGGGAACCAGTATGGCCGAATGGCACCCGCTGGCGTGGGTTGGTGCAGGGGATGCGAGACCGGCGCGCCGGAGGCGTGCGCGCCCAGTCCATACCGACACGCCCCCTCCCTACCCCGCCCCCGCTGGGGGCGGGAATCGGCTGACTCCCGCTGGCACGGCCATCATTCGTCGCTGCCGGAAATGAAAAAAATGGCGCATATTTTTTACCGAATTGTTAATCAGAAGCTGCTATGATTAGCCAAAATACCATTGTTCGGGATAGCGTCGGAGTAGCCTTGTCTATGGAAGCTCTTGTCATCTTGGTTTGTCTGATTCCGATTATCTTCTTTGTCGGGGTGATTGGTTTTGTGATCGGACGGGCAACAGCTCGTCGTGGCGATCCGCGTCGTCAGTTCGCCGACCTGGTTCGCTTCTGGGAGCAATCGCACCAGATTGATCGCGCAACTGCTGAACACCTGCTTGCCTTGTTACGCTCGCAACCTGGTGACACCGCAGTAGCCATACCAGAAGTCCGGCCAGCACCATCGCCAGGTGTGCCTGCGCTGGCCCCGGTACCGACAGCGCCCCAGGCTGTTGCCTCGCAACCGGGCAGCGCAGCACCACCGGTTACGCCGACGCAACCGCCTCTCGCTTATGAGTATGGGGTGGTAAGCCCCGCCGCAGTAACGCCACTCACTCCCGGCACACAAGCCCAACCATTGCATGAAGGGCAGGCTGCTTCGTCAAGTCTTCCCGCAACCTCGTCGGCGGCGCCGGTTGCCTCAGAACGCCAACCGGACGATGCCCAAGCCGTGCCGCCACTTCTGGCTGCCTTGCTCTCGATGGGTGCCCGCCGCACGCTGTTGATCATCGGTACCTTCCTGGTGATGATCTCCAGCCTGGTGCTGGTGATCTTCAACTGGAACCGCTTCCCTGCCATCGTTCAGGTCGCATTTTTGAGCGCGTTCACCGGTGGTTTGTGGGGGGCAGGCCATTGGATGCAGCAAAAGACAACCCTGACCACGGCAGGTCGCAATTTGCAATCGGTAGCGATGCTGATGGTGCCGGTAGTGGTGTTTTCGTTTACGCGACCCGGTTTATTCAATCTTGAGGGTTCTCTCGCGCTCCTGGTCACAAGTACGCTGAGTTTCCTTGTGTATACGATTGGCGCATGGCGCAGCCAGCGACTCTTCTACAGTCTGGCGGCCAGTACTGCTGCCTGTGCAGTGTTGATCAGTAGCTTCTGGTGGTGGTCGGTACCGGCAAGCTGGCAACCGGTCTGGTCTTTTGTGTTGTCAGGAATTGCGCTCGTTACCACCAGACTTCTCGATGATCATCACCGCTCAAGGCTGGCGCTGGGACCGCGGATCATCAAAATCGCTGTACCACCATTGGCCCTTGCGACTAGCATGGGTATCTTCCTGGTCAATCCAATCCCGGCTGAGGCGACTACAACCATCATCGTGACGCTGCTCAGTGCTGCTTTCGCGGTAGCGTTGGCGTGGCTCGACAGGCAGCCGCTCTGGCTGTGGGCAACGGCAATCCTGATCCCCATGGCGGCAATGGTGGGTGTGGTTCACGCCGACGATGCACTGATGTGGATCAATCTGAGCTTCGCCGGTTTAACGCTGATCTATCCGCTGCTGGCAGTAATTGCTGAGCGGCGCGATCCGGCATACTCCAGACCATTTCTGGCCCTGATCCTTTTTCTGGCCATTGTCGCCGCTGTGAGTGCGACCGACTGGATTGCGATTCGGCGCAGCTATCCAATCCTGATTGCCGCTACGCTTCTGATCATCGGTCTACTAGAGGTTCGCCGCCTGACGCTCCTTCAACCCTGGCGCAACGAGGTGGGTGGTAGTTTACTGGCGGTACAGCTCGGTTTGCTGGCAATCTGGCCTGGTGCGTTTGTCGAAACCTGGGAGCTGCGGGCGCTGATTGTCATGGTTGTCGGTGCAGTGGCTTTTATCGTCAGTGCCATTCCCATCAGAGGTTTCCTCTCGTATGCACCGCCGATCTGGTGCTATGGCGGCGCATTCCTGGTGGCAGTCGGTGCCGGATGGAGTAGCTGGTTTAATGCCGATCTGCGTCTGCCCACGCTCGCAGTCGCGACCGCCCTCTACGGCTGGCGGGCTATCATCAACCGTGAACATGTCTGGGCGTTTATGACGGTTACCACCGGGCTGGTATTGAGTGGCGTGATCCTGGATCGCGTTGGATGGCTGGCGAATACCGATCACTATCTGTTGGCGAGTGTATTGTTCGCAGGTGGTCTGAGTATCGGTGGAAGTATTCTCAACAAATACGCTGTTCGCTACAATTATTGGGCGCCATCAGCGCTGATCTGGGCAGGAGTGCTGGGGAGTATTGGTTCAATCCTCTTTCTGAGTGCATTTCTCAGCCCAACCCACGCCGCAGTGTATGCCGCCCTGATCGGGAGCGCAACTATTGCCGTCCTGAGTGTGATATATCGTAACTGGCGCTTCGGCTATCCCATCGCGTTGCTTCTAGCCGGCGCGTGGGCAATGGCGATAGCCAGCAATCTGATCACCTGGAACGGGAGCTGGCACACGCTGTCGGTGCTATTACTCGCCCTTGCCGTCGGTTATGGCCTGATCACACTCGTACTGCGTGGCTGGTCGCCGTTTGATCGACCGTATGCCCAATCTGCGCTTGGCGTCGCATTACTGGCACCACTACCGGCAATCTTCGAGCTGAACGCCTTTATCTTCCTGCCCCTACCTGCCTCACTGTTGCCGAATCTGGCCCTGACGGCTGCCGGTTCAGCCGTGATGATTGCAATCGGCGCATTTATATATCGGCGCTGGCGATTAACGAGTCTGACGCAGATTCAGCTTTTGATTGCCCTGGGCAGCACTATTCACTGGTTGAGCGCCGAAAACAGCACGGTAACCGGTTGGAGTCTGCTAGTTACGGCGAGCATTATCATGCTGAGTAGCGCGGCTGTTCGCCGCCAATTCTCAGATGCCCCGGTCAACCACATCACTGCCGATAGTTATGTCATCAGTAGCACGGTCATGCTAGTGGCACTGGCATTTCTGTTCGATGGTGTCATTGGTCAGCTTAGTCTGCCGCTGCTGCTGGTCGCGATAACTATCGGCATCGTCGCCTGGCTTGAGCAGAGCCGCCTTGTTGCTGGTCTCAATCTGATAGCACTGGTGGGGAGTCTCCTCACTGCACTATCGCTAACACCGCTCACCCTCGCGTGGCAGGCAGCCTGGTTTGTGCTTCTGCTTGTTCCATTACTGCTGGTGGGCTGGTTAGCACCACGGTTAGCCAGTACGGCCATCTGGCAACAACCATCGCTCTGGATTCCGCTGGCTGCGGCTGGATTGGTTGGGTTGCTGGCCCTGGTCGATCTGCGGGCCAGTGTTGTGGCACTGGTGAACGGTGGTGTTTTGCTTGTGACGGCTACGCTGCGGGAACGGAACAGTTTGTACGCTTACCTGGCCGGCGCCCTGTTTGTTGCGGCCAGCCTCGGTCAGTTTCTGGTGTGGGAATTGCGTGAGCTGCAACTGTACGTTGTGCCGGTGGGGGTCTACCTCTTCGGGCTGGCAGCCGGTATTCGGCGATTTCAACGCCAGATTCAGGTGGCACGACTGGTAGACAGTGCAGCCGTCTGTTTGCTGCTCGGCGCAACCTTTATCCAGGCTGCCGGATCGGTGAGCAATATTGGCTACATTATGTTGTTTGGTCTGGAGTCGCTGCTGGTCGCAACCTACGGCACCCTTGCCCGTTTGCGGGCGCCATTTATTGGCGGTGTAGCCGGTTTTGTGATTGGTGTGCTCTGGATGGCCGCCAATGCAGCGAGGATGCTCAACCAGTGGCTCTTGTTAGGTGCGCTAGGGGTGTTGATGCTGCTGGCCTACGTGATTCTTGAGCGGCAGCAAGATCAACTGCGTCGTTTTGGCCGCGATCTGGTTGTGCGCCTGCAACAGTGGCAATAGTATCAAATCTTGAGTGCCACGGTGCCTGACAGCCCGTTACCGGATATGCGGTGAATCGTGACGATCCATCTCCTCCGCACTGTGGTTGTCACCTGCATGATATGGATAGGCAGGTAGGGGGCGTGGGGGCGGGTTCTGTAGAGGCGGGTTCGGTTGGGGCGGGTTCTGTAGAGGCGGGTTCTGTAGAGGCGGGTTTAGAACCCGCCCCTACTCATTGCCATGCAAGGGATGCGGCGAACGGGTATGCCTTGAATCGCGTGACGCGCATTGTATTCTTCAGATTTGAACTAACATAAACGGCAGGGACTGGCAATTGAGCAGTCCCTGCCGTGTTGTGTCACCGCGTGAACACTCTACTCGAAGCGGTCTGCCACCAGTGCGGTCAGATCGGCGACCCGCACCGAATAGCCCCACTCGTTGTCGTACCAGGCCACGATCTTGAAGAAATCGTCGCCCATGCTCATTGTGAGCGGTAAATCGACTACACTGCTGTAGGTGGTACCGATGAAGTCGGTGCTAACCAGCGGATCGTGGCTCACGCCGAGAATGCCCTCAAGCTCTTCGCTCTCGCTGGCTTCGATGAAGGCCTGGTTAATCTCCTCGACCGAGGTCTTGGTGCTCAGCAGCACCGAGAAGTCAACCATCGACACCGTCGGCGTCGGCACGCGCACGGCATAACCGTGGAACTTGCCTTTCAATTCGGGAATAACCAGCGCCACCGCCTTCGCGGCACCAGTGGTCGTTGGCACCATGTTGATAGCCGCAGCCCGCGCCCGGCGCAAATCCTTGTGTACGTTATCCTGCAAGTTTTGATCCATCGTGTACGAGTGGATGGTCGTCATCAGACCACGCTCGATCCCGAAGCGATCATTGAGCACCTTCGCTACCGGTGCCAGACAGTTGGTTGTGCAGGATGCATTCGAGATGATGTGATGCTTCTCGTGATCGTATTTCGCGTCGTTCACACCCAGACAGATGGTGATGTCCTCACCTTTCGCCGGTGCCGTAATGATCACTTTCTTCGCACCCGCCGCGAGGTGAGCCTTGGCCTTTTCCGCATCGGTGAAACGGCCGGTCGACTCGATCACGATGTCAACCCCCAGCTCCTTCCAGGGCAATGCTGCCGGGTCGCGCTCGGCCAGCGTCAACAACTCGTAGCGAATATCGTCCTGCTCTACCACAATCGCCTTCTCGGTCACCGTTACTTCGCCATCGAAGGCACCATAGGTCGAATCGTAGCGCAGAAGATGGGCCAGCGTTTGCGCGTCGGTCAGGTCGTTGATAGCGACGATCTCGAACTCTTCGGGGTAATACTCCAGCATTGCCTTGAAGCTCTGGCGTCCGATCCGGCCGAAACCGTTGATAGCGACGCGAACCATGTAAGCCTCCTTAAATGCTCAAACAAAGGTGCTCAGGCCAGCGGGCCGTGAGCCGCAATGGCATGACCTGTTGCCATTGACTGACGCGGTCATTATAGCATCTTTGCACGTCTGCTCGCATACAGATTTCTTGCCCACCAGGTAGAGAATTGTTCACATTGAAACGATTGGACGGCAGATACGAGTATGTTCGCTTCGGGCAAGACATTACTCGCGATGCCAGAACCTGTTTCAAAAAACGTCTACGAGAAGGTATCTCATTCATTCCTGACCGACTCTGATTGTAACGAGCACATCCAGCATCCCCGTGACCACTATGCATTACCCATACCTCACGTTGCTCCCTTTGTCACCACAGAGACACGGAAGACACAGAGGATGGGGATAGCCCTGATTGCTACGGTGAGTCGTGAGATAGCACGTCTGTGAGAACTGGCTGCCCCCCACATTGTGCATGCGATTACACCATCCGGTGGTAAAGGTAACCTCGTGCTGTGCATCCTGACCGTCAGCACCTCTGGCCTGCTCACCGTATCGGTGGCAACGTGAGTGACCTATAACGGTATCGTTGCCATCTGTGTTGCTCATCAGGGCGTATTGTAGCCTGTGCTCCTCTGGTCATCACCGCACGGCACCAGCGCGGTCATGATGCCGGACGAGCGCGTCGGGGCACGGCATGCCGTGCCCCTCCGGGCGTATCACCGCACGGCACCAGCGCAGTCGTGATGCCGGAGGTGTCCAGTTCATTCGCCCATCACACTAGAGCGCACCAACGGAACCTGGATGGTGACCGCAGTGACGGACAGTGGCGTCGGGCCGAGCCGAACAGGGCCGGACGTTTTCCCGCTGGGTGCGCATCCCCGTCGTGGGCGCTGCTGCACCCTGATCAGACATTACCGGGTGCCAGCCGGCTAGGATTGTCGTCCTGTGGATGGCGGCAGCATCCCGCACCGGCAGTGGTAGGGGCGCACGGCCAGGACATCTCTGGTGGCACGTGACACGACCGATGCATCACACCGGCTACTGTGTGACATGTGGGTAATGCATCCCCGTGACCAGGAGGGTTCACGGCATGCCACGCGCCGGATCGCGAGCATGGCTGTCGCACGCCAAACGTCGCGACACGCGCATGATGCGCGGGTAAGGCAACTCATCTAGCGCGTGATAGCACAGCCGGAGCTGTTCGCTGCCAACGGGCCAGGAGGAGGTAATCACACCATGACCAGGCGGGAGTGGGAATTGTGCCGATGGTGTGGGTCAGGTGGAAATCAATGGCAGGCTGCTGTGCAAGCCGGAGGCTCACGCTCCCAAGGATAACCTATCTGTCTCACCTGCACCAGCTTGCGGTCGCTATGTCAAGCGGACGAAAGACGTGCTTCTGATCTGATCAGGCGCTGTGTGCTGCCACCAGAATTTGATCAGTCCTTCGTTCATTCTGGTGCAGCGACTGAGCCATCATTCAATGACAAGGTTTTGGCATTTTGCATCTGAATTGCTACAATATGTAGTATACACATGACGTTAGCAAAGGAGTGACGGTATGAGGAGTCTGTTCATCGATGGGGGGGCGATAGTAATTCTACTTCTGTTTGTCATAGCAGGATTTCGGCGGGGGGCATGGCCGAGTGGGTTTGTGTTACTCGGCACGCTTATCGGTACCGTGCTGGTCGACCTCTGGCGTGATGGGGTTGTGCATCTGCTAACGCCGATAGACCTGGCTTCCGGCTTGCCTCTCTTTCTGGCTCTGAGCGGTCTCCTGCTGATCGCGATAGTGGTTGGCTACGGGGTTGACACGATTTTTGAGCTTGGCCTGGAAAATGCTGCCGAGTGGTCGCATCGACTAATCGGTGCAGCGATTGGTCTGGTGAATGCAGCCCTGGTCATCACATACCTTGCCCGCTATGCCGGTGCCGCCTGGCCTGATCCGGCTACTACGGCATGGTTGACAACAACGACTGTTGTGCCACTGGTGATCAACCTGCTCCCCTGGGGTATGCTGGCTCTGACACTGATCGGTCTGTTGATCTTGTTGCTACGCTTTCTGCATGCGATTCATACCGAACGCGAATTAGATGCCGATAGATTACCACCGCAGGAAGCAACTCTGCGGGTATTGGAGCGGATCGATCAGGCGCTTGGTCACCGGCGTCGCTGATGCAGATGCCTGAACTGAAACGTTAACCAGCACATACTGTCAGAACCGAGCCTTATCAATCGGGGAGCAGAGGAGTGTATCAATTATGCTTCCTTTTCAGTTTTTAGCCCGATAGTGTTCCACGTCAATGGAGAAAGAGAGGAGAACGTATTGCATGCATCAATGTACATCGTTTAGGTGTACCACCAGCGAACATGGATCGTTCAGGTGCAGGATCAGGGTAATGATTGGCTGGTGTGTCATGACCTCTATCCTGCCAGATTTGATATTACGTGCTGCACCCCTCTGATAAGTGGAAGTCAGGCTTCGTGCCCACCGTGATCGGTACATTTATACAATGGTTTAGAGTACGCCGACTCCGCATCTTCAGATGATTGCCTGAACAGGTGTCTCAGATGTATTACAATATACTGTACGGCTATTCTGCATACAACGCGAAATTCTGCAATGAAAGAAGGCCACGATGCAGCAACAAACAGTATTCGCGTTTATCCTCATTCTTACTTTCGTGATCGTTGTTACGATATCCGGTGTTCGTGTTCTCATTGCCCAGAGAGCCGGCATATACGCACCACCGTCTACCCTCAACTGCACCACGCATACAAGTAATCTTGATCTGACGACAAATCAGGTTACGCCAGTAGTCGGCAGTATGGTTCAGATTACTGTTACCTTGACCAATGCTGGTTGTGGGTAGATTGGGCAGCCAACCTACCAGCTTTTGCTTGAACCGTCATCGATCCTGGCGCCGATCTCACCGCTCTCGATCACACACTATCGGGCTTTAGCAAGTGGAGAAAGCGATACGGCTTCGTTTCAGTTGCAAGCAATCGGGGTCGGTGAAGTGGCATTACGGGCTACGGCGAGTTTTGAGGTGCATCTAGGGTATCCCGGCCCGGCATACTGGGCATTCGATAGTTCACAACCGTTGTCGGCAACTGTTCCACCAACGCATCAGGAAGTTGTTGTATTGCAACAGGCAGCGTATGAGATCGGGTGCTACCAACAAGTTGATACGATCAACGACTCGACCTATCAATTTCAGTGTACCGGCGGCGCCGGTGAGACGATAGGAGCTACACTTGAGCGCTTTACCGACGAGCCGGCTGCTCAAGCTGCCTTTACTGATAGGCGAGACACCTTACCGTTGGTCACATTTCGCTGTTATGACGCTTTTACACGAGCGATGGACGATCCCGCAGGCACTATCCAGCACATCTGGCAGGCAGAGTCGTTGCTTGTGACGACGTATCACCAACGCATGACCGATACGCTTACGTTGTCAGATGCGGTGTATCGCGCAGCCGTGCGTAATGGCCTGCTTGTGGCGTGTGATCGGGTGTTTGTGCCGGTTGTGCAACGGCCGTAACACCTTCGATCCATCTGTGTACGAGGCATGTTAGTGTTATATCCAGCATTGAGATGCGACACGCCCCTACCCTCACCCGCCCCCGCTGAAGGAGGTAACCACTGGTGAGGAGATGAGCGCACCGCAGGCGTGCGCTCCTGGCTCGCGGGGATTGCTGGTGTCAGTGACGAGCGCGCCGCAGGCGCGCGCTCCCAGCTCACCAGTAATACCAGTGCTTGCGCACCGCAGTGTGGTGATCGTGTGGCGGCCTTCAGGTGACGTTAGACAGTGTGCCGTGATAAACCTGATTTGCTGGGAGTGGTTTTATCGATAACCGGTGCGTTTGCGGTTGATAGCCTCTCCGTATCGCGAGGGCGGGCAGGCAGAGGTGGGGTGGCTTGGGCATCGCCGAGTGTATCGTGTCTGATGGCGATGCCCATTCCACCCATCATGATCCGGTCGTACTGGGGATGAGGAGAGGCTATTCGGGCGACGGTAAAACCGGTAGCGGTTTGCCCAACCATTCGGTGTAGAGTTCGCCGAAGCGTCCGGCAGCCAGGGCGCTGCGGATGTCGGCCATCAGGTTGAGCAAGAATGCGACGTTGTGCAGGCTCACCAGTCTGATGCCGAGTAGCTCTTTTGAGCGGTAGAGGTGATGGATGTAGGCGCGTGAGAAGTGGCGGCAGGTGTAGCAGGGGCAGCCCTCTTGCAGTGGCTGCCGGTCGTCGCGGAGGGCGGCGTTGGTGACGTTGAGCCGCCAGTTGCGCTCGCGGTTGCGGATCAGGGCTGCCCCGTGGCGGCCAAGCCGGGTTGGGCTGACGCAGTCGAACATGTCGATCCCACGCGCCACCCCTTCGAGCAGGTCGTCAACGTCGCCGACGCCGAGCAGGTGGCGGGCCATGCCGTCGGGCAGGTAGGGCACGGTCATATCAACCACTTCGTACATCTGGGTTTTGTTGGCACCGAGCGAGCCGCCGATGCAGAGGCCGTCGAAGGCCATGTCGCTGATGTAGCAGGCGCTGGCCCGGCGTAGATCGGGGAAGATGCCGCCGTGGACGATTCCGAAGAGTAGTTGATCGGGGTTGGGTAAGGCCGACCGATCCCGGCGTTGGTGCGCGATCAGGCAGCGCTCGGCCCAGCGGTGGGTGCGGGCCATGCTTTGAGCGGTATAGTCGTAGCCGGCGCGAAATGGTGGCAGTTCGTCGAAGCAGACGATGATGTCGGCGCCGAGGTGGTGCTGTACTTCGATGCTGCGTTCGGGGGTGAAGACGTGGCGTGAACCGTCAAGGTATGACTTGAAGATGACCGCCTCTTCGGTGACGGTAACCATGTCGTTGAGGCGCGTGGGATGGGCAGGACGACGACCTTTCACTTCATCGGCAATCCCGCCGTAGACGAGTGAGAAGACCTGAAAGCCGCCACTGTCGGTCAGAATCGGGCCGTTCCAGCCCATGAAGCTGTGCAGGCCACCGTGACGGGCGATCAATTCGTGGCCGGGCTGGAGGTAGAGGTGGTAGGTGTTGCCCAGAATGATCGATGCGCCATGGTCACGGAGTTCGTGGGGGGTGAGGGATTTGACGGTTGCCCGCGTGCCGACCGGCATGAAGACCGGTGTGGCGACCGTGCCATGGGCAGTTTGGAGAAGACCGGCGCGAGCGCGGCTCTCTGGATCACGAGCGGTGATGGTAAATGGTGCCATACAGTTTATTTCGTAGCTGATACGACTATCAGGTTGTTATCAACACAGGTCGGTATTATACCCGACTACCATCGCTGATCAACAATAAGTGCTATTGTCCCCACCTATCACTTCGTCAGGGTGCTGTCCGACCGGCAATTCGCCGCGCCAATGCCAGTTCTTCGGCACCGATGGCCCCCAGCATCCACAGGCCGGCAACGTAGACAACCGGGCCGATCAGGATGGCACCGACGCTGCCCAGCCAGCCCGGTAACCAGAGGATTGCCGGCGCCATCGCGACTGCCATCAGCAGACTGGCGAGGGCCGGGCGCCACATGAGCCGGTGTATCGCCGGTGCCAGACCCTCACGGCGTAACACCGGATGAAAGACCATGTACAACACTACTTCCGACAAGATGGTGATCACCGCCGCTGCCAGCAGAGCGTCTTGCGGGCGGCCCCACCGAATCGCGAGTGGGATCGCGATCAGGTTAGCGGTCAGGTTGAAGGCCGCACCGATTACAAAGGCACGGGTGATTGCCGTCTGGCGCTCAATCGCGATCAAGACGTACTGTAACAACCCGTTGACAAACGAAAGGGGGAGGAACCAGGCCAGCACTGCCAGAACCGTCACCGAGGGCAGGTATTCGGCGAAACGACGGCGGGCGAAGAGCCAGACCAGATCGTCGGCCAGGACGGTCATGAGCATCGCCAGCGGAAACGCGATGAGTAAGAGGAGATGGAGGGTGCGCTGTTGGGCGGACGCCAGTTCGCTCCGTGCACCACCGGCCCGACGCGCTAGCAGCGGGAAAACGGCAAAGGTGACCGCAGGCGGTAAGACCAGGGCGATGTTGAGTAACTGATACGGCAGAACGTATTGCTGCACCAGAAGATCGGCATTACTGCCGCCAAACGCCCGCACGATGAAGAGATCAAAGCGAAAGAAGATAACGCTCAGCAGATTATTGAGCATCAGCGGCAGGGCTTGCGGCACGAGCTGGCGGAGCGCTGTGCCATCGAAGCTCAGGGTTGGGGTGAAAAAGGTGCGTACCTGCAAGGCCAGAAAGATGAGCGCGGTGATCGAGCTGACGAACACTGCGGCCCAGGCCAACCCAATCACTCCCCAGCCCAGCACGAGGACACCAATTCGGGCCAGAAAGCTGAGGAGCGCGGTAAACACCTCAATGACTGCCGGTACCTCCATGCGTTCGGCGGCATTGTAGAGAGCGGTGACCGCGCCGCTGTAGGCGCCCGGTACCAGGGTCAAGAGTAGAATCCAGATCGCCTGCTGCCCCTCGTTGGTGAGAGGTTCGCTGAGGCCAAGTGTACCGATAGCGTGATAGGCAGTGATGACCAGCCAGGCGACCGGCACGGCAGCCACGCCGATCAGGATGAGGCGCAAGCCGAGCGTAACCCCGAACAGGCGTTGGGCGGCGTTCGGATGGCGGGCGACTTCGCGGATGAGCAGGACACCCAGTCCGAATTCGGTAAATGTTGCCAGGTACTGGGCGACCAGCAGGGCAGCGGTGTTGTATGCGCCCAGGGCAGCCGGATCGAGTGAACCGACCAGGAGGAGCAGGATAACGGTATCCAGGCCGCGCACAAACAGCCGTAAGCCAAAGGTGATGGCGCTGTTTTTGAAGATACGGCGCGCAGTGTTGGCCGGGTCGTCGCGATACAAACGCCGCCAGAGTATGGCACCTGCACCGAGGATGAGCAGGCCGGCACCGATAAGTAACAAGACCAGAGTCAAACGATCAATATTCATGGCAATTGTGTTGTGATCTTGATTGCACGACCATCACTGATCAGGCGGATTGCGCCATCGAGTTTGGGATGGTATACCTGCGGTGCCAGTTGTCGGCGTTCGTACAGCGTGTGGAGCGCCGGTTCAGCGGCTTGAAAACCGGTACTGAAGGCTACCGCCTGCACACGGAGTTGATCAAGCAGCGGGTTGTCGATAGGGCGCTGCCAGGGATAAATCAACAGATCGATTGGTTGACCGGCCAGGGTAGCGAGGGCCGCATCACCACTGCTACCACCGGTATGGATGAGAACACGGATCGCACGATACTCAAGAGCAAGCACAGCCCCACCCTCTTCCCCCTCGTGGACGGCCAGTACCCGCAGCCGGGTACCACCGAGATCAAGCTGTTGGCCGGGCTGTAAATGGCGAATGGGGACTGCCAGATCGTGCAATACCGCACGCCATTCACCGCCAACGTCTGCCGGTGCCAGCGCCAGCGTCGGTTGATAGCGACGTAATGCGCCTAACTGCCCAGGCACACGCTGATCGTCGATCCGGGTTAACACCACAGCCGCAAGTCGACGCTGCCAGAAGGGGAGATATTTCCCCAGCTCAACCGCCAACCCTATTGGGTCACGGCCACCATCAATGAGCGTAAACGAACCGCCGGGCGATTGAATGAGGATTGCATCGCCGGCGGTTGGCAGCAAGATCACGTGCAAATTCCCGTCAGGACGCTGGTGCCAGGCCAGCACCCCGATGATTCCGATCAGACCGGTAAACCACCACAGCCGCTGTTGCATATTATTCTCTGGTTCACTATACGTGTGTGCTCTGTATAGTAAACCGGACAACAGCGGCAAACGTTGCAGTGGATTTCAGGCTAATGCAATAACTTCGATCTCGATCCGGGCATCGCGAGGCAAACGCGCCACCTGTACCGTCGAACGGGCCGGTGGTGCATCACCGAAATGTTCGGCGTAGGACGCATTCATCGCGGCAAAATCGTTCAGATCGGCAAGGAAGACGGTGGTCTTCACAATGCGATCGAGCGAGCTACCGGCGGCCTGGAGGATCGCAGCGATATTCGCAAAAATCTGCCGGGTCATTGCCCCAATGTCGTCGGTGATCAGTTCACCGGTAGCCGGATTGATCGGCAACTGCCCGGACACAAAGATCAGATTACCGGCCCGAATGGCCTGTGAATACGGCCCAATTGCTGCCGGAGCAGCGTCGGTACTAATGGGTGTGCGTTCCATTGGTGTCATACCTCGCTTAACGTAAGAGCCAGAACCCAAGCATCACAAAGATATTCCAGATCACAGGGAGTAGACCACCGAGGATCACCTGTGAACCATCCCATTCGTAGACTTCAACCCACAGCGCTGCCGTGACCCAATAGGCAATAGCCAGCGCGCCAAACCAGAAGAGAGCAGCTAACCAGGGCAGGTTGATCAGCAGACATACCAGCGCCAGCAGCATCGGCAAGAGGCGCGGCATCTGCACAAGCGGATAGAAGGCAAAAATGCGCGCCTGATCCTCTTCGTTGGTGAAATTGCCGTGGATCAGGAACGAGATTAGCACAATCAGCGGCCACTCCAGCAAACCGGCCAGCCAGAAAGCGAGACCGCCGAGGATCATCCCCATATCTGGCCAGCGATCCCCGTCGATCAACGCCGGGAGCGAAAACATCAAACCAACCGGCAACGACACCAGCAGCATTGAGCGGGCGGCGGCCCAGAGCAGCGAACTGATCGAACGCTCACCAGCCGCGAGTTCTACGGCCATGGCTTTGATAGTGGCAACCGGCTGTCCGATCAGTTGCAGGTTTGGCGCAAACGCTGTCGGTTGAAAGCGGGGTATCTCTTTAATCGGTGGCAGATGATTCAACCGCTCGGCACACCGAACGATCAGATCGGCCCAGTTGGTCATCGTTCCGACCAGAACAACTCCCGGCTGCCACCTGCCGCTAACAATGAGGCCACACAAACGACAAAACCAGGGCAGGCGTGAGGATTGGACGAACGCGATCTGCTTGCCAAAACCCAGATCGATTACCTTGCACGCCTGTATCTGCGTCCAGGGGATGACGATACTGAAGCGCCGTCCCTGTAATCTCCGACTGTAGCGAATGAGCAGGCTCTGCTGACCGGCCACGGCAACCACCGGTACTGCGGCTACGATAGCAATCCCGGCAATGACAGCCAGGGCAAGCATGATATGGGCAGCAATGATGAGCCAGAATGGTGCCGGTAGATCGGCACGCCCGGCGATGCCAAACAATGATACGCCTACCCCTTGATACGACTCGAAAATCGCCTTGTAGACTGGATCGCGACTGACCCACAACGCAGCCGGATTACTACGGTAGGCCGGGAAGAGCAGACTCAAAGCCCGATCCCAGTAACTGCGGTAGTGGAACAATGCCAGCAGGAGAATGACTGCGGCTGAGCCAAAGGTAACGGTTTGCACCAACGAAAAGCGCGGCAGAGTTGCCACCACATCGGGCTGGTTGGTCGGCGGCAGATTCACCGCTACTGGCGCTGCCTCGGAAGTCGACTCACCCCGAAGCAGCAGACCTAACAACGGAGAACGCCGCTGCTCATCAACCACCAACGGCTGACCGCCCTCGATCCCACGAACAACCCGTGCGTTCTCTTGCAAGATGGTATTCAACAACTGATCGAACCCATCAATATCCGATGAGATGAAGAAGGCCGGTCGCAAGGTTGTGCCGTACAACAAACCGTACAGACGATGCCAGCCGGTCAGCCGCTTTGCCCGCTTCGCCGGAATAACCAGCAAGATAAAGCGCTGCCCAGAGGCATCACCGGTCACATGAATGTGTTGCAGGTCTTCCCAGGCGACCGGCAGCCAGCTACCGGAAAACGCGACCAGCAGACCACGACTACTCACCCGAACGGCGGGAAAGGCATTGAGCAAGACCAATGCAATCAGTAAGCCGACCAGTGCCCACAACAGCACACCCAGCGCCTCACTCATCCAGAGGTTGAGGTCTTGGGGTAATGGCGAGAGTGCATCAAGCAGCGGGCGGAGCCAGGAAGTACGGCGTAACCAGACAATCAGACCTTCGTTGGCCGCCAGTAAGCCGCGTGCCAGTTGGTACAGCGCACTGAACACACTGAGCAGTACCAGCAGATTCCCCAGCGTTACCAGTCCGATGCGACGACGCCACGGGTAATCGTACACCTTTTCGGCAACCATGACGCTCATAAGCGACTCGCCTTTCGTCAGACATCCGCAATCTGGCGAACCCGTAATTCCGCCATATCGAGCAATTGCTGACAGATAGCGGCCAGTTCAGCGCCGCGTTCGTACAGGTGCAACGCTTCAGCCAATGACAATTCGCCGCGTTCAAGGCGTTCGACAATCTGCTGCAACTCGGCCAGTAATCGCTCGTACTGCTCAACTGGATTCGGCTCACTCATTCGTTGACTCCACAGTTGCGTGTACAATCCCGGCGCGCAGCGTCAGCGCAATGCGCTCACCGGTCTGTACCTGAGATGAATCGGTAATGACTCGCCCATCGGTGCGCTGGGCAATCGCATACCCGCGGGCAAGAGTTGCTTGCGGGCTAAGCGTGTTCAAACGGGAATGCAAGCCGTGCAGGCGTGTTCGCTCAAGCTGAAGCCAGCGGGAAAAGGCGCGATCCAGCCGCAGCATCAGATCATCAATCGTCTGGCGGGCTGCATCGAGCCGGCGACGGGGATGATGACGCTGCAACAGTAACCGCTGCCGGGCCACTTCACTGCGTTGGGCATCGATGCCGGTCAAAAGCGCGACTTCTGCACGTTCACGCAGTTCTGTAATCCGCTGCCGGAGATCGGCAAGCGGCGGCGCGACCAGCTCGGCGGCGGCTGAGGGGGTCGGCGCGCGGACATCGGCTACTGCATCAACCAGCGTCGTATCGGTCTCGTGACCAACACCGGTAATAATCGGCACCGGGCTGGCGGCTACTGTGCGCACAACCTGTTCATCGTTAAAGGCGGACAGATCGTCGCTGGCGCCACCGCCACGGGCCAGAATGATCACATCGAGCGGTTCGGCATAGGCACGCCGTAAGGCAGCGACAATACTGGCCGGCGCCAACTCACCCTGCACCAGACACGGCGAGAGGATGACTTCGGCCAACGGATAGCGACGACGCAGAATAGTGAGCATATCTTGCAAAGCAGCCGCCTGTAGTGATGTGACAATGCCGATCCGACGGGGTAGAACCGGCAACGGCCGCTTACGCCGCTCGTCGAAGAGACCCTCTGCCTCCAAACGAGCGCGCAGATGCTCCAGTTGGGCATTGATGAGACCAACACCGGCTGGAACGATCTGATCAACGACAAACTGCAACTCACCGCGTGCCTCGTAGAAACCGATCCGTCCATGCGCCAGGACAGCTTCACCATTAGCCGGCAACGCGACTATTTGTTCAGCTTTCGAGCGCCAGAGGACAGCGCGAATACTCGCATGCTCATCTTTCAGCGTAAAATAGCAATGGCCGGAAGGGTAGCGTCGAAACTCTACCACTTCCGCCAGCAGCCAGATGTCGAAGAACAAGCCTTCGTCTTCCAGATGAGCACGCAGTGCGCTATTAAGATCGGATACCGTAAACGCACGCATCAGATTAGAGTGGTTCGATCACCATCAGTGGTTGCCCATATTCGACCGGCTGACCATTCTTGACCAGGATGCGGGCAACCCGACCGGCCACATCGCTCTCGATCTCATTCATCATCTTCATGGCTTCAACGATACCAACCGTGTCGCCAACCCGGACTTCATCACCTTCCTGGACGAAAGGTCGGTCTTTCGGTGAAGGAGCAGCGTAGAATGTACCGACCATCGGCGCAGTAATCGTATGACCAGCCGGCATCTCAACCGGCGGCCCTTCCGGCGCAGGTGGCGGCTGCACAAATGGGGTGACCGGTGTAGCCGGTAGCGACGCATTGGCGACTGGCGCAACCGGCGGTAGCGGCGCCGAATAGATCACACCACCTGGCTGACCACGCTTAACATGCAGCTTCGCGTTACCATTTTCAATCGTAATTTCGTAGACGTCGCTCTGTTCGAGCATTTGCAAGAGAACACGAACGGCAGCGAGACCGAAGGGATCGGGCTGATCGGCTGGCAATTCTGTTGTTTCGTCCTTCATAGCTCCCCACAGCATTATCCTGGCGAAACTACCCTATTGTATCACAAGAGGCGCTGCGCTATGATGCATGTCAGGATGCCTCTCAGTACCGATAAGCAATTATCACGACTGGTAGCAATATCTTTACCGACAACACTGAGAGAGATTGTTATGCTAGTCACGAGATATGGTGTAGGGAAAGGACAAAATTATGTTTTCTCGAAACATGGGCACACTTGATCGCGATATTCGTCTGGTATTGACCATGGTTTTTGGCCTCATTTCACTCTTCGGTCAAATATTCTGGCTCCAGGTCATTTGTGGTTTCCTGGCGTTGATTATGTTTGCCACCGCAGCATTCGCAGTTTGCCCACTGTACTCGCTGTTTGGCATCAACACCTACAAGCGAGAACAGGTAAAGAAGCGCGCCTGATCGGTACGTGTACGGTAATGGACTTCATGACGGCATCGGCTATGTGAATTATATCACACTCTCTACAAGGTTGCAGAAATCACCAACAGCCGTTCTTGAGCGTATACAGGCGGTATTGCTGCCGACGATGAGGAGTAGGGGCAAATACGCATTTGCCCCTACGTTCGTTGGTGCGCACCATCGTGTGCCATTTGCGAATATCAGCAGTGCGCTCTATGCATTAGTGTCACACGACCAAAGCTACACTACCAGATTTGACCTGATGCCTGCGCCGCCCCTACCGATGATTTGCCAACACTTCGTATGTTTTGGTATGCTGGGGAAAGCCGACTGGATCGCAGTTTCCATCCTCCGTTCGCTTGCAGGCGACCCTTCAACGGTGTACTGCACTGCAAATGACGAGACATAGCAGGCAGAGTCAGGCAGATCAATGCTCAAAGCGTATCATTCTACCTTCTAACCGACAGATGAAACAGCGCGAACTCATCCGCATCAGTAAGTTTCTCAGCCTGGTGCTGCGCCACCGTCCTGAACAGATCGGCTTAAGCCTCGATCAACACGGCTGGGCAGAGGTTGATGAACTGATCCGGTGCGCCAATCGCCACGGCTTGCCGTTGAGTCGGGCGCAGCTTGAACAGGTAGTTGCCGAAAACGACAAACAGCGCTTTGCCTTCAGTGCCGACGGTCGGCGGATTCGGGCAAATCAAGGCCATTCGCTACCGGTTGATCTACAACTGACACCGGCACAACCGCCGCCTGTGCTCTACCACGGTACGGCGGAGCGCTTCGTGGAATCGATCAAGCGTGATGGGTTACTCCCCGGCAAGCGGCAGTATGTACATCTTTCCCAAGACGAAACAACAGCGCTTACCGTCGGGCAACGCCACGGTCGACCAGTTGTGTTGACGGTGCATGCCGCAGCGATGACGGCTGCCGGTTATGTGTTTTACGTATCGGCAAATGGGGTATGGCTGACGAAGCAGGTGCCGGCAAGGTTTATTGAGTTTCCGGCATGATGGACGGGGTATCATCTGTACCGGCAGCGACACACGACCTGTGGAACGGGCTTTCGTTCCGCCTCGTCAATCGCCTGTACCACCGTTACATAACAGGAGTTGAAGAGAAGCATGTGGGCAGGCTTCCAGCCTGCCCCACGATCATTGACGATGACCACCTCTTGCCCAGAGAGGATCATTTTTCTCCCGTAGCAACACCATCACCCTCTGTGTACTCCGTGCCTCTGTGGTGAACACTGTCCCCGTGTACTACACCGAGCGCTCAAGCACAAAGTGGGCAATGTCGATCAACGCCTGGCGAGCCGGGCTGGATGGGAACCGCTCAAGGTGACTTACCGCCTGGTCGATATAGCGAGCCGCCTCGGTCTGGGCCGCAGCCACCCCACCAGCATTGATCACTTCACGGATCACCTCGGCCACCAACGTATCGGATGGTGGAGTGTGCAAAAGCACATCGCGTAAGACCTGACTCGGTGATGCAGCAGTGGCATAGATAAGCGGCAACGTAATCGTACCCTGACGTAAATCGTTCCCGGCAGGCTTCCCAAGGGTGCGCTCATCACCGATAAAATCGAGGACATCATCGATGATCTGGAAGGCCATACCCAGATCGTACCCGTAGCTCCCCAGCGCAGCAATCTCTTCATCGCTGCCGCCACCGGCAACCATACCGGCCTTGCAGGCGGCCTCGAAGAGCACTGCCGTCTTGGCCCCGGTTTTGTAGAGATACTGGCGCAAGGCTTTATCAAAAGGCTCGGCAACCGTGACCGGACTGAGTTCACCCTCACAGATCGTCTGGACAGCCTCGGCATAGAAGGTAATAATCCGTGGATCAGGGCTACGGGCCATCTCGGCGGCGGCAAGAGCAAAAAAGTAATCGCCTACCATCAGTGCCACGTCGTTGTCCCAACGCGCATGCACCGTGATCTGCCCACGCCGACGATTAGCCTGGTCAACCAGATCGTCATGCACAAGTGAGGCAGCGTGAATCAGTTCAGCCGCCGCTGCCGGATGGATCACCCGTTCAAGCTGATAGTGCCCGAGGCGTGCGGCCAGCACAGCCAGGGCAGCACGCAGTCGCTTACCACCGGAGCGCACCGTATGCATACCGGCGGCACTGATAACCGCAACACGGGACTGCGTACATTCCAGCAGACGTTGCTCGATAGCACCGAGATCGGCCAGAATGTCGGCCCGGTGGAAGATACCGGCTAGCCCACCAGCAGTCTGGGGTGGCAGTTCACCAACAAGGCGATGACTCGATGGCAGCGATGTACGAGCCTCTGGTACCGTGAATGAACCTGACGGATTGAATGGTAACTGGTAGCCGGCCATGCGGCTGTTCCTTCCTAGGATCGCCGAGCCGGTCTGGCGCCGGAGGCGACGACGATCCGGCGATTGTGGTGACTAACGCCAGATACATGGTGAGATATTCTCACCTTGTGATATTCACCACAATCTGAACTATATCATATTCATCGCGGCTGTCAAGCGAGACGTTGTCAATATAACTGTACCATAAGTTTCGTTCCTTCGGGGGCATTGCCCAGGTTGTCGCGTTTAAAACAGAATGCTACGAAGCAAAAGCAAGCGATCAGCGGCGAATAAAGGCAGGAACTACTAACAACTACTACAGCTATGCAGACGAGGTATACCCTCATTGCGTCAACGCTCACGAGCGGACAAGGGATCAGTGTATAATAAGAATCGGTAATCTTCGCACATCACCGCATTGATAGGCATCCAAATTGACGTGGTGTGCGTATATTTCATGTGAGGTTGGCTGTGGCCCAACCGATTGATGCAGCGCATCTGTCACGATTAAGTGATGAATCTCTGATGGAGCTGGTTGCTGCCGGTGATAGTACAGCGCTCGCTCACCTGTACGACCGCCATTCGCGGGCAGTGTATGGTCTGGCCCTGAGAATGCTGGCCACCGCTGAAGCGGCTGAAGAGGTTGTACAGGAGACGTTCTGGCGTGTCTGGAAACGAGCGGCCACCTTTCAACGCAACAGTGCGTTTTTGCCGTGGATGTTCGGTATTGCCCGTAACCTGTGCATTGATGAATTGCGTCGACGTCAGGCCCGACCGGTGGCTGCCAGTAACAATGAAGATATTTTGACAACGCTTACTGACCAGCAACAGAACGTTGAGCAATCAACCATTGAAACCGAACGTCGGCGGCTGATCACCAGCGCTCTGGCCGATTTACCGACCGACCAGCGTGAAGTTATTGAGCTGGCCTATTTTGGTGGCTTATCGCAGCGAGAAATCGCCGAGTATTTACAGAGTCCGCTTGGCACAATTAAGACGAGAATTCGTTTAGGTTTACAGAAGTTGAAACAGACCTTGCTTCACTACGGCATCGATGCAAACGACCACTAGAAGAGTAGCTGCATGCACGACTCTGACCGCGAACATGAACAATCTCTCCTCGCCGCAGCCGCGCTCGGCAGCCTCGATCCCACCGATCTGGCAGCGTTCGAGCAGGTGCTGGCCAGCTCACCCGCTGCCCGATCTGAATTCGAGCAGTTGCGCGAGGTAGTTGCTTTGTTGCCTTATGCAGCACCACCGGTTACGCCACCGGACCATGTCCGCACCCGCCTGATGGAGCGTATCGCCGCCGACCAGGCTGCACAGGCGCCGCCGCGACAGACACGGTCTTCGCGCCGCATTAGCACCGGCTGGGTAACACCACTGATACTGGTTGGTCTAACCCTGGTGATTACGTTGCTGGGCAGTCTGACGTTGTCATTACAACAACAGGTGATAGCCTTAAACGAGACAAATCAGCAACTACTGGCTGCGGTGAATAACCTCCAGGCAGCGGTGAATGCCAGCGAAGAACGACAATCTCAAATGACGGCACAACTGGCAACTTACGAGCAGCAGTTGGCACGTTTGAACGATCAGGTTGCCCAGGAGCGCTTATTGGTTTCGTTCGTGAGCGCACCTGGGGTGGCGACCCGTGAGCTGCTGCCAACACGGGCCGACGTTACGGCTCGCGGTGAGATGTACATGTATCCAGGTGAAACGCAGGCGGTGGTTGTGTTCAGCGGATTGCCGGCGCTCGAACCAGATCGGGTCTACCGCTTCTGGCTCAGTGATGGCACACAACGCATTGCTGCCGGCTCGTTTCAAGTCGATGCCACCGGTCTGGCGACGTTGATGGTTACGGCACCGCGCGAGGTGAATGCTTACACCGAAGTGATGTTGACGGTAGAGCCTGCTACCGGTACTGCACCGGGTGATGTCGAGGTTATTCTCACCGGGACGTTGTGATGGTGGCAGGAACGGGCGCTTTCAGATAAACACGTTCATCCTCTGGGAACGCGAGCATCAGGCTCGCGTTTTGGTTTATAACCAGGATGTGATGTTTTCAAAAAACATCTACTAAAAGTTAGCTCATTCACTCCCGACAGACTCTATGAATGTGGCGAGCATCCACAGCATCCCCGTAACCAGCAGGGTCAACGGCGTACCACGTGCCGGATCGTGAGTACGGCTGCTGCGGCAGCATGGCTGCCGCACTGGAGTTTGGCTGTTTCGTGGACGCAGGAGGGATGACGAGAGTCGGGAGCAGATGCTGGTGACTCTCGGTTGCGTGCTGATGGATGGGTCATTTGGGGGGTAGAAGGCCGCTAGACCCCCCTACGCCCTGGCCGCCGCGCGTGCGGCGTTGGTCAGGGCGATGATCGTGTGCTCTTTGTTCAGCCAATCGTCCGTGGACGTCGTCCAAAGCGACCGACATGCCGCCGTGCCCCACAGGGCGGCCCGGTCGCTGCGCCACAACGTGGTGAACCGCCACCGCTGTGCGCCCCGCCACCAGCGTTCTGGTCGGGTGGGACCACGGATCCATCCCCACGCACGGTAGCCGGCCAGCACCAGCACTGCGTAGACCCAGCCACGCCACGGCCCACTGACCACCGCTGACCGCTGGTTCCAGCACTGTTTCTGACCGACCCCAACGCCGGCGTTCAGCTCGCGATGAGCGACCTCCCGTTCCCAGCGTTGCCAGACCCAGGCCAGGATCTGCCCGACGGACAGGGGTACCACCCAGTCCGTGTCCGTTTGCACCGCCGTGACCAGCGAGCAGGCCGGCTCACGCCATCCCAGGCGCGGACGGCGCTTCCCTCGCTGCCAGGTCGCACCACCAACCACGATCAGGACGACCGCGTGGTCAGGCACCCCGTCGCACAGGTATGGCCCGTGGACCTGAGAGCGCATCGCAATCCGTCGCCCCCGCACCAGCACCCGTTTCCGCCGGAACAGCTCCTGCTTGGTGAGCCAGCTCGCGGGCTGCGGAGCACGCTTCCCGTATCGCCGCGGCCGACCGCGGCCCGTCGGCGGCGGCGGCAGCAGCGACCGACAGCGATTGCGGGCCGTGCGCACGATCAGTGCCACCTGCGCCGGCACCCCGCGCCACATCCCCACGGTGGCACACGCGCCATCAGCCAGCACCACCACCCACTGCGCAGCGCGGCCGGCCGCCGTGAGCTGCTGCCGCACCCACCTGATGCACGCCAATCCACCCTCCCATTCGTTCGCCGATGGCACGTCTGCCGGCGCGGCCTTGGGCGGAAACGCCGGCAGGAAGCGCAGGGGGATCGCCCGGGTAAACCCCTTCACCCGTGGTGGCAGCCAGGCGCAGTGGACAAACCGTTGGGCACGATGGATACCGCGCGTGACCACGGCCGTGCGGAGTGCGTGCAACCAACTCGTGCCGGGCAGGGTCAGGCTGCTCCGTGGAATCTGCGTGCTATCGATCCCGATCACATACGGATCGCGCGTGGAACACCGCTTCAGCGTTTCGCGGCAGAGACACGCGGTCAGGGTCGCTTCGTCAAACCGTGACCGACTGAACAGGCGGTAGAACGCCGTCCCGTCCGTGTCGTGCATGCCGAGTGCCAGCAGCACCTGGGTGACGGTGTGTCTGGCAAACGCAAACAGCTCGCCAACCAGCAGCGCCACGGCCCGCCGGAAGGTCCGCTCCTGACGAAACGCCGGGCGGTGGGCCGTGATAATCTGCATCAGGGTGGCGAGTAACATCGAGACAGGGGCCTGAGGGGGAGGGGCCTGCTTCCTGGGCATGGGTGCCTCCTGGCTGCTCGTCGTGGTCATAACCGTATAGGATACCATATACCATGCTGGTACCCGCATGGCAAGTCCCTCCCAGAAAGGGCCAAAGTCCAGGGGCGACGCATGCGTCGCCCCTACAAACGCCGCTCACACATGCGTCGCACCCACCTGCGTCGCACCCACCTGCGTCGCCCCTACGGGCACCCCGACCCCACGGACCCGCATCGGGTTCCATCGGTGCCATTGTTGGGTCGTTCAAATCTACCGTTACCAAACGCATCAACCAACACCGTCGCACACCCGGCGCAACTGTCTGGCAACGCAATTACTATGAACACATCATTCGCAACGAACAGACCTTGAACGCCATCCGTCAATACATCAAAGACAACCCCCCTGCGCTGGCATTTGGATCGCTATAACGCAAATGACAGCGGGGCGGATCCGCTGGCCCACGAAATCTGGCGCATGTTGACCGATAATGCAGGTGACACCGGCAAGAACACGGTACGTCTTGTTCCTACCATACATACACCATCGGATGCCTCCAAGGAGAATACACCATGACCATCTCCAGTGAACGCCGCACCGTACAGAACCCGTTTATCCGCTACGCTCAGGAGGCTGGTTGGACCTATCTACCACCCGACGAGACCCTGCGCCTGCGCGGTGGCGAGGATTGCCCGGTCTTGCGTACCGTGTTGGTGAACCAATTGCAGAGCCTCAACCTCGAGGTCGTGACCTCGGTTACTAGTGCAGAAGAGGTTATCGACCGGCTCATACGTGTAGGATCGAATATCGAGGGCAATCGAGAGGCGTGGGAATATCTCAAGGGGCTGAAAACCGTCTTCGTTGAAGCTGAACGCCGTGAAAAAAACTTCCACCTGCTAGATTTGAGGAATCCTGAACACAATACCTTCCACGTTACCGACGAATTTGTCTTTAGCAACGGACGCTTCCGCATCCGCGCCGATGTCGTGTTACTGGTGAATGGGATTCCGGTCATCGTGGTAGAGGCAAAGGCCGCTACCCGACCTGAAGGCATCGCCGAAGCGCTGGATCAGGTTCGGCGCTACCACAATGAAGCGCCTGAATTCATGGCACAAGCGCAGCTCTTTACGCTTACCAATCTGATCCAGTTTTTCTACGGCCCAACCTGGAACCCTTCGCGTAAGATGATCTTCAACTGGAAGGACGAGCAGGCTGGCGATTTTGAAACACTGGTTAAAACCTTCGTTGCCCCACAACGAGTACTACGTCTGCTTAACAGTTACATTCTCTTCCTGCGTAAAGATGGTGAACTGTCAAAAGCTGTGCTACGCCCGCACCAGATGCGCGCTGTTGAGAAGGTGCTGGCTCGATCACACGATCCTGGAAAGCGGCGTGGCCTGATCTGGCACACCCAGGGTTCCGGCAAGACCTACACTATGATTACTGTTGCCAGGAGACTGTTGGAAGACTCACGTTTTCAGAACCCCACGGTGCTGCTGATTGTGGATCGTAACGAACTTCAACAACAACTCTTTCAAAACCTGGAGGCAGTTGGCCTGAGCCATGTGCAAGTGGCCAGTAGTAAGAGCCATCTGCGCCGTCTGCTGCAACAGGATACGCGAGGGTTGATCGTCTCCATGATCCACAAATTCGACGATGCTGACGCCGGTCTGAACACCCGCACCAACATCTTCGTGCTGGTAGACGAAGCTCACCGCACCACCGGCGGCGACCTGGGTAATTACCTGATGGGAGCGCTGCCCAACGCCACATTCATCGGCTTCACCGGCACCCCTATTGACCGTACCACGCACGGCAAAGGCACCTTCAAAGTCTTTGGTAGTGATGATGCCGGCGGTTATCTCGATAAATACTCCATTCGCGAGTCGATTGAAGACGGTACCACCGTACCGCTCCATTATCAGATGGCCCCTAACGACCTGATTGTGGATCGCGAGACAATGGAACGCGAATTCTGGAACGCCGCCGATCTGGAAGGTGTATCTGATGTAGAGGAGCTTAACCGCATACTCGACCGCGCAGTTACCTTGCGCAATATGCTGAAGAGCACTGAGCGCGTGGAAGGTATCGCAGCGTTTGTTGCTGAACATTTTACACGCAAGATTCAGCCTATGGGCTATAAAGCCTTTCTAGTGGCCGTGGATCGCGAGGCCTGCTGTATATATAAAGAGGCTCTTAACCGCCACTTACCGCCCGAATTCAGTCAGGTTGTCATCAGCTCAGGGCATAACGATCCGCCTATGCTTGAACGTTATCACCTGAGCGAGGACGAAGAGGCTGCCGTGCGTAAGGCTTTCCGTAAGCCGGACGAGCCACCTTACATCCTCGTTGTCACCGAGAAACTACTCACCGGCTATGACGCACCTATCCTCTACGCAATGTATCTGGACAAGCCGATGCGTGACCACGTGCTGCTCCAGGCCATCGCTCGTGTCAACCGTCCCTATGAAGACAATGCAGGTCGCCGTAAGACCAATGGCTTGATTGTTGACTTTGTTGGCATCTTCAACAACCTGGAACGTGCCCTTGCCTTTGACTCCCACGATGTGCAAGGTGTGGTCGCAGGGCTGGATGTATTGCAAGAGCACTTCGCCATCTTAATTGCACAGGCCAACACCGAATTCCTGCCCGTCACTCAAGGAACCACTGGAGACAAAGCTGCCGAGGCAGTCTTACTCCATTTCCGCGAGAAAGAGAAACGTGAGGCATTTTATCGCTTCTTCCGCGAGCTGGAAGAAACTTACGAGATTCTCTCTCCTGATCCCTTCCTGCGACCCTACCTGGATGACTACGGCCGGCTCGTGGAGATGTATCGCCTGTTACGCAGCGCCTACGAGCCACACATATCTGTAGACAAATCCTTCCTGCGCAAGACGGCTGAAATCGTCCAAAAGCATACTACTGCTCAGGTCATTCGCGAGCCGGTTGCCACCTACGACATTGGGGTTGGCTCGCTCAAGGCACTGCTATCGCAGGAAAAACCGGAGACGGTTAAGGTTTTCAATCTGCTACGTGAAATCCATCATTTTGTAGAACAGAATCGCTATGCGCAGCCTCATCTCATTCCGATTGGCGAACGGGCAGAGTCCATCCGTCGCTTATTTGAGGAACGGCAAATCACCAGTCAGCAGGCACTGACCGAACTGGGAAGTGTTTTGCAACACCTGGAAGAAGCCGAAGAAGAACGCCGTGAAAGCAATCTTTCACCGAAGGCCCTTACTGTGGCATGGTGGGCCAGGGAGCAAAAGGGGATGGATGCTGAGGCTGCAAAGCGTCTGGCCGTTGCATTAGAGCCTGGATTTCAGCAATTTCCTCATTGGGAGATCAGCAGTCAACAGGAAAAGGAGCTGCGCCAGTTTATTTACAAAGCCCTGATCGATGCTGGTGTCAATGAGGTTGTTGCCTGGGCTGATGGTATTCTGGAGCTGCTGCGGAGGGCCGCCCGATGAAATCGTTATCACCACTGGCCGAACCTATCACCCGTGACCTGCTGATTGCCGAGACTCACCTCTTGGCCCGGCACGTTGGCGTAGAAGAACGCCTGCAGGAAGTCCATGTGCGGCCAATGAAGCGCAAGTGGGCCAGCATTTCGACTCGGGGACGTCTCACCTTGAATAGTGAACTGCTGCAACAACCCGATGCCTTTCGCCGTGAGGTGCTGGTACACGAACTGGTACACCTCAAATTGGGCCATGGCTCTCATGGGAAGCTATTCAAAGCGCTTGTGCGTGCTTATCTTGCCCGGTAAAGTGTCAGGTCCGTTTGCCGAACTTACATCTCAACGGTTCAGCCAGGTTTCGGCGCATGCAAGCGCCTGTTGCGGCGTCCACGTGCGTGCGGTGCGCCAGAGGGCTGACCACTGCGCGGCGTCAATCCGCTCACGCGCACGTTGCCGGCGTTGGGCGATCAGCGTCCGGTAGATGGGTGAGAGTGGTACACCGCGCTCTCCCAGTCCTTCCTCGGCGGCCAGGCACTGCGCACTCAGTGTAGCATTATCCTGAGTACTATCGGCCAGCAGCCAACCGGCCAGCGTGACCAGCCAGAAGCGTATCCGGCGCTCATGCTGGCGGACGTGAGGTAGCGCCAGCAGCAGTTCCCGCCGTGCAGTCGTCGTGTCGCCGTGCGCCAGAGCGATCTCGGCCCGGTCGGTGTGCAGGATGGCACGCGCCAGGTCCGGCCCGGCGTCGGGCAGCAAGGCAGCGGCTTCGTCGAACAGCGCCTGTGCTGTGACCAGGTCGCCGCACGCCCAGGCTACCTCGCCCAATTGCAGCGTGGGGAAACCGGGGTTGAGCAGATCGGGCCGCTGGTGCGCCAGCACCTTGCTGCGCTGCAACGCTGTTTCTGCCTGGCTAAACTCCCCACGTTCGATGTTTATACGCCCCACCAGGTTGAACAGCGCAGCCAGCCGTGCCGGTTGTTCCGCCTGTGCGATCTCAATGGCCTGGCGGGCAAACTCGTCGGCGCTGGTGAAATCGTAGCACTGCCACGACAGGTTTGCCGCCTTGAACAGCAGGTTAATCCGCTGGTCGGCATCCAGCGTCCCTTGCAGCGCCAGGCTACGACGGATTAACGCCTGACCCTCGCGCACATAGCCGTGTGTCTCCCAAAACCAGGCCAGCGCAGAGCACATCTGGAGCGCAGCCGCCGTTTCCCCCTGGTCAATCGACCTGTGGAGCGCAGCCAGATAGTTGTCGTGATCCTTTTCGATAGCTTCTGGTTGGCCCGCTGACTGTGCCAGTAAGTCGCGAAAGTAACGTGCGTGTCGCTCCTGGGCCTGGGTGCGCTCCACCGTAGTCATCTGGTTCCAGGCAAACTCGCGGATCATCTCCAGCAACCGCCACCGATCAGGCTCAGGTGTAACCAGACTGTGATCGGTTAGGGTCGCCAGCCACGACTGCGCCAGGGCACGACCGGACGCATCGGTAGCTCCTGTACAGACAGCAGCCGCAGCGTCCAGGGTGAAGGAACCGACAAAAACGGCGAGATGCCTCAAGCATGCGCGGGAGTCTGGATCGATCAGGTCGTAGCTCCAGGCAATGGCGTTGGACAGTGTGCGCTGGCGGGGCGGCAGATCGCGCGCTGAGGCCTGAACCATTTCAACCCAGCCCGTCTGGCTGCGCAGTGCGGCGGCCAGCTCCGCCACCGACATACGGCGCAGGGTAGCCGCTGCCAGCTCGATGGCCAGTGGGATGCCCTGGAGCCGGTACAGAATATCCGCCACGTCCCCGGCGTTAGCAGTGTCCACGACGAACGCTGGCCGGTGTTGGCGCGTGCGGGTCACAAACAACTGTACTGCCTCGAACGCCGTCATCTGGTCAGGTAGCGTCCCCGGCGGTGGGAGCGATAACGGTGGCGTAACGTATTCGTGCTCGCCGTAGATATGCAGCGGTACCCGGCTCGTCGCCAGCACCTTTAATCCTTTGCAGGCCCGTAGCAATTCGCCTATGTCTGTTGCGACATCCACCACCTGCTCGCAGTTGTCCAGTACCAGGAGCACGCGCTTTGCTCCCAGGGCGGTGCGAAAGCGCTGAGACAGTGGTACATCGGCCAGAGGCAAAACTCCGACCTGACGGGCAATGGTCGCCAGCGCCAGCGCCGGATCGGTGATGGATGCCAGGTCAATGAACCAGACGCCGTCGGGGAAATCGGGTAGTAGTACCTCTGCGGCCTGGACGCTGAGCCGTGTTTTACCGATGCCGGGTGGGCCGACAAGCGTGAGCAGGCGTACATCGCTGCGGCGCAGCAGGGTGGTGACTGCGGCAACATCATGCGTGCGGTTGACAAAAGAGGTGAGCGGCGCCGGCAGGTTGTGCGGCGTCCCCACCGACGGTGGAGAGAGCGGCAGCGCAGCCGGCCCGGCGGCTGGCGACAGATGCTCAACGGCAACAACCCGACGTGCGGCGCGCAGAAATGCCGCACTTTCATCAGCGGGTACAGCCAGTGCCGTAGCGAGCAGCTCGGCTAGCTCGCGCGATGGCCGCCGCTCATCTGCCTCGATCTTGCGGATGGTAGCAGCGCTGGCACCGGTGCGCCGGCCCAGCTCGGCCTGGGTCAGGTCCAGCGCCCGTCTTCGCCGACGTACCCAGGCGCCGAAGGAAGGTGTGGCGGTTTCGTCCATGGTTCTGTCACGCTTTGTCACGCTAATTGTAACGCTGTGCGTGACCCTTTGCAAACAAGATTCGATCAACATGGACACAGATAGCCCTGGCTCGTGGAGTAGATCGGAAGACGAAACGATGGATGGTGTTTGTGAGACGCATTGCTGTTGGCGCTGGCTGCCTGTAGCGGCGCAACGCAGGTAGCTGACGCTGGCCCACCCTGTCCTCACCGGCAAGCTATGCCAGACGCTCCCGCAGAATGCTCTCGAAACGGTGCCTGGCCGCAAGTTGTTCGCTGTGTTGTAGCACTTCGCGAATGATGACGCTCCCGGCAATTCGGACGACCGGTACGACGCTGGCCGAGAAGGGCAGGGCAATACCCTCTTTGTCTGCACGGCACGAACCTCGCCGGCTGCGTACAGCCATCCAGAACCGGGCTATCAGCGCGATTGGCAATGTAGCGGACTTCAACCACGGCACCGATCCACGCCCGCTTTGGGTAAGGGCCGCGAACAAGCCACCCTGGTGGTTGCTATCGGCAACGTACCGAACGAAACCAGCCTGAAGACCTTTGCCGGCCTGCTGGCCGACGCTCTGCAGAAGGAGACCATATGCGACGCGGATTTGCTCTTCTATCGGTTTTGCTCACGGCTTTTGGCCTGATCCTCCTGGGCGCATGCGGGGGCGGCCAACCCGCAGCACAGACCGGACCGACGCCCGCAGCCGTCCCGTCGGAGCCGACGACTGCCGTCACTGTCGGGTCGGCCACGGATCAGTCGGCTACGTCAGCAGCACTCGCCATCCCCTGTGCCGAGCTGGTGCCCGCCGACGAGTTGCAGCGCATGATCGGCGTGACGCCCGACGGTCTGATGGACACCGTCATGTCCGGCTGGACCGCCTGCAACTGGTTCTACACCCCGCCTGGCGCATCCCAGCAGGAAGCATTCACGGTGCAGGCTTACACCGGCGAGGAGACACTGGTCAAATGGCGCATGGACACCAACCCCGCCAATCGCCTGGCTGGGGTAACCGTGAGTAGCCTGTCCGACTATGTGCAGGAAGGCTACACCTGGGTCATCCCGGAGAGCAAGCTGCGCGCAGTGCAGGCCCTGCAGGATGGCCGTTACATCTTCCTGCGCTTCCCTGCCGATACCCCGACCCTGAGCAGCGAGTCGCAGATCGCCGACTACCTGACCGTGCTGTTCCGCCGTTTGCAAGAGAAGGGGTGAGAGCAATGAAACCACGACGCTTTCCGCCTATCACGCTGCATTGGCTGGCGCTGATCGTCCTGCTGGCGGGGCTGCTGCCCGGTCCGGTGCAGGCCCAAGCCGGGGGCACCTCAACAATAGAGTTGCAGGACGTCCCAATAACCCTTGCCGACGACGTCACCAGCTTCTACTTGCGGGACCCGAAACTCTTCACACACCGGGCACCTCCGCCCTGCGGCCCCAATGCCGCCGCGGTGTCGCCGAGCACGACATACGAGGAGTCCATCCGACGTATTCCTACACGTGGTGGACTACCCCGCGATCTCTACCACGAACCACAAGCCTGCAATACGCCTGGAATTCTATCAAACATCGTGGCCGACGACGATTACGTATACTGGACCGGTCCCAACGGATTGATGCGTCTCTCAACTGATGCCAACCCCGGCGACACGCCGGAGCTGGTCAACGGCTTGCTGGCAGGTCGTGCCGAACTGGCGATTGACGACACGCACATATTTGTCATGACCTATGACAGCAACAACTACGCCACGCTGTATCGGGTGCCGAAATCGAGCGGCGTCGCCATCTTCATGACCGGCCCAGGCACCGGTGCATATAACCTGCAAACGAGCTATTCCTTCCGCCTCGGAACACAACGCTACTATGTGTATTGGATCCAGGGCGGCAATCTGTGGCGCTTTGACGTGGATACCCTGGCAACTACACTGCTCGCCGGCGGCGTCACCGGCTACTACGCCGAAGGCGGCCGCACGCTGTGTAGCGGAGTGAGCTGTTCTTTCTTCGACACTGTGTTCATTGCTCAAGGCAACCAGGTGGTAACGTACAGCAACATCAGCGGAGCTACCAGCGCTCCTGTGTATTGCAGCAACAACCCATGCAGCCCTGATCCTAACCGTGTGGTATTTTCGCTGACCACCGATGGCAACAATCTGTACTTCTTTGAAAGACGCCAAACCGGTTGCGCTCCATTCTGCGTATACACGGATTTTCTGCTGCGCACCCCACGCGGCGGAGGTCAGGTGGATGCGCTGTCCTTCACCACCGGCGCCAGGCTCGCCAGCCGGCTGACCACTGATGGCACGCACCTGTACTGGCAGGAGGGCAACAATGTGCAACGGCTACCCAACAACGCCGCCGCCCTGCCCAGCATCAATCTGTTCGCCGTCGGACTGAAGGTAACCCAGGGTGTGCAGGACGACGCCTACAGCGTGCCGTTCATTCAGAATCGGCGCACGTTTGTGCGCTTTTTTGTACGCACACCAATGCCTGTTAGTCAACCTGTACTGGCCCTGCTCTACGGCTCGTGGGACGGCGGCAGTGGCGGGCCGCTGCTCCCCGTCAACCCTGCCGGGACCGAAATCCGCATCAAGGTTTTTCAGGATTACAACAACATCAACGATAGCTTCCTGTTCGAGTTGCCATGGGAGTGGACGACCAAAAGCAATTTGAGACTGACGGCCATCGTGAACCCGTACCAGTTCCCGCTGGAACCAAACTACAACGACAACATATCCACCGCCGGACCGTTCAACTTCCTGCCTTCGCCCGCGCTCAAAGTGACGCTGGTCGGTCTGGGGTATCGGCTCAACAATCAGACTTTCTATCCCGACTATCAGCGTGACGTGATGGGTGCCGTCTCACTGGTGCGGCGAATGTTCCCCCTGGCCAACTCAGCCGGTGGATCAGGTCTCGCCTGGGATTACTGGCACATCATGGATGAAGGACTCGGCTCGCGTGTGAACATGACCAATGTCGAGTGTAACGATTATATCTCGTGGGAAGACGGCAAGGTGGTGGATCGGCGTAACCTGTGTTCGACCCGCTACGCTAATCACCTGCTCGCCTATCTGCGATCGGCATGGAAATACAGCGACCGCCTGTTTGTCTACGGCCTGATTTCTACCAATGGACCAGGTGCCAAGGTGCGCGGCCAGGCCTTCCCATGGGCGCGTGTCTCCAGCGAGGCGGCATGGGACGCCGATACGGCTGCGCACGAGATCGCGCACACGCTGGGCCGCAATCATCCCTTCAAAGGATCGGCGCTGGATACCAACGTATGCGGCAACACCGAGAAAGACGGCCCCATGGACTACAGCTATCCCTACGCCAACAGCCGCATCGGGGTTGGCTCGCTGGAAGGCTTCGATAGCGGTGATGGGTTTCTGGGGATCGCTCCCTCGATCAAGCCCAACGATCAGTGGTACGACATCATCGGCTACTGTAATCCATGGTGGATTAGCGACTACACCTATAAGGCGCTCTACAACTATATGATCGCCAACCCGCCGCAGCTCCAGGCGCTATCCAGCACGCCGCAGGTGGCAGGCGAATGGCTGTACATTGCGGGCAATCTCCGCGCCGATGGTAGCCAGGCCTCGATCTTGTTTGTGCGACGGATGAGCAATCCGGCCAGTGTGCCGCCGCTCAATCCCGGCGACTATGCCATCCGTCTCTACGATGGCAACGGTGTGCTGCTGGCCGACCATCCCTTCAGCGGGTTGTCGCAGGGCGAAGACGACGATCTTGGCATAGATCAGGCTGTGCCCTATGTGAACGGCACGCGCCAGGTGCGCATCGTGCGGCGGGCCAATGAGCAGACCCTGGCGATCTGGTCGCTCAGCGCCAACCCACCCACCGTCAGCAATGTTGCCCTCGCCGGCGCACCCAGCCCGGTCACCGGCACAGTCACGCTCAACTGGACGGCGAGCGATCCCGACGGCGACCCACTGACCTTCGACATCCTCTATCAGCGTGTGGGCGAGACGGAGTTCCGCCCGGTGCGCCTTGGAGTAACTGGTAACAGCGCACAGATTGACACTGCGCTGTTCAGCGGCGGCGGGGCCATACTGCGCGTGGTTGCATCTGATGGAGGTCACACGGCGCAAGCTGATACTACGCCGTTCACTGTGGCAAACAAGCCTCCGCGGGTAACCATACTCAACCCGGCAACCGGCCTGCGCATCCGGTATGGTCAGATCGTCAATTTCAGCGGCGAAGCCTTCGATCTGCAGGATGGCTGGTTGGATGGCGCGTCGCTCGTGTGGCGCAACCAGCGCGGGCAGGTTTTAGGCACTGGGCCGTTACTTTCGGTGACAGATTTGCTGGTGGGCACGAACACGATCACGCTAACGGCCAC
>ENA-ORXB01000612-ORXB01000612.1-sediment-metagenome-genome-assembly--contig:-NODE-612-length-64374-cov-7.141640_pt1 | contig 64374 bp, 42 predicted proteins | sample MGYA00237863_ERZ511475 | MGnify/ENA primary metagenome ERZ511475 (study PRJEB26305, sample SAMN06343858) | sediment metagenome | isolation source: hot spring sediment | place: Canada: British Columbia... | reverse complement strand
CCGTAGGTGCATCAACGCTCTGTGGAGGGAGTGTTCTGTGCATGCCAGATTACTCCCTCCACGATTTGTATTTTCGCACGCGCATACTGAACGGCGGTTGGTCTTTTATCGAGGAGCCCGCGATGAAAAGAGCCAATCTTCTCATTACTGCAGCACGTGGGGGACTTGTGCTCCTTCTGATCTTCTGTTTGAGCATTGGGGGAATGGGATTTGCTAGTTACGACAGTGACGAAGAGGAAGAGCAAGAAATCCAGGAAATATTGCGTCAATCAACTCTCCGTCCATCGGAACGAGTCGAAAACCCCCCGCCATTTCCGCTCCAGTCAGAACGTGTTGCCAATTTCATTCGTGAGCATTTGTCCTGCAAGGAAGGAAATGTCGCAATTTTACTGCTCCAACCTGGCTTTCGACACACTGTGCTCATTGCAAATCTCATAGGCGAAGAGCTGACAAAAAAAGGCGTGCCAACGATCGGCATTGTCAAAGGGGAGCGAGCGACTACCGATGTCGGGGTATCGGCTACCTTTAGATTTCCGATTGTTATTGATACCACACAGAATTCAGACCTTTTCAGCATCTTTGAGGTGTCCAAAGGTCCAGGCAGGACTCCTGGTTGGCTGACCGCATGGTCATGCAGTGGAGAGCTGCGGTATTACTACAGCCTCTATCAACCTCGCTTATCTCTCGACTCAGTAGTCGAACAGGTACGCTCGGCCACGTCGCTGGCCCCAGCTCTCCGATCAGCTCTTCATCCTGACAAGCAGAACGTGGTTCTTGCTCCCCAGGGCTATCGGAGGGACTCGATTGAGCAGGCTTATCCACAGGCGCGGCATTCTGCTGTTATCCCCATTCCGGAGACTCCCGCCACGCCGCTGGGATGGGCTATTCTCCGCGTCAGCCCACACGGGCGATGGTTTTACTTTGCACAAGCAGGAGTTACGCACATAAACGGGATCATCTTTGACATGGCGAAACAACAACTTTCTCCATTATTTATTGATAGCGTGTTCTTTCGCAAGCAATCAAATTGCTCTGATTCGCTATTCCATGCTTTACTCAAAGGCTCATATATTCAAGTTCTTGTGGCAGATCGGGCTTATTTCGACCCTTGTTCTGATTCGATTCTGGCAGTGCCGATCTCATATGCTGCGATTCAGAGATTACCAAAATCGTCCCCTATTATTCAGAAATTTGAAGGCAGGAAAAATAGCGGCAGTGAAAGTGATACTGTTATTGCGATTAGTAAAACCAACTGGACGGTCTACTATGATCTTTCACGAAATTCTATAATCCGACATGTTCCAGAATGTGATACTCCAAGTATCAGTCGTTTTGGATTCTTTGATAGCATTCAGGTGTCTCAGCGTGTACCGATATGCAATCCATACATTTTGATTGGCATTATTTATTGGAATTCATACCCCCGAGGTAGAGCAACTCTTCCTATTCTGTTTCGTCCAGATGCTCCTTCTTCTGCAAATCCAACCACAGACGAATTTTTCACGATGGCACGACGCTGGGCGATATTCGATCGTCAGACTGCTACTTGCCTGGCATTGGGTGGGAAAATTGATATCAACAAGAAACTCTTAGGCATCGGTTATGCCTTTGAGCCTGCGGTTGCTTCCTGCCCCGATGCAGCAATCATCCACGAGCCGCTAACTGATTACGTAATACTGGTCCCAGACGGGATTAGCCGTCCGATCAAAACGTACTACGCACCGGAGCTTGTCCATCCCACCAAACAAGCGCGGTACCCAGCAACGCCAACGAAGATCTATCGCATTCTGGCGGGTGCACGAGCATGGCCAACTGCTGTAGGCATCACAGCGAAGGAATACATGCTGGTGTGGAATCTCTACGAAGCTGGTCGCTCCTACGAGGATTCCCGCAATCCGTTCATCTGGCAGCGATACGACAGAGCAACGGGGAAGCTCATCGGTGAATGGTTTGTTCCCCGCTTCCAGGACGGTATGCGCGCACAAAGCGCGGACTTTGATGGTGAAGGAAATCTCTACGTTCTCTACCAAGATTACCGCCGCTCTGCTGTGTACATGTTCAACTACCAACAGTAAAGGAGTGTTGCTATGCGCTCAGCACTGGTGCTTCTCTGCTTGGCTGCCGCTATTAGTGCAGCGCAACCCAATGAGCCTTTTCTTCCCGCTCAAGGGCTTTCGTTCGCACGGGAACGCGCTATTGCGGAAACCGGAGATACCGCTGTAGCACTTGTTTCCATTCGATGGATGAAGTATCGCACCGACAGCCTTCCGGCTGGAACATTCGACCTGCAAGGAAACGGCGCTCTGCCTGTTTGGGATTACATCTTCCTCTCCCCGAGCCAGGAAATGATCCACCTATTCACGGTCATTTCCGCTGGCGGAAATTTTCAGGTTGTGGGTCATAAGCAGTGGCCAAAAGACACTTCGCGCGTCATCAACAAAAGCTGGTACGACATTGACTCACTTCACAATAGAATCTTCAACTCCATCATAGTTAGTGAATGGAAGGAGCTGTGCCCAGAGATCGAGGTTGCCAGACTGCGACTTGTAATGTACTATGACCCCTACGTCAATCGCAGCTACGTCCCGATGTGGGGCGTAGAGTGGTGGTGCGTCCCACAGAGGTTTCGATTAGAATGCTTCCACGATGCGTATCGGCGCGCGATCGCCATCTGCAGTGATACAAGTTCCTTGGTCTCCAGTGTAGCAATGCACGATGCACCCGTACCAATGCCCGAAAAGCTTCTGCTCACAGACAATACCGTTCCCCTCCGAGCACCACTCTCGATGAATTCCACGATGCGGATCTTCGACATTTCAGGACGGCTCATCGAGGAAAAGCATCTCCCTGCGGGAACAGAATCTCTCCTGCTACCAAGCTCTATCTCCCAGGGCTTCTACCGAATTTTGATTACTGACTCCAACGGCAATCTCGTCGGCTCGCTGTTTGTGGTTCGCATCGAATAACGGTGGCGCAGATGGAAGAGCCTGACAGCGCGTGTTGCCCACGAGGGCAACCTCTTTCCGAGCAGCAGTGGAAGGAGCTTATTGATGCCGGGCATGTTCTCAAGCCCCTCCTATGGCGTCGTTGGCGTGGATTCCGCTCAAGCATCGAGGATGCGGTCACCGAGGCAATCACGAATGTTGCCGCTAAGGTGATGAAAGGAGCAATGGCCTATCCCAAGACCTTCGATGCACTACGGGAGACGCACTCTCTCAGGAAGCAACCACATTTCTCAAACGCGAAAAACGCCATTGCTTGCGGGAAACACCATCGGAGCTTCCGAGCGACTACAATACCGCGCCACCTTCACACAATCCTGAGCGTAGGCTTATCATCGCGCTGGATATGCAGGCAGCAATCTCAAAACTCTCCCCGAAGCTTCGTCAGGCTGTTGATATGGTGTATCTCCATGACCAATCCCTCATCCAAGCGGCAAAAGAGATCGGCTGCACGGCAAATACACTCAAGCAGCGGTTACTTCGAGCGCGAAACAACCTGAAAACACTGCTGGCCGACTATGCACCACGCGGGGGGGGGGCACAAAGGAACGATGGTGGTGATGACAGCTTGTGCAGTCAAGAATAAGTGCCAACTGTTCTGGCAGTAGCAATCAACTCGTATGCAGTTGGCGCTTTGTGGGAATTGGCGATCACGCTACTGCAGTCGCAAGCGTTGCCCTGCCCTGAGGTGGTCAGCATCGGGCAACTTGTTTTTGGTGAGAATGTCCTCGACGTCGATGCCGAAACGGCGAGCAATCGAATAGAGCGTATCGCCGCTGCGGACGGTGTACCATTTGGGAAGCCGATTGATGGTGCGCGGAGTTGCCCGCGAGCTTCCTTTCCCCTGTGGTTCCAGGTAGATAGCCAGGCGCTCACCTGCTTTGACGGTGCCATTCCCCAGGTGCGGATTCCAGCGGACAAGGTCTGCTTGCCGGACGCCGTAGAGCGCAGCAATAGTGCCGATGTTTTCTCCTCGGCGAACACGGTGGGAGATTTTGCGTGCCAATGGCGGTTGGGGTGTGCGGTCAGTAGCAGTAACCTGTTGCGCAGTATTTGCTGGCACGCGGAGGATCTGCCCTGCTAACAAGCGCGAGCTCCGCAGCCGATTGAGGCGCCGAAGTTCGGTTACCGTTGTGCCATAGTCATCGGCGATCTGTGCGAGCGTCTCCCCGCGCTGGACGCGGTGGGTCTGGTACGTCGGTGGCTTCGACGACTGCTGCTGTTTCTCAGCAGCAGTGGCAACCGCTGGTGTGGCCGGGACGGCCACGGCGCGATTGGAGTCAGTCGAACGGCTTGTTGGCTGCTGTTCATCAGTTGCTATCTCTGTTTCGGCAGCGGGCAAAGATGGGCTGAGCGGGATACGAATCACCTGCCCCCGACGCAAGCGTGTGCGTGTGGATACGCCGTTCAACTCAGCAAGTTCAGCAAGAGGCACGTCGTAATCGGCGGCAATCTGCGCCAACGTCTGGCCGCGCCCGACGCTGTGGAGAACCCACGGCTGTTTCTCCTCCGGTGTGAGCATTGCAAAGCGGAGAGCAAAGTCAGAACTGCGTCCTTGGGGGATGCGAAGAGTGTAGGGTTCGTTGGGTGGGGTAGTATTGCGCAACAGTTCCGGGTTGAGCGCCTTAATGGTGTCGAGCGTCGTGTTTGCACACGTAGCAATTGCGCCCAGGCTGACTGGCTCGGTAACGGTCACGGTATCGTAGATCCACGCGGGTTCGGGGACGATGTCGTCCTTGTGAAAGCCATAGGCTTCGGCTTGCATTGCCACCAGCGTGGCGGCAATGTACATCGGGACGTAGTTCCGGGTTTCTCGCGGGAGGTAGTCCCGAACTTGCCAGAAGGTGGGATTCTCCAAGCCCGATTGCTTGATAGCCCGGCGGACACAGTTGATGCCGCAGTTGTAGGCAGCCAGCACCAGGTGCCAGTCGCCAAGTTCTTGGTAGAGATCGCGCAGATGCCGCATGGCTGCCCGCGTGGATTTTTCCGGGTCACGGCGTTCGTCGTACCACTGAGTCACGCGGAGTTGGTAGAGCTGCCCGGTTGATTGGATGAATTGCCACAGCCCCACTGCTTGGGCACGCGAGACGGCATTCGGGTTGAGTCCGCTTTCGATGATGGCAAGGTAGCTAAGCTCTTCGGGAACGTTCTCCTGCTGGGCAATGCGCCGGAAGAGCGGGAAAAAGCGATTCATCCGCCCCAACACCCGTTTGAAAAATGTCCGCCCACGCTCGGTGTTGGTCAAGAAAGCAATGGCGTTGTTGACGTACTCGTTCTGCACCAACGGCACGGTCGTCGAGAGCGTCCCGCTCAGCGGTGGGACAACCCCCGCAACGGGCGATTGGACAATCTCGACGGCTTGGAAGAGACGATCCCGCATGACGAAGAGCGGCGAGTTGACGTCCAGCTCGTCAATGGGACGGATGAAGTTTTCGTAGTCCTCGATGATGGATTGCGCCAGGTCGGAGTAGTCTTCGTTGCGCTCGATGCCGGGCGTGCTTGCCAGTTGGTTGAGCACGTCCATGGCAGCTTCGAAGAGTTTGGCTGCTTTGGTGGTGTCATGCCGTTCGAGGGCTGCCAATCCACGGAGGTAGTATTGCCGCGCGCGTTCCAATTGGCGCGCTGCATCGTCGCTGGTTGAGGTGGATTGGTCGAGAACGGAAAACTCGTCGGGTAATGCCTTGGGTTGGCAGCATGCTACCTCCCCACCGTGCTGCGGATGCGATGGTGATGCCTGCATTGGGAGCAACGCAAGCATTACCGCCGCACCGACACCAAGCAGCCCACATGCCCATCCCTGCATGGGTCATATCGCCAGTGGTGGAACTAATGCCGCGCCGCGAGAAATAGTCCTTCCCGCCGACGTGGCAATATACGACATTGCACCCAAAGTTAGAGGAGCATCCCCGCTCAACGCGAAATGCTACGGGCCATCCGGCGCTCCAGTGGCGGCGCGGTCGAAGGTCGTAGGTTTGCAGTGCCATGGAGCGTTTTCTGTTCACCCTGCGGTACGCTGACGAATGACACTTGCCGAAATGGTCGCGTGCGTGGATGCGCGTGTGCGTCCACTGCTTGTGCGCTTGCTCCCTGCTCGATGGGTGGTGGCGTTCTATTCCTGGGCGCGGCAGGTTGCCCTCCACTGGTTGGTTGCCAGCACGCCAGCGAGCATGCTTGCACCACCGCCGAGCGTTGGGCGGGTGCTCTGGGGGCTACGCTTTCGCGCACCGCTGTTCAATGCTGCTGGAATGTTCAAAACAGGCGAAGGCTACGAGCTTGCCTACCGTCAGGGTGCAGGCGCTTACCTTGCTGGCACGACGACAGCGCTACCCCGCATGGGCAACATTCGGCGCGGGATTGCCCTGCCCTTTGTGCCGTATCCCCACAGCGCTGCGGCTTCGAATTGGCTCGGTCTGCCCAATCCTGGCCACCGTGCCGTCGCGGCCCGTATCGCCACGTTCCCACGCTACGAAGATTTCCCCATCGGTGTCAGTGTCGCACTCGATCCCGGCATGGACACCACCGAAGCCCTCGAACGGCTCCTCGAAGGACTCTGGCTCTATCGCGATGCGGGCGTTGACTTTTTCGAACTCAACGAGAGCTGCCCAAATACCGGAGACGACACCGCCGGCTTCGACGCGCTCGCCGAACGTCTGCGCGTGATTACCGAGCGATTTGTCCGCCCCAGCGGTGCGCCCGTGCTCATCAAGGTTGGAGCCGATGCCAATCCAGCCATGATCGCCGAACTGGTTGCTCTGGCAGGCAGCCTTGGCTTCGGCGGCATCACCATCGGGAATACCTCGACCGACTACCAGCGCCACCGGCTTGGCCTTGCATCGCCGGATCGGCGCGTCTTCGATTACTTTGTGCGAACCTTCGGGGGCGGCATCAGCGGAGAACCCCTGCGGGCAGACGTGCTGGAACGGGTGGTTGTGGCTCGAACGGCTGCCGCATCGCTGCCGAGCGAATTCCATATTGTCGCCACCGGTGGCATTGCCTCGAGTCAACACCTGGCAGACGTGCTGGCTGCCGGTGCTACACTGGCCCAATGGTACACCGGCTACTTCGAGCGCTTCGCGCGCGATGGACACGAGCTCTACCGTACCGTCCTGACACCGTTGGTCAAGCCTGACCCACTGCCCCGTGGGTATGGCGGATAGCGGTAAATTTTTGCTTGAACCTGTGCCCATTCCACGGACTTAGTTTTGCCCGCATAGCATGTTTCACATTAACTGTTCTACCATGAAACCGTGGTTTGTAGTGGTAGTGGTGGCCGTGGTTGCCACTACCGAAGCATCAGCACAGGTTGGGTTGCTGATGAACACCTCCGATGAACTTATCCGCTTCAATGCGCCGGGAACCAGTGCGCCTGCTTGGAGCATCCAGCGCAACGGCGGCAACCAGCGCGGCCAGCATGCCGTGGACCTACAGAGCTATCGCGATAATGCTGCTCAAGTTGCCAGCGGAGACTTCAGCGTTGTCAGTGGTGGTGGAAGCAACACTGCAAGCAGTGGCGGCAGCGTCGTCAGCGGGGGTGGGGGTAACACCGCCAGTGGTTTGTTCAGCGTTGTCAGTGGCGGCAGCAGCAACACTGCCGGTGGCGCATATTCTACGGTTGCTGGCGGTTACAACCTGAAAGTTGGCAATCGCAGCTTTGGCTTCAGTGGCCAGATACTGAACATCCCAACCGACTTGAGCGCAAGTAGCAACATCACCGCCTTTGTGGATGTGGACCTGTGGCTCTACAACGTGCGCAACCAGGCAAGTCAGCTCCGGCTTTACGAACCTTCTACAAGCAGCGACGGCAGCGCCAACTACACGGCCTTCCGTGCCCAGACTCAAACCAGTGACATTGTGTACACGTTACCCGCCAGTGTTACGGCAGGTGGTGTGTTGCAGACCGATGGTTCGGGGAACTTGTCGTGGGTAAATCCTTCGACGTTGGTATCATCGGCTGAGACCGACCCACAGGTCGGCACGCTCAGCACCGGCCAGGTGGCATTCTGGGATGGATCGGCCTTGACCGGCAGCAGTAACCTATTCTGGGACAACACCAATGCGCGGCTTGGCGTGGGGACGTCTTCGCCGAGTGTCTCGCTCGACGTTACCGGTTCGGTTCGGCTTGCCAGTGCTGCTTCGACGACGGTTGTCATTGGCAACGTTACTGCCGATGGAAAACTCCGTGTGGATGGAAGCATTCGCGCCGATGGCTACCGAAGTGCCGATGGTTCGGCAAGCACGCCAGCATACCGCTTCACAAACAGTGCTTCGACCGGCATGTTTAGTCCAGGCGCAAATCAGTTGGGCCTTGCAACTGCCGGTACCGAACGATTCCGGATTGATGCATCCGGCAATGTGAGCATCACCGGTGGCCATGTGGCACTCGGTAACACCGACAACACCGCACGCGAACTCCGCTTCCAAGAGCCATCGGGGTCGGGGTCTGAATACACCGCCTTCCGTGCCCAAGCGCAATCAGCAAACATCACCTACACCCTGCCTGCATCCATCACTGCCGGTGGCGTGCTACGCACCGATGCAGGCGGCCTGCTTAGCTGGCAACTTGTAGATGATGACCCCAGCAACGACCTGACGACAAGCACAACGTTCAGCGGCGACGTCAGCGGCCCGTACAACAACCTGCAACTTGGCAGCGGGGTAGTCGGCACGACCGAGCTTGCTGGTGGTGCGGTGACAAGTGCGAAGATCGCCGACGGGACAATCACCAACACCGACATCAGCAGCACAGCAGCCATCGCAGTGAGTAAGCTTGCGGCAGGTTCGGAAGGGCAAGTGCTCGTCACGCAAGGTGGTGTACCGCAGTGGGCAAGCATCTCGGTGGGTGAAACAGACCCAGAGGTTTCTGTCACGACCACTGGTGCGATCCCACGATGGAGCGGTTCGGCGCTGGTAGATGGTTCGCTCAGCGATGACGGCGCCGGCACGCTTAGCCGGAGCGGCAGCATCGCAATCAACCCCGGGGTCACCAATACCCTCAGCACTGATGGAAGTCTTGCTGTTGGTCAGTCGCTGACGGTTGGCACCGATTTGGTGGTCGGCGGCACGACGATCTTGGGAAGCCTTTCTGCTGCAACCACCACAGCTATTGTGACCAATGACAACACAGCAGCCGCACTGGTCGTAGCCAATAGCGGCAGCGGTGGGCTCATCAGCTTCGCCGGAACAAGTGGACCCTATGCACTCACCCTTGCTTCACCGACGCTCACGGCGGATCGCGTATGGACGCTGCCAGATTTGAGCGGAACAGTGACGCTCTACACCAACATCCCAAGCACTGGTCAGGTGCTCACATGGAATGGTACATCCGCACAGTGGCAGTCTCCTGCTGGAGGTAGTGGTTGGTCTCTCACCGGCAATAGTAGCACCGACCCCTCCACAAACTTCCTGGGCACAACCGACAGCCAGCCGCTGGTTATTCGCACGGGCAACACCGAACGCATGCGCGTCACTGCTGCTGGTAGTCTGCAGTTTGTCAATTCATCCACGGGCAACACGGCAAGCGATGGGTTCCTCATCGAGCTGAGCGGCACCAACATCCAACTGCGGCAGAATGAGAACGCCGAAATCCAGTTCCGCACCAATGCTTCGAGCGGCACCGACACGGTCAAGATGCGACTTCTGCCCGATGGGAAGTTGGCGTTTTTCACCGGCGCGCCATCCTACCGCATAGACTTGCCAAACAATTCAGCAACCAACGTTGGGCGGATTCGTGCGCAAGGGTACGCAAACTACTCCTCGCGTGCGTGGAAAGACGACATCGAGCCGCTGGCAGATGCTTTGGGAAAGGTGTTGCGTTTGCAGGGGGTGCGGTTTCGGTGGAAGCCGCAGTACGGTGGCACGCGGGATATTGGGTTTGTGATGGAGGACGTTGCGCCGATAGTACCGGAAGTTGTGGACCGCGACCCAAAGACGGGCGAGTACTTAGGCATGGACTATAGCCGCTTGACGGCACTGCTGGTCGAGGCGCTCAAGGAAGAGCACCGCCGCAATGAGGAGCTGCGCGCTCGCGTCGAAGAGCAGAACCGCCGCAACGAAGAGCTGCGGGCCGAACTGGCGCAGCTACGCACGATGATCGAGCAGCTCGCCGCTGGACAGCCCATCACCGCAGGCGCGGCTACCACCACCGTCCGCCTCGATGGCCAGTGGTTAGGGCAGAACATCCCCAATCCTCACGACGGCACGACGACCATCCCGTACTACGTTCCCAGTGGCGTTGGGCGTGCTCAGCTCGAAGTCAGCGATGCAATGGGACGGACCGTTCGCACCATTGAGCTGCCGGCTCGGGAGCAGTGGGCCAGCGTGACGCTCGAGATGGGCTTGCTCAGTTCGGGCACGTATGAGTACCGCTTGCTCTTCGATGGTCGCATCGTTGCAACCAAGCAGATGCAGCTGGTCAAGTAAGTCCAACGTTTCATGGAGAAACCCGGGGCAGGCCATGCGGTCTGCCCCGGGTGGTGTTGATGGCGGATCCTGCAGCAGTGGTGCAGTATTGCCATGCTCACACCAACGGGAAGCTCGGCGTTCGGTTTTTCGGTGATCGCCAACGTATTGTGCTGGTCAGTGTGATAATGATGTAACCTTTCCAAGGAGATCAGGTCCATTCCGTTGTGGAGCTGCGTGCATGCTCTTTGTGTGCTGGAGCAAGTGGAAGGTTTGAGTGCTTACTGCCAGGTGCTCCAGCAAGCAAGAGGATGAAGCACTCCACGCAGTCTTCAGAAAGAGTATGTGTCACTATCGTGCCGAACAGCATATGCGTGCACCATGTCGAGTACTGCTGGGTGCCATCGGATTGCTGGTGAGCAGTACGATTGCTTTTTCTGGAACCGCCAGGATCGAGATCAAAGGCAATCGGGCTGTCGTCATTCGCGAGGGTGGAATAACGGTGATGACGTGCGGTCCAGCAACAAGTCGTACCTGTATTACGATCGACCTGGGCGCAGGAAATCCTGGTGGTGGGTATCCCGACAAAGCAACGCTTTACGACTTTGATTCCCAGATAGGTGATTTCAATTGCATCTACCTGGGTCCAGGTCCAAGCGGTGATCCATCACAGGATGCCACCGTAATTCCAGAACCGTAATCGACGGATGATCCACGAACCCAGCAGCAGCTACACACCTGTGCGGTATCGGGTACACCGATCAACCGTACAGGTGTGTTTTTTTATTTTTGTTCACCAACAGCGATAGGTCTGCTTACTCAGCGAATTTGGGTATGAGCCTTTCTTCCCACATAGCAGAATGCATCCAACGATGTCGGGGTGCATACACGTTCGCAGTAGTGTTGCTCGCTTTTGGGTGGCATCTGTCTGCCCAACCGCTTCTTTCTGAGCAAGAGGAGAGCGAGGAATATCGAGTAATCCGGGAATTGATGACACCTGAATTACAGACGGTAAATCAAGCGGAAGTGACTGTTTCGTTTCCAGAACGATCAGCATCGGTCGCCAGCTTCATCCGCACCCACATGTTGTGCACCGACCGAGTTGCCATCTTTCTCATGCGGGGTGGGTTTAGGCATACAGTTCTGATTACAAGGATTGTTTCATCGATTTTGATCCAGCATCGCATTCCCGTGCTCGGCATTATCGAAGGAGAACGAGCATGGATTGATGCGAAAAAACATCATCTTTTTGATTTTCCGGTCATTACCGATACAACAACGGATCTATTACTATTTCAAAATTTTGGAATCTCCGCCAAGGACATGACCTACTCCCCATGTTGGTTGACGGTATGGTCATGTGAAGGGGAGTTGCTGTACTATTTTAACCTTTACCAGGCAGACGTCCCACTCGATTCATTAGCCCGACTTGCCGCAACGACAACTCATCTGCCATCCCCGATGCGTGCGGCTCTGCATTCTTCGGCTGGAACTATTCACCACAATAGAATCGGCGGGTATAACAAGGACTCCATCTCCACTGCCCTCCCGCAAGCTGTCCTGGTCAAGACACTACCCGTAAGCGAGTCGTACGAGTCTGGTTTAGGAAAGGTGACATCAATTCAGATTAGTCGCAATGGACGGTGGTACTGTTTTGGTCAGGGAGGCACGACTACACCAGACAACATAGTCTATGACTCCAAGCAGGATAGACTACTCCCCATCCGGATTGACTCCGTATTTTTCCGACAGCAGTCCCCGACTGCATCGGATTCCCTCTTTAATGCGATGAGGAAACAAAACTACATTCAAGTAGTGCAGCCATTCGGTGCATCCTTCGATCCATGCGTGGATAGCATTCTTTATATCCCTCTTTCGTATGGGATGATCGAAAGTGTCGTAGTCAAGCACCAAGACTCAGCAATGCAAGATACAGATACTACCATCACGATCAGCAAAACTAATTGGATTGCTGTCTACGATGTCGTCAACGGCAGAGTTATCCAGCACATCCCCTACCTACAAGATTTCAACAGAGAACGGTTTGGGTTTACAGAAAGGTATCATCCTCTCTCTCTTGTATCGATCTGCCGACCTCCACTTTTTGTCACTACGCTTGACTACCGCGCCTATCCACGAGGGTATAGATTATCAGAAGTGTTAGCGTCGGGATCTGATCCACGCATAAACCCGACAACAATACAGCACGAGTATAATGCACCTTTATGGTCGTTGCTCGATAAGCAAACGGGAAAGTGTCTGGGATTCGGCGGGCAGCTTGGCGTTAATAAGCGTATGTTAGGGATTGGATACTTGTTTATTCCTTTGATACGCTCTTGTGAAGATGCGGCCATCCTGCACGATGTATGGACGGATTACGTTTGGATTGCGCCGGATGGGATCCGACATCGTATCAAATCTTACTACAACCCATCCCTGGTCAGTCCCAGCAAACAAGCTGTATATCCAGCCTCACACTATAAGATAAATCTCCTTAGCAACCGAGCCTGGGCAAGCGTTGTCAGCATCGGAATTACTAGCAATAAGTTTATGCTCCTATGGAAACTCCGGGAGATGGGTATTACTGATGACCAATCAACAACACCAATGATCTTGCAGCTCTACGATCGCGAAAGTGGTGCTCTGCTGGGCGAGTGTACGATCCCGGTCACCTATGATGGAATGAAGGCCGTGGTCTCGAACTTTGATGGCAATGGTAATCTTCACGTTCTCTACCAAGACTATCGGCGATCTGTTGTCCAACAATTTCGAGGAGTAATTCCATGACAGCAAAGACACTCTGTTCGATGCTGGTAGTTCGCTCACTGGTAGCAGTGTTAGTGCCTGCAGCAGTGTTAGCGCAAACAGGTTCTGCATTTGTTCCCTCTGCGGGACTACCCTTTGCAACAACAACTGCACAAACCGAAAGCGGCGACACTGGGGTCGCTCTTGTTTCCATCGCGTGGACTAAATACCGTTCCGATAGCATTAGTCCGGGTGTCTTCGATACATCCGCCACCGGGACAATGCCCGTTTGGGACTACACCTTCCTATCACCAACTCAGGGCATGCTCTACGAGTACACCATTACGTTACGCGGCTCTCAATACCAGGTTCTCCAGCGACGACAACGGCCACAAGACACCGCCCGACCAATTAATCGAAGCTGGTATGACATTGATTCTGTACTGACTTTCCTTAGCTTATATGACAATAATACCGTTAAGAATTGGAAATCTCGGTGCCCAGAATTGGAAGTGGCCCTTGTGCGACTTTGCCTGATTCGAGAGCCTTACCTTTATCGGACATACATACCCATGTGGATAATCGAGTTTTGGTGTCCACCCCAGCGCTTGAAAAATCAAGCCATCGTGGATGCCATGAACCGGGCAGTCGTTATTTTCAATGATTCGTTGGAACTTACGTCGAGCATACCTTACCAAAAGCCTGATATCCCGATAACCGATCACCTGGTTCTTACTGGCAGCAGCATACCCATATCCCCACCGCTCACGACTGAATCCACCATTCGAATTTTCAATATCATCGGCCGAGTAGTCAGTGAGCAAATTCTTTCGGCAGGGAGTACATCCATTCCGTTTCCACCAGACCTCCCCCGAGGCACATATTGCATCCTCATTCTTGATTCTACAGGTTCGCTCCTTCGCTCATTGTATCTGGTCCGTCCTGAGTAATGGAGCAGTACCATGGAATCAGAACATCCACTTCGGCGATGTCTGAGTGAGGCGGAGTGGCACGCTTTACGGTCTGCAGCAGACGCTGCCAAGCAGTTACTCCGATTGCGATGGAAGAAATTTCGCTACTGTATAGATGATGCGGTATGCGAAGGTATGACATCGCTGGCAGAAGCGATTTACAGCGGTCGAAAAAATTTTCCTGAATCTACCCAAACACTTATCTTCACCCTTGTTACTGAAGCAACAAGGTTTCTCCGGCGTGAAGCTCGACTTCGGCGCCGCGAAATGCCTGCCCAGTTCCTCGGAACAGATAACGACGACAGCATTTTCCTGCCTCCATCGTACAATCCTGACGGCTCCGTGGCTGCCACGCTGGATGTCCTCAACGCGCTCGCCCACCTACCACCTTTGTTGAAAGAAGCAATTATCTTGGTCGAAGTAGACGATATGTCAATTGCTGACGCAGCTCGTATCTCGGGTTGTTCGGTCAACACAATGAAGCAACGTATCTTCCGTGCAAGGAAAAGGTTCTGGATATTTCTCAGGGATTACTCAACCCCTGAAGCTCGGGGGGGGGGGCAACTGTTCTACTCATTCTCACCACAGCAGAACCACCAACCATGAGCAATAAATTTCGGGTCTGCATTGCTGTTTTTTCCGGATTCATTGCGGCGTGATGGCGTCAGTTCTGCGTTGAAGAACACGCTCTACCTCCCAGCACAGCGTAGTGCCGTAGGCGCTCTCTTCGACTGCTTTTTCAGAAGGTCTCAAAAGATCGCCACACCACCGCTACCATCACTGCGCCGCCACGCCCGTGCCATGCTCGGTGTGGTAAATGGCATTGTCAAATTTCCATCAACGTCGAGTGCAATCAAGCCACCATGTCCGCCGAGGGATGCAACCTGATCGAGCACTGCATGGGCAGCCTCATCGAGAGCAGCGCCCGTCAGCTCAATCATCATCGCAAGACGCATCGCTGCACAGATACGAATGAAGTATTCGCCATGCCCTGTGCAGGCGACTGCGACATGCTTGTTTGCATACGTTCCAGCTCCGATGATCGGTGTATCCCCGACGCGACCAGGACGCTTGCCCGTCATGCCTCCGGTAGAATTTCCTGCAGCCAGATTGCCCGCGGCATCGAGGGCAACTGCACCGACCGTCCCAAGCTCGACGCGCTTTTGCTGCGCCTGAAAACGTTCGAGAGCACGCTGGGATCGTTCCGTCACAAAAAATGTTGGTTCGACCGGCTCACAGCCATGCGCAAGAGCAAAGCGCTCGGCACCAGAGCCAGCCATGATGACGTGTTCGGAATGCTCGAGCACAGCACGTGCGGCTGCGATAGGGTAGCGGATGCCTCGCACCCCAATGACAGCACCGACCCGTGCGGTGGCACCGTCCATCAGCGCGGCATCGAGTTCGACCGAACCATCGCGTGCCAAGGCAGCACCTCGACCGGCATTGAACAGCGGTTCATCTTCGAGCACCCCAATTGCGACGTGCACCGCATCGAGTGCCGAAGCACCCGATTCCAAGAGAGCCCACCCTGCATCGAGCGCCGACTCCAACGCAGCAAGCAGAACACCATCCTCAGCGGAAGGCTGGCGGTTTCCCGCTCCACCATGGATGCAGAGAGCAATCATACCGCCTCCTCGAGCAAGGTGAGCGCACCTTCGGCGACAAGCTTCGGCACGACGCGAACCGGAACATCCACCCTTGCCACCATCTCTGCAAGCATCGGCGCAATGCCGCCGGTGACGCAGACAGCCACATGCTCGGTGGTGAAGCACATGGTGGCTGCGGTATAGACGGCCCGGATCATCGCTTCTACCCACAGACCCAATCCTGCTACGATCGCGTCTGCCGTTGTTGCTCCCGGTTTGTGCTGCCACCGTGCAAGCTGCTCTGGCACTGGCAGATGAGGGAATTTTTGCTGGAGTGCCTGCAACTGCAGCGTCACGCCAGGAAGGATGAAGCCACCGATGAGCCTGCGCTCGCGGTCGAGAAGGGTAGCCGTCATTGCTGTGCCGAAGTCCACGACCACAAGCGGCGGCTCTGCATACCGCAGCGCTCCAAGAACCCCCAGAACCCGATCGGTGCCGACTCCTTCGGCGGCAATCGTGATCGGGAGCGTTTGCCGGCGGAGAAGTTCCTGTGCGCTGTAAGCGGTCCAGCGTTCTCCCAAAAACTGTCGCAGAGTCGGCTCGAATCGGGGATTGACCGAACTGAGAACCACCTGTCGGACGGGAGCAAGAACGGTCTCGAGCTCTGCCCAGTCGAGTGTATCAAGCGAGCAGACGCTATAGCGCCCATCGCTACGCAACACTTTCAGTCGGCTATTGCCAAGATCAATGGCAGCATTCATGCGGCGAATGGATCGTAGAGAAGACTATCGGCATCGCGCAGCGTGATGGCTGCATCTGTGTCGCAACGCCGTGCGCGAAGGCTGCCATCGTCGCCATAGGCAACGACGACTGCAGGCACCGCGTCGGAACGCAAAACTACTCGGTGTCCGAGCAGCCGCAACTCCTCCTGCCACCGTTGCATCAGTGTTTGTGGCTGGTTGTGGAGAAGGTCCGAAAGCAAGCGTTCTGCGATCCGCTCGGCAAGCTCCTCGGGCAGTGGAAGGGGAGCAACGGCAACATCAGCAAGGCAGCGAGCCGGATAAGCAGCATCGCCAAGCATTGGCGCACCCTGGAGGTTGATGCCGATACCAACCACGCACACCCCCGGTTCTGCACCGACGTAGTCAGTTTCGATGAGCATGCCGCCGACTTTCCCGGCTGGGGCATTGGATGGTTTCACCCATACATCGTTGGGGTACTTGAGCCGCACACAGTCTGGCCGTACAAGCCGCACAAGCTCGGTCAGCACGGCACAGGCAGCCGTTGCCAATACAACAACCGTCGGCGCTGGTTTATGCGTTGGCAGCGGCGTAGGAATGCCCACCGACATCAACAGCGCAGCTCCGGGAACATCGTACCAAACATTCCCATGCCGCCCGCGCCCAGCCCGTTGATGCGCTGCGGTCACCAGCACGGGGTGGGAAATCTCGTGGCACAGTGCCCGCGCGCGATCGTTGGTTGAATCCAGCTCGTGCCAGTGCTCAACGGCAAGCTGGAGATGGCCGATGCTACGCCAAAACTGCTCGACATGCGTCTTTTCCATGCCGCAAAATTCGGACACAGGCCCCACAATGCTACCACAACCGAATGACACCATTTGCGCACTCTCGACGCCACCCGGTATTGCAGGGCTGGCGGTTGTGCGTGTTTCCGGACCGCACGCAATTCCGATCGCAGACCGGTGCTTTCGTGGTAAGCATCCATTGACGGAGGTCCCGTCCCATACGATCCACTACGGACAATTCCTCCGACCCGATGGTAGCATTGCCGACTACGTAACGGCAAGCGTCTTCCGCGCACCGCGAAGCTTCACCGGTGAAGACGTCGTCGAAATCACCTGTCACGGTGGCTATACTCTTTACCGCATCGTGGTAGAGTCTCTCTGTGCGCAGGGTGCTCGGCTGGCAGAACCTGGCGAATTCACCCGCCGCGCATTTCTCAACGGAAAGCTGGACCTGTTGCAGGTGGAGTCTGTCGCCGAGATCATTCACTCCCAAACACTTGTAGCACAAGAACTTGCAGTAAAGCAACTGGGTGGCTCTTTCACCGACTGGGTGCGCCGTATCCGGGACGACTTGCAAAATGTTGCATCACTGGTCGAGCTGGAATTAGATTTTTCCCAGGAGGACATTGAGTTCGTCGAACGCGAGGACTTGGCTGCCCGAATCGAACGCATTCTGGCTGACTGCCGGCGTTTCATCCGTTCGTACACTGGCGCTCAGATGCTCCGGCACGGTATGCGGGTTGGGATTATTGGTTTTCCGAATGCTGGGAAAAGCTCGCTGTTCAATGCGTTGCTCGGACGCCAGCGCGCAATCGTTTCACCAGTAGCAGGTACCACACGCGACTACATCGAGGAACCGCTCCAGGTAGGGCAGATGTGCATTCGGTTGTACGATACGGCCGGTTTCCGGGAGAGCAGCGACGCTATCGAAGTGGAAGGAATTGCACTGGCTCGCTCGGTCATTGAGCAGTGCGACATGCTCGTCGTCGTCAACGACCTGACCGAAGGGCAATCGCATTCTGATAGCTTAGTGGAGTCGTTGCGGAACGAGTTTCCCCAGCATCGCCTTGTCCTTGTCCAGAACAAAGCCGACTGTGTCACGCCAACTCCATCCCCACGGAGCGATGCAGAGATCATTCTCTCGGCACGGACAGGGGCGGGAATCGAGGACTTGATCAGCTTCCTGGAGCGTATCCTGACCGAGAGTACCGCTGAGCTGGATATTGCGCTCATCAACCAGCGCCATGTGGAAGCGCTCCGCCGCATCGAAGGATTTCTTGATTCGGCGCGGACGGCACTGGCCGAGTACCTACCGGGTGAGTGTGTGGCGCTCGACCTACGGAATGCGGCAGAAGAACTCAGCACCCTGCTTGGGGAACGCTGGACTAACGACCTGCTCGACCGTATTTTCTCCCAATTTTGCATCGGGAAGTAACCGGTGGCTTATGCTGCCGTCGATCGCCGGTAGTCAACTACGGTGGCCAGGAATGCCGCCAGTTGATTCCCGACACACTGTTGGTCGTGGTATTGTTCGACGTAGCGCCGCGCATTTCGTCCGATCATTTCCACCCGCCGTGGGTCCAGGAGCAGGCTGGAGAGTGCAGTAGCGAAGTCCTCCGCAGTATCGGCAATCAGGAGATCCTGCCCTGGGCTGCAGGCGATCCCTTCCGCACCGATACTGGTCGCAACAACAGCTTTACCGAGCGCCATTGCTTCGATAATTTTTACCCGAACACCACTGCCTGCCCGGAGCGGTACGACCAAGATGCTTCGTTGGCTCATGAACTCTTTTGCATCGGGCACCGGTCCCAGCACATGCACACCGTCGCTACTACTGATCCGCACTGATTGAGGGATGTGTCCGGCAACGTAGAACTCCGCCCAAGGAACTTTTATCCGAACCAGTGGAAAGACCTCGGCCAGGAACCACTCGATACCTTGGCGATTCGGTGCCCAGGAGAGCGGACCAAGATGGAACAGGGTAGGGGCTTCCTCCGGAGCATACACCGGCGTGTACTGCTCCAGCGGCAATGCAAATGGTTTGACGTGGAGCAGGCCATGGTATCCAATACCCCGTATTGTTGCCGCATCGTTTTCTGTGAGTGTAATGACCCCATCGAGTTTTCCACCGATGAGGACACTTGTTTCGTACTGCTTCAACCTGCGCACTTGTTCGCGGAGGTAGTAGCGTCGGAGTGGATTAGGTTCTGCATCCGCCAATCGCGTCCAGATCAAGTGCTCGACATTGTGTGCATCGTACACAATAGCGGCCTTGCTCCTTGCTCGAATGAGCGGGAGATATTCCAGCAGGGGCAGTCCCTCCAGAAGGACAAGATCGGGACGGAATTCAGCGAGGGCATTTTGGAAGACCTCCGCAAAAGAATCACTCCAGAAGCGGCTAATGTGGTATGGTGTCCTGTTCACGAAATTTTTGATTGCTCCTACGAGTGTAATCCGGTTATCAACCGGTGCCCACCAGTGCGGAAGGGTGCCATAGCAGTCCCCGAGCACCGCTGGCTCAACCCAATGACGCGTGGTATTCATTGCAAGTACGCCATACACGACGTCCGGTCTGCGCGCGAGCATGTCCATTACACTCATCATCGCCATTGCTCCTCCGTCGTGCAACGGGTAGGGGACACGACTTTGGACGTTCAACACTCGCATAGCCTCCATGCCGCAAAAATACACCGAAGGCTCGTTGCGTCTTTGGAACAAATTCGACCGCGGTATCCTTCGCCTATCCCTCGAGCTTGCACTGTTGATGTTTCACGTGAAACAGTCTTCAATGAATCGCGCATCCCTAAGTGGCTATAACTACGACGTTGTTGTCATAGGTGGCGGGCACGCGGGAATCGAGGCAGCAGTGGCAGCGGCTCGCTTGGGATGCTCAACTCTGCTGGTCACAATGAGCAGAGCAACCATCGGGAGGCTCTCGTGCAACCCCTCGATTGGGGGTACGGCAAAAGGACATCTGGTCAAGGAGCTCGATGCTCTAGGTGGGCTCATGCCAATTATCGCTGATCGAACGGGATTGCAGTTCAAACTACTCAATCGCTCCAAAGGACCAGCGGTCTGGTCACCCCGTAGTCAGAACGACAAGGACCTTTACCCCGCGTATGCGCAGGCACTGCTTGCGCGACAACAGAATCTTTCGATCCTCGAAGGCACCGTGGAGGAAATCTTTGTCCGTGGCGATCGCGTTCGAGGAATACGCCTGGCCAGCGGAAGCGACTATTCATGCCTGGCAGTCATTCTCTGCGGAGGAACGTTTCTCAATGCCGTCATGTTCACTGGCCTCCACTCAAGCGCTGGAGGCCGCGCTGGTGAACCACGTGCCGAAAAAATCTCGGATCTCCTTGCTGCGGTCGGACTGGAAAAAGGTCGCCTCAAAACCGGCACACCGCCACGCATTGATGGTCGAACTATTGACTTTTCCAAAACACGAATCGAACAGGGAGATCATCCCCCGAAACCATTCTCCCTCCGGTCCTCAAACGTCCGTAACCGCATCGTGTGTTATGCCACAGCCACCAACGAACGGACACACGAAATTCTCCGAACAGGTTTCGATCGCTCTCCCATGTTCACGGGTTTGATCAAGGGGAAGGGTCCGCGGTATTGTCCCTCGATCGAGGACAAGATCGCACGATTTGCCGAGCGCAACGCCCACACCATTATCCTGGAGCCAGAGGGACTCAACACCGTGTCCTTCTACGTCAACGGATTTTCGACCAGCCTTCCTGCCGACGTTCAAGAGCGTGCACTCCGAACGATCCCCGGCTTGGAACGAGCAACGATTCTCCGCTATGGCTATGCAGTCGAGTACGACTTTTTCTATCCCTACCAACTCCACCACACACTCGAAACGAAGGCGATCCGAGGACTCTATTTTGCGGGGCAGATAAACGGTACTTCTGGCTACGAAGAAGCAGCAGCCCAGGGTATCATCGCAGGAATCAACGCTGCCCTTGCCATCCGCGGAGAGGGAAATTTCCGTCTGCACCGTTCGGAAGCGTATATCGGTGTGCTCATTGATGACCTCATTACCAAAAGCAGCGACGAACCCTACCGCATCTTCACTTCGCTGGCGGAGTATCGCCTTTTACTTCGCCAAGACAACGCCTACGAGCGCCTTGCAGGTCATGGGTACCGGATAGGTTTGCTCGATCAGGCTACCTACGAGCGCTGTTGCGCAGAAGCAGAACAGAAATCCTCGCTTCTGTCATGGTGCCGTTCGACACGCCTCTCCCCAACGATTGCCAATCCCTTCCTGGCCGAGCACGACGAATCACCGGTCAACGAATCAGTGTCCATCGCTCAAGTAGCTCTCCGCTCGAACCTCTCTCTGGACGCGGTCATCCGGTGGTATTGTGCGCATGCAAGCAATGGAACCACACCCATACCTGAACTCAAACCGGAGATCATCGAACATGCGGAGATCGAACTCAAGTACGCCGGCTACATCGAACGGCAGCGTCGCGAAGTTGAACTGCTTCGTCAAAATGAAGAGCGCCGTATTCCAACGGAATTCGACTACTCATCCATCCCATCCCTCTCAACAGAGGCACGGGAAAAGCTCCACCGCATTCGCCCCGCGACACTCGGTCAAGCAGCTCGCATTCCCGGTGTCTCCGCCGCTGATGTTGCCATTCTCGCCCTCTACGTGCGATAGATTGCCATAGTTTCACGTGAAACCTCGAAAATAACTTGTTTTTCAAGGTTTGAATGCGCCACAAAGTCAGACAACCACACACAACACCCTGCGCGCCATTTTGTCAAGTACGGCTTTTTAGGCTCTTTCGCAGTTTTGTCAGGGCACCAGCTTACCGGTAGTCGCTCGTTTCACAGGTAGCGGGGAATTGCTGGGGGGAGTATCATGCTGCTGCTGGTGAAGCTAATTTTGTTCAACCATCTGTTCCCACCATTTACACGAGAACAATGCGCCGTATCGCTATCGCTGGAGCAAGTGGCAAGATCGCATCAGCACTGATCGAGCACTATCAGAAGCAAACAGGGATCGAGCTTGCCCTCTTTTCCTCAAAAGACATTGTTCGTCCCGGCGAGCAGTTTCACGTGTACAGAGTTTCGCCTCACGACTTCGATGCCTATAAAGCGGCATTGAAAGCTTTTCGGCCATCGGTCATCATCAATGCAATCGGCTATACCGACGTGGATGGCTGCGAAACCGACCGCGCGCTTGCTCAACTGCTCAACGCACGCTTTCCTGAAATGCTCGCCCGCTTTGCCCGGACGTTTGATATTCACCTTGTGCACTACTCGACCGACTACGTCTTCGACGGCACGGTAGGACCATATGATGAGTCCCAACCGCCACACCCAATCAACTACTACGGCAAAACAAAACTCAGTGGTGAAAATGCCATTGTCTCGCTCGGAGTCCGCACCACTATTATCCGCACCAATGTTGTCTATGGCGTCGGGGGCAGTGCAAAGAGCGATTTTGTCGAATGGGTTGTTCGCTCATGCACAAACAACCTACCGGTTCATGTTGCGGTGGATCAGTACTCCAACCCTACCACTGCAGGAGACATTGCTTTGGCTACAGCACTCCTCATCGAGCGGGAATGCACTGGATTGTACCATGTTGGTGGGGCCGACTATTGCAGTCGGTACGACTTCGCCTTGACCATTGCACACATATTCGACGTGCGCCCCGATCTTATCATGCCCGTCACAACCGACCAATTGCGACAGAAGGCACCGCGTCCGTTGCGTGCAGGACTGGTTCCTCTCAAAGCAGAAGCAGAGCTTGGTATTCGTTTTTCCGGAATCAAGGAGGGACTCGTGCTTTATCGGAAGCGTATGATTCAGTAAACGGATTCTCTCTTTTGCACAAACACGTGTTAGTCGGCTGTGGAAAAGTGGAAAACAGAGAGTTGCACTCTCTCGAAAACAAGGTCTGGTGCGGTGTGGAACCGAATTTCGGACGGGAACAATGATGGTGGAAAAAATGGGGAAAGGGAGCGCGGTTTTCGACACCACTGTGGAGAATTATTTGCCTGCTCACTGCCGGCGGGGAAAGTCTCCGGAAAATACACGCCTTTTCGACCGCAGTTTTTCCCCATCTGTTGAAAGCTGTGTGGATACTGTCCTGAACTCACCCAGCCAGCCTCGGAGCCTGCACTTAAGAGCGCATTGTTCCTGCAGTGGGGAAAAGTCCACTACTCCGCCGCCGATGGGTTTGCGAACGAAGCCTGTGATAATTTTGCACCCACCCAATCAACCATTGCTACGATGGAAGCTCTCCGCATAACCACAGCTGCAGATGGCATAGCGCGGGTCCGTCTCGAGCGTCCGGAGAAGCGGAATGCGCTCAGTCCCCAGTTGCTTACCGAACTAACGGCAGCATTCGAACAGCTCTCGGCCGACGAACAGATGCGCGTGATTATTCTCGAAGCAAGTGGTTCTGCCTTCTGCGCCGGCGCGGATTTGGAATACCTACGCTCGATGAGCGCCTTTTCGACGATGGACAATCTCGAAGATTCCCTTCTGCTCGAAAAAGCATTTCGCACCATTTTCACCTCGCCCAAAGCAACGATTGCGAAGGTCCAAGGACCGGCAATCGCGGGCGGTTGTGGATTGGCCACACTCTGCGACTTTGTCGTTGCGTCACGACAAAAGGCGCTGTTTGGCTACTCCGAAGTACGGATAGGCTTTATTCCAGCGATTGTGGGTGCTTACCTTCTGCGCAAGGTAGGGGATGCAATTGCGCGGCGTCTGTTACTCAGTGCAGAACTCATCGGTGCAGAGGAAGCGCACCGTCTGGGGCTGGTCACGCATGTTGCCGATCATGACGCGCTCGATACGGTCACCGACGAGCTTGCTGCAAAGCTCTGCGCCTGCAGCGCCTCGTCGATTGCACTGACGAAATTCATGCTTAGTGGAATGCATGGAATGGACCTCGATGGCTCGCTCCGCTATGCTGCCACGTTGAATGTGATTGCTCGCGGCACGCAGGATTGCCGCACCCGCGTTGCAGAATTTCTCAACCAATCAAAAGGTTCGCAATGAAACCATTGGTGCTGATGGTACTTCTGCCACTCATGCTCTATGCACAAAATGCACTGGTCAACATCAAGGGAACCGTTCTCGATGAGCGAACAGGAAAACCCCTGGGGCACGAAATGGACATGGTGATCACCTCCAACAAGACCGGAAAAAAATTTGTCATCAAGGTCAACAGCAGTACGGGCGAGTACATCCAGCCACTCGAGTCGGGGCAGTCGTACTCGATCGTGTTCTCCAGCTATGCGATCTATCGCAAGACCGCACAGATCGAGATCCCGCCAATGCAGAAGTTCAAAGAGCTTACCTACAATTTCACCGTCCGCTCGCTTCAGGAAAACGAGCCGCTTGCCGTAGTCCGGGCATTCGATGCTGGAAGTGCTCAGCTCCACCAAAGTGCACAAAGTGAGATTGACCGCGTCGTGCAACTGCTCAAGGAAAATCGGCAGATGCGCATCGTCGTCGAGGTTGCCCAAGAGCTGGAGCCGCCACCGCCACCGACAGCGCCGACCAAGAAGACTCCAGCAAAAAAGTCGAAGAAAAAAGGCGCCAAAGACCAGCCACCGCCACCGCCCCCAGCACCACAACCAGTAGCTATCAATGTGCAACTGTACTCGGCGCGAGTGGAAGCACTGAAAGCACTGTTTTCCGATATTCGCGACGCGGAAGTACGCATACAATTCCGTGCCGGTCCGGAGCAACCAGCTCAAAGCACTGACCCCAATCTTCGCATTCTGACCGGACCAGTCAAGAGCATTTTCGACGAATGATGTTTCACAACTTCTCCCTTGTTGAGCGATGTACCAATTTCTGATTCTGATAGCTGCTGCTGTCGTGATTGCAACGTCCCTTCGGGCAGGTGAAGGTGATGTTCCTGCACCGCCGAACGGTGTTGTAAGGCCCCAGTACAAGATCACCGTGACCCAAAAGGGCGAGGTGCTCGGCTCGATGATTATCGAGCTTTTCCCTGATGTTGCACCCAAGCATGTGGCCAACTTCGATAGCTTGGTTTCGATCGGGTTCTACAACGGGACGGCGTTCCATCGCGTCATCCCTGGCTTCATGATTCAGGGTGGCGATCCCAACAGTAAAACGCAACCGCGCGAGCGTTGGGGATATGGCGATCCCAGTCAAAAGCGCGTACCAGCAGAGTTTAGCACCATTGCTCATCGCCGTGGGATTATATCGGCTGCCCGTTCGGCTGATCCCAACAGTGCAACGTCGCAGTTCTTCATTTGCGTTGCCGATGCGCCCTGGCTCGATGGGCAGTACTCGGTCTTCGGTCGAGTTCTCCAAGGGATGGATGTTGCCGACAAGATCGTCAATCTACCGCGCGATCAGCGAGACAATCCCATTGACAAAGTCGAAATGACCATTGTCAAACTCACAAAGAACGAGCGCGTCGCACCACACACGAACAAGTAGTGGTCGTTGGCGGAAGCACATTCACCAAGCTAAGATACCATGCCGTTGCACTCTGTTCGAAGGCAACTGTGGGGAAAGGTGCCATGGGCGATCGTGCTGCTGCTGGTGGCGTGTCGCTCGTCGGCGCCACCATACCCGGAACGTGTGCAAGCAACGGTGTCACTACCAACGGCAACGGTAGCAGCAACAACACCAGAGTCCGAAGGCCAAGCGCAGTATCTACTGGAGCTATCTACGGCGCAGGGACTCCTTGCGACTGTTCCTGTGCAAATCATTGAGCCACTCGACGAACACCATCGCCGCTGGTTTGATGGCCAGGTGCTCGACCGCGAGCTACCGGTGACCATGACCGCTGCAGGTGCCCTGGGGATCGGGAAAGTGTTGGAGGAGAGTGCCCCAGCGGGAGAGAGCCAGATTCCCATCCAGCCTGGGACCGTAACAATGCTTCGGGGAAAGCAGGGGCTCTACCTGTGGACACGCGAAGGATTCGCCGCCGAGCATGAACCGATTGGACACGTTGTTGGAGGCATGGATCAACTTGCACCGCTGGACCAGCTTCAGCGTCCCGACGGCACGCTTGCCGAACCACTCCGGGCCAGACTGCGCCGCCGCTAAAGCGCGCGGAGTATCCACCGAACAACACCGACAATTTGCACCTGCTGCTCGCTCTCGAGCCGGATGGGCAAGTGTCCTCGAGCGCGCAATTCGCCCTTGCCCGTCCGCGCTTGGGTGTACCGCCGGAGTAACTGCTGCCCCTGAGCAACACAGAGAACAATATCGCCGTCGCCGGGAGAGTCGGTTTGTTCCAGAAGGAGAGTATCGCCCGCGTTGATGCCAGCCTCGGCCATGCTGTTGTCGGGAGCGATTGCAGCAAAGCAGGATTTACCATCGAGTCGGAAATACTCTGCATCCACGCTGAGCAAACCACGCGGACGAAGAAAGAGCGCAAGAAGATTGCCCGAGTCAACCGGAGTCGAGCTGATGATCGGAACTGTTTCGCACCGTCGGTGGAGATGATCAGACTTCGCATGCATCGGTAGCTGCTGATCGGTCACCGTCAGGGTTCGGGATCGTCCAGCCTGGCGACGGATGTATCCCTTGCGCTCGAGGGCGATCAGAATGTCTCGGACCGCATTGAGCGATCGTAGGCCAAGGTGCTGGCGAATTTCCTCGTAGCTTGGCGAGTACCCGCGCTCGGTAAGGGTAGAACGAATAAACTCAAGCGCTTGCTGCTGACGCAGGCTTAGCGGTGTGTCCATCACAAGGCACTAACGACTGAGGTTCAACAGAGCGAGGGGCAAAAATACTGAACACATGTACAGGGCGAGAGAGCCTTCTCTTTGCCGGTTGAAAATTTATTCAGTGGCAAAAAACTACCAGCACTGCAAAGCCATCGGAGGAGGAGTGTAGTGGTGAAAAAAATGAATAACGGCAATGAAGGATTCCCAAAGCTGCGAATTCAGCGCAAAATCGCGTTTTTGCGTGAAAATGCAAAAAAAATTGCTCGCGATGCTTGCGCAAGCGATGTTCGTTGCGTGTTTTGCAACCGTGTGGTGGGAGAAAGTGGGAGATGCTCTCGACTTTTTCCTGCCAGTGGGTGATCGAGCACTGGTTGCCCACGGTCATGTCGAACTGTTCGCACGTGCGACCCCGTGAGTGGGTTCAAAGGCCAGGAAACATACTCTGTGGACGCGAAAGGCCGGGTGAATATTCCCGCCAAGATGCGTCGTGTCCTCGAGCCGGAGGCGCAGGATACCTTTGTGCTCACGCGGGGGACTGATCGCTGCATTGTAGCATATCCGCTCAACTACTGGCGGAACTACGAGGAGCGATTTGCGCAGTTGAACCAGTACGACGAAAAGCACCGGTTCTTTCTCCGCATGATACTGTCATGGTGCGAAGAGGTCGAGCTTGATCCGCAGCAGCGGATCACGGTGCCCCGCCGCTTGCTCGAGTTCGCTGGTATCGAGGGCAAGGTGACCATCGTCGGGATGATGGACCATATTGAGCTCTGGAATCCTGAGGAATTTGAACGCTACCTTGCCAGCTTCGGCGATAGCTACGAGCAGGTTGCCGCTGCCGTGATGAAGTGACCGGGGGGAAGCTTTGTCATGGCGTCGGGTGGGCACAGCGATCAGCGCAGCTACCATCAGCCGGTGATGCTGCATGAAGTCATCGAGCTGCTGGTAACGGATCCGGCGGGGCTGTACCTGGATGGCACCATTGGTGGCGGCGGACATGCAGCAGCAATCCTGGAACGATTGCAGGGCGGGATGGTGATTGGCTTCGATGGCGATCCTGATGCACTGGCGGCGTGTCGGGGGGCACTCGGCCAGATAAGTGCATCGGGCAAGCTATCGAAGGTGGAATTGGTGCTTGGTTCGTATCTGCTGGCATGCAGCATGGAGGAGTTACGCGCGCGCCTGCGGGGACGGGTGCAGGGCATCCTGCTCGACTTGGGGGTGTCCTCACACCAACTCGATGAGCCGATGCGCGGTTTTAGCTACCGCTTTGATGCACCGCTGGACCTGCGCTTCGGAGGCAGTGCTTCAGCGGTGCCGACGGCAGCGGAGCTGTTGGAAACACTTGATGAACGCGCCATTGCCGATCTGCTCTACCGCTACGGCGAGGAGCGGGCAAGTCGGCGTATTGCCCGGGCAATTGTCCAGGCTCGGCAGCGGATGCCAATCCGCACAACTGGGCAGCTCCGCGCCGTGGTCGAACGGTGTGTCCCACCCTCGCGGCGCTACGACGTTCTCAGCCGAGTCTTCCAGGCGCTCCGCATCGCGGTGAACGATGAGCTGGGGCAGTTGGAATCGTTTCTGCGCTGTGCACCGGACCTGCTGTGCAGTGGGGGACGGATCGTTGTTATTTCGTACCATTCGCTCGAGGATCGAATTGTCAAACAGGCATTCCGGCAGCATGCAGCCGACGGGCGCCTGCGCATTCTCACAGGCAAACCACTCCGACCCAGTGCCGAGGAAGTCGCAACAAACCGGCGGAGCCGCTCGGCGAAACTCCGCGCGGCCGAGAAGGTGCAACGGGAACTGTAGCAGTGGATCATTCCCTGCTGTGGACTGGTTGCAATGGATCCAGCGATGACACAACACTACCCAACACGATCGAGAGCAAACAACCTGAGGTAAAAGTAGTGCTGCGCAGAGCCAGTGCTGTGCTATCCAAGTGCAGTGTGTACCGCAGCACCAGAGCGCTACCGCAATGCAGTGGGAGCGTTTTTTTTTTCGCGTGCGTGAAAATCAAGTGAAGTATTTTTGAGCTGTGGTTGCAGCAACGCCAAGTTAGCGCTGATGATGATCGACCTTACCGCGGTGCATGCAACAGCACAATGGCATGGTTCCACAGTACGGAAAGACATGCTTGTTGGATCACCGAAGGCAGGGCGCGCACAGTGCGTGTGTGTTAGGTGGAACCAGATAAGCAACCGTTATCGGTGTAGAAATGACCACGTGAGGTAGAACTTGGCCAAACGCAAGAACAACACACCGACAACCGAGACAAACTCCGCCACCATCGGCTACGAGGCCGAGCTCTGGCGCATGGCCGACGCGCTGCGCGGCTCGATGGATGCCGCCGAGTACAAGCACGTCGTCCTCGGCCTCATCTTCCTGAAGTACATCTCCGACGCCTTCGAGGAGCAGCACGCCAAGCTCGAAGCCGAGCGCGCGCAGGGCGCCGATCCCGAAGACCCCGACGAGTACCGCGCGCAGAACATCTTCTGGGTTCCGCCCGAAGCCCGCTGGCAGCACCTCAAGGCCCAGGCCAAGCAGCCCACCATCGGCCAGCTCGTGGACGACGCCATGGCCGCCATCGAGCGCGACAACCCGGCGCTCAAGGGCGTGCTGCCCAAGGACTATGCCCGCCCCGCGCTCGACAAGACGCGCCTTGGCCAATTGATTGACCTGATCAGCAACATTCAGGTGGGCGACGAGGAGGCCCGCGCCAAGGACGTGCTCGGCCGCGTGTACGAGTACTTCCTCTCGCAGTTCGCCAGCGCCGAGGGCAAGAAGGGCGGCGAGTTCTTCACCCCGCGTTGTGTGGTCAAGCTGCTGGTCGAGATGCTCGAGCCCTACCGCGGCCGCGTGTACGACCCCTGCTGTGGATCGGGCGGCATGTTCGTGCAGTCGGTGGAGTTCATCCGCGCGCACGCCAGCGGCAACGGTAACGGCGGCCGCGCCCGGGCGCAGATCAGCATCTACAGCCATGAGCTGAACGACACCACTTGGCGGCTGGCCGGCGACAAGCGCTGTAAGGTCGGCGTGCCGTGGATAAGCAACGGTTCTGCCCTGGTTGCCATGTTCGCGGCAGGAGGCATCTGGGAATGAGCACCGCCTATCACGCGAAGTACTTTGCGTGCGAGATGACCCGCATCGGCGGGGCGGGGGTGGAGCGTCTTTCTCGGTCCCTCTTCGATGCGTGCGTCGATCTGAATCCGCACCAAATCGAGGCGGCCCTTTTCGCATTCCGGTCTCCGATTTCCAACGGCGTCCTTCTGGCCGACGAGGTCGGCCTTGGAAAGACCATCGAGGCAGGCCTGGTCCTCTGCCAGCTGTGGGCCGAACGGCGGCGCCGGCTCCTCGTGATTTGCCCCGCCTCCATCCGCAAGCAGTGGGCGCTTGAGCTTGCCGAGAAGTTCAACCTTCCGACGGTCATCCTGGACGCCAAGGAGTACCGGGAGCGACAGGCTCGGGGGCTGTCCAATCCCTTCGAAGCGGACGAGGTCGTGGTCACCTCAATGCACTTCGCCAGCGCCCGGGCGGCCGACCTTCGCCCAGTCCAGTGGGACTTGGTGGTCATCGACGAGGCTCACAAGCTGCGTAACGCCTACCGGCAGTCGAATCGCATGGGGCAGAACATCCGGTGGGCGCTTGAAGACCGGCGCAAGGTGCTTCTGACGGCGACGCCGCTCCAGAACTCCCTGGTGGAGCTGTATGGGATCTCGACCATCATCGACGGCCACATCTTCGGAGACCTCCCGTCCTTCCGAAGCCAGTTTGTGAACGCGGGCGGCGACATGCAGGATCTGCGGAACCGGCTTCGCACCTTCTCCATTCGCACCCTCCGGCGGCAGGTCGTCGAGTACATCCAGTACACGGAGCGCCGCCTCATCACGCGGCCCTTCAAGCCGACGCAGCAGGAGCACAAACTGTACGAGGCGGTCTCTGCCTTTCTCCAGCGCACGGACACCTACGCCCTGCCCCATCGGCAACGACACCTGACCGCGTTGATCGTGCGCAAGCTCCTCGCGTCCTCGCCGCAGGCGGTCGCGGCCACGCTCGAAGCCATGCGCGGCCGACTGATCGCCATCCGTGACAACCTGCCGGTCCCCGAAGACCTGGCGGAACGCCTCATCGCGGACGAGGAGATCGAGGACGAGCTCCTGGATGAGATGATCGACTCCCCTCCGCAGCCTTCCAGTGACGAGGATTCGGAGGAGCAACCCAAGGCCGCCGCCGAAGCCGAGCAGGCCGAACCCGCCATCGACCGCCAGAAGCTCCTCGCGGAGATCGACGAGTTGAACCGTTACGCCCAGTGGGCGAGAAGCATCGGGATCGACACCAAGACCCGCTCCCTCATCAAGGCGCTTGAGATCGGCTTCGGGAAGATGACCGAGATGGGAGCGGCCCAGAGGGCGGTGATTTTCACGGAGTCGAGACGGACCCAGGCCTATCTGAGGGACTTCCTGGAAGCGAACGGGTACGCGGGCCGCGTCATCACGTTCAACGGGACGAACACGGAACCGGAAACGACCGCCATCTACGAGCGCTGGTTGAAGGCGAATGAGGCGAGCGGACGCGCCACGGGTTCACGCCCGGTGGACGTCCGCACGGCCATCATCGAGCACTTCCGCGACCACGGGCAGATCCTGATCGCCACGGAAGCCGGGGCGGAAGGCTTAAACTTGCAGTTTTGCTCCCTGGTCATCAACTATGACCTGCCCTGGAATCCCCAGCGGATCGAGCAGCGGATCGGCCGTTGCCATCGCTACGGGCAGAAGCACGACGTCGTAGTCATCAACTTCCTCAACGAAAAGAACGAGGCCGACCGGCGTGTGTACGAACTCCTGGAGGAGAAATTCAACCTGTTCAGCGGTGTGTTCGGCGCCTCGGACGAAGTCCTGGGCACCCTTGAGTCCGGCGTGGACTTTGAGCGCCGGGTGCTGGACATCTATCAGCAATGCCGCACGCCAGAGGAGATAGAAGCGGCCTTCGAGCAGCTTCGGCGGGAGCTCGACGAGAAAATCCGATCCCGCATGGCCGAAACGCGGCAGAAGCTCCTCGAACACTTCGACGAGGATGTGCATGCGCGTCTGCGCGTCAACCTGGAAGGGGCGCGCCAACAGCTCGACCGCGTAGGGATGATGTTCTGGCGGCTCACCCGATTCGTCCTGGACGGGCGGGCAAAGTTCGACGAGACGAATCTGGCTTTCGACCTGGAGACGCCTCCCCGTAACGACATCTTGCCGGGCCACTACCGCTTCATCTCGAAGGAGCATGAGAACGTTCCCGGCGCGTTCCTCTACCGCCTGTCGCATCCGCTGGGCGAGTACGTGGTCGAGACCGGGAAGGGCCTGCCCACCCCAGCAGCCCATGTGACGTTTGACATCAGCGGGCGGCCCACCAGGATCGCTTTAGTCGAGGCACTCAAGGGCCGTTCCGGCTGGCTTCACTTGCAGCGGCTTGTCATCGATTCGTTCGAACGTGAAGAGTACCTGCTCTTCTCCGGCATCGACGATGATGGACGGTCGCTTGACCAGGAGACGATGGAGAAGATGTTCCACTGCGAAGCGAAGGTCGAGCCGCTTCCTTCTCTTCCCTCCGACGTCGAGGCTCGGCTTGCCGCGGAGGCCGACCGGCATGCCAAGGCCACGATCAGCCGCTCGCTCGAGACGAACAACCGCCATTTTCAGGAGGCGCGCGAGAAGCTGGAGAAGTGGGCCGATGACATGGTGCTGGCTGCCGAAAAGGAATTGAAAGATACAAAGGAACGAATCAAGGCGCTTACGCGCCAGGCTCGCCTTGCGACCACAACCGAAGAGCAACACGCGCTGCAAAAACAGATTCAGGAACTCGAGAAGCAGAAGCGCCGTCAGCGCCAGCGTATTTTTGACGTTGAAGACGAGATCATGGCCAAGCGCGACGAACTGATCGAGAAGCTGGAAAAGAGAATGCGCCAGCGGACAAGCGTCGAACCCTTGTTCACGATCCGCTGGAGCGTTGTATGATGTTCAGCGTTCTGGGTTCAGCGTTCTGGGTTCAGCGTTCGGAGTTTGGCGTTAAGGGTTCGGCGTTTTGAAGTTTCGATTGTCTTTAACATCAAGGAGATAGGCGTGGCGACCATTCAAAGATTTGAAGACATTGAGGCGTGGGCTGCTGCGAGAAAGTTGACGCAAGCCGTTTATATGGCAACCAGCAAGAATAGTTTTTCCCGTGATTTTCCCTTGCGCGACCAGATCCGCCGCGCGGCGATATCCACTATGGCTAATATTGCTGAAGGTTTTGGCCGGGGAGGGAATCGGGAGTTCATACAGTTTCTTGCCCATGCGAAGGCTTCGGCAGTTGAAGTACAATCGCACCTGTACGTCGCTCTCGACGCCGGATACATCGATGAAGACTCCTTCAAGCAATTGTATGAACATGTCGAGAAGACCGCCTCGCTGATCGCCGGATTAGCACGTTACCTTTCGTCTTCGAACCTCAAGGGCACAAAATTCAAACCCCAAACGCAAAACGCCAAACGTGGAACGGAGAAAAATGACATCACTTGAGAAACTGAAGAACCTCCTGTCCGAATTGTTTCAGCTCGACCAGGCCGAGCTGGACTTCGGCATATACCGCATCATGAATGCCAAGCGCGAGGAGATCACGCGCTTTTTGGATCATGATCTTTTGCCGCAAGTCCGCCAAGTCCTTGAGCAATACGAAAAGGAATCGAGGGCTGCTATTTCAGAAGCACTGGAAAAAGCAAAGGAGCAGGCAAAGGCCCCTAGCTTTGACGACCCTACGCAAGCCCCGAAGGTCAAGGAACTGCAGGCGCGTTACAACGCTGCCTTTGACGTCGAGGCGGCTGAGCAGGAAGTCTTCTCCCACCTTTACAACTTCTTCCGCCGCTACTACAGCGAGGGCGACTTCATCTCCCAGCGCCGCTACAAGGAGGGCGTCTACGCCATCCCCTACGAGGGCGAGGAAGTCAAGCTCTACTGGGCCAACCACGACCAGTACTACATCAAGACCAGCGAGTACCTGCGCAACTACACCTTCAAGCTCCCCTCGGGTAAGCGCGTCCACTTCAAACTGGTGGAAGCCGACACGGAGAAGGACAACAACCGCCCCCTGAACGGCAACGAACGCCGGTTCATCCTGTCGGAGGAGCAGCCGCTCGCCGAAGAAAACGGCGAGTTGGTCCTGCGCTTCGAGTATCGCCCGCACCCCGACAAGGCCAAGCAGGCGGACCTCAACGCGGCCGCGGTGGACCGCATCCTGAACAGGACGAAAGGGTTCGACGACTGGCGGCGGGAGCTCGCCGCACTCACGCCCACCGAGAAGAACCCCAACCGCACGCTCCTGGAAAAGCACCTCACGGATTACACCGCGCGGAACACGTTCGACTACTTCATCCACAAGGACCTGGGCGGGTTCCTGCGGCGCGAGCTCGACTTCTACATCAAGAACGAGGTGATGCACCTCGACGACATCGAGAGCGAGACCGCGCCCCGCGTGGAGCAGTACCTGTCGATGATCAGGGCCATCCGCCGCATCGCCCACAAGATCATCGACTTCCTGGCGCAGATCGAGAACTTCCAAAAGAAGCTCTGGCTCAAGAAGAAGTTCGTGGTCGAGACGCGGTATTGCATCACGCTCGACCGCATCTTCGCCATCGAGGACGACGAGACGCGCCACTGGCTGCTCGATCAGATCATCAGGAACGACGCGCAGCGAGAGGAGTGGGTGCGGCTTTGCGCCATTGACGAAATCGAGGGGGACCTCGCCACGCCGGGTTACAGCAAGCCGCTCGAGGTGGAATTCCTGAAGGCTCACCCCACGCTGGTGGTGGATACACGCCACTTCGACGAGGCATTCCGACTGCGCCTGCTTGCGAGCGTCCCGGACATTGACGAAGAGACCGACGGCCTGCTCATCAACAGCGAGAACTTTCAGGCGCTGTCGCTGCTGCAGGTGCGCTACAGGGGCCAGATCGAGTGCATCTATATCGATCCCCCGTACAACACTGGAGATTCCGAGATCCTCTACAAGAACGAGTACATCTCGGCGTCGTGGCTCACACTGATTGAGAATCGGCTTGCCCTAGCAATCCGGGCCCTTCTGTCTGATGATCCAGTCCTCTTCATCGCCATCGATGACTTCGAAATGGCCGATCTATGCGAACTGGTGGATACGCATTTTCCGTCTCTCCGCAGAGAGATGATCGTCGTCAATCACCACCCGCAGGGCGGCAAGGCGAAGACGCTTGCGAGTACTCACGAATACATGCTGGCATGCGTAGCCCGAAGTTCGGATCGCACCCTGCGGGGCAGACTGAGTAAGGAAGGGGTGGAGTACCGACCCTTTAAGCGGAGCGGGACCGCAGAAAGCAATTTCCGACGCGCTCGGCCGAACAGCTTCTACGCGATCCTGGTCGACCCCGGAACCAAAGAGGTCGTAGGAGCAGAGCCTCCGCCCGCCCTCGGTAGCGAATACCCCACCGGACCGACAAAGAAGGGATACCTTCGCGTCTACCCTCTCGGTAGCCAGGGGGAGGAGAGGGTTTGGCGCCGCTCCTACGAATCAGGTCTCGCCCTGATCCCTGAGAAGAAGCTGATCTGCACTGAGAACGGCACCATTTACCAGCTCATAGAGGCGCAGGAAAGAACACCTGCGCTCTTCAGCAACTGGGTGGACCCACGCTACAACGCCGGCACGTTCGGAGCGAACTTGCTGGGCGACATTATCGGTGAGCACAATCCGTTCTCCTACCCGAAGTCGATTTACACGGTGGAGGACGCGATCTTCTCGGCGGGCCTCGAGGAAGGTGCCGTCTGCCTCGACTTTTTCGCCGGCTCCGGCACCACTGGCCACGCAGTCATCAACCTCAACCGCGAGGACGGCGGGCGGCGGAAGTTTATTCTGGTGGAGATGGGCGAACACTTCGACACGGTGCTGGTGCCGCGCCTCAAGAAGGTGATCTTCACGCCGGAGTGGAAGGACGGCAAGCCGAAGCGTTTGCCGACGCCCGAGGAAGTCAAGTGCGGCCCGCACATCCTCAAGATTCTTCGCCTCGAATCCTACGAGGACACGCTGAACAATCTCGAACTCAAGCGCACCAAGGCGCAACAGACGCTCCTGGAGCAGCACGCCGCTTTCCGCGAGGACTACATGCTCCACTATATGCTGGACGTAGAGAGCCGGGGCAGCGCCTCACTTCTCAACATTGACCGCTTCGAGGACCCCTTCAACTACAAGCTTGACATCGCCACCGGCACCGCCGGCGAGACGAAGCCCACGGTCTTGGACCTAGTGGAGACCTTCAACTACCTGATCGGCCTCACCGTGCGCCACATCGCCGCGCCGCAGACATTTACGGCCGAGTTCGAGCGCGACGGTGAGGGCAGGCTTCGGCTCAAGGTGCGTCTCAAGCAGGATGCCGGCGGACCGTGGTGGTTCCGCACCGTCACCGGCGCCACCCGCGATGGCCGCAAGACGCTGGTCATCTGGCGCAAGCTCACCGGCAACCCGGAAGAAGACAACCTGGTGCTCGACGAGTGGTTCACCAAGCAGGGCTACTCCAGCAAGGACGGCGAGTTCGACCTCATCTACGTCAACGGCGACAACAACCTGGAAAACCTCCGCCGCCCGGACCAGACCTGGAAGGTGCGGCTCATCGAGGAGGAGTTCAAGCGGCTCATGTTTGACGTGCAGGATGTCTGATTCAACGGCCGAACGAGGATGATCAAATATGCCAATAACACAGCAACAAAAGCATCAAGCTGAAAAGATGCAATGGAATGCGGCACGTGACAGCGCTCCGCAAGTGCGGTTGGTAGCAGGACCGGGCACTGGAAAGTCCCACACGATTGAAAAACGAGTTGCCCACCTACTTGAGAATGGCGCAACGCCCGGCAACATCTATGTCATTTCGTTCACCCGGGCGACGTGCGCTGAGCTCTCTGCGCGCATCCAGAAGTTTTGCTCAACCCGTCCATGCGCCGCGTTGGCTGGCCAGGTTCGGGTATCGACCATGCACTCTCTCGCCCTTCGGATTCTTCGTCGCGCAAACCTGCTTACTTCATATCCAAGTACGCCGATCATACTGGACGATTGGGAGCAGACCAATGTCTACGACAGAGAGCTCGCCAGCAGCATCGGCTGTACTAAAGGGCGCGCAGCGGAAATACGTCTGGCACACGACGCTCAGTGGCAGACACTGAATCCGCAACACGTGAACCAGGCGCAGATAACACCGGCCGAGATTCAGGGGTTCAACGCGTTTCACGCGGCGCGCACAAATCTCTATAGCTGCGTTCTCCCGGGAGAGGTCATCTACAAGTGCGTGGATGCCATTCAGCAGGGTGCTCTGCAGTCCGCGCAGCTCCCTGCCATCGACCATCTGATTGTCGACGAGTTTCAGGACCTGAACGCCTGTGACCAGGAGTTTGTTCGGTTACTTAGTTCACATGGAGCCGTGTTGTTTGTTGCCGGGGACGACGACCAGAGCATCTATTCGTTCCGACACGCGAAACCCGACGGGATCGTGCAATTCACCAATGCTTATCCATCTTCCTCTACGCACATCCTGACCGACTGTTTTCGTTGTGCTCCGCAGATTCTCGCTCCCGCGAGCCGCCTTATCGAACACAACCCGAACCGGGTGCCGAAGAACCTTGTGTCCCTCTACGGCACGGCAAACCCGCCGGTCCAGGGGAGACTCTTGGTCTGGTCCTTCCAAACGGCACAGGACGAGGCGCGGGCCATCGCACGCTCCTGCCAAGAGCTGATCAACGCCGGAATGGCCGGACGCGAAGACGAGATTCTCATACTGATCTGCAACCGTCGCGTCCAGCTGGACGTCATTGCGCAGGAACTCGGGAACCTCGGGCTGCCGTACGATCCGCCTCGTGGGGCGAGCCTGGTCAACGAACTCGAGCCCATCCGCGCTGTCTATGCACTGTTGAGGATCGCCAGGGACCAGGCGACGGGGGAGGAAGACTATCCCGCCTACCGCGACATCCTGGGCATTCTGTCCGGCGTGGGACACGTCACGGCAAAGGCCGTGGCAGACGCTTGCATCGCCAACAACCAGAACTTCCGACAACTTTTCCATCTGCCGGCTTGTCCGACGTGGCTCAAAGGAAGACCCGCTTCCGCCGTCCAGCGAGTCATGGCGATAGTGCAGGCCGCAGCCAATTGGACCATGGCGGATACGCTCGACACGAGGACGGCGGACATCGCGGGGGTTCTCTCATCCCACATCTTCACTTCACGCGGAAACGCGGCAAACAACATGGCCGTGTGGAACACGCTTGCCGGCGCGTTACCGCCCCAGATGACGCTCGAGGAAGTGCTCCAGTTCCTGGCTGTGGACAGCGAGTCGGACCAGCAGGCGATACTTGACCTCGTTAGTCAACGGATCGGCGGAGGGGCACCCGCGACTCCAGCTGTGGTGCAGAAGAAGATTCGGATTCTGACCATGCATGGGGCGAAGGGCCTCAGCGGTAAAGTGGTATTCATACCAGGGGCAGGACAAGGTCTTATACCAAACTTCAAGGCCTTACAGGCGACGGGACTTCTTATTGAGCAGAGACGACTTTTCTACGTGTCGCTGACCCGGGCGATGGCGTGCTGCATTATCTCGCACGTCGCCCAATATACGGGGGCACAGGCGAGGGTCTTGAAGCAGAAACCCAATGTTCGCCTTACGCGGTCGCAGTTCTTGAACGAGATGAACGTTACCAGCATAACCAGAAATGGTGGCCTTACTTTCCAAGAAGCTCAAAGCATCGTCGCTGACATAAGGAATTTGTAGTTATGAAGAAAAGCCGGGTAGCTTCACCTTCAGTAAGTTTGCGCTTCGAGCAGCGGTTGGTGCTCCACCAGTGGCTCCTTGGCCTTTTCGGAGTCTCGAGTTTCGAGCGTCTGGCCGCCAATCTGAAGGCACCAGAACTCGAAGGCTTCGACGAAAACAACGTCAGCCGCTTCTACCATCAACTACGCCTGCTCTTCGACCGGCCGGAGCTGCCCCACGACCTGCTCCTGGCCTATGACCAGAACATCGTGCGCCACTGGCGGCGGATCACGGAGAGGCGGAACCATGCGGGTGCGTTCCTCTATCCGAAGTACTTCCAATACCTGGCGCTGCTCTTCACCGAGATCTATCTCGACTGGTACTTCCGTTACCCTGACAGGTTGCTTGCGCAATTGAACGATCACGTTGAGCGCTTCAATCAGCGAGCGCCTGCGGCCAGCCGCATCGAGCCGTACACGAGGCAGGACCTGAACAAGGTGGCCTTCTGGATGGCGACCGGAAGCGGCAAGACGCTGCTCATGCACATCAACATACTCCAGTACCAGCACTACCTGCGAGCACATAACCGTGAGCGTGAGCTCAACCGGATCATCCTGCTCACGCCGAACGAGGGCCTCTCGCACCAGCACCTGGAGGAGTTCCAGCTTTCGGGCATCGAGGCCGAGCTCTTCTCGAAGGAGGGGCGTGGCCTTTTCACCGGCCGCGCGGTGGAGATCCTCGACATCCACAAGCTGCGGGAGGAGATGGGCGAGAAGACCGTAGCCGTGGACGCCTTCGAGGGGAACAACCTCGTCCTCGTGGACGAGGGGCATCGCGGCACCAGCGGCGCGCAAGAAGGCGCCTGGATGCAGAAGCGGAACCAGCTCTGCGAGAACGGCTTCTCGTTCGAGTACTCGGCGACCTTCGGCCAGGCGATGAAGGCGAGCGGGAACCGCGCGCTGGAGCAAACTTACGCCAAGTGCATCCTGTTCGACTACTCGTACAAGTATTTCTACGGCGACGGCTACGGCAAGGACTACCGCATCCTGAACCTGGCCGACGACTCGAACGAGAGTGTGCGCCAGCGCTATCTCACGGCCTGCCTGCTCACCTTCTATCAGCAGCTCAAACTCTATCGGGACAAGCCGGAGGAGTTCCGTCCCTTCTTGATCGACCGCCCACTCTGGATCTTCGTGGGCGGCAGCGTCAACGCCGTGCGGTCGGAGAACAAGCGCAAAGTTTCCGACGTCGTGGACATCCTTCTCTTCTTAGCCAGCTTCGTGCGGGAACGGGATGAGAGCGTCGCGGCAGTTGATCGCCTGCTCAAGGGTCACTCCGGCTTGCTGGACGCGCAAAACCGGGACATCTTTGCCGGGGCGTTTCAGTATCTGAACACCCTTGGCCTCACGCCCGACCAGGTCTTCGACGACATCCTGCGCGTCCTTTTCAATGCTTCCACGACGGCCGCATTGCATGTCGAGAATCTGAAGGGCACGGACGGCGAGGTGGCGCTACGGCTGGGCGACAACGAGCCCTTCGGCGTGATCAACGTGGGTGATGCCTCGGCCCTATGCAAGCTGTGCGAGGAACGGGATGAGCTCGACGTGACCGAGAAGGAGTTCTCCGGCTCCCTCTTCCGCGCCCTGAACGACGAGGCGTCCACGGTCAACATCCTGATCGGGTCCAAGAAATTCACCGAGGGCTGGTCGAGCTGGCGCGTCAGCACTATGGGCCTGATGAACATCGGGCGGAACGAGGGGCCGCAGATCATTCAGCTCTTCGGGCGCGGCGTCCGGCTCAAGGGCAAGGATTTCTCGCTCAAGCGCAGCCGGAGGCTTGAGGGACAGGCCGCGCCCAAGCACATCGAGACCCTGGAGACGCTCAACATCTTCGGCATCCGCGCCGACTACATGCGGCAGTTCAAGGAGTACCTCGAAGACGAGGGCCTGGCGGAGAACAAGAAACAGACTGAGTTCGTGCTTCCGGTCATCAAGAATCTGGGGAGCAAGAAGCTCAAGGTGATCCGCCTCCGAGAAGGCATCGATTTCAAGAAGGATGGGCAAAAACCTATTCTGGATGCGGAGCCACCGGATTACTTAAAAAAGCATCGCGTCGTGCTCGACTGGTATCCGAAACTGCAAGCCATAGCCAGCGGCGCTGGGACCACAAGCACGCAAACAGCAGAACGCAATCAGTGCCATTTCGAGGAGACACACCTGGCCTTCCTCGACTTCGACGCCATCTACTTTGAGCTCCAGCAATTCAAGAACGAGCGCGCCTGGCACAACCTCAACCTTCCGCGCCAGACCCTCCCCGCCCTGCTACGGCGCAAGGACTGGTACGTGCTGCTCATTCCCAAGGAGGAAATGGACTTCCGGTCCTTTCAGCAGGTCTTACGCTGGCAGGAGATCGCGACAACGCTGCTGAAGAAGTACCTGGACCGCTACTACAAGCTCAGGAAGCAGGAATTCGAGGGCGGCCACCTGGAGTACCGGGAGCTATCCGAAGACGATCCGAACTTTATCAACGAGTACCGGCTGCTCATCGAGCAGTCGCGTCAGGACATCGTCCAGAAGCTCCAGGACATCAAGGAGCTGATAACAAGCGGCGCACTAAAGGACGCGGAGTTTTCCAAACTTGTTTTCCAGGTTGATTCCATCCGCACGATCGCCTTCGCGGGGCACCTGTACCAGCCGCTTATCTACGTGGGCAACGATCTCATCGAGGTCAAGCCCGTGGTGCTGGAGAACGAGGGCGAGCGTGACTTCGTTCTGGATCTTCAGAAGTTTTGCGAGTCGGATAAAGGGCGAGATTTCCTCAAGGGCAAGGAGCTCTACCTGCTCCGCAACCTGAGTCGTGGTCGCGGCATTGGCTTCTTTGAGGCGGGCAACTTCTACCCCGACTTCATTCTCTGGCTGCTCGCTGACGGCAAGCAATATGTGAACTTCATCGACCCCAAAGGGCTACGGAATCTCGAGGGTCCCAACGACCCGAAGATCCGGTTCCACCTGACGATCAAGGACCTGGAACGCGAACTGAAGGACCAGACGGTAATCCTGAATTCCTTCATCGTTTCCAGCACACGCGTGCCGGAAGTGGCTTGGTGGGACGACGGCATGACCCAGGATGAGTTCGAGGCACGGAACGTCCTCTTCCAGCGTGGGGACAGGGATACCTACATCGAGAAGCTAATGAACAAGATTCTGTCGCACGACGCGATAGCGGCCTCGTGATCGCCGATGAGGCACACCACAGCCAGTACGACTTCATCGACGGCTTCGCCCGCCACATGCGCGACGCCCTGCCGCATGCGTCGTTCATCGGCTTCACCGGCACGCCGATCGAGCTGGCCGACGCCAACACCCGCGCGGTGTTCGGCGACTACATCAGCGTCTACGACATCCAGCGCGCCGTGCAGGACGGCGCCACGGTGCCGATCTACTACGAAAGCCGGCTTGCCAAGCTCGCGCTCGACGAAGCCGAGCGGCCGAAGATCGACCCGGACTTCGAGGAGGCCACCGAGGGCGAGGAAGCCGAGCGCAAGGAGAAGCTCAAAACCAAATGGGCGCAGCTCGAGGCGGTGGTGGGCGCCGAGAAACGGCTCGAACTGGAGGCCCGGGACATCGTCGAGCACTTCGAGAAGCGGCTCGAGGCGATGGACGGCAAAGCGATGATCGTCTGCATGAGCCGCCGCATCTGCGTGGAGCTATACAACGAGATCGTGCGGCTCCGCCCGGAGTGGGCCGACGATGACGACGCCCGCGGCGCCATCAAGGTCGTGATGACTGGCTCGGCATCCGATCCCCCCGACTGGCAGCCCCACATCCGCAACAAGCCCCGGCGCGAGGCGCTCGCCAACCGGTTCCGTGATCCGAGCGATCCGTTCAAGATCGTGATCGTGCGCGACATGTGGCTCACGGGCTTCGACGCGCCCTCCCTTCACACCATGTACCTCGACAAGCCGATGCGCGGTCACGGCCTGATGCAGGCGATTGCGCGCGTCAACCGCGTGTTCCGCGATAAACCCGGCGGGCTGGTCGTGGACTACCTGGGACTCGCCCATGAGCTGAAGGCCGCACTCGCGACCTACACCGAGAGCGACGGCACCGGCCGCACGGCGCTGGATCAGGACGAGGCCGTGGCCCTGATGCTGGAGAAGTACGAGGTGTGCTCCGGGCTCTTTCACGGCTTCGACCGCTCGCGCTGGATGACTGGCACGCCCCAGGAGCGTCTGGGTCTGCTGCCCGCCGCGCAGGAGCACATCCTCAAGCAGGAGAACGGCAAGGATCGATTCGTGCGGGCCGTGCGGGAGTTGTCGCAGGCGTTCGCGCTGGCCGTGCCGCACGACGAAGCCCTGCGCATCCGGGACGACGTGGCCTTCTTCCAGGCCGTGCAGGCGGTGCTGGCCAAAACCCCCGATGTAGGGGCGCACGGCCGTGCGCCCCTACTGGATCACGCCATTCGGCAGATCGTCTCCCGCGCCATCGCGCCCGAGGGGGTGGTGGACCTCTTCGCCGCGGCCGGCCTCCAGAAGCCGGACATCTCGATCCTCTCCGACGAGTTCCTGGCCGAGGTGCGCGGCATGCCGCAGCGGAACCTCGCGGTCGAGTTGCTGCAGAAGCTGCTGAAGGGCGAGCTGAAGGAGCGCCGCCGCAAGAACGTCGTGCAGGCGCGCTCCTTCGCCGAGATGCTGGAGCAGACCCTCCGGCGCTACCAGAACCGGGCCATCGAAGCAGCGCAGGTGATCGAGGAGCTGATCGGGCTGGCGAAGGAGATGCGCGAGGCGAACGCACGCGGGGAGAAGCTCAACATGAGTGAGGAGGAGCTCGCCTTCTACGATGCGCTGGAGACCAACGACAGCGCGGTCAAGGTGCTGGGTGACGAGACGCTGCGGGCAATTGCGCGCGAGTTGGTCGAGACGGTGCGACAGAACGTGACAATCGACTGGACGCTGCGCGAGAACGTCCGCGCGCAGTTGCGCGTGCTGGTCAAGCGCATCCTGCGCAAGCACGGCTACCCGCCGGACAAGCAGGAGAAGGCGACGCAGACGGTGTTGGAGCAGGCGGAGGTGCTCTCCGCAGAGTGGGCTGCGGCGTGAAAGGCGCGTCTAACAACCGGTTGCAGCGGACGGCACTGCGCGCCGCCGCTGAACCAGAGCGATACCGCAATTCTGGGATTATTTTTTTTCATATGCATGGAGTATATTTGCAGTGCGGTTGCACCGATTGCAGGATACACAGAAACCGCATACCGCGACGAAGATTTTCTTGAAAGAATGGAATATGATGAAAACAAAGAACTTGATATTTCACCCGCCGATGCGCCTGCCTGCCGTCAGGCAGGTATTATGCCGACAGTTTAGTCGTAAATGCGTGTTAGCCGGAAACCAGATAAACAATAGTTAGGTGCCAAAGCACAGGAGATTGCGGTATGACGCCAAAACCAGAGGCCCTGTATCTCGACTTAATGAAGAAGACTCTGTCTTTTACCTTGTGGCCGGAGCCACCGATCCCACTGGAAACCTTTAATTACTCACGCCCCCCCCTTAAACGCTATTTAGTTTCCCTTGTTTCGTGGATATTAAGACACATGAACCTTGAGCTTGTTCACAGACGATCAATCACCGAAGACCAAAGAGTCGAAGGTAGAATATGGCCCGGATATGCTGACACAATGATCGGCCTTAAGCGCCTTGACAACCTCCAATATTGTATTGAGAAGGTGATTGAAGAAGGAGTAGAGGGTGACCTGATTGAAACCGGGGTCTGGCGAGGGGGAGCATGCATATTCATGCGTGCTGTGCTTGCCGCATATGGAATTGAAGATCGCAAAGTATTTGTTGCAGATTCATTCGAAGGATTGCCACCGCCCGATCCTGACAAATGGCCTGCCGATAGGGGTGATACACATTACAGAGAAAGATTCTTAGCAGTGTCCCAAACCGACGTTATGAACAACTTTAAGAAGTATGGGCTCCTCGATGAAAAAGTCATTTTTCTGAAGGGGTATTTTGCGGACACTCTTCCTGCCGCACCAATTGAGAAATTGGCTATTCTCCGGCTTGATGGTGATATGTATGGTTCAACGATGGAAGTTTTGGATAACCTGTATCCAAAGCTTTCTAGGGGCGGATTCTGCATCATCGATGATTATTCTCTGAAAGGATGCAAGGCTGCCGTGGACGACTATAGATCAAAGCACAACATAGATACAGAAATGATAAGAATAGATTGGACTGGTGTATATTGGAGAAAAGAGTAGAGCACACCTAACAATGGGTTCCAGCAGACGTTGCTCCGCTGCACTGAATCGGGAAGTGTTCTATACGAGGCCGCTCGATGTTGCATACAGGAGCCGAGCTACTGTGTCCATTCGGTAGTTCCTCCTCTTCGCAGCAGAGTGCCACCGTCCTGTGCACAGGCTTCAGCAAGAGTGTCGCCGGTGGCGCCGATAGGGATGTGCGCCGGTCACCACCACGGCAGTGGGGCATGAGTGGTGTGTTTGGTGCCGACGAAACGGTAACACCAAAAGCCAACAGCAGAGCGCAGCGATCAGACCAACGGCAAGAATGTACCACGGCCATGGTCCAAGGTAGTCAAGCAGGGACGGTTGCTGGGGTTTGTGGCAGAGGTAGCCGTAATTGGTGCCTGCCAGCGCGTTGAACGAGCCGATAGCGACGGCATAGAGTGCCAGCACTGCCATCACCCGTCGCACAGTACCAGGACGTGGGCGCAGTCGCTCGACCACCGCAAGGTAGAGCACTGCAGCGATGACTGCTGCATGCGCACCGAAAAAGTATGCAATGCGCCACAGCGGCAACTGTCCAGCAATGTCTGGTGTCAGAACTGCTTGGGTGCTCCCTGCGATGCCAAAACAGTATGCCAGCTCGAATGCCAGAGGGTGTCGGGACAGAAAGGCAACCAGTGCAACCACCAACACAAGGTCACACAGATGCAGCGGTAGAACGTGCACCCATTCTGTCGTGCCGCGTTCGGTGACAAGAAAGATAGCGCCACTGGCTGACCCGACCAGCTCTGCTCCGACGATCCACTGCGCCAGTCGAGGAGACCCGCATCGGGCAACCAGGAGCGGCAGTCCAACGAACAGTGCGCTGATTGCCAGCCACCGAAAGTGAGCTGGTGTCCATGGTACAAAAACTTCCATCTACCCAAACTCCACACTGACGCCAGTGCAAATTTCGGTGGTGCCGTCGGGAGGGAAAAAATGGGGAATTTTTTTTCGATGTTTTGGGCAGGAAAAAGCCGAATTTTGTGCAGCATGCATTGTCGAATGTTGGACTGCTTTCTGGAGGGCCACGATGGGCACTGTTGATGCAAGAGCTGCATACACTAAATACTTTGGCAGGCAATTACGCCAGCCTGTGCCGCTATGGGATAAGCCAAATGGCAGACCCTCGAGACCCACGGCCGACGAACAGTTTGAGCTTGATGTCGCTTTCTGGTATGGCACATTGACCCAAGGGGATCCCAACGAACGAGAATTTCTCAAACGCGTGTTCATCGTGCTCTACTACGGTGGATTGCTCTACTACGGCCCCAGTGGGTGGGCAGAATGGGCGCGCAGCGATATTCCCATTGCAGCAGTCCTGTCGCATGGGGGAAGGGTGCTGATTCAGCTTCCCAGGGTTCGACAAGGTGCTCTCGATGCATTCCTTCAATGGCTCCAGGGACCGGGCAATATCATCACCAACAACGCGCGCCTTGCGGCGACTCATGGAATTGAGCCGTTTTCGGTACCGTTCCCGATAACTGGTGTGAATCGGTGGCACCGCCTCAATGAGATTAAGTCCGGCGGGAAGGGACGCCACTATGGTGTCAATATCAGCTTAGGCGGAACAGGCAATATCAATCCGATATCGGGAAACCGTATTGCATCCAATGGAGAACACGGCCATCTCTACGTGTACTACTTACCGCCCACCGCAGAAACCTATGGCGGGCTGCTGATTGGTCTGGAAGGGTCCGCACCCGTGGATGCATGGGACAATCGCACCTCCATCGGGCACACACCGGGTACGAAGGGGCGTTCGGGAAAGCTCGGAATTGCTGGCTACGTCGCCCGTGCAGCCATCAAGGATAAGGTGTTTGGCGATCCGACTCTGTTTACACCAGATCAGACGGGCGGATACCATAAACTTGGCGCACGGCAGCAATACAGCCCAACAGGAAACGCAAAGTGGGAACAACTCCCGGTAGGTCCTCGGCGGGTGTATAATGGCATGCTCGTGGACCTTACCGAGAGTGGCTGGGAATTTCTCATCGCAAAAGCCCAAAGCTTCAGACTCGAGAAGATCGGACAGAGTGGGATTCGACCAATGCCCGTAAATCCGATACCTCCACTGGCAGGACAATTGGGACAAATACCGACGATTGTTACCAAAACATGCCTGATCGAAGCAAACCTCAAGCGCCTCAGTACCGTGGTCGAACAAGTCAGTGCCGATGCAGCTTTGATGCGTGCAGGAAAAACGCCGATGACCAAGGATTACAACGTTACTCATACCAAGAAAACAATGCTCGGTTTACGCACAGTCAAAGATCACAAAACCGAGAAATCTGCCGAAATGCTCAACCCAACAGTGACACAGTTCGCAAACGATGCCATTCTGGACGACAATCCGATGGTTAGCGCCGCCTGGCAGAAATTCAGCAGCGTGCGTCTGGCAAGCCGATCATTGCTCCATTCGGTTGACACAGTCCTCGACGAGTGCCTGCGCCTGACAGCGCGCGAGCTAAGGCAAACTCGTGCACTCATAAGCAGCGGCAGGCGTCCGCCCGATAATGGAACAATCGTCCAGCGGCGCAATAAACTCATCGAACTTCTCCAAAGCATCAAGCGCTACCTGGATATGCCCCAAGCGCACTCGGACGGACACACACCCAAGGTTCAAGCATTGCACCTGCTGGTGTTGACGGAACTGAAATTACTCGACAATGCCAAGGATAAGCTCTGAACGCATTCGTTTGCGTGTTCCCTCCTACTGCTGCTGACTGTAGCGATATTTCTCGCTCAGAAAAAATGGCGTTGAGGGCGACAGGCGGTAATCCCCAAAGCCAGTGTTATCAACGAACACATAGCGGCGGTTGAGCCGAGCATAGGTCCAAATCACCAGCGAGCGGTTGTCGTAGGGATTGACGCGCCGTTCGACGCTGGAAGGCTCTCCCAACACGATGTACACCATGCCCATGTCGGTAAGCCAGCCTTCAGCGTAGGAGCGGAAGTTGCGGTTTGCATACTCGACGCGGGCAAAATACTCCTCGAATGCTTCATTGCGGAGGGTGCCAGGCGTGGGGTCGTGTTCTTGCCAGAACTGCTCAAATGCTGCACGCCGCTCGGCGTCGGTTGGTTTGGCGAGCATGGAATCAATCTCTGCTTGGGTGGCGATGTAGCGCAGTTGGCGAATCGCCTTGCTGATGTCGGCAAAAACGCTGCTGGAAGCGCCATAGCGGAGTTCAAGGGTTCGCTCCGATGCCGCACGGATTAGCGCGGTATCCGTGGATGCTTCCACACGAAGCAGGTACGTACCCTGCGGCATGCGACGAATCGGCGGTACAAGCCGAAGAAAATGCTGCGCCAGCCCGGTGCTGTCGGTGCGGAGCATCTGCCAAGAGGTGGCAACCACGGTCGTGCTGCTGTCGAGCACACGAGCACGGACGCGCAGTTCCTGGTTCGGTGCGGCGTAGAGTTCGAAGAATGCGAAAAAGCCATTGTCGAACAAGCTAATATCGCTGCCCACAATGGGTGTGATGACGTAGCGCCGATTTCGCTCCTCGATACGCTGGACAAGCAAGATGCCGCTAAGCCCCACCGTCAACCGGTGGTAGTCCGGGATGGTGACCAATTGTTGCGTGCGCTGCTGACGGTTCGAAAGTTGGTCGCCCGCGCGCAGCTCGACCCGATAGGTGCCAGGCAACAGCCCAACAGTGGTCTGTGTGATGTCGGCAGCGTCGGTAGCACCAGAAGCAACCCTTCGATCGGTTTCTTCAATCGTGCGATCGAGACTGCGCTCGGCAACCAATCGTCCGAGTGTGTCGGTGATGGTAACCGTTAGGCGGTACGAGGCAAAGTGCGCTTTTTCCCCTGGCGTGAAGCGAAGCCACCCATAGGGCACAGCAGCATAGACGTCCAGCCGACACGAATCGGCACCGCGCACGTGCATCGTTGTCATGCGAAGTTCCGTTGATGCCGAGGGCTGAGCATGCACACCGAGCAATGCTGCCAGAAAAAGTGCTACACCGTAGCGCATGGGGCAGCCTTGGATGCGATTGACGTGTCGGCCAGGGTGCCGACTAAATCGTACTCGGCAGCGTCGGTGACCGTTGCCGTGATGAATGTCCCCGGTTCGAGAGGCACATCGGCACGGACGTAGAATTCACCATCAACTTCGGGTGCATCGGCTTCGGTGCGGCAGCGGTACTGATCCGGTGCGACCGCTTCATCCACGATGGCGCGCAGCTGCTGTCCCACCAAACGCTGGTTGCGCTCCAAGGATATGTCCCGCTGCAGTTCCATCAACAGGTTCTGCCGCTGCTGTTTGACCTCCGCCGGAATGGGATCACCGAGAATTTCGGCGTAGGTATCCTCTTCGTGCGAGTAGGTAAACACGCCCATTCGATCGAAGCGTTGCTCTTCGACAAAGCGGCAGAGTTCCTCGAAGTGCTCCTCGGTTTCCGTGGGGTAGCCCACGATAAATGTCGTTCGCAGCGCAATGCCGGGGACACGCTCGCGGATCGTTGCCAACAGCTCTTCTGTTGCGCGGCGTGTAATGCCGCGCCGCATCGAGCGCAGTACGTCGGTCGAGCAGTGCTGCAAGGGAATGTCGAGATACTTGCACATGTTCGAACGCTGTTGCATCACATCGAGCACCTCGAGGGGAAAATGCGACGGGTAGGCATACAGCATGCGCAACCATTCGACGCCCTCGATGTCGAGCAGTCGGTTGAGCAAGTCTGCAATGGTGCGTTTACGATAGAGGTCGTAACCGTAGTAGGTGGTGTCCTGACCGATGAGGATGATTTCGCGAGTGCCACTGGCAACAAGCATCCGCACTTCGCGTTCGATCTCGTCGGCAGGGCGGCTGCGGTGTTTGCCACGCATGATCGGGATGGCGCAAAACGAACACGGATGGTCGCAGCCCTCGCTGATCTTGACGTAGGCGTAGTGGGCAGGCGTCGAGCGCACGCGCTCGCCCACGAGCGTATAGCGCGGGTCGGACGACAGATACCGCGCAATGGCAGCATACTGCTCGGTACCGACGATCAAATCAACCTCGGGCAGTTCACGCTGCAGTTCCTCCCCGTAGCGTTGGGCAAGGCAGCCAGCAACGACGACACAGCGAACATTGCCACGTTCTTTCAGCTCGACTGCTTCCAAAATGGTTTGAATGCTCTCTTCCTTGGCAGCCTCGATGAAGCCACACGTGTTGATTACCAGAGCATCGGCACCCTCCGGCGTGGGAACAAGGTCTAAGCCTGCACGGGCGAGCGTACCGGCTAACACCTCCGAATCAACAGTGTTCTTGCTGCATCCGAGCGTGACGATCGAGACGGTTCGAATAGGAAATTCCAGCATGGCGCCTTTGGCACGGAAAAAAATAGCCGTGCAAAACTACGTGCCCCCGACGCGGTGGCAGCACCTGTGGGCGTGGTGGAGAGCCAGCAGCTCGGGGGGAGTGCCTACTGGTTGGCTTTGTCGGTGTGAGCGATGAAAGGCTTGACCAAATTGAGCAACTCCATCGGGAAGATGAATTTGGTCGCCGGACTGGTGCCCATGGTCTTGAGCGTTTCCAGGTACTGCAAGCTCATTGTCTTGCTGTCGAGCTGTTGCGCCACTTCGAAGACTTTCTGCAGTGCCAGTGCGTAGCCTTCAGCCTGGAGAATGGTTGCTTGGCGTTGTCCTTCGGCTTGGAGGATCGTTGCCTGGCGTTGTCCTTCGGCTTTCAAGATCGCCGCTTGCTTTTCGCCTTCGGCAACGGTGATTGCCGCTTCGCGCTTACCGGTTGCTTCGGTGACCAAGGCGCGACGATCCCGCTCGGCAGACATCTGGCGGCTCATGGCTTCTTGAATTTCTCGCGGCGGCAGAATTTCCCGAATCTCGACGGCAGTGACCTTGACGCCCCAGCGGCCGGTGACCTCGTCGAGCTTGAGTCGGAGGGTCTCGTTGATATGCTCCCGCTTGGAGAGCACGTCGTCGAGCACAATATCACCGACGACAGCCCGCAGCGTGGTCGTGGCGATCCCTTGCGATGCCATGCGGAAGTTCTGCACCTGGATGACGCTCATCTCGGGATCAATGATTTTCATGTAGATGAGGAAGTCTATCGCCACCGGCGCATTGTCTTTAGTGATGCAGGTTTGGGAAGGAACGTCAATGACCATTTCGCGCAGGTCGGTCCAGATGGGCTTGTCAATGAAGGGGATCAGCAGCACAAAGCCTGGTCCGCGGGTACCAATGCTTTTCCCCAAGCGTAGTACGACGATGCGCTGGTATTCGGGCACAATCTTGATTGCCTTGATCAGCAGCCACAGTCCACCCAGGACAACAACCACAGTGAGCAACGAATCCATCGGTAGCGGCTCCATTGGTGAAACAACGCTAAAGTGATCACACTGCACGCGGCCTCCCTGACCACGCGGCGGCTCCAGACGAGCGTGCATGCAAAAATACACGGTGCCTGCTTAGAGCTCCTCGAGGGGTGCGGTAGCTGATTGCTGTGGTGGTTCAACGCGGCGCACCTGGAGCATGGTGCCCCGGACGGCGACAACCTCGACGCGGTCCCCATGCGTAATCGGCACCGAGCCAACGTTTTCGGCTGACCAATCTTCGCTGGCAACGAGCACTGTGCCGATGGGTGCCAGGTCGGTTTTTGCCGTTCCAATGGCGCCAATCAGGAGTTCGGTGCCGCTATGGGGCTTGCTCCGTCGGCTGCTGATGGCAAGGCGGGCAATCAGGATGCCGATTGTCAGAAACAGCGCTGCCATCACTGCAATCAACCAACCACTGACCGATACCACCGGCAGCGATGGCGACACCGGCGTCGTCGGCGTAAACAACAACAGTGCACCGATCACAAATGCCACTGCGGCGCCGATGGCCAGTACACCGACGCTGTGAGTGTAGAGCTCGATGATGAGCAATGCTGCTGCCAGTGCGATCAGGAGAAGCCCAGCCCAATTGAGCGGCAAACTCCCCAAGGCCATGAATCCTAAGATCAGGAAGATGGCGCCAGCAATCCCCGGTCCGAATGAGCCTGGCGTGTAGAACTCGATGATGATACCGGCAAAGCCCAGCGAAAGCAGCAGCAAGGCAATATCGGGATCGGTGATGACGTGGAGGAATTTTTCCAGCCAATTCATCGGAATCGCTTCGGTGCGGACATGGTCGAGCCGAAGAACGCGCTCGGTACTGCCGATCTGGACGCGGCGCCCATGGAGGCTTGCCAGTAACTCGGCGGTAGTGGCAGCAACGAAGTCCACCACACCGCTATCGCGTGCTTCGCGGTCGGTGAGCGAGACGCTGCGGCGAACAGCTTCCTGTGCCCAGCGCATGTTTCGATTGCGGAGTGTAGCAATTGCGCGGATAGTTGCCATTGCGTCGCTGGTCACTTTTTCGGCCATGACCGAATCGGTTGATTCCTGGCCGATTGCGACCGGATGAGCGGCACCGATGTTTGTTCCCGGCGCCATTGCTGCCACGTGTGCTGCCATGGTGATGAATAGCCCCGCCGAGGCTGCGCGTGCTCCCGAGGGCGCGACGTACACCACTACCGGCACGCTGCTGTTGAGGATCGCCTGCACCATTTGCCGCATGGCGCGATCCAAGCCACCAGGTGTGTTGAGCCGGACCACCACACATTGTGCCTGCCGATCCGATGCAATCCCAAGAACACGCTCGAGGTACTCTGCTGTCATGGGATTGATCACACCCTCGATCTCGGCAACGACGACAAGCGCCGAATCGGAAGCGTGCGTGCGCGCTGGCAAGACCGCAAGTACGATCGCAACAAGGAAAGCCACGAACAATAGTCTCATGGGTTTGGATGCTGATTGAGTGGATCGAGCGCGAACGCTCAGAAAATCTGCTCGGTTGTTTGTGTGCCGTCGGCTTCGCGAAACGTGATCTCGGCGCGGAACTCCGGACGCTCCAGCGATTCGGATGCACGTTTCCGGAACAGCGCAAAACCGCGGGGCGGCTCCGCATCGGGCACGCTGATGTTCACAAAGAGATGGACGATGCCGTCGAGCAGGGTGCCGTCGAGATAGACCAACGTGTGTTCGATGTCGCCATCGCTTTCGATGAGCAATTGTCGGAGCGTTTGGGCCTCTTCTTCGGTGAACGAGGGCGGCATGGTCCGGACCTGTTCCAAGTAGTCGGTGAACGGATTTTTTGTGTAGAGCTGCCCGTCCTGGCCGCGGTAGCTGAGGAGTGCGTCGAAGGTGCCGTCTTCGGCGATGTTGAGCAGCACCTGACGCAGTCCAGCTAATTGCTCACCGTTGTAGTACACGGCGGTATTTTCCAGCCGCCCATTGCTTTCAATGCCGAACGTTGCCATAGTCAATCAGTGGGTAAGGAGAACAATGCCAGTTGCCTGCACCGTCCCAGCGCAGCCGATGCGGTAAACGTACAACCCGCCTGCAAGGTGGCCAGCATCGAGCAGGGTGGGCAGCGTACCATCGAAGGTGAGCTCGGCTACTTGTTGACCGTCCAAGCGCCAGAGTGCAATGGTGCGCGGTTGCAGACACGCACAATCAATCGCAAGATTTCCTCCACTCTGGTATGCCGTGCAGGGCTGGGGGAGCATCTGCGGAACGCTGCTCGGCTGCACGCCAGTGCCACGCAGAATGAGGGCATACTCCGATGGCGAAGCATTGGTCCAAAGAACAAGCCGAGCACGCCGCTCGCCGCTGCTCCGGGGGCTGAAACGGAGAGTGATCGCGCGCGAGCTGCTCGGGTTGATGCTCAGTGGCGCTGTCAGAAGTGCGGCAAACTCGCCGTCGGTTGCAGTGATAGGTTCCAGGTGGACCGAGTCAATCACCAACGCTGCACCACCAAGGTTTGCAAGCTCGAGCGTGCGTTCGCTGGTGGAATCGAGGCGAACCGTGCCGAAGTCGAGCGTGTCCGAGGGCGTCAGGCGCAGGAGCGGACGGCTATCGGCAATCGAAACGCGCAGCGATGCGATCGTTGCTCCTGCCATCAGGAGGGTGGCTGCCGGTCCGCTGGTTGTCCCCGCTGCTGCGCGCGCGCTCCCACCGTTGCCGGTCAAGACCGGTTCCCACGTGGCACCGCTGTCGGCAGTGCCAAGCACCTGAGTGCCAGCACAGATCATGAACGCAACGCGTGCGTTCGGTGGTGCGTAGAGTGCCAGCGGTTCGAGAACCGATTGTTGAAACTGTGCACCCGTTGGAAACCACGTGATGCCGCCATCGGTGGTGTGATAGACAGCGATCGTCGGGTCCGCCTGCGGTGCCGTCGGACGCACCAAGCAGTACCCCTGGCGTCCGCTGGCAAAGGAAACGGCGGCAATCGTTTGGTCAGTCGTTGCTGCAGCCGCGACGGTCCAGGTTGTGCCGCGATCAGTGCTCCGGAGGATGCGTCCAGCAGAGGTACCGACCCACACAGTGTCCCCGAACGCAGTGGTGGCGTGGTGCCTGGTACGTTCGTTCGCAAACGGTGGCGGCAGTACGGCTGCAGGGGTCCAGGTTGCGCCACCGTCGGTGGTACGGGCCAGTCGCCAGGTGCCGCTTACCGGTCGCCCGATGCAGAGACCGTTGCTTGCATCGAAAAAGAGCAGAGCATCGGCAGCAGCGAGGGTGCTGCTCAGATTGGTCCAGCGCCACGAGCTGCCGCCATCGCTGGTGCGCCAGATTGTGCCGCTTTCAGTGCCAACGCAGACAACCGAGTTGGATGCAATGGCCAGTGTTACGGGCGAACCGCTCAGGGATGATGAGTCGAAGACGCTGCCGCTGGAACGGAACACTACGGCACGACCGCTCGGAGTTTGACCGACTGCCCACGTGCCCGCCAGTCCCCGCGAAGCAATTGCCCGGAATGTGTGGGGTAGCTGGGATGCTAACCGTGTGTAGCTGTTCTGCGTCGGTAGTGCCACGCGGAGTGCGACCGTTGCGTACTCGACGACACCATCGGCAGTGATGGTCAACGATAGCCGGACAGTGTCATCGAAAAAGTACGTGGGAGTGGCAAGTGTGATTGTCGTCTGCAGTGTCTGTTCGGCGAGGGTGCCGAGGTTGCTTGTCTGGAGAACGGCCGTTCCAAGGCTGGCATTCGGTGACGCTGCAAGTTGCACGCGGACCGTTGCGGCAGGTGCAAGGAGGTTCCGGATGCGGATGTCCAGCCTGCTCGGGCCAGGGGTAGTGATTGTTGCGGCACCGTTGACCGTTACGGCAACTACCTGCACACCGGGTAAACGGTCGCCACTGGTGAAACTGCGGTTGATGCTGAGTGCGCGTGCAGCGTTGAGCCGTCCATAGTAGCGGGGACGTGTCGCATCGCTTGTTCCGCTGAGGCGGTCGCTGGTGTAGCGCAGTTGGGCAGCAATCTGGTCGAGCGTCCAATCGGGGTGGAGCGAGCGCAGCAACGCTGCAACGCCGCTGACCAGCGGTGCGGAAAACGAGGTGCCATCAACAGCAGTGTAGGCATTCCCCATGCGCGTTGTGCGAATACTGGTGCCCGGCGCATAGACAGTGACTGCAGTGCCGTAGTTGGAGAACCCTGCGACTTGGTCGGTGGCGGTATTGCTGGCGCCGACGGCAAGAACGCCGACGTAGCAGGCCGGGTAAAACGGCTGCTGGTCGAGATTGATGCCATCGTTGCCCGAGGCAGCAACGACCAGCGATCCGAGAGCGCGTGCTTGGTCAATGACCTGCTGCTCCAGCGGCGAGGCTACCGGTCCGCCCCAGGAGCAGTTGATCACCGATGCGCCGAGCCGTGCAGCGTAGAGTATCGCATCGTAACCGCGTAGCACGGAGCCAGCCAGCGAAGGATCGTCCGATCCGCACTTGATGGGAATGTAGCGACAACGGTAACCAGCCGGCGCAGCAATGCCACGCCCATTATCGGTGACAGCAGTTGCAGCGCCTGCCGTTTGTGTGCCGTGCTGCATTTCGTCGGCGACTGTCCCGGCGCGAATCTTGGGATCATTGTCTTCTCGAACAGTGCCGGCCAGATATTCGGTGCGGGTGACGTTGCCGATGAAGTCCCAGCCGCGCCAGTCATCAACCTTCCCGTTGCCGTCGTCGTCAACGCCGTTGCTGCGTTTGTCGCGCCCTTGCCCGTCGGTGCCGCTTTCACCGGGGTTGGTCCACAGATTGGCAGCAAGGTCTTCATGCTCGAAGTCGGTGCCCGAATCAATGATTGCAATGGTAACCTCGGCCGAGCCGATCGTCACATCCCATGCTGCCGGGAGCTGGATCCGCTGCAGGGCGCTTTGCTGTGAAAACTGCGGGTCGTTCGGTTGACGCATGGTACGCCGAATGTAGAGCGGTGTTGCGTACTCCACGTCCGGAAGCTCCATGAGCGCTGCGGCAACGTCGAACGGATCAAAACCCGGATCAAACGTTGCAATGAGGACCGATTCCAACCCAACGCTGGCAACATGAAGCGGCTGCTGTGCTGATGTGGTGAGCATGGGCGAGAGACTGCGCAGACCGAATTGCTTCAGAAGGGCCGATAGCGCTGCAGGTGCTTGGGGAAGTGCTCCCTTGGTGCCCGCTTTCAGCTTGATGGCAATGCGCCCCGCCTCGTAGAGGTCTGGTGTGGTTCGGCGAATCTCAACGCGGAGAGGCGGACGTTGCCACTTTCCTGCGTCAACGGCGGGAAGCTCGACGGGAATCACACCGCGGATGCGATAATCCCACTGCGTCTGCGCCGATGCCAGCAGAAGGGAGAGAAAAAACACGAGCGCATATCGAACCATGAGGCTGCTGTTGGGTTGATGGGGATGCGGTGCAAAATTATCGGCAGTGGCTGCTGCCGGCACGGTCAAGCCGATGGATCGGGATGCATCGTGAGGGTACCAGGCACCAGTAGTGGGGCGTGCATCACGTGCTGAGCACCTGAATCGGTGCGTAGCCAGCCATCAGAATTTTGGTGCCTCCGGTGGAGAAGCGCACGTGGAGCTTGGTATTGTCACCGTGCCCTTCGATGCCGGTAATGATGCCTTCGCCAAAGCTTGGGTGCAGAATCCGCATGCCAGTGCGGTAGCGGGCCGGTCGTCCGTTCGATGGGGCTGGGCTGGGCGACAATCCTCGGCTGAGTTGTTCGCTTCGGCGCGGTGCAAAGTCCTCGGGACGATCGGCATCGAGCAGTTCCAGCGGCAATTCCGCCAGGAAGCTCGAGGGGAGTGTCCCTTGCACCAACCCGAAGGTAGAGCGATTGCGGGGATAGGTGAGCATCAGACGCTCCTTTGCTCGTGTGATACCGACGTAGAACAACCGTCGTTCTTCCTGTCGGTCGCGGTCCGTGGTAGTGGCGCGGATGAGCGGCAACAAGCCTTCGACGAGCCCTGCGATCACGACAACGGGAAATTCGAGTCCCTTGGCAGCATGCAGCGTCATCAACAGGACAGCATCACTGTCACTGGTTTCGTCGGCGCTGGTCAGCAAGGAGACACGCTGGAGGTACTCTTCCAGCGATGGGGTTTGCTGATTGAGTTCTTGTGCGGCAGCATATTCGGCGATGTCGGCAATCAAGCGGGCAATGTTTTCGTAGCGGTCGAGTGCTTCCTCGGTCGCTTGTGCCGTGTAGTAGCTGAGCAGGCCTGTTTGCTCCAGGTAGTGATGGATTGCTTCGGCAAGCGGTGCCGTGGTCTTCTCGGCTGCTGTGGCGATCAATCGTGCCAGTCCGGTGAGCACCGCTTGCTTGGGGCGAGCGATCGCACTAATCTCGGTTGCGCGCGCAGCAGCAGCAAGCAAGGGAACCTCGTGGTGTGCTGCCCAGAGACGAAGGTGTTCGATGGTTGCTTGGCCCAGACCGCGGGGTGGTTCGTTGATGATGCGGAGGAAGGCTTCGTCGTCGCTGGGGTTGACAAGCAGGCGCAGGTACGCCAACGCATCCTTGATTTCTTTCCGTTTGTAGAACGAGATGCCGCCGATAATGCGGTAGGGAATATCAGCGCGGCGGAAAGCATCTTCGAGCACTTGCGATTGAGCGTTGATGCGGTAGAGAATGGCAGCATCCGACCATTGCTGCAGCAGGCCGGCCTGGCGAAGCCGCTCGATTTCTCGCACGATGCCGGTTGCTTCGTCGGTTTCGTCCCAGTACGAGGCAACGCGGATTGGCTCGCCACCGCGAACAGCAGTCCAGAGCTGTTTGGGAATTTGCTCTGGGTTGTTGGTGATGAGTGCATTGGCAGCATCGAGGATGACCTGCGTGGAGCGGTAGTTCTGTTCCAACCGAACAAGGCGATGCTCGGGAAAGTCTCGCTGAAACTCGAAGATGTTCTCGATCCGCGCGCCGCGCCAACTGTAGATGCTTTGGGCATCGTCGCCGACGGCGAAGACGTTGCGATGCTCGCTGCCCAAGAGCTTGATGACATGGTACTGGGCTTTGTTGGTGTCCTGGTACTCGTCCACGTGGATGTAGGCAAACAGGTTCTGGTAGAGCTGGAGAACTTCCTCCGAGTGTTCGAGTAGGTCAATCATGTTGAGCAGCAGGTCGTCGAAATCCATCGCATCGGCACGGCGGAGCGCACGCTGGTAGAGGTGGTAGATGGTGGCGATGCGCTGCTGGCGCGGTGTTTGTGTCTGGGCAGCGTAGTCGTCGGGATACACCAGCTCGTTTTTGGCGCGCGAAATGACGCTGCGGACGCTATTGGGAGAGAGTTCCTTCGGCGGGATATTCTGTTCCTTGAGCAATCGGCGAATCAGGGAGAGCGAGTCGTCGTCGTCGTAGATCGTGAAGTTAGGCGAATAGCCGAGCAGTTCGGCATTCCGCCGGAGGAGACGCGCGAAGATTGAGTGGAAGGTTCCTGCCCATACGCGCCGTGCCGACCACGGATCACAGAGAACAGCCAGGCGTTGGCGCAGTTCGTCGGCTGCCTTGTTGGTGAAGGTCATCGCCAGAATGCGTTCGGGCGGTATGCCATTGGCAATGAGGTATGCCACGCGCGTGGTGAGCACACGCGTTTTCCCACTACCAGCACCAGCGATGACCAAGACTGGACCGTCGAGGGTGGTGACCGCTTGCCGCTGTTGCTCGTTGAGTCCACTGAGGAGATGCTCGAACGTCTGCACGCGCACGACCGATGAGGTAAACAACGCAGAGGAAATCTTGCGGGTGCAAAGATACCGTCCCTGCAACGTCACCTGGAATGAGGCTGCCTCGCCGCAAGCCCTGCAGCGCTGGATGGGGCACAAGGTCTTCGTGCGGGCAGGATGCCAAAGCACACAGTGGAATCACGAGGCAAGGGAACACTGTTTGTGCCAGCGGTGCTAAATTTGGGCCCGAGCACGATTGCTGCCGTGCCGGTTCCTGTTGTTGCACACGCCTGAAAACGTGCCGCGATGCGGCTTGCACGATCCAGACCGTCGGTATATCGTCGCGTGTGTTGTCACGCGGGGTGGTGGGTGTTTGCGGTGTGGAGCACTGCGCTGACCGCATGGGCGCAGCAGCAGTTGATCGTTGCGGATGTGAACGCAACGTTGTTCCCGCAGATTTCTATGCAGCTCTACAGCTTCGATGCCGAGGGGAATCCATCCTGGCTTGATCCCGTTCAAGACCGCCTCATTACGGAAACAATGGGTGTGGTACGCCAGACCTTCGCAGCGGTGAGTTGTCCGGCTGGATGGACGCCAGCGCCGGTGTCGGCGGTGTTTGTCGTTGATTGGGCAAGCTCGCTGGTGCGGACTATGGCAATACCACTGCTGCAGCAGTGGTACCAGGCGCTCCCGACGGGCAGTCGTCTTGGTCTGGTGGCTTTCGGTAGCCGCGCTTACCTGCTCAGCGATCTCGAGGACCAGCTCGATAATGTCCGTGCCCGTGCCCAGCTATTCCCACCGCTCGACGGAGCTCTGCCGGTGGCGGGCGTGCTCGATGCGGATCTTGGTGGCATTGCCATCGTCTCCCGCGGCAGCCAGATGCGCTGCGTCGTTGTCGTTACCGAGCATGCCTTCCCGCCGACGATGCCCGCATCGCTTGCGGCGGCCGTGCGCGAAGCCGGTGTGCGGCTGGTGGTGCTTGCCGTCGGACACCATGCGCCGGCATGGCTGCGCCGTCTGTGTGCGCAGAGCGGGGGTATTGCGTTCGATACCGTTACCGCTGCACACGTGGCAATGCTGGCGCGTCAAGGGGCAGCAATCTGCAGTGGCTATGCGCCATGCACTATTTCGTGGCAGAGCGTCCATGATTGCGTGGGCACTCGACGGGTCCATCTTTCCGCACCCAGTGTTGGCGGCAGTGTCGAGTTCACCTACACGCTCGGTGCCGAGCAATTGCCAATGCTGGATGTGTTGCCGCGGTATCGAAACTTAGGGACGCTCCCGGCGGGACTATCGCCACCGCAGGAGATTGTGCTCACAGCGCAAAATGCAGACCTGACGCTGCTGGCGATTACCAGCGATCCCTCGATTGAGATTGTCGAAGGTAGTCTGACAGCGCCCCTGCTTTTACGACAGGGGCAGACATACCGTCTGCGCGTGCAGCTCCGCCTTGAAAACGATCAACGAACCGTCGGTGCGCTACGTATTGTCAGCACTGCGTGCTCGCAAGTGGATGTGGCACTGCTGGCAGCAAATGTCCAACGTCCAGCCACGCAGAGCGCACAGTTCATCAATCCTGCCGCGCCGACGACAGCCGCCTACGCAGGGGCGCCATTCGAAATCGAGTGGACCGGTACGCTCCCGAGCGATTCGGTCACGCTCCAGGTGCAGCAATTCGGTCAAGCCGAATGGGTCACCCTTGCTCAACATTTGGTCGGGACAAGCTACCAGTGGCGCTTGCCGCTGCAGGGGCAGTACCGCTTCCGCCTGGAAAATAAGAGCCGAACGCTCCAGACAGAATCGGGAACGGTCCAGGTAGTCGAACCGCCGTTTGGTGTGGTACCGCTTGCCGTGCAGAGTGCGCGAGCAGGAACCGTGGTTGAGTTTGGCCCACCCCACTTGATTTGCTCGGATACCTCGGTTGCATTGCCGATTGACTCCCTCCGCTTTGTGGTGGGGCGAGCGTTTTCGTTTGCAACGCCACTGCCCGATTCGCTACCGCCGTATGGTTGTATCACGGGGCTGCTGCGCTTTTCGCCACCATCGGTGGGAATGCACCTGGACACGCTCGAAGTGTACACACCCGCCGGGATGCGACGCTTGCCGCTGGCAGGGAACGGTACCCCACCGGTGATATCGCTGCCGCCGACGATTCGGTTGGGCACGCTGCCATTGGGCGCACAAGTGGACACGCTCGTGCAGTGGTTGGTCTGCGTTGATCAGCCGCAGCAGGTACGCCTGCGTCCGATGGGTCCCGACAGCGTTCAGCTTCAACTGCGCACAATTCGAGAGTTCTCGCTCACGGAAGAAACACCATGCCTGGCCTATCCCTTCCGTGTGCGGGGAGAGCAGCTTGGGCGGGCGTGTTTGCGCCTGCTGGTGGAAGGCGACGAGCGGCAACCCTACGAAACGGTGCTCATTGCGGATGTGGTCTGTCGGTTGCCCTACGATGGCGCAGTGCTATCGGTTCCTCAGGGTATTGTCACGCAAGCAGGGCGCGTTATTACGGTTCCCGTGTGGCTACCGTCGGTGCCGCAACCCTATCGCACGATGCAGCGTCCGTACCGGTTCACGGTCCGATGCAATGCATCAACGCTGTTGCCGGAGCCACCCTTGGATCGAGGAACCATCAGCAATGGAGAACGGCGCTTTGTCGTCAGCGGGCAAGGTTTCCTGCGTGGTGATACGCTCGCGCTGCTTCGGTTCGGGACCTACTGGGGTGATGCGCCCGTGGTGCAAGTGCATATCGAGGACTTCCAATGGTTGGACCAATGTCCGCTGGGCTTCCCGCCTGTTGCTGTGCCGATTCTGTTCACCGACTACTGCACCGCTGGCGGCACAACACGGTTGTTCTTGAATGGCACACCGCCCAGGATCGAACGCATTGAACCGCAACCAAGCGACGGACACGTGCGCCTTGCGATCCACACCGAGCATGCAATGCCGGTGGAGCTACTCTGTTTCGACGTGCTGGGGCAACTCCGATGGGCACTGCACTTGGGTACCATTGATGGCACGAGCGACCACGCAATCGACATCCCACTCCCGACGGGGCAATACCTTCTCCTTGCACGCTCGCCTGGTGGGTCGAGTAGTACCGTACTCTCTGTCACGCGATGAGAGCTGGCGCGTTCTGCTGGGCTGTTGCAGCGGTCCTTCTTGCTCGTGCATGGGCGACACCGGACGATTCTGCACGGACAGTCCGCATCGGTGCGGGGCTGATGGGCGGTGTCAGTGTGCACGTTGCTGATTTTTCCTCCCTGCCGGAGTTGCAGAGTTGCTGCCCTCGCTTTCGCGAAGGGAGTGGACTTACTGCAGCCCCGATGGTGTGGGGAGAATATCCCATCGGCAGCTCGCTGGCACTCGGTCTGCGCATCGGCGCTGCGTGGTTCGGAGGTGCGCTGCGGTCGTTGGAACGTAAGCCAGTTCTCGTGGACGATACGCCGACGGATGCGGTCATTCAACACACGCTGCAGTCGCAGTTCCGCGCTATGCGGTGGGAAGGCTACCTTGGGGTGCGTGCTTCCACGCTGCTGGATGTGTATCTGGGCGTCGGGACAGATCTGTTGCAGACAGCCGATGCCAGTATCGCCGAAGAATTGGTGCAGCCTGCCCAGGGAACGTTCGAAAATGGACAGCGCGTCCGCAACACACAGCGTGCGACGCTGGCCAGTAGCACCCGTTCGATGGCATCGCTGATTGCTGGCATGCGCTTTACTGTTGGACTCGACCCGCAGCGTCGCTGGTCGCTCGTACCAGAACTGACCTTCCGCTACGGACTCGATCCCGTTGTTCGCACAAACCCCTGGTACCTCTACAGCGTCTTGGTGGGGATCGGCATTGCGTTTGAGCCGGTGCCGTACCGCTTCCAACCGCAGCCACCACCGAGCACCGAGCCATTGGAGCAACCACTGCCACCGCGTCCGCTGGAAGCCTCGATTGTTGCCTATGGCGTGGGTGCTGGGCGAGAACAATTGCCGCTGCGTTTGGTCCGACAGGCGCGCCTGCGGGTGATGCCACTCTACCCAGTGCTCTACACCGATGGTGGCAGCGAGCTTCCCGAGCGGTATGTACTGCCGCTGTCGCCAGACGATACTGCTTGGCGGGCAACGCTCCAGTCACCGCTGGCGGCGTACTACGCACTGCTGCCGATCCTTGCCGAGCGGCTGCGCACGCGGGATGATACGCTCACCATTACCGGCTACGATGCTCGCTCTGTTGCCCGAGCGCGTCAGCGAGCGGAGTTTGTGGCTCGCTACTTGCACGCGATCTGGAAAGTGCCTGCAGAACGGCTGCGTATCCTGGCGCGAGCCGATGAGCGCGACACCACAGCACGCATCCTGCTTGATGGCAGTGTGCAGCTTTTTGCTCCGCTCGAGAATCGCGATACGGTGCAGCAGATCCAGCCCTTGCTGCTGCGCTTGCGGCCAGCAACCAATGGTGCTCAGCCGCTGCGCCGCTGGAGTGTGCAGCTCCGGCAGGACAGCATCCTGCTTGCGCTCCAAGAAGGAAGTGGCGGGTTGCCCTTGCGTTTGGATATTGACCTTGCCGAACAAAGCGACCGCCTGCGCGAGGATCTACCTCTTTCGGCACGGGTAACCGTCGAAAGCACCCAGGGGACGCAGGTAACAGCCGAAACAATGATCCCCATCGAGCATACTACCGATGCAGCCGAGCCAGCAGCACCACCAACGTCCGCGGTTGAATATTTCTTCTTTCCAGACGAGCGACCGACGGCTGCGTTTGTGCAACACCTTGCCGCAACGTATCGCCACCGCCTGCGCGATCTTGCGATCATCACCTATGGTGGGCACTCGCAGGAAATCAACGATGCCGTCGAACACCTCCGGCGGTTGCTGCTCGATGCCGCGTTGCCGGAGCCACGCCTACGAAACCAACCGCCGCTCTACCGACCCATTACTCCTGAACGGGTGATCTATGGCCAGATGATCGTCGTGTCGGTTCACTACGTGGAGGAGCACCGGTAGGTGACTCGCCGAACAGGTACCTGCTCTGCCATGGAGCAACATTCAGAGCCATCAGTACCTTGTCCATATCCAGTAGGCATTACCCTCATTACCCTCGAAAAAAAATCCGTCGGCACGAAAAAAAACGTTTGGATATTACAAAAAACTTTTGTAAGTTAGTCACTGCTGACGGTGGATACTGTTGGCGCGACTGCAGAATTGCCCGGAATAAAGACCAGGCTGCAGCGCATCTGTTTTTTTGAAAGCGACAACGTTCATTCACATTCATGTTCCACTATTCCTCACTGGAGGTCCCATGAAACGGTTTGCTCTTGCATTGGCTGCGCTTGTGCTCTGCAGCATCTTCTCCCCGACAAGCCACGCGCAAATTGAAGTGGTCATCGGAACGGGGAACACCTACTCAAACTACTTCCCATACATGCCGTACTATCCGAGTCATCGTTACCAGTACATT